>Ga0164306_10001552_pt1 | contig 10234 bp, 2 predicted proteins | sample Whisoiple_242_MG_FD_110213 | JGI IMG/M metagenome (GOLD analysis project Ga0164306, IMG submission 110213) | Soil microbial communities amended with fresh organic matter from upstate New York, USA - Whitman soil sample_242_MG | ecosystem: Environmental > Terrestrial > Soil > Unclassified >... | reverse complement strand
GAGCAGCCAGAGCGGGTCGGCCACCTCGGCGGACAGGGCCGGCTGCAGGTCCGCCGAGAGGGGCAGCCCTTCGAGGCGGGAGCGGGTGTTCACCGCCGGGGTGGTGCTCGGCCCCGGCGACGCCAGCGACGCTCCCGAGAGGATGAACCCGGGCATGGCTCAGCCCTCCCCGGTCGACATCGTGGCCAGTCGTTTCAGGGGAACCGCGGGTGCGTCGGGGGACGCCGGGTCGGGGAGCACGACCGCGGGCAGCATGGTGCCGAGCCACTCCAGCCGGTCGGGGCCGACCCCGCGGATCCGGGCCAGCTGCTGCGCCTCGGTGAGCGTGTCGAGCAGCGTCGCGACGCTCCAGGTCGGGTCGGTCACCGCGGGCGGGACGGCGAGCAGGATGGTCTGCGGAGCCCGGGCGCCCGGTGCGTCGTGGTGGAATGCCAGGCCGGTCGTCTCTTCGCGTCCGGGGATGGTCTCGGTCCACGCGTCGACGAACAGCCCGCTGAGCGGCGCCGCCACGTCGACGGTGCCGCTGGTCTGCGCGACGACGGCCAGCTGGCCGGCGGGGACACGGTCGAACGGCAGGGCCAGCCAGCGGTCGCCGGTGGCGTGCGGCAGCTGGAGCACGGCGAGGTCGCGCGGCACGACGTCGCTGTGCAGCAGCTCGGCGGCGCCCCGGACCCGAGCGAACCGCTCGACGCCTTCGCGGACCAGTCCCATCGCGCGCAGCCAGGCGCCGGGAGCGAGATCGTCTCCGGCGCACAGCGTGGTCCGGGCGGTGAGCGACTTCTGCAAGGGCGCGGGGTCCGCCACGGTGAACCGGGGGAGTACCGGAAAAGCTTGTCCGAGCAAGGCTTTCAGCCGGTTGGACCCACCCTCGACGTCAGCGGCGCGCGTCGACATCGTGGTCATGCCGGTCGCCACCGACTGCGCCTGGGCGAGCAGGTCGTCGACCGACGCCGGCCCGTCGTCGGTCATCGTCCGAGGCACGGAGCCGTCGACCCCCAGGTCGGCCGCATCCCACAACGCGTCGGTCAGCTGCTGCGGATCCGGCGACGCGTCGGACACCGCCGTCTCGAGCCTCGTCGTGGCCGTCGCATACGCGTCCGCCACTGCAGCTGCCCGCGTGGAGAGCTCGGCCTCGTCGAACCGGTCGCCGACCTCGTCCTGGGGTAGAGCCAGGTCGCCCGCGGCGGCCGGCCGGTGGGTCGTGACGAGGGTGTGCGCCCAGTGGGCCAACGCGCGGAACGCGCCCAGTCCCACGAACCGCGGGTCCCCGGGCGGCGGTTCGTCAAGGAGGGTCATGGCCACCGCGGCCGAGGACGCCGGACGGGCAGCGAGGAACGCCTGGCGCAGCCGCTCCTCCAGCTCCGACGGCTCTTCGCGGCCGGGGGACTGGCTGGCGAGGACCGCCGAGAGTGGTGACAGCCCGAGCTCCTCGAACCGCAGCACGAGGGGCGTGGCCTGGCCGGCGACCGCGGCGGTGAACCGGATCCGCCGCGGGTCGCCGAGAATGCGGGCCAGCCAGGCGTTGAGCCGGGGCTCGGCCTGGGACCGCGGGTCGCGCACCGGGGACGGCCACGAGGGCGGGTACGCGTCGTCGCCGATGAGCACGAGCAGCCGTTGGGTGTAGCTCTTGCCGGTCCGCGGGGTTCGCACGAACTCGACTCGCGGCGGCCGGCCCTGGCGGTCCAGGGCGCCGAGCGCGGCGGCGGCCCGCTCGTGGTTGCCGAGCACGTTCTGGTGGACGGCCTCGGCCAGCAGGAGGTCGGCGACGGCGTCGTAGCTGTCGGCGAGCCGGTCCAGCTCGACCGCCAGCTGGTTGCGCTGCTCCTGGGGCGGCATGACGAACACCTCTGCGGGCGGCGGCGGGAACTTCACCAGCTGCTGTAGCGCGTCGAACAACGCCGGTCCCTCGTTACGCCAGCGCTCGAGGAGCGCGACACCGTCGACGACGTCGCGGGCGGCGACGTGGTCGGAGGTGGTCGGTGGAGCGGGGGCGGCCCCGTCCGGCCGCAACGGCGCCAGTCGGCGGATCGGCAGGATGTACTGCGCGAGGCTCACGCCGAGGTCCCGCACAGCACGCTCGAACCGGTAGCCCAGCAGGGCGGCGAGCGGCTGGCCCTGCTCGACCCCGTCGAGGAGGGTGAGCGCGGTCCGCACCCGCTCGGCCGTGAGGTCGATCTCGAGCGCCTGGTGCTCCGCGTCGTGGTGCGCCAGGTGTCCGCTGCGCAGCACGGCGGCGGTGGCCGCCTGCGGCAACGACGGGGCGTGTACGAAGCCGTGGTTGACGCCGGCGTCGGTCGCGGGACGCAGCTCGTCGAGCCAGCCGTACGCGCCCAGGTGCACCCCGTCGGGTGTGGTGGACCGGAGGGCGGCCAGCCGACGGGTCGCCAGCGAGGTGTACCAGGCGTCGAGCCGGTGGCTGTAGGCGTCCAGCAGCCCGCGCAGCGCTCGGTCGAGCTCGTCGGGCGGCCGGGAGCTCAGGCCGTCGAGCTCGTCGAGCACCCGGCGAAGGGTGGCCAGGTCGTCGGCGGTGCCGCCGGCCAGACGGTCGGTGACGAACGCGCGTACCGTCTGCGACCCGGTGACGCCGGGGATCACCACCCGTGACGTCTCCGCGGCCGTGGCGACTCGGACGCTGCCCGCGGGCACCGGGTCGGCCGCCTCGATCCCGACGTACTCGTCCCAGGGCAGCACGCCGAGCTCCGGCACCGCGTCGAGCTGGCCCGACGTGACCCGGAAACCGTTGATGGTGGCCAGATCCGCGCGATGCAGCTCGCGTTCGGCGGCGTAGAGCGCCATCGCCTCCAGGAGGGTGGCGACCTCGTCCTCCCTGGCCTGGAGCCGGTCGAAGCTGCCGCTCGTCCGGGCCAGCGCGGCGACCTCGGCGAGCCGGCCCGGCGTGGGGTCGGCGACGAGGGGGCGGTCCAGCCGCTGGTGGCCGGGATGGAGGGCGAACTCGTTCCACGGCGTCGGCGGCGGGACTCCGAGATGGACTCCGAGCATGCTGCTGATGTACTGCTGCGCCACGGCGTGCCGGTCCAGGCCCTCGGTCGAGCTCACCGTGAGCGGCCCGAGGACGGTGCGGAACCGGACGGCCGCCGTGAGCGGCGTGGTCTGGAGCAGGCCGTCGAGGTCGGCGTCGAGGTCGGCGGTGCGCCCGAGGCGGGGGACGCTCGGGATCGCCGCCTCCCAGAAGATCCGCAACTTGCCCAGGACGTCGAGCAGCCCGGCCTCGACGGGTTCGGTCGGGTCGGGCTCGAAGCCGGCGGCGACCACGGGCAGCACACCGTAGGGCTGCCGCGAGACTCGCACTGCCGGGAACGGGCCGCCCGGGAACAGGTGTTCGCGGACGTGGTCCCGCAACTGCCGGTTCTGGCTGTCGGGGACGACCGGGCGGAGCACGTCGCTGAGGAACGACCCGAGGGTGCTCTCCCACAGCGCGTCGGCCAGCCGGATCTCGGTCGCCTGCCACCGGCCGTCCGCCCCGGGGATCGCTCGGAGCAGGTCGTCCGTCGCGAGCGGCAGCCCGAGGGCGCGGTAGAGACGGTCGGCGGCGGTCCCGGCGACGGCGTCAGCGGACGGACGGCGTTCGGGGTCCAGCGCCGCGACGAGAAGGGCGTCGGTCGGGGCGCGGCCGGGCCGGCCGGCCGAGGTGACGTTGGTCGGCGTGCCCGGGGTGATGGCCGACATCCCGTCGGTGTAGGCGTGGTGCGTGAGAAGGCGCCGGATGCTCCCGGCGGCGTCGGCAGGGGAGAGGTCCCAGTCGACGCCGAGCACGAGGAGCTGGTCGACGCCGTCCGCGAGGCCGCCCGCGACCTCGGCCACGGGGATGCGCACGGCCATCCCGGAGCGTTCGGCCGTGTCGAAGTCGACCATCCAGCGGGCGGTATCCTGCAGCTCGACGTCGTCGTCCACGCCGGGACCGTCGAGGTCGGGGGCCGGGCTGACGTCGAGCCGGTCGGCGACCTCCGCGGTCCAGACCCGGAGGACCTCGGCGCCGTCGCGGCGTCCGACGACGAGCCACCGACGTGGCAGCGCGACCGCCCGCGCGGCCACCGACCACTCGGCGTCCTGCCCCGGCATGGCCGGGAACTCCGGCGACACCACACCGTCGGCCTGGCCGACGTTGAGCGGCGTCAGCGCCTCGACGACCCACACCGCCCTGGACGGCTCGACGCTGCCGCACAGGACCGACCAGGGGGACGTCGGGCGAGCGTCGGGGTCGGGGGTGGCGAACCGGGCGCGCCAGTACGCCTCGCCGGCGGTCCGCTCGTAGGTCGTCAGCTCCGGCTCGTGGCTGTCCAGGTGGATCTGGTCCGGGAAGATCCGGACCCGCAGCTCGTCGTCGACGAACCGCGCCTCGAGCCGGACCGGCAGCAGCGCCACCGGGACGTCGCCCGAGAGACCGGCGACGCGGGCCTCGAGCTCGGCCGGGGTCGGGCTCACGGGACCACCAGCTCGGGAACGCCGCCGGCGTGGATGGCCACCCGCATCGGCTGCTGATGGGTGAGCGCGGCGAGGTGGGCGGCGTGGTCGACGAACCGCACGTCGTCGAGGCTCGTCCCCTCGAGCGGGTTGCCGGCGATCCGCAGGTAGGCGCCGGGAGCGGTTCCGGTGTGCTCCCAGGTCGCCTTCGACCAGGAGTCGAGAGTCGGGGGCGGGCCGGGCCCGTCCAGCTCGTCGAACCCGAACCGCGCCTCGGTCGCCTGTTCCTGGATGACGAAGAACCAGCCGTCGCCGCTGAGCAGCTCCGCCGCGCCGAGGTCGAACCCCACGACGGTGATGTCCGCCCCGAGAACCCCGGCGAACACGGGGGTCCGCAGGTCCTCGGGCACTCTCGGGTTCGCGGCGAGGACCCCGTTGACGGAGCGCCAGGCATACAGGCTGGCGTTGGGGTACCGCCGCAGCAGCTCGCCGCGGATCAGGAGGGCGATCTGGCCGTCGGGGTCGCCCGGACCGTGCTCGCCGAGGCCGCTGGACCCCGACCAGGTGTGGATCGGGTCGATGTCGTCGCCGCTGCCGCGGTCCCAGAACCGGCGGAACGGGGTGCCGCGCTGGTCGGTGGGGAACGCGCGCCAGAGCAGCTCGCGACTGAGCTCGTGGTTGACACCGACGAGCAGCGACTCCACGAACCGGGGGTTCGTCTTGAGCACCGTGACCGAGTCGACGGGGATCTCACCGACCCCCGGGAGGAAACGGCCGGGGTCGATCCGCGCGAGGTACGGGTACAGCGGCACGTCCAGGGTCGGCGCCACCATGACGCGGTCGAGGTTGGGCGCCAGGGCGACGCCGTCCGGCGCGTCGACCAGCGGACCGGTCGACGCCTGGGCCAGCTGGCCCGAGACGCCGACGGTGACCATGGCCGCGAGCCGGCGCGGCACCGACAGCGCGGGGTCGGTCGCCGCCATCAGTGACTGGCCGACCGTGCCCATGCCCAGCGACTGGAAGTCCGGCGGCGGGCTGCCGACGATGACCTCGGTGTCGGCCACATGGTCCACCGCGACCGCCAGCCGCTGCACCGTCGGCGGGTCGGTGATCCGCTGGGCGGGGGTGACAAGGCTGAGCAGGTCGTAGACGCTGTACCAGGGCGAGCCGACCTGCTCACGAAGGTCGCGGGCCTCCTGCAGGTGCCGCTCGCCGAGGACGCCGGACATCAGGTCGGCGCGCCGGGTGATGCGCGGGTGCGGGTCGGCCGTGACGGTCGCCGTGTCGTTGCGGACCTGCGTGACGAGGGCGGTCGGCACGGCCACGGGCATCCCGATGCCGGTGAGGTCGACGGCGTCGGCGTTGGGGTCGAAGGCGACCGAGGCCATGGCGGGGATCCCCATCAGGCCGTGGGGGACAAAGTCGGTCGGGTCCACGGGCAGGTCGCCGGCCGTGGACGCGAGTCGGGCGACGAGCCCGACGCGTGGCGAGACGGGCGGCGGGCCGCCGGGGTTGCCCCGCGCGATCGCGGTCCGCAGTACGGGGCGCTGCGGGCTGGTCAGCCGGCGCAGCGCCGGGTCGGCGGCCGCGTCGGGCAGGCTCGCGCCGGCGATCGACGCCGTGATGGTGACCGAGCCACGCCGGGTGCGGCTGTGCAGCGGCGCGGTCAGCTGGAGCAGCCGGTCCTCGGGCAGGGGAGCGAAGTGCCGGACGTGCAGCCGGGTCAACGCCTCCAGGGCCAGCCGGGTCCGGCTGAGCAGCTGGTTCGCGTCGAGGACCTCCTGCACCTGCTCCCAGCACCACTGGACGAAGTCCTCCTGGTTCTGCCGGACCAGCTCGGCGCCGAGCCCGGCCGCGGCCCTCGACCTCGGGTCGAGGTTGAGCTCGCGCAGCCACCGGGGCTGGTCGGCCGGCACGGTGTGCTGGCGTACCGGGTAGGCGCCGTAGAGCGGCGGGCCGAGCACGGGGGTGGTCGCCGTCAGGCCGGAGGTCACCTGGTCACCGGCCGCGTCGAGCGTCTCCGCGAGCGCGGCGGTGACGTCTCCGCGCACCTCGTCCAGCCGCGCACTGCTGCCCTGATAGGCGCGCAAGGCCCCGTCCATGACGAGGTATGCGGCCGGGTCGCCCGCGTCCTTGGCCGGCAGCTCGGGACCGGCGGCCCCGATGTACATCGGCTCCCCGCCGCCCTCCACGGGAACGGCGAAGGGGCGCAGCCGGCTGGCCAGCTGCTCGAAGTCGCCGACGACCGAGCCGGTGGCGAACTCCCACGAGTAGTAGACGGGCAGCCGGACGTCGCCGCCGCCGAGGACCGGCCACGCCGGGCCGAGCGACCCGCTCTCGTCCGGCTCACCGCCGAGCCCGCGGACGACCCCGGCGTCGAAGGCGGGGACGAGGCAGGCGGCATACCGTCGTCCGGGTTGCAGCCGTCGTGGTGCGAGCAGCCGCGACACGTTCATCGCCGGCCGGGTGCCCAGCGCCGCGCCGGGGTCCTCGCCGTCGGGCGCGACCACCTGTGTGTGCGCCCACGCCCAGGACTCGGCCAGGTCGGGCAGCTCGGTGGCGACGAGGGGTCCCGGGACCTCGAGAACGGGCAACGGCAGGCCCGGCTGGGCGCGCGGCGGTTCGACGACGCCGAGGTCGACGACCACCAGCACGCACCACGGCCGCAGCCGGTCGTCCGGTCCGCTCGTGGCCGGCGTGAACATCCAGGGCAGGTCAGGCGGGTCGAACTCGACGAGCGGCAGGTAGTTGGGCTCCACGTCGACGCTGTGCGGCCGCGGGTCAGTGCGGACGACGACTCGAGGGTCCAGCCCCATGACGTCGCCCGGCCCGTTGACCGTGAGCGTGAACCGCGACTCGGGGATGTCGGTCAGGGTCACGCCGACGTCGACGGTGACCTGGGCGGGCAGCGGCTGCTCCAGCGCGACGGGTGGGGTTCGACCGGCGAGGCCGCGGCGGGCCCAGGGCAGGAACGTGTAGTCGGCCATGGCTACCCGTTCGCCAGCTCGAAGCGCTCGACGACCTGCGCGGCGAGACCGGCGCGCCGCAGCCGCTGCTCCACCAGCACCTCGGCGGTGGTCGCCGGGCCGCCCAGGTCGACCTGGTCCAGGGTGGCGCGGTCGGCGGCCACCACCTGCGGCTCCGCCACCCCGAGCGGGACACGGACCGCCGAGGTCTGCTCCACGACGCGCTGGGCGGCGCGGCCGGCGGCGCCGTACTGCCCGAACGCCTGGAGCAGGCCGTGGTCGAGGCCGTGGCCCTTGGTGGCCGGGCGCGACTCCGGCCGGATCTCCCCGGTCTCGAGGTCGAGGTAGCGGGTCTCGAAGCTCATCGGCGTCCGGACCGGTCGGGTGCTGACGTCGAAGCCGGCCGAGGTGAACTCGACCCCCGCGTCGAGGGGCTCGTACGCGGGCTTGGTGAGCCGTTCGTCCTCGGACACCTCCACGAACTGGGCTCGGGCGAAGTGCTCACGCACCGGCTGGGCACCGGTCAGCGTGGCGGCGCCCGTGAGGGCCTTCCCGCCGACGGTCACCCCCTCGACGTCGAACTGGTTCGGCCCGGAGACCTCCGCGTCGCCGAACCGGTCCATGGCCAGGCCCAACGGCACGGCCTGCTGGACGAAGACGCAGCGGGCGAGCGGATGGGCTCGCGGTGAGAGGTCACCCCGACGTGGGGCCAGCGTGACGATGGCCTGGCCGCCGCCGGGCACCTGAGCGGACCAGTTCTCCGGCTTGGCCAGCTCAGCGGCCAGCAGCGCGCGGACGTCGACCTGTTCGCGGACCAGCGGTGGCGCGGTGCCCCACGACTCGTCGAACGACTTGGAGATGTCCCACCAGAGGATCGAGAAGCTGACCTTCCCCACGACGTGCCAGCTGCCGGGACCCTCGATCGTGCCGGCCACCTTGACCCCGGCCAGACTGTGCCCGCGGTAGGTGACCTCGGCGGAGAACCGGAAGTCGGCGATGAAGTGCGTGCGGGGGCGGCGGTAGATCAGGACGTCGAAGCCGATCTCGCCCTCGAGCCCGACCGGCCCGATCTTCGCGGTCGCCTTGAGATTGAGCCCGGCCTGGATCGTCGCGGGCGTCACGGCGAAGTACCCGGCCAGCGTCAGGTCGAACCGACCGACCGAGAACGACGCCCCGAGCCGGGCCACGGCGCCGCCCACCGTCGCGGGGACGTCCTTGAACCGGGGGTTGAAACCGCCCGCGGCGAGGAGGAACGACGGGTGGTCGCCGTACTCGCCCCAGACGGCCAGGCCGCCGGTGAGGTCGATACCGGCGACACTGGAGTCGCGCAGCGCCGCGATGAACCCGTAGCGCTTCTCGGCCAGGTCCCAGAAGCCGAGGACGTCGATGATGAGCACGAGGACCCGGGCGTCGGGGTCCTCCTCTGTCGCCCCGACGGCGGCGCGCAGCTGCCCGATGACGACGACCTTGGACAGCGCCAGCGGACCACCGCCGAGCGCGTTGTCGAGCTGGATCAGCACCGCCAGCCGCGCCGTGATGATCACCGGCTTGCCCCAGTGCACGTCGACCATCGGGCCGACGGTCAGGGTGTTCCGGCGCATGGGGAACAGCTGGCGCAGGGTGGCGATGATCCGCGGCGCGTCCCCGACCGGGTCGGCCGGGAACAGCAGGTCGTCGAACGCGCCCGTCCGCATCCCGTTGACGAGCTGGTTGACGTCCACCGCCCGATGGACGCCGAGCATGCCGCCGAGGCCCTCCAGGGTGAAGCCGAACCCGATCTGCACGGGCGGGATCTGGGCGTACAGCAGCAGGAGCATCGACCAGTCGTGTCCCGTCGACAGCAGTCCGATCGCCTTGATGCCGATCTTTCCCAGCTGCAGCTCGAGCGCGCCGATGTAGTCGCCCGCAGCGTCCCGCTGGACGAAACCGCCACCGGTGACCACCCCGGCGTCGATGACCACGCCGAACCCGTTCGGCGGGGCGGCCCGGACGGCGAGGTCGGCCGCACCGAGGTTTCCCGGTCCGGGCTCGATGGTCGCCCGGACGCCCACTCCTGCGACGGCGAGCTCGACGGGGCCCAGCGTCAGGGTGGCGGCGACCCCGAGCCCCGCGGCGATGCCCCCGCCGCTGGTCCCGAGGGACAGTTCGTACCGGTCGATGGTGAGTGGCCCCAGCTTCACGCCGACCGCGCGCGAGACCGTGAGGCTGGCCTGGCCGCTGAGGGTGAGGCCGTCGCGGGAGGAGTACGAGAGGTCGGCGTCGACGTCGACGACCAGCCCTTCCTCGGGCAGCAGGTCGTCGAGGAACGACACGCCCGTGCTCGTGACCGCGAACCGGCCGGCCGCGACGGCGAGCCGCAGGATCGCGTCGGCGGACTCACCGGACACGTCGATGGTCAGGGTCACCGCGAACGACCGCGCCGTGAGGGAGACGTCGTCCTCGGCCAGGACCGTCACCGGCTCCGACCCGTCGGGGTCGGCGAGGGTGAGGTCCACGCTCATCCTGGCGCCCGCGGCCGCGCTGCCCGGGCTCTCGGTGTTGAGACCCGTCCGCAGGTCGGGGTCACTGCCGGCGCGCAGCAGGAGGGCGATCCCGGTCCCGAGGTCGCCGCCGGCGGCGAGGCCCACGGAGAGCCGACTGCTCAGCGGCACCCGCAGCTCGGCGGTACCGCGCGCATACGGAGCGACGCCGAGCCCGCCGTCGACGCCACCGGCGGCGGTGGGGGGCAGGCCGAACACGGTCAGCCCGGCCTCGGAGGAGCCGGCGACGTCGGAGCCGACCAGCGGCAGGAAGAGCTGCGTCATCGGCGGATGGGGCGGGGGTGACCCGCCGTGCAGCCGCCTCAG
>Ga0164306_10001551_pt1 | contig 10236 bp, 13 predicted proteins | sample Whisoiple_242_MG_FD_110213 | JGI IMG/M metagenome (GOLD analysis project Ga0164306, IMG submission 110213) | Soil microbial communities amended with fresh organic matter from upstate New York, USA - Whitman soil sample_242_MG | ecosystem: Environmental > Terrestrial > Soil > Unclassified >... | reverse complement strand
CGGTCCGCCGATTGCGCCGCGCGCCTAGCGAGCCGAGAGCGCCAGCCCGGTACAGTCGGGTGGTGCGCTGACCATGCGGCAGACGGTACCTCGCGGCTTCCAAGCGCGCAAATCGTGGAAGCAACGGTCAGCGAACGCAGGGACCTTCGGCCACCGAGCCGACCCACTCGCCGGCTCCCGGCAACTGTCTCGAAAAAAAGCCAACGGTCTCGACTAAGGTGCGCGTCCTATGGCGAAGGCGACGAAGAAGACAAAACCCAAGGTGCAGCAGCCCGAGACGTCTCGTCCGACCGTCAAAGATACCACCGGCGACGAGCTCGGCGCCGCTGAGATGGCGCGGCGTGTGGCAGAAGTTCTCAAGAAGCTTCGCGCCGATCGCCGGCTGTCGCTCGATGACCTCGCCATGCGCAGCGGTGTGAGCCGCGCCGCGCTCTCGCAGATCGAGGGTGCCCGCACCAACCCCACCCTGGCGGTGCTGTGGAAGATCGCCGTAGGGCTCGACGTGCCGTTCCACGACCTGCTCGCGGTGAACGAAGAGCAAGCGGTGCGTATCTTGCGCGCCGGCGACTCGCCGCCTTTGAAGAGCGCGGACGGGCGGATGGAGAGCCGCTTGCTCTCGCCGGGCGGCGCCGCCGCCGACACCGAGGTGTTCGAGCTGCGCTTTCAGCCGAAGGCCGTGCACAAGAGCGACCCGCACGGCAAAGGCACGACCGAGACTTTGGTCGTGCTGACCGGCGCGCTGCGCCTCGTCGTCGAAGGCTCCGAATATGAGCTTGGTACCGGCGACTCGGTCTTCTTCAAGGCGGACGTGCCGCACACCTACGAGAACCGCACCGCGCGCGAGATCCGCTGTCTGAACGTCATCCGATACGCGCGCGGCAACTGAGGGTTTACTCGGCGCTGACTGCGCTCGCCGTCTCGCTATAGCGATTCTGCGGGCGCTCCAGGCCCAAATGCTCGCGCAAGGTCGTACCGCTGTATTCGCTACGGAACAGGCCGCGGCGGCGCAGCTCGGCCACCAGTTGCTCGACGATGTCGTCGAGACCCGTGGGCAAGATTGGCGGCATCAAGTTGAAGCCGTCCGCGCCCTCGTTCTCGAACCACGACTGCAGCTCGTCGGCGATCTGGCTGGCGGTGCCGATGAGGGCCCAGGGCCCACGAGCGCCCGCGACCCACAAGTACAAATCTCGGATCGTGAAGTTCTTGCGCTTTGCCGGGAGCGCATAGGGCTCGTCGCCACCGCGTCGACGACGTCTCACGTGGCGCGCCGCTTCGCGACGCTCGATGACCTGAGCGGCGGCCGCGCGGGGTCGAATATCGTCACTACCGCCATCTCAACGCAGCGCTCGGTTTCTGCCGCTCCGAGCAGATGGTGCAGCATCGCGCCACTGTCGGTGGCGTTTGGCCGCGCGCCTCGACGTTCGCCAGCTCGCCCAGCGCCTGGGCTGGAGTTGCGGGCCTCACCTTCTAGGCGCCTAGCTTCGTCGGCTCGGCAGCTCGCTCGGCAAAAATGCCCGGGGCCGTCGCTGTCGCCACGTGCGCCCCTGTCACCGGCGCGGCCGCAAGGGTGACGCAGCGCGTGTCTCTAAGGCGTCTTAACGTCGGGCTGCGGATCGTGACCGGTGTCACGAAACGCACAGCGATGTGAGTGCTCGGGGGCGGCTTCGGGGCTCCGCCCCGTCAAGATGAGCGCGCAGCGCAAGCAGTCGAAGTCCGAGGTGCTCGTCTGCGGGTCGGTGTCCGAAAACGCGAGCGGGCCATGGCGGCGGTCGTTGGGCATCTGCACGGACGCTTGCACGCGATGTGCCGCCTCTCCCCGCACCCCCGCCGCCAGATTGCCACACGGCTGGCGCCCACGGCTCGCCGAAAAGAGCGTCATACTTCCTCTCCCGCCGCCGGAAGCGGCGGCTCGAGTTGCGCACTTCGGCGATGATCAGGAGGCTCAGGCTCACCGCCATCACGAAATCGCCGACGGTAATCGCCCCGAGCTTCCACAACCAAACCGCCCGCACCACCGTGCCGCCTTTGAGCAGCGCGGCAGCGGAGAACTGAAATAGCCGCAGCTGCTCCATCGCCAAATTGGTGCGCAGCACGGTTTGGAGCTCACGTGACTGAGCGTCGGCCAGACCTCTCGTTCGTGATCCAGAGGACCAAACAGCCTGACCGTCGCGCGATTGGTCACCGAGTCCACGAGCGCGCCAGCGGTGCGGCGGCGCGCCTTGGAGGTCGCCGACGACAACGGCTGCGTACGACGCGCCAATTACAATGAGGCGGCGATGAAGCTCACCGACCACAGTGCCGTGAAGATGCCGAGCCAAAGATTGCTGAATACGAGCAGCAAGTTGGCCACGCCGATCACGATGCTCATTGGCCAAATTTCGGTCCGCGCCGCACAGCAGCATGAAGACGACGGGCGGGGCCGCGACGGCCTCGGCGGACGCCGCCCCCAAGCTCGGCGACCTCGAGACAAGGCCGATGATGCGACTGACGATGCGAGATAACATCGCCCCCGCCAGCGCGTGCAAGCCTTCGCTCACGGCCATCGCCAACAGCCACGGCCGGAAACGACCGGTAATACGCGCGCGATGAAGCCGCGACTGCCGATTGGAAGCTCGGCGGCGCGAGGCAGAGGCAGCTCGTCGTCACGGCGGGCAGCCCCTGCGCGACCGGATTTGCCACGGATTGCAAGACCGCATTCCCTTAAACAGGACAGACCGCCAGACCAACGACGCCTCATCGGGCGGGTCGAATTCCAAGCCCCTTGCTGCCGACGCAGCAGCCACGGGTGCGGTCGTAACCCGCGCTCACCCGTGGGCGATGACGTGAGCGGCGCGGCGCAGCCCGTTGATGAAGGCGCGGATCGCCAGGTCGAGCTTGGCCGAGAGCTCCCCGTCGATCTCGACGCTGCCATCAGGCTGCACCGCCAGTTGCTTGTCGAGCACGAAAAATCCCGGCACCACGTGCAGCGGGTCGAGCGAGCTCAGTACCGGCCGGATTGCGTAGTCGATGGCCAGCACGTGCGCCACCGTACCGCCCGTGGCCAGCGGTAGCACGACTTTGTCGCGCAGGCCGAACTGTGGCAACAGATCGAGAAAGCTCTTCAGCAGCCCCGAATAGGCCGCCTTGTAGACGGGAGTGGCGATCACGACACCGCGCGCGGTCGCGACCCGCTCGAGCGCGGCCGCGATCGCCGGCGCCTCGACCTTGGCGTGCAGCAAGTCTTCGGCGGGTAGCCCGCGAATGTCGAGCTGCGAGCTATCGACGCCGACCTGAGACAAGCGCGCGCCGATTAGGCCCGCGAGCTTGGCGGTGCGAGAAGAGCCAGAGGGACTACCGGTGATGATGAGGGTTTGGGTCATGACGTTCATTCAGTAATTGATGGTGCCGAGGCTGCCGCCGCGGTCGGAATCGCATCGCCGTTGATGGAAACGCTCCTGGGCGAGGCCAGAAATGCCACCACCCACGCGATCTCTTCGCGTCGACGATGCCGCCGATGCTGACGTTCTTCGCCAATTTCTCGGCCGCCGCGTCGGCACGCTCCGTCCGTGTCGCGCCGGGATGAGGCGCGAGCGCGAGCGCGCGCGCAGTGCGCAGGTAGCCGACTACTTTGATGTTGATGTCTTCGAGCACCTGGGCGTCGATGATCTGCTCGAGCCTGACAGCGGTGGAGATGCCGCCGGGCAGCGCCGCATTGTTGACGAGGATGTCGACCCCGCCCAGCTCCGCGATCGCCGTCTCGACGAGGCGGTTCGCGTCTGCCTCCTTGCCCGTGTCGGCGGCGATGGGCACGATACGGCGGCCGGTGGCGCTGGCGAGCTCTTGCGCGCTAGCTTTGAGCTGCTGCTCGCCGCGTGCCGAAATCGCGACGTCGACGCCCTCCGCCGCTAGCACGCGGGCGATGGCCTTGCCGGTGCCGCGGCTACCGCCGGTGACGATGGCGCCCTTTCCTGCCAGCTCAAAATCCAGTCGTTTGCCTGTCGTACGCGAAGAGACAGAACCGTCTCGCTTGTTTCGAAGCCTAGCGTCTACCATAGTAGACAGCGCGAACCAAGCTCAAACCGCGGAGTCGACTCCGCTCCACGGCTGGTGGTTGGGCACGATGAAAGCGGGGCTACGGGCGGTCGCTGCACACACCGAGCCGTTCGGAGAGCCGCTGGCACGCTTGGGACGAAGGACGATCTCGATCGAAGCGGCAATGCCCCGTCGCGACCCGGCACGCTGCCTTCGGTCCCTGCTTGGGCTCGTAATGGCAGGCGAACCCGTCGGCGCACGGAGGCTCACATCTGCCGAGCGGGTCTACTGCATCGATTTGCTCGTGGAGCTCTGCGCCGCGCTGGCCGGACGAGCTCGAAGTGCAAGCTCAACCGATCGCGGCCCCGCGCCGGAAACCTGAGCTCGTCGAGTCGGTGCCGAGCCGAATCCCTGGCTGATCGCGCTACGGAACTTGTCGACCGACGCTGGGCCGCCATGCTTCGCGATGTAATCTTCGAGCGCGGGAGCAAATTCGTGTGAAGATCCGTATCGCTGACTGGATAGTCGCGCCTGGCGGACAGCGCCTGACTTCGAGCCCTTACCCGAGCGCGGTGCTACTCATGGTTCTTCCCTTCTTGACTGCGATGAAAACTCTCAGCACGGCCGCGTGGCGACGGCGAAGCTGAGGTGGCGCTCGAGGCGGATGCCTTGCGGCGTGCGGCGGCGCTCGAGCACCTCGCTCAGCAAAGCGTGAGCGAGCGCGCGCTGCTCGTGGGTCAATCTCGACAAGAAATTGCCGAAAGAGCTGGCGTCGTTGAACGCGAAAACGGCGTCGGTATCCTCGAAGTAGTCGACGAACGTCTTGATCTCGAGCTGCACGTCGACGAAGCCCGCCGCCTGCAGCTGCTGCCGTAGCTCGCCGGAGCTGACCTTGTGCGTGGTTCCGCTCGGAATCTCCTCTACGTCCGCGAGATCTGAGGAGCTGAACACCTCTTCGATGATCAGCTCGAAGTCATGCGGCGCGTCGGCGGCGGCGGTGCTGATGCCGATGCGGCCCCCGGGCAGCAGCACCCGCAACGCTTGACGCAGCGGCTCGAGCTTCTCCGGCAACCAATGAAAAACGCTGTTGAGAATGACGACGTCGAAGCTGCGCGCCTCGAACGGTGATAAGTCCTCCGCTTCACCGACCTGAGCGTGCAGGTTCGCGGGCGCGCGCTTTTGGGCCAACGCGATGCGCAACGGCAGGGGGTCGATGGCGGCGACGCGGCCGCTCGGGCCGACGATGCTCGCGATGTGCGCGGCGAGCCGCCCGGTTCCGCAGCCCACGTCGAGCACGCGCTGCTCGGCCGCGATACCGAGCTCGGCGACGAGCTCTTTGCCGTGGTTGAACTGACGCTCGCCGACCCGATCGTAGGTCTCCGCGAGGTGCCTGGAGTCGAGAGCGAGGCTGACCATGTCGTACACAAGACTATAGTCTTCTATTATAGACATATCAACGACTTTGGCGCCGCCCCGCCCGACGAGGAAGCAGGCTGCTGCCAGCGCAGCAATGCGCACGGCGACGCCCCTCAGTCCGCGAGCGGCCAGGCCGCGTCCGCCACCGCCACCGCGCGAGGGATCAGCTTCAAGCGGAAGAAGGCGTCGGCGATGCGCTGCTGCGACGCGATGACCTCCGGCCGACGCAGGCTCTCGCCGAGGCTGCGCTTCAGCGCGAGCCCGATCGCCTCCTGAGTGATGCCTACCTGGGGGGCCAATGAGCCCGCCGCCTCTTCGACGTGATCGACGGCCAGCGCTGCACCTGCGACAGCTCTCGCCGAAACAGCGTGATCACGTCGGGGTGCGCGGTCGCAAAGTCGGGGCTCGCGACGTAGTACGCCGGATTGGTCGCCAGCCCGCGCCCGTCACGCAAGACGCGCACCGCCAAGCTCTGCTGGACCTCCGCCAGCGTCGGATCGCCGGTCACCCATGCGTCGACGTCGCGGTGCTGAAATTGAGCCCGCGCCGCGTCTTGAAAGACGAACTTGGCGTTCACGTCGCCGTAAGACAGCCCCGCCTCTTCCAGGGCCCGGATCAAGAGGTAGTGTGCGTTCGAGCCCCGCAGCAAGGCGACCTTCTTGCCCTTCAGACCCGCGACGCTGCGGATCGGCGAGTCGTGCAAGACGACGATTGCCTCGCCCTCCGGCGCGGGCGCTTCCGCCGCGACGTAGACGATGGGCACCGCGGACGCTTGCGCGAAAATCGGGGGCCCCTCCCCCACCACGCCGATCGAAAGCTCACCATTACGAAACGCGTCGACCAAACGAATACCGCTCGGGTAATGACTCCACTCGACCTGATAGCCGCGGGCCAGCAGCTCGGCCTCGAGCGTGCCTTTGGAGCGCAGCAGCTTGAGTAGGCCCAAGCGCTGATAGCCGAAACGCACCAAGGGCCGAGCGCGCGCGGGCACCCGCGGTTTGGACTTCGGCCCATTAGGCTGCGGCAGCCGCATCTGGCCGGCGATCTCTCCGTATTGAATCAGACGCGCGCGCGCACGACGTTGCGGCTGATGCCGAGCAGGCGCGCCGTTTTAAGCTGATTTTGCCGCGAGAACCGGTAGGCGGTGCGCAGCACGGTCTCGTCGATCAGCTCGTGCAGATGCGGCGGGTGTCGTCCGATCTCGACGTCAGCGGGCCGCGGGCGGTGAACAGGCATTGGCCCTCGAGCGCGGCTTGCTCGACCATCACATCTTGATCTTCCAGAAACAGGATCGTTCGGATGAGAAGCTCAAAGCTTCGCCCACTACTTCGGCACCGTATTCGCACCCCCGCCGGACGTGCCGGTGCTCGCGTCGAAAGACGGCGGGGCCACACCCGATGTCGGCGCGCCATGGCGGAGAAGGCGGCGTGATCGTCAATTTGTCGTCGATGGCGGCCACCAGCGGCGGTCGCCCCGGTAACGCCCACGACGCCGCCAGCAAGGCCGCCGTCGATGCCTTCAGCGTCGCCTTCGCGAAAGAGGTCGCCGGCGAGGGCATTCGCGTGATCTCGGTGCGACCGGCCTTCACGATCACCGACATGACCCGGCACCGCCTGGAAGACGCGATGTTCCGCCAGGTGATCAGCGAGACCATTCTGCTCGGGCGCGCCGCCCGGGTCGAAGAAGTCGCGGCGCCGATCGCGTGGCTGCTTTCGAACGAAGCTTCGTTCGTCACCGGCACCTGCCTCGACATTTCGGGCGGCGGCTTCGCGACCGCCGACCGCCCGCGGCGAGGGTGAAAGGCTTCAGGTAGACGACCTGGCGAGCTGCCCGAGGATCTCCGCAGCACGCACCACTTGCTCGCCCGCCACGTCGAGGTGCGTCACCGCGCGCAAAGTTCGGCGACTCGTCGCGTTGAGCAGCACTCCGCGCTCTGCGGCACGCCGAACGAGCTCCAGCGCTTCGATCTCGGTCACCGCGAACTGCACGATGTTCGTTTCCGCTGCAGTGGGTGGCACGTCAATACCGGGCGCGCCGCGCAGGGTGTCGGCGAATTGCCGAGCCGCGCGGTGATCCTCGACCAATCGCTCTCGCTGCTGCTCGAGAGCATAACGGGCGGCCGCCGCCAAGATGCCGACTTGCCGCATGCCGCCGCCCAGCATCTTGCGGAAGCGATGGGCGGTTCGCACGTGGGCTTTGCTCCCCACGAACGCGGAGCCGACGGGCGCGCCCAAGCCCTTCGAAAAGCACACGCTCAGCGTATCGAACGGCGCCGCGAGCGCGGTCAGAGGTAAGCCGCTGGCGAGGCTCGCATTCCAGAGCCGCGCGCCATCGAGATGGAGGGACAAGCCTTCCGCGCGCGCGGTGGCGGCGACTCGCTCCAGCTCCGGCTGCGGGAATACCCTGCCGCCCGAGCGATTGTGGGTATTTTCGATCACGACCAGGCTCGTGCGCGGAAAGTGGTCGCCCGGAGGTTTGATCGCCTCCACCATCTCGTCAGCCGTGAACAGCCCGCCTCGACCGGCGACTGCGAACTGCACGCCCGCCCACGCCGCCGCCGCCCCGGATTCGTACCAGGCGCAGTGCGCGCCTTCACCGATGATTACCTCCTCACCCCGCCGCGTGTGCACGAGCAAGCCTAGCTGATTGCCCATCGTGCCCGACGGCACGAACAGGGCCGCTTCCTTGCCGAGCAGCTCGGCCACCCGCTCCTCGAGCGCGCGAACCGTGGGGTCTTCGCCGTAGACGTCGTCACCCACCTCGGCGGCAGCCATCGCCGCGCGCATGCCGGGGCTAGGCTTGGTGAGGGTGTCGGAGCGCAAATCGATCCGTGTTGACGTCGATGTTGCAGGCATGGACCTTCGTAGCTCGATCGAGGCGCGCTAGCTAGTCCTCGAGACTGGACAGGTGCCTCGGCCGGCCCGGGCTTGGGGAATGGATCGCCGAAGGGGGAGCGCCTCACGAGCGACCCGTGCGACGACGGACGCATGTCTTTTTCAATGTCTTAACTCGCTCTAGTGAGTGGGCTAGACCTAGAGAGATGGTGTCCATGTCGAAGAAGGTGGCCGTCACACCGTTGGGGCTCACCAGCTTCTATCGTGATCGCGCGCTCGAGCGCGGCCGCTTTCACCGAGCCCCCAGCCGAAATCCGCCAGGCCGTTGGCGAACAGCTCGTTTACCCCAGGCCCCGCGCCGCGCAAGAAGTTCCATTGGATCTTGATGCCCTCGGCCTTGAACTCCTCCTCCAAGAGAATCAGTGACTCCGCTCACCACGACGCTCGGGCTGGCGCTCGTTTCGGGGGTACCCCTCGGCTTGTTGATGGGTTGGCACAAAGGCTTCGAGCGCGCGGTCAACCCGCTGCTGGGGTCGCTGCACAACACTGCGTCGCTGGCGCTGCTGCCGGTATTCATCCTGATTCTGGGCACCGCGAGACCTCGAAGATATCGCTCATCGTCTACGCTTGTTCGTGGCCCATCTTGTTGAACACGCTGAGCGGCGCCCGCAACGTCGACCCGCTGCTGATCAAGTTCGGGCGCACGATGGGTCTTTCACCGCTCTAGTTGTTTCGGAAGGTAATTTTTCCGGCGGCCGTTCCCACGATTTCGTCGGAGTTCGGCTCGCGGCGGCGACCTCATTAGTGGTGCTGGTCGCGGCGGAGATGATCGGAGCGAAGGCGGGCCTGGGGTACCTGATCATCTCCTCGCAGTACAACTTCCAGCCTACGAACAAGTACGCTGGGATCCTCACCATTACCGCCACCGGCCTGCTCTTCAACCAGCTGCTCGAGTACATCGAACCGCGTCTCACGTCGTGGCAGCCCGCCGCGCGAGAGTGAGCGTTCGCCATGTGGCGCGCGCTGCTCTCTCTCGCGCCTACGCGGCGGTAGCTCGCCGACGGCGCTGCGTGACGAATACGTAGCCGATGACCAGCAAGAACGCGACCGCGGACATCGCGAGCGACGCGTGAATCGTCGTCAGGCTGCCTGCTAAGCCGACGGTGATGCCGCTGAAGGTGCGCAGCCCGGAGGCGGCCATGCTGAACAGCCCGAGCACTCGGCCCCGGGCGGCCTCGGGCGCGTGCAGCTGCACCAGGGTTTGCGCCATGCTGCTGAACGAGAGCTCGAAGAAGCCGGCCGCGAATAGCAATGGCAAGGCGAGCCAGTACTGGCGGATAAGCGCGAACCCGCACAGCGCCGCCGCCCAGCACAGCGAAAGCCGAAACGCGTTCGTGGTGCGCGTCGCCAGCCACTCTCCGCGGCTCTCGAGCAAAATGCCGCCGAGCAGCGCGCCGGAGGCATCCGCGGCGAGCAACGAGGTGTAGGCGATGCCCGGATCGCCGTGCCCAACGTCTCGAGCGAAGCCTGGCATTTGCGCTTGATAGCTGTTGCCAATGAAGAACGACGCCGCGCCGGCCAGCACGATCATCGCGCCGATCGCGGGGACGCCGCGCACCTCGCGCGCGGTATGGATGATGTCGGCCAAGCCCCGCACCGCGCGCCGGGGTAGCGCCCCGTCGCCCCGGAAATGCCGACCGTACGGGGCCGCGATCAGCCACAGCAGCAGCGGCAGGTAAAAGGTAGCGTTCAGAAAGATGCCGCGCGTCGGGCCGAGCGTGAGCATGATCAGGCTGCCGACCCCGGGCCCAACGAGCATGCCCAAGTAGCGCACGGTCGCGTTCAAGCGCACCGCGCTTTGCAGATGTGTCGGCCCGACGATGTCGTAGAGCAGCACCTGGCTCGACGTGCTCCAGAACACGCCCGCCAGGCCGTGAAGGGTGAGCAGCACCATCGCGTGCCACATCTGCAGCGT
>Ga0164306_10001549_pt1 | contig 10241 bp, 8 predicted proteins | sample Whisoiple_242_MG_FD_110213 | JGI IMG/M metagenome (GOLD analysis project Ga0164306, IMG submission 110213) | Soil microbial communities amended with fresh organic matter from upstate New York, USA - Whitman soil sample_242_MG | ecosystem: Environmental > Terrestrial > Soil > Unclassified >... | reverse complement strand
GCGCGAAGAGGCGCGCGTCGGCCAGCGCACGACGCTGGACGTCCTCAACGCGCAGCAGACGTTGCTCAATGCGCGCGTGAGCCTCGTCAGTGCACAGCGCGATCGCGTGGTGGCGTCCTATGCGGTTTACGCGGCGATCGGCAAACTGACGGCGGAGAACCTCGGGCTTGACGTGATCCTCTATGACCCGACCGTCCATTTCGATCAAGTCAAGGGCAAGTGGTGGGGCACGCAGAATCCGGATTGGCGCTGAGCGGCGAATCGGCCGGCTCCGTCACCGCGATTTCTACAGGCGAGTGCAGGGGGCCGCTTGCGGAGCCCCCGACCGCGTGAGACTCTCGCCTTTGCATCGCGAATCGGGGCGGCAGCGCGTTGTGGCGCGCGCTCGTCGAGTGATCCAGCGGCGCAGATGCGCGCAAGGCCATGAGCACAGCAAACCCGCAGCCTTCTCATCCAAGCCTCGAGTCGGAGCAGCGGGCGCACGAACCCTCGATGGAGGAGATTCTCGCCTCGATCCGGCGAATCATTGCCGACGACGATGCCCTGCCGCTGGTGCGGCGCCCCGCCTTAGTCACGCGTGAACCGGCGGCGACGCTGGTCTCAACCGAGCCGGAGCGGCGATCGGATTTGCCACGTCAGCCGGCCGCGTCCTCGCCGGCGCTGCAAGTGCATCTCGTTGCCGTCCCGGAAAGCTCTTCGCCGCGAGCGCCGGGCGAAGCGGATGCGGCCATTGCCGAACAACCCCAGCTTTCAGCTGGCGCCGCCCGCCCGGAATCGCACCAGGCCGGCGATGAGGGATACGGTGCTCAAGGACGAATGGCGGAGGAATACGAGCTGCGCGGTCCGGTGCGCGAGGAGGCTTTCCGAGAGGAAGAGCACGGCGCCTCGGTCACAGCCCGCGAGCATCGCGACAATGAGCGAACCCGGCTTGTCTCCCCTGCCACCGATGCCTCGGTGGCTTCCTCGTTCCAGTCGCTGGCGACGAGCATGTTCCTGCGCGATTCCGACCTCATTGCGCGCACCGCCCGCGAAATGCTCCAACCGATGCTGAAAGCTTGGCTCGACGACAACCTGCCGGTCATGGTCGAGCGGCTAGTCCGCGCCGAGATCGAGCGCGTCGCCCGCGGCGGGCGGTAGCCGCGGAGCCGGCAAATTACTCCGCTGCCGCCAGCACCTTCTTTGCTTGGTCCGGCAGGCTGAACAGAAGCGTCAGCAATGCGCGCGCTGCAGGATCGGGTCTGACCCTGTCCTGTTCCCAATTCCGCAGGGTCGCAACAGGAATACGCAGCATGTGCGCCATCTCTTCCTGTGTCATGCGCAGTTTCTCGCGAACTAGCTTCGCCGGGATATTCCAGGTGAATCCCTCAAGAGACGCATCTGGATCTTCGCCATCCTCGATCTGATGGCGGCGAATGTCATCCTCGGTCACGCGGGCAAGTGCTTCGTGATCGACGTTCGATTTACCCACCTTGATCTCCTCTAGCGATTTACGAACGATAGCCACTGGGCGCGCTCCTTTGCTTTGGCGAGTCGGACCGAGATGATGCGGCGAGCTGCCCCCCGATACGTGTATACGATGAACAAGATTTCCCTTTCTGCAGCACCGATTGCCCGAATGCGCGTCTCCGCATAATCGGCGCGATCATCGATTTTTTCGAGGACCGGGCCGTCGAAGATCAGGGTCGCGAGGCGAAATCCAACTTGCGTGCACGGACATTCTTCTCGCTCTTCGCCTCGTCCCACTCGAACTCCCACGGGCTTTTTATACGCTTGAAGCGTAGCGCTGTCGAATGAAAACCGATGCCAGGCGCTCCGCGAATGTTTGACTTCTCCGTCCGGGATCGCCTTTAAGCGGCCTCGTTTCCCGCTTCGCCGACCAACCGAAAGCCTCATGGACAAGACGTTCGATCCTGCCGCCGTGGAAGCCCGCGTTTCCGCGGCATGGGAGCGGGCAGGGGCGTTTCGCGCCGGGCGGCCGGACCGGATGAACGCGCCGCCCTTCTCGATGGTCATCCCGCCGCCGAACGTCACCGGTTCGCTGCATATGGGGCACGCGCTCAACAACACGCTGCAGGATATTCTGTGCCGCTTCGAGCGCATGCGCGGCAAGGACGTGCTCTGGCAGCCGGGCACCGACCACGCCGGTATTGCGACGCAGATGGTCGTCGAGCGCCAGCTCATGGAGCGGCAGGAGCCGAACCGCCGCGATCTCGGGCGCGAGAAATTTCTGGAATATGTCTGGGCCTGGAAGGCTGAATCCGGCGGCGCAATCGTCAATCAGCTGAAGCGCCTCGGCGCCTCATGCGATTGGGCGCGCGAGCGCTTCACCATGGACGAAGGGCTGTCGCGCGCGGTGGCGAAGGTTTTCGTGCAGCTTTATCGCGAGGGGCTGATCTACAAGGACAAACGCCTCGTCAATTACGATCCGAAACTGCAAACAGCGATCTCCGATCTCGAAGTGCAGCAGGTCGAAGTCAAAGGCAGCCTGTGGCAATTCAAATATCCGGTGATCGATCAATCCGGACGCGACACCGGCGAGTTCATCACGGTGGCGACGACGCGGCCCGAGACGATGCTCGGCGACACCGCCGTCGCCGTGCATCCCGACGACGAGCGCTACCGGCATCTGCACCGCAAGCGTGTGCGGCTGCCTCTCGTCGGCAGATCGATTCCGATCGTGACCGACGCGTATTCCGATCCGGAAAAGGGAACGGGCGCGGTCAAAATCACGCCGGCGCATGACTTCAACGATTTCGAAGTCGGGCGCCGCCACGACCTGCCGCTCGTCAATGTGCTCGATGCCGACGCGAAGATCACGCTGCGCGATAACGAATCCTTTCTTGCCGGCGTGCCGCAATCGGCTGACCTTAACGAAACGATCGCTGCGCTTGACGATCAGGATCGCTTCGTCGCGCGCAAACGCGTCGTCGAGATGATGGAAGCGCGCGGTCTGCTTGCCGCGACCGAGCCGCATACGCATGTCGTGCCGCACGGCGAGCGTTCGGGTGCTGTCGTCGAGCCGTGGCTTACGGACCAATGGTATGTCGACGCGAAGACGCTGGCACAGCCCGCGCTTGCCGCGGTGCGCGAGGGCCGCGCCAATTTCATTCCCAGAAATTGGGAGAAAACCTATTTCGATTGGCTCGAAAACATCGAGCCCTGGTGCATTTCGCGCCAGCTCTGGTGGGGTCACCAGATCCCGGCGTGGTATGCGCCATGGGGCGCGATCTATGTCGCTGAAACCGAAGAAGAGGCCATTGCTGAGGCGCTCGGCGATGCCGTCACGCGCGAAATCTATGACGACGAAGAAGCTGCGCGGATCGCCGAGGACCCGCAGCGCTCGCGCGAGCTTCTGACGCGCGACGAGGACGTGCTCGACACGTGGTTTTCGTCCGCGCTCTGGCCATTCTCGACGCTCGGCTGGCCCGACGAAACTCCGGAATTGAAGCGCTATTATCCGACCAGCGTCCTCGTCACCGGCTTCGACATCATCTTCTTCTGGGTCGCCCGGATGATGATGATGGGTCTGCACTTTCGTCACGAAGTGCCGTTCCGCGATATCTACATTCACGCGCTCGTCCGCGACGAGAAGGGCGCGAAAATGTCGAAGTCGAAGGGCAATGTCATCGATCCCCTGCATCTGATCGATGAATACGGCGCTGATGCGCTGCGTTTCACGCTTGCGGCGCTTGCGGCGCAAGGACGCGACGTGAAGCTCTCGACGTCGCGCGTCGAAGGTTATCGCAATTTCGCGACCAAGCTCTGGAACGCCTTCCGCTTCGCCGAGATGAACAATTGCGTGCATCTCGACGCTTATGAGTTCCGCTTGAACTCGGTCGAGATCAACCGTTGGATTCTTTCACAGGCCGCATCTGCGGCTGCCGAAGTGACCGCGTCGATTCAAGCTTACCGCTTCAACGACGCGGCGCAGGCGGTCTACCGCTTCATCTGGAACGTCGTCTGCGATTGGTATCTCGAACTGGTCAAACCCCTGCTTGCCGGCGGCAGCGAAGAAGAGCAGCAGGAAACGCGCGAGACCATTGCATTCGTCCTGGAGATTTGCCTGAAGCTGCTCCACCCCTTCATGCCGTTCCTGACCGAAGAATTGTGGCACCAGACGCGTACCGCGCCGCGGTTCGACAATGTGCTGGCGCTGGCGCCATGGCCGGACCTAACCGGCTACGGAAGCCCCCAGGACGAGGCGCAGATCGGCTGGATGATCGCTCTGATTTCGGAAGTCCGCTCGATCCGCGCCGAGCTCAACGTGCCGCCTGCGGCGCAGATTCCTGTCATCCTGGTCGATGTGGCGCCTGACGTGGCCGCCCGGGCCGCCAAATGGAACGAGACGATTCGCCGCCTGGCGCGCCTCTCCGAGATCGGTACCGCCCCCGCGGCCCCGGCCGGCGCCGTGCAGGCGATCGTCGGACACGCGACAATCGCGCTGCCGCTCGGGGACTTCATCGACATCACCGCCGAGCGCGCCCGCCTGCAGAAGGAGATCGCGCGAGAAGAAAAAGACGGCGCCAAGCTCGATGCGAAACTCGCCAATCCTGATTTTATCGAGCGGGCGCCGGAAGAGGTGGTGGAAGAGAATCGCGAGCGCCGGGCCGAGGCCGTAGCGCGCATCGCCAAAATGCGTGCCGCGCTGGAGCGGCTGGCGCGGCTCTAACGCGCTGCCTTGGCAGAGCTCGCGAGTTCCGGCGCGGGCTTGCGCGAACGCTTCGCCTCGACGCCAAGCGGTTTGTGCGGCGTCAGCCGGCTCGCTTTTTCGAGCGAGATCAGGGTCTGTCTGTTTGCGACGAGACCCGAGGCGTTTGAGACGCTGACGAAGTCGCTTTCCCGATGCGGCGGACCGCCGCCGCCGCGATAGACCATCAAGCCTTTTGTGGTGACGACGACATCGCCGGAGCGCAGCGTCGGGTCATTGACGAACGGCCCGAGCGGCCCCTTGCCGCCCTTCACGGCCTTGATCGCGGCCATCACTTCTTCTGGCGAGGGGCCGTAATGGGCGGGCTCACTCGGCCGCAGCTGACCCTCACCATCGACGTCGCGGTTGTACGGATCGGAATAGCCGTATGAAGGCGTCCGGTATCCGTATCCAAAGGAAGGCGCCGGCACGTAGCTCGGCGCCGGGACATAGGCCGAGCGGCCTTCCATGGGGGAGCCGCCGAAAAGGAACGCGAATGGATTGGAACTCTGGGCCGACGCCGCGCCGGCAAACGCGAACGCCGCCAGGAAAGCAAGCAGACCCGCCTTCCCAGAGCTTTTTTCGGACGCGTCCCTGCTGACCATTATTATTACCCTCGCTTCCCGCTCCTCTAACAGCTCAGGTAGCCGATGGGTTGCGTGCGGCATCGCACATTCAAGCAGCGGCGGTGGCACGGGCGCTGCAGAATAACCGGTAAGATTACCTCCGTTGATGACCCGCAGGGCGCCCGGTGAGCGTGTGGCGAAAGGGTCACTCTCGCTCTAATACGGAGCGGAGACGGCCCGCCGGATTGCGAGAATCTTGAATTCCCTGCCTACTGTGCAAGTCGCAGGAGGTCCCTCATGCTTGTGAGACCGCTTTTCTCCGCGGTTGCGCTGTCGTCTTTGGCGGTCGCGGCATTCGTCGCAGACCTTCCGTCCCGGAAGGCGCCTCCAGCCGTCTATATTCCGCCGCGCCGATCTTTACGTGGAGCGGCCTTTATGTCGGCGTGAATGCCGGGGCTGCATTCGGCGGCTCCTCGACGATCGCGCTGACGCCCTCTGTAGATTTCGGCGCGTTTCCATCCGGTTTCGCCGCGGCGCAATCGATCGGTGCCTATCCACTCGCCCTGCCGAGTCGGCAAACTAGGTTCATCGGCGGCGGACAGATCGGTTTCAACTGGCAATTCGGTCCGATCGTCGCAGGTGTCGAAGCCGACATGCAGGGCCTGCCCCGGCAGGACACAGTGTCGTCGACGCTCTTCAATCCTTCGCCGCCGGCGGTCAATTTCAGCGCCCCTGTTTTCGGCACCGCGACGGTGGCGCGTTCACGAATTTCGCCTCGGTGACGGGCGGCTTTTCGACCGCTTCGGTGCGCGAGAAGGGCCACATCGTGCGCGCCGGCTTGAACTACCGTTTCGGCTGGGAGCCGGCGGCGCCGGTTGTCGCGCGCTACTGACTTCCACTGTGATTTTGCGAAGGCCCCGGCTCAGTGCCGGGCCTTTTCATTTTGACACACGATTTCGCGAAGTCTCGGCGTCGCGCTTGTGACTTCGGCGACACAGCGCAAGTGCTTCTTTCCAAGGCAAAACTTGGTCACAAAATGTGCCTGCATTCAGCCATGAATCAGCGGCTAATTTGAATGATCAAAAGGAGCCGGTGAGGCACCGCAGGTCACGTCCGCTCTAGCGGAACGCCGGTTCGGTACGCACTTATCAGCCAGTGGGGGATTGCCGCGCCACGCGGCGACACGGTGAGCGAGGCACCTCGCGCGCCGCGGGCCGAGTTTTGGGTTGAGGAGCAAATGGACGCGCGCGCGGTCGACAAATCGAAGCTTCCGAGCCGGCATGTTACGGAAGGGCCGGAGCGCGCGCCGCATCGCTCGTATCTTTATGCGATGGGGCTCACCCGCGAGCAGATCCATCAGCCGCTCGTCGGCGTCGCCTCCTGCTGGAACGAAGCTGCGCCCTGCAACATCGCGCTCATGCGTCAGGCGCAGGCGGTGAAGAAGGGCGTCGCCGCTGCCAAAGGCACGCCGCGCGAATTCTGCACGATCACGGTGACCGACGGCATCGCCATGGGTCACCAGGGGATGAAATCCTCGCTAGTTTCGCGGGAGGTCATCGCCGATTCGGTCGAGCTGACCATGCGCGGCCATTGCTACGACGCGCTCGTTGGTCTCGCCGGCTGCGACAAGTCGCTGCCCGGCATGATGATGGCGATGCTGCGCCTCAACGTGCCGTCAATCTTCATCTATGGCGGCTCGATCCTGCCGGGCTCGTTCCGCGGACAGCCGGTGACGGTGCAGGATCTGTTCGAAGCGGTCGGCCAGCACTCGGTCGGCGCGATGTCGGACGAGGATCTCGACGAACTCGAGACCGTCGCCTGTCCCTCCGCCGGCGCATGCGGCGCGCAGTTCACCGCCAACACGATGGCGACCGTTTCCGAGGCAATCGGCCTTGCGCTGCCTTACTCCGCCGGCGCGCCGGCACCGTACGAAATCCGCGACCGCTTCTGCATGCTGGCCGGCGAGATGGTCATGGAGCTCGTCTCGCGCAACATCCGGCCGCGCGACATCGTCACCTTAAAAGCGCTGGAGAATGCAGCGACCGTGGTGGCCGCGACCGGCGGCTCGACCAACGGAGCGCTGCACCTGCCGGCAATGGCGCACGAAGCCGGCATCAAGTTCGATCTCTTCGACGTCGCCGAAATTTTCAAGCGCACGCCTTACATCGCCGACCTGAAGCCCGGCGGACGCTACGTCGCCAAGGACATGTTCGAGGCGGGTGGCATTCCGCTCTTGATGAAGACCCTGCTCGACGAAGGCTTCCTCCATGGCGAGTGCCTCACGGTCACCGGCCGCACGATTGCCGAGAACCTCGCCTCGGTGAAGTGGAACGACAAGCAGGACGTCGTGCGGCCCGCCTCCGATCCCATCACCAAGACGGGCGGAGTCGTCGGCCTGAAAGGCAACCTCGCGCCGGAAGGCGCCATCGTAAAGGTCGCCGGCATGAGCCAAGACCACCTGACCTTCAAAGGACCCGCTCGGTGTTTCGACGCCGAGGAGGCCGCCTTCGAAGCTGTGTCGAAACGCACATACAGAGAAGGCGACGTTCTGGTCATTCGCTACGAGGGCCCCAAAGGAGGCCCGGGCATGCGCGAAATGCTGGCAACGACCGCAGCGCTCTATGGCCAAGGGATGGGCGACAAAGTCGCGCTCATCACCGACGGCCGCTTCTCCGGGGCGACGCGCGGTTTCTGCATCGGCCATGTCGGCCCGGAAGCGGCGGTCGGCGGACCGATCGCGCTTTTGCGCGACGGCGACATCATCGAAATCGATGCGATCCGCGGAATTTTAAATGTCGCTTTGAGCGATGCGGAACTTGCCGAGCGTAAGAAAGGTTGGACTCCGCCGAAGTCCAATTACGGCTCCGGCACGCTCTGGAAATACGCGCAAACCGTCGGGCCGGCTGTGGCCGGAGCGGTGACGCATCCCGGGGCGCAAGGTGAGAGCCACGTCTATGCCGATATATAAGGAATTGGCACTCGCCGCGTTTCTGAGCCTCGCGCCGGCAGTCGCGAGCGCACCGACGCTCGCTCTCGATGGGCCGGATATGTCGACCGTGACCAAGCCGCTGCCGATCTTCAAGAATCCGCGCCAGGCGCTGCGCGAAGGCTTGGACTCCTATCGCTCGGGCGACGCCAAGAATTCCGTCGATGCGCTGCAGTTTGCCGCCGAGGGCGGCGAGTCGCTGGCGCGCTGGAAGCTCGGCCGCATGTATGCCGACGGCGACGGTGTCGCCCGCGACGACTACAAAGCCTATCAATATTTTTCGCAGATCGTTGCCGATTACAGCGATGACGACCCCGCCGGCCGGGAGAAGGCGATCGTCTCGAGCGCTTTCGTCGCGCTCGGCGTCTACAATCTGAACGGCATCGCCAACTCGCGCCTAAAGGCGAACCCGGAACGCGCCATCGAAATGTTCCACTATGCCGCGACGAATTTCGGCGACGCCAATGCGCAATACAATCTCGGGCGGATTTATCTCGACGGCTCCTCTGGAATCGACAAGGACACGCGGCAGGCGGCGCGTTGGCTGAGCCTTGCCGCAGAGAAGGGCAATCCATCGGCACAAGCGCTGCTCGGACAAATGCTGTTCAACGGCCAGGACGGCGTTGCACGCCAGCGGGCACGTGGCCTCATGTGGCTGACGCTGGCGCGCGATGCTGCAACCGACCCAAGGGATCAGTGGATCGTCGAACTCTACGAGAAGGCGATCGGCGCATCGAGCGACCCCGACCGGCAAATGGCGCTTGCTTATCTGCAAGCCCATCTGCAGAAGCGTGACTGAGCAGCGCGCTTGTCCAACGTTCGTGTCGGAGTTGGCGGCTGGACTTTCGAGCCGTGGCGCGAAACATTTTATCCGCCCGACCTGCCGAAAGCGCGCGAGCTCGAATATGCGAGCCGCAAGCTCACCTCAATCGAGATCAACGGCACATTCTATCGCGGGCAATCGCCGGCGACGTTCCGCAAATGGGCCACCGAGACGCCCGAGGATTTTGTCTTCTCGCTGAAGGCGCATCGCGTCACGACCAACCGCAAGGATCTGACCGAGGCGAAATCGGCGATCGATCGCTTCCTCGAAACCGGTCCGCTCGAACTCGGCGAGAGGCTCGGACCGATCCTCTGGCAGCTCGCGCCGACGAAGCGCTTCAAGGCGGAAGAGGTCGACGCGTTTTTATCCTTTTTGCCGAAGGAGATCGGCGGGCGTCGGCTGCGCCATGCGATTGAAGCGCGTCATGCAAGCTTTCGCGATCCGGATTTTATCGAGCTTACGCGCAAGCACCGCGTCGCGACCGTCTTTGCGCATTCGGAGAAATATGCCGAGCTCTATGACGTGACGGGCGACTTCATCTATCTGCGCCTGCAGGAATGCAAATCTCAAGAGCCGAAGGGCTATCCGCCGGCGGAGATCACCAATTGGGCGAAGCGGATTCGCCAATGGGCCGCAGGCGGCATGCCCGATGATCTGCAAGTGCTTGCCAACGAGAAGCCACCGGGAATACCGCGCGATTGCTTCATATACGTGATCAGCGGTGCCAAGGAGCGCGCGCCGGCGGCAGCGATGGCGCTGATCGAGGAGCTGAAGGGCGCCGGCTAACCAGCCCATTGCACATAGGACATATTTGTCCTATGTTCTGACTGCTGGTGGACAAACGCGATCGCTTCATTGCCGAACTTCGCGCGGCGGCGAAGAGCCGTGCTCCCATTCCGCGTCGATAAGCGAAAAGGAAAAGGTGGGCACGCCATGGTCTTTGTCGGCAGCAAGTTCACGACCCTTCCGAGCCGCGAAATCGATCCGAAAACGGCGGCGAAGATCAGAAAAGCGCTCGATCTGACATAGGAGCCGAGGAGCCGATGCGAACCTACACTTATGGAGCACTGTTCGAGCGAGGAGCGAAATCCGGCATTGTCGTGAGCTTTCCCGACGTTCCCGAGGCAATCACGCAAGGACGTGACGAAGCGGACGCGAGAAGCATGGCGGCCGGGGCGC
>Ga0164306_10001547_pt1 | contig 10256 bp, 5 predicted proteins | sample Whisoiple_242_MG_FD_110213 | JGI IMG/M metagenome (GOLD analysis project Ga0164306, IMG submission 110213) | Soil microbial communities amended with fresh organic matter from upstate New York, USA - Whitman soil sample_242_MG | ecosystem: Environmental > Terrestrial > Soil > Unclassified >... | reverse complement strand
GCCTGGAGGCCGAGCTGCAGCACGGCGACCACGATCAGCACCGCCATCAGGCTGGCGACCGCGCCGTACTCGCTCGGGCCGAGGGCCCGTGCTGCGATGATCTGGAAGCCGTAGGTCCCGACGTTCATGACGCCCATCGCGATCGCGACGAACGCGCCGCTGTGCAGCAGGCTCCTCGGGCGGCGGTTCGTCACGGCGGAGAGCCTACGAGACAGGGCTCCGCGACCGGAGCCGGGTCGGCACCTGTCCGGTGTGTCGGCTCGATACATTGACCGGCACCGTCACCAGGGACCGAGAGGCAGTGGAACCGTGAGCCGTTCACAGCTGCTGCTCGTGCGGGCGTGGCCGTGGCTGCTGACCTTCGTGGTGCTCGGGCCCCTCCTCGGGCGCGGGTTCGTCCTGACCTACGACATGGTCTTCGTCCCCGACCTGGCGATGCGCACCGACTTCCTCGGCCTGGGCTCGGGGCTGCCGCGGGCGGTGCCCTCCGATGCGGTCGTCGCCGTGCTCGACACCTTCCTGCCCGGCGACGTCCTCCAGAAGGTGCTGCTCGTCGTGGCGCTCGGTCTCGCCGGCACGGGCGCCCGGCGGCTCGTGCCGGCCGACAGCATGAGCGCGCAGCTCGCGGCGACCTCGCTCTACCTCTGGAGCCCCTTCGTCGCCGAGCGCCTGGGGATCGGGCACTGGCCGCTGCTGCTCACGTACGCCGCGCTGCCGTGGATCTACGACGCCGCGCGCCGGGCCCGCGCCGGTGAGCGGACGATGCCGCAGCTCGTCCTCTGGGTCGCCTTCGCGAGCCTCAGCGCCGCGGGCGGCGTCATCGCCGCGGTCTTCGCCCTCGCGTGCGTCGCCGGCCGCCGAGCCGACGCGCTCCGGCACACGGCGCTGGTGGCTGCGGCCGCGCTCGCGGTGAACGCGCCGTGGCTGGTCGCGGGAGCGCTCCACGGCAGTGGGGCGCTGAGCGACCCTCGTGGCGTCGAGGCGTTCGCCGCCCGTGCCGAGGGGCTGCTGCCGCTCCCACTGACGCTCGTGGGACTCGGCGGCATCTGGAACGCCGAGGTGGTGCCGCCGTCCCGTGAAGGCTGGGCTGCCGTCGTCGAGCTCGTCGCGGTGCTCGCGGTGGGCGCGGCCGGCCTCCGGGCCTGGCGCTCCAGGATCCTGCTGCGCGACCGGCTCGGACTCGGCCTCGCGGCCGCCGTCGGCCTCGTCGTGGCCCTGGTCGGCAGCGTCGCGCCCGACCTCCTCGGCTGGGTCGTCGCCCACGTCCCTGGCGGAGGCCTACTGCGGGACGGCTCCCGGTTCGTCGCCCTCGTCGCGCCGCTCGCGGCGAGCGTCTTCGGCACGGGTGTCGCCGTCGTGGTCGGGCGCCTCGCCGAGCGCGCCGTGCAGATCGCCGTCGGCACGGTGCTCGTGCTCGTCCCGGTCGCCCTCATGCCCGACCTCGGACTCGGTCTCGGCGGGCGCCTCTCGCCGGTCTCCTACCCGTCCGAGTACGCCGCGGCGCGCAGCGCCGTGGAGCAGCGGCAGGACGGGGGCGTCCGTGGCGACGTGCTGCTGCTGCCCTTCAACGCCTACCGCCTGCCGACGTGGAACGACGGCCGGCGCACGCTCGACCCTGTCGGCCGCTACCTGACGCCGAACTACCTCGCCAGCGACGTCCTCTACGTCGACGGCGTCGCGATCGCGGGGGAGGACGAGCGGGCGGCCCGCGTCGCGACCCTGCTCGAGGCGGGGCTCGGCGCCGACGAGCTCGCCGCCGCGCTCGGGCGCGAGGGCATCGCGTGGGTGGTGCTCGACCGTGAGGCGCAGGAGATGGTCGGTGATGCCGCCCCGTCCGCGGACCTGACCGGGATCAAGGTCGTGCACGACGGTGCCGACCTCGTCGTGTGGGAGCTGCCCGACCCCGCGCCCGAGGAGCACGGCGCGGCGTACCGCGCGGCCATCGCCGTCGGCTGGTCGGCGTGCCTCGGGACGGTGGTCGCGGGCGGTCTCGCGGCCGTCCTGGGACGCCTCCGACGGCGCCGGAACGTGTTCTAGAAATGCCGTCGCGGAAATGCGTTGAATCTTGTGACTCGGTGGTAGGTTGTGCGCACCTAGAGGGAGAGGGACACACGTGCAGACTTTCATCATCGGCGGGATCGCCCTGCTGGTCGGCGGCGGCATGGCTGGCGCCACCGCCTTCGGTGTCGTCAACGGCGCGACCTCCGGCACGTTCCAGCCGCAGGGCAACAACGTGCTCCAGTACGGCACGACGGCGACGAAGTAGCACTCGCCCCACGAGCTTCCAGAACCCGCCGCGTCCAACGCGGCGGGTTCTGTCATTTCCGCACCGCCGCGCCGACTAGGGGCCGTCGGGGTCCTCGACGCTCACCCGCTTGCCGTCCAGCACGTCGCCCAGGACGTGGGCGAACGAGTCCTGGGAGTGCGCCCAGGAGAAGGTGTGCGACATCTCCTGAGCCCCGGCTCCCAGGCGCTGGCGCAGCTCGGTGTCCTCGAGCAGCTGGCGGGTGGCCGCGACGAACTCGACCTGGTCGTCGACGAGCAGGCCCGAGCGCAGGTGCCCGATCGACTCCCGCGTGCCGCCCGCGGAGGCGTAGGCGATGGTGGGTACGCCGTGCGACCCGGCCTCGCCGATGACGAGCCCCCAGCCCTCCTTGATCGACGGCAGCAGCATGACCCAGGACTCGGCGAGGATCTCGTGCTTGCGGGCCTCGGTGACGTAGCCCTCGAAGGTCACGAGGTCGCCGACGCCGGCGTCCGCGACGTACTTGTGGAGGTCGTCCTCCCACCAGCCGCTGCCGACGATCGCGAGCCGGACGTCGGGGTGCGTGTCGCGCAGCGCTGCGACGGCGTCGATCGCGTGCTCGATCTGCTTGTGCGGCACCAGCCGGCTCACGACCACCAGGCTCGGGTGCGAGGACCGCTGCGTGGTGACCGGCGGCGGCGGGGCCGTGCCGTTGTGGACCACGGCGATGCGGCTCCGGTCGACCCCGAGGTCCATCAGCTCGGCGCGCGTGGCGCGGGAGACCGCGATGTACTGGCTGCGCCGGTAGAGCCTCGGCGCGAACCGGCGCTCGATCCACCAGCCGACCTTGCCCATCAGGCCGGGGAAGACGATCGGCCACTGCTCGCGGTGCACGTGGTGCACGAGCACGACGACGGGCTTGCGCGTGCCCAGGCGGGTGAAGAAGGGCAGCCCGTTCTGGACGTCCACGACCACGTCGACGCGCCCGAACCGGCGGCGGGTGAGGTTCCAGAGCCCGCGGAGGTAGACGAAGAGGTGGTCGCCCTCGCGCACGTAGCGGACGCCCTCGATGGTCTGCTCGGACGGCGCCTCCCCGTGGGCGGCGCAGAAGATGGTCGCGCGACCGCCGTGCCGCACGACGCCGCGCGCCATGGACTCGACGTAGCGCTCCGACCCGCCGCCCTCCGGGTTGGCGGTGTCCCGCCAGTTGAAGAAGACGACGTGTCGGCCCCGCACGCGCTCGGGGCTTCCTCCCAGCATGCAGCGATGTTACCCGCCGGTCATGTGACGGACACAACTTTCGCCGCGCCATTCCGGAGGTGCCGCTCCGACCTCGCCGGTGTCCGCCCGGGGGCGTTCGGCCAATGCCATACTCTCCGCTCGTGTCGGTGATCTCGCAGTGGCGTCTGTTCCTGGACAGGCGGATCCACGTCCCGGTCAGCGACGAGGACCTCGTGCTCGACGTCGGCAGCGGGGACAAGCCGTCCTGGCGCGCCGACGTGCTGCTCGACCTCTACACCGGTGCGGAGTACGCCTCCCAGCGCTCCGGGCACTCGAGCGCCCGAGTCAGCCGTCCGCTCTTCGACGCGGACGCCGCGGACATGCCGTTCGCCGACGGCGCCTTCGACTACGCGATCTGCTCGAACCTGCTCGAGCACGTCACGGATCCGCTCGGGGTGGCCGCCGAGCTCACCCGGGTCGCCCGGGCCGGGTTCATCGAGGTGCCGGAGGCGGCGAGCGCGAAGATCGTCGACTTCCCGAGCCACCTGTGGTGGTGCCGGTTCGACGAGACGGACCCCGACGCGCCGACGTTGGTGATGACGGCGAAGGCGACGCCGTACTTCGATCCAGAGATCAACGCCTACATCGAGCGGGCCGGCGTGCGACAGGCGCTGGACGACGTGCTGAACAGCAAGTTCGAGCACCGAGCGATCTTCTACCACTGGTCGGACGCGGTCCGCCTGCGCACCGAGGGTGACCTGGACCCGGAGTTCGCGGCCGCGGCGATGCTGGCCCCCGGCCACCAGCGCACCTGGGAGACGATCGCGGTCCGGTGGGTCACGAGCATGCTGACCGCGCGGACCCGGTCGCGGCGCCGCGGCGTGCAGGTGCGCTACAACCAGGTGGTCAAGCCGGAGCTGCGCCGCGCCGACGACCCCGTGCTCGAGCGCCGCATCTACCGCGCCGGCGACCCGGGCTGACGCTGCCGTGACCGATCCCGTGACCGACAGCGCCTCCGTCCGTGCCCGCGTCGGGCGCGTCGTCCGCCGCCACGGTGCGGGCCTGGCGTCGCTGGTCGTCGTCGTCGCGGTCGTTTTCCTGAACCTGGTCCAGCAACCCGGCCTGATCACGTTCGACACCAAGCTCGACCTGCAGTTCGACGCAGCCGCCTTCCTCGACCGCAGTCTCGACGTGTGGAACGGCGACTGGACGTTGGGCGGGCTGCAGAACCAGGCGTCCGGCTACCTGGTGCCGATGGGGCCGGCGTTCTGGCTGGGCGACCTGCTGCACGTGCCGATGTGGGTGTGGGAGCGCCTGTGGACGGCGGTCGTCATGCTGCTCGCGTACTTCGGCGCGGTGCGCCTCGCGCGCCACTGGCCGGGCATCAACGCGGCGGGCGCCGTGCTCGCGGGACTGACCTACATGCTGGCCCCTCGCGTCCTGATCACCGTCGGTGGCCTCAGCGGCGAGACGCTGCCCTCGACGATCCTGCCCTGGACGGTGCTGCCGCTGGTGCTCTACCTGCGCGGCCGCCTGCCGGCGTGGGTCGCGTTCCTGTGGTCGGCCGCGACCATCCCGTGGATGGGTGGCCAGAACGCCACCCTGGTGATCGCCTGCCTGGTGCTGCCGGGCCTGCTGCTGTTGCTCACGGCGGGCCGCACCTGGACCCGTCGGATCCGGGACGCCGCCGCGTGGAGCGGGCTCGCGATCGTGGCGAGCGCCTGGTGGATCGTCCCGCTCTTCGTGATGGGTGCCTACTCACCGCCCTTCCTCAACTTCATCGAGTCCTCGGCCAACACCGCCAGCCAGAGCGGCTGGTTCGCGTCGCTGCGCGGCACCAGCCACTGGGTGGCGTTCTTCCCGGGCGGCGGGACGGCGGGATGGGTGGGGGGCTACCTTCTCGTCGCGTCGTCGGTGCTGGTGTTCACGACCATCGTGGTGGCCGCCGTCGGGCTGCTCGGACTGGCCCAACCGACGTTGTGGGCCCGCCGCCCCCTGGTCATCTCGATGCTCGTCGGTCTCGCGGTGCTGACCGTCGGGAGCGACCAGCCGGCCGGCTCCGTCTTCGGCCAGGACTGGCTCAACGCGCTCGACGCCTCGCTCGCCGCGCTGCGCAACGTCCACAAGTTCGACCCGATCGTCCGCCTCCCTCTCAGCCTCGGCGTCGGTGTCTTCGTCACCGCCGGTGTGCCGCACCTGGTCGCCCAGGTCCGGCGGCTCTCGGGACGCAGCCGGCGGCTCGCCGGGGCCGGGGTCACGGTCGCCCTCGCTGCGCTGATCTGCGCCGCTGCCCAGCCCGCCGCGTCCGGGGAGCTCCGGGCGTCGGACGGCGTGGAGGACATCTCCGACCCCTGGCACCAGGCCGTGACGTTCCTGCAGGAGGAGCCGGGCGTCAGTGGTGTCCTCGTGCTCCCGGGGAGCGGGTTCGCCATCCAGACCTGGGGCAGGACGGTCGACGAGCCGATCCAGGTGCTCGGCAGTCCTCCGTGGTCCGCGAGGACGCAGAGCACGGTCGCCCCGGCGGGCACGATGCGGGTGCTGGACGCGATCGAGGCGCAGGTCGCTGCCGGGCGTCCGATCACCGGGTTCGCGGCCACGCTCAGGCGGATGGGCATCACCCACGTCGTCGTACGCAACGACCTCGACCCGGACGTCACGGACGCGGCTCCGGTGGCGGTCGTGATGGCGTCGGTCGCAGCGTCGTCCGGGCTCGCCCCGGTCGCCGCGTTCGGGCACGTCGACGAGGGCTACCCCGCTGTCGAGGTGCTCGCGGTCAGCAGCGACGGGCACGACCCGAGGGTCTCGATGAGCGACTGGGACTCGCGCACGGTGGTGCAGGGCGGTCCCGAGGTCGTCGGGGACCTCACGCAGCTCGGACTCGTGTCGAGCGACGACGCGGTCCTGCTCGCCGACGGATCTTCGGATCAGGGCGGCGCCGTCGACATCGCCACCGACAGCAACCGGCGCGTCGAGCGGTCCTTCGCGCGCATCACCGACGGCGTGTCGGGGGTGATGACCGCCGACGACGACTTCCGGCTCCGCCGACCCGTGCACGACTTCACCGGTGACTCGGTGCCCGCGGCCACCACCGACGCCGAGTACGAGGGCGCCGCCTCGATCACCGCTTCGTCGTCGGGTGGGTACGCCGACGTCATCGGACCCATCCACCCCGAGGAGCACCCCTACGCCGCGTTCGACGCCTCGCAGTTCACCAGCTGGGCGACGGGTCCGCTCGCGGACCCCGTCGGCCAGTGGATCCAGGTCGGGTACGCCGAGCCCGTCACCCCGACGCGCGTCGGCCTGATCTTCGACAACGGGAGCGGTGCGGACGTCTCCCGCGTGCGTCTGACCACCGACGCGGGCTCCGTCGAGGCGACGGTCGGCACGGACGGCATCGTCCCCGGGATCGAGCTCCCCGCGGGTGAGACGCGCAGCATCCGGATGACCGTCCTCGACGTGCGACCGGGCGGCGCGCGCCAGGTCCGGCTCGCCAACGTCGCCATCGACAGCGACCAGGTCCGGCGCACGCTCCGCGTGCCTGGCCAGGTCGACCCGGGGACGACGATGCTCTTCGGCAGCGAGCTCGGTCGCCGAGCGTGCGTGACCGAGGCAGCCAGGGTGACTTGCTCCGGGAGCTGGCAGCGGGAGACCCCGGAGACCCCCGGCTTCGACCGCACCGTCGACGTGGCGGCGAGCGGCACGTGGCAGCTCCGGGGGCGCGCGGTCGCCACCAACGGCGCGGAGCTCGACCGACTGTTCGCGCCGCTCGGCGAGGACGAGGTCGCGGTCCAGGCGTCCTCCACGTACGCCGGCGACCCGGCGGTCGTCGGGGCGAACGCGTTCGACGGCCGCGACGACACGAGCTGGTACGCCTCGCCGTTCGACGAGGCGCCCGCCCTCCAGCTCAGCTGGAAGCAGCCGCGCACGATCCGTGCGGTCGCGGCCTCGCTCGGTGCCGACCAGCCCGGCGAGCTGCCCGAGGCACTCGTCGTCGACCCGATGGACGGCAGCCAGCCGCAGCTGGTCGCCACCAGCGGGGCGAACGCCGGGACGATGACGCCCGTGCGCACGCGGAAGCTGCGGATCTCCGTGCTGCCCGATGCCCAGCGTGCCACTGCGGTCGGGATCGGGGAGCTGGAGATCCGCGGCCTCGAGGACCTGCAGCACACCACCGCGCCGGACACCCCGACCGGACTGGTGTGCGGCTTCGGTCCCACCCTCGAGGTCGGGGGCCAGACGGTCCAGACGCGCGTCGTCGGCACCATCCAGGACGTCGTCGACGGCTCGGAGCTCTCCGTGCTCCCGTGCGGCGACCCGGTCCACATCGCCGCCGGGACGCAGCGCATCCGCGTCACGAACCCGGGCGGGTTCGCCGTGTCCCGGATCTGGTTGGAGCCCACCCAGGATGCGCAGCAGGTCGCCCGCGGTCAGTCCGAGGCCGACGTGGTGTCCTGGTCACCCACCGAGCGCCGGATCGAGGTGTCCACGCAGCAGGAGGCCCTGCTCAGCCTCGCGCAGAGCGACAACGCCGGCTGGGAGGCGCGGATCGACGGGAAGCTGCTCGAGCCGGTGGCGGCAGACGGGTGGAAGCAGGGCTGGCGGGTGCCCGCCGGCACCACCGGGACCGTCGTCCTCGAGTTCCGGCCCCAGCGGTCCTTCGAGCTGGGCCTCGCGGTCGGTCTCGGTCTCGCGGCACTCCTCAACGTCGCTGCGGTGGTCGCCTTCGTGCTCTCGCGCGGCCGGCGGTCGCAGCGACGCCGCGGCATCCGCGTCGCACCCACTGCCTCGCGTCCCGACGTCGCCGTTCGGCCGAGGGCGGGCGCGCGGACGAATCGTGCCGTCCTCGTGCTCGGCGCGGCCGCGATGGCGGTCGTCTCCTTCCCGCTCGCGATCGGCGCGCTCGCCGGGTTCGCCAGCCGCCGGATCTCCCTGGGCTCCCTGAGCGCCGTCTGCGCCGCGGGGGTGGTGGTCGCCGCGGCCATGACCGCGGTCGAGGCGGGTGGCCCGGTGCGGCCACCGGTCATCGCGGACGTGATCATCGCCGTCGTCGTCGGCCTCGTCAGTGGACGCGTGCTGTTCGGCGAGGACGAGCCGGACGTGGAGGCCGCATGATCCACCGGGGTCGCACCGTCCTCGTCGCGCTCCTCGCCGGCGTGCTCGCCCTGCGCGTGTCGCTGTCGCAGGCCCCGTCGACGATGACCCGACGGATCGCGGCCGACCCGGCCGAGGCGCTGCGCTCCGCCGGCGATCCCTGGAGCTTCGCCGGCACCCTGGGCGGGGCGACCGTCCAGCATCTTCGCGAGGTGCCGTACGCCGGGTTCGTGTGGCTCGGCGACGAGGCCGGGTCGGCCGCGCACACGATCGAGACGTGCTGGCGGATCCTGGTCCTCGTGCTCGCGGTCGTCGGTGCCGTGCGCCTGGCCCGCGGGCTCGCCCGCAGCGCGGAGTCCTGGGCGCCGTGGGTCGGTGCGGTGGTCTTCGCACTCGGTGCCGTCGTGGTGTCCACGGTCGTCGACTCGCCGACCGACGGTCTCGCGGTGTCGGTGCTGCCGTGGGTCGTGGCGCCGCTCCTGCTCAGGACCCCCGGGTGGCGACCGGTGCTGGTCTCGGCGGCCTTCGTCGGCATCGCCGGCGTGGGCAGCGCGCCCTGGGCGTTCGCGGCCTTCGGCGCAGGTCTCGTGGCCGCGCTGCCATCGGGCCGTGCGGACGTCCCCAGGTTCCTGCGCTGGCTGGTGCTGGCAGGCGCGGCGTCGGCGTGGTGGATCGTCCTCGCCGTCTGGAGCGCCGTCCACGCCGTCGACGTGTCGGGTCTCGTCGACCACCGACTGCGCGACGAGATCGCCGCGACGGTCGATCGTGAGCTGCCGCTCGCCGTGCTGGTCCTGGTGGCGGCCGCGCCGCTGGCCGTCGCGCTCTGCGCCGTCCTGCTGCGCAGCCCCGGGCTCCAGCGCCGCTTCGTCCTCGGTCTGCTCGGGCTGGGCGCCCTGGTCGTCCTCGCCGACCGGCTCGGCGACGGGAGGCTGCCCGTGGCCGCGCCGCTCGCGGGCGAGGCACCCGCCGGCGTGCTCGGACCGCTGCTCGGCTGGGCGTCTCTGGTCGGTCTCGTCGCCTGGTGCCCGGTGGTCGACGACCTGCGCACCCGCCTCGGACAGGAACGCGCCGGGGAGCGGCAGCCCGCCCGCCGAGACGTGCGGGGAGTGCTGGCTGCAGGCGTGGTGGCCGCGGCCGCCGTCGTGACCGTGGCGGTCCCGGTGGCCCACCGGGCCCCGGCGCCGGCCGCCGAGAGCGAGCTCCTGGGCCAGGTGTCGTCGTGGTCGGCGGAGGCACCGCCGGGCCGGGTCCTGGTGCTGCCGCCGGACGGCGACCACGGGGCGTTCGCGGCGCTCGGAGCGGCGCTCGGTGACCGGCCCTGGGTGGCGCGCGACGCCATCCCGACGTCCGGTGCCGGTGCGACCGCTGCCCTGGACGACCTGGTCACCCGGATGGGCCGCGGGGACGGCGGTCCCGGGACGGTCAGTGCCCTCCGACGCCTGGGCATCTCCTACGTGCTGGTGCGGCTGGGAGGGTCATTGGCCGCCGACCGAGCACGTCCGACCGCGGTCACGCGCGCCGCGCTCGAGGACGCCGGCGGCCGACGCATCGAAGTGCTGCGCGCCCCCACCGACGACGACGACGTGGACGCGCTCGTCGACTTCGGGGTCCGCAGCACGGCCGACCAGGTCGAGATCTGGGCGGCACCCGAGTCCGGGGACGGGTGGGTCTACGCGGGCGCGCCGGTCGACGTCGTCGG
>Ga0164306_10001545_pt1 | contig 10259 bp, 12 predicted proteins | sample Whisoiple_242_MG_FD_110213 | JGI IMG/M metagenome (GOLD analysis project Ga0164306, IMG submission 110213) | Soil microbial communities amended with fresh organic matter from upstate New York, USA - Whitman soil sample_242_MG | ecosystem: Environmental > Terrestrial > Soil > Unclassified >... | reverse complement strand
TTCTCGAACCCGTAGTGGTCGGTGATGTGCTCAGCGGTGGATGGGCGGTGAAGAGTTCGGCGTCCAACTCGAGCCGCCCGATCTTCCTGGCTCCGCCGGGAGCCGCGATCGGCTGCTCGCGCCCGGGCAGAATGCCGGTGAAGGACTGGGCGGTGTCGTCGGTGAACCCCCCGGCGTTTTCGTAGATGCGGTCCACTGGGTATTCCTGAACGCAGGCCCGGTCCAGCACGTCGATGCATGGCTCGGCGATGACATACGTCACGGCTGCACCCATCTCCGGCCGGTTGACTTCCCTCTGTACCTCCCATAATATAGAGGAAAGCGGCCCTTAAAAAAAGAGTCGGAACGCCCCACGTGAGGCAACATTCCGAACTCCCGGCCGGCGCCCCGGGGCGCGTTCCCGGCCAGTCCTCGACATGGTCGGAGGGGGTTGAGATGACCGCTGCTGCAGAGCATTCAGTGGTTCCTCGGCCTTTCCAGCCCGTACATCGTCCCCGCAGTAGTCGGTTCCTGGGGTTCGTCGATCACGACCGACCCGCGAGTGCTGGGCGCGTGCTGTTGTCATTTGCTCGCACCGCGGCCGGCAGTCGCTGCAGCCAGTCCCGCACCTGCCATCGAACCGCCTCGAGAGATCTGGGCGTGACGCCCACATGAGCCACGTCGCCGCCCATCGGGACGGTTCTCCCGTAGGTCCGGCGCTTTCCCGCCCCCCGCATCGGGTTCGCCTGGTCAGGGGGGCCACAACGTAAGACCCATCCGAGTTCGACCGACCCGGGTCGAAAGAACACAGAAAGAGGATCGATCGTCATGCCCACGGCGTTGGGACTATCGGAATCGGCTACCCGGCAGGTGGTGTCGGCGGCCGGGATGGCCCCGTCACTGTTCAACACCCAGCCGTGGAGGTTCCGGCTCTGCCCGGACAGGATCGAGGTCCACGCCGACCTGGGTCGTCGGTTGATCGGTCACGATCCCGAGGACCGGGAATTGCGGATCGCCTGCGGCGCGGCACTTTTCAACTTGCGGTTGGCGCTGCACGCCCACGGTGTCACCCCGGTGGTGACCATTGAGCCCGGCGACCTGCCAGATGCGCTGGCCGTTGTCCGCCGCGGCCCGGCGACCGAGCAGTCCCGCGACGACACTGCCCTGTACCAGGCGATCATGCACCGGCGAACCAACCGGCACCCCTTTCTGGACGCCCCGATGCCGGAGGCGTACCGGCGGGTACTGACCTATGCGGCCGCCGCCGAAGGCGTCGACCTGCGCACGATCACAGCCCCGGCGGAGCGGTTCGAGTTGCGGTGCATCATCGCCGCCGCCGATCAACGGCAACGCGACAGTGTTCTCTGCCGCGCCGAATTGGATGCGTGGACCGGGTACCGCAACGGTCACCCGGATGGGGTGCCGCTGGCCGCGGCCGGACCAAGACCCGAACCCTGGGATCCGTGGGCGTTTCGGGACATGGGCAATGGGTTCGCCCGCGTCCGGTCCCGGGGCGAGGACTTCGAGGCCGAACCGTTCGTCGTGGTCCTTTCCACCCGGATGGACGTACCCGGCTGCCAGGTCCAGGCCGGTCAGGCCCTGCAACGGGTGCTGCTGACCGCGACCGCCCTCGGGCTGACCGCGTCCTTCCTGTCGCAACCCGTTGAAGTCATCGAAGACCGCCGGGAACTGCGCCGGCTACTGGCCGATGGCCGGTACCCGCAGGCCGTGGTGCGTCTGGGCTTTGGGGCACCGGTGGCGGCCACGCCGCGGCGCGACCCGGCGGACCTGCTGCTGCCAGAACCGGTCGGTTCCGCCCCCTGACGGCCGGAACCCGTTAATAGGGAACTCTTCTCATTCACAGGGACAGGACATGATACGAATACCCGCGAACGTCGAGCGACGTCATCGCCACAGCACGAAGCAGCAGCCGGAACTGGATGGGCAGCCGGCGGCACAGTCCACAATGTTCGGATTCGGGGGGCCTCCCTCCTCGGTTGCCGCGACGCCGGCAGTGGAACCGCACGCCAAGAATGGGGCACCGCGGATCGTGGTCGGCGTCGACGGGTCCCCGGCTTCCGTCGACGCGTTGCGGTGGGCCGCCCGGCAGTCCGACCTGACCGGCGCCGCCGTCGAGGCGGTGATCAGCTGGGAGTACCCCAGCACAACGGGGATGGAATTCGGGTCACTCGACATCGACTGGGCCGACAACGCCCGGGCGACGCTGGGCGATGCGGTGCACGTCGCGCTGGGCAGCGGCGCCAACACAGTCACCATGACGGTGACCCGGGGGCACCCGGCCGAGGTGCTGGTCGCCGCCGCCCGGGGCGCCGACCTGCTCGTCGTAGGATCCCGCGGCCACCTGGCGCTTCCTGGCAGGCTGCTCGGCTCGGTCAGCGAACACGTCGCCGCCCGTGCACCGTGCCCGGTCGTCGTGGTCCGGCACGTCCCGGATCCGATCGCTCTCGGGCAGCGCACGCACCTCTCGGGTCGGGAAGTCCTGGCGGGGGCGGGATCCCGATGAACCTATCCCCACACGAACAACAGATCCTCGACGAGATCGAACAGGCAGTGCGGGCCGAGGACCCCGAGTTCTTCGCCAACATGACGGGTCCACAGAGCGGCCGCGGCGGGTCCGTCCGGGGTGCGGTGACCTTCGTGTCCGGCCTGGTCGCATTCATGGTCGGCGCGGTCCTGGCGCAGGCAGCGCCAGGGTGGGGCGTCGTCGTCAGCCTGATCGGCTTCCTGGCCATGTTTCTGGGGGTGTGGCTGCTCTGCCCGGGTGACCAGGCGTTTCCCCAGAACGGTCAGGAAAGCGCGCCGCGTCAGCGGCTCGGCCGGCTCTGGGACAGCATGAAGGACCCGCCGCCGCCGGGGATGTCACCGTGACGACGAACGATGAGGCGGCCACCGATTGAATCATTACTTTGACAACCATCTCCGAATTGCGCCACGCAAGTGGAACCCGTACCCATTGAAGGGATGACGTCGCACAATGGCTGACATTGAGGTTCATCTCGTCACTGTCGAACGGGAGCTCTGGACCGGAAGGGCGCAGATGGTGGTGGCCCGGATCGTCAACGGCGACATCGGCGTGCTGGTCGCCGCGGTGACCGGTGGGCTGAAGCCCAGACGCAGGATCGCCTGCGGGTGCAGCCGGTTCGCCAGGAGTGTGGTCAGTTGCCGGCGCTGTTCGGTGACCTCGATGGGTTGGGACAGGAAGGACGCGGTCAGCCCGAGCGCGGTCGCGGTCAGCAGCACGCGTTGCAGTGCCAGCCCGGCCTGTACCTGATCAGCGTGCCGGTCGCTGACCGGTACCCAGCACGACAACCATCGACTGGGTTCTGACGGGTCTGCCGAGCACTCGGACCCGGGACAACCCGAGAACAGTGACGGGGCCATCCCGGCCGCCGACACCACCTGACGGTTTGCCAATTCCGATAGATCGAATGCTGTCCTCATTGCCCCCGGGAAACCCCGTTTTCCTTGTGAATGTCGTGGCCGGCAGATTCCCTCAGCGAGGAGCAGTTCCCCGGCCCGCCACCGGGAGTGCGACCTTCCGGCGGCGGTTGAGGCCGGGCTACTTTGTGTTCAATCGGAGGCGTGTCATCACGCCGGCTGCATCTGGAAGCACCGAGGGCGCCGGTGAGGACGGCGAGGGCAACGAACCCGACAGTCAGTGCCACCTTCGCTCCGCGCTGCCCGAACACGGACTGCCAGGCCCGGTAACGGTCGGTTTCGGCGCGGAACCGACGCCAGTGCACCAACATGATCCCGAGCAGCAGGAGGATCACGGCCAGGCTAAGGAAAACAATGACAATCGTTGCGGTACGCAAATTATCTCCAATCGGGTATTCCCGATCACGTCGGGATGCCGTTTCTCGCAAGTCTTCGGACCGCGCCGTTGACGCCGCGCCGAGATGGCGCGGTCACGTTCGCGTCCAGATGCGATCCAGCTGGTCCGGGACGGCTCGCCGGTTCTCGACTAGGGCTGCGGGGTCCATGCCGTTGGCGGCGGCCGGGGATGAATCCGTTGGGCGAGGTGAGCGGGTGTCAGTATCTGGGGGAGTCGCTCGTTCGAGGAAGCGGAGCAGTTCGACCGGGAAGGGGAGAACCAGGGTCGAGTTCTTCTCCGCGGCCACCTCCACCACGGTCTGCAACAGTCGCAGCTGTAGCGCGGCGGGATGCTCGGCCATGATCTCGGCCGCCTCCGCCAGCTTCTGCGAAGCCTGCAGCTCACCCTCGGCGATGATGACCCGTGAGCGCCGCTCACGTTCGGCTTCGGCCTGCCGGGACATCGATCGTTTCATCGACTCCGGTAGTGCGACGTCCTTGATTTCGACACGATCGATGTGCACTCCCCACCCGACGGCCGGGTTGTCGATCATCAGTTCCAGACCCTGGTTGAGCTTCTCCCGGTTCGAAAGCAGGTCATCGAGCTCACTCTTTCCGATGATCGAGCGCAGCGAGGCCTGCGCAACCTGCAGGATCGCGGAGTCGTAGTCCTGGACATCGACGGCAACCCGTCCCGGATCGACCACCCGGTAGTAGAGGACGGCGTCCACGCGGACAGTCACGTTGTCCCGGGTGAGGCCGTCTTGAGCGGGCACCGGTTGGGTGATGATCTGCATGTTGACCTTCTGCAGACGATCAACGAACGGCACGATCAGGGCGAGTCCCGGTCCGCGGATCTCCGGGCGGAGCTGCCCGAAGCGGAACACGACGCCTCGTTCGAATTGGGTGATCACGCGGACACTCAACCCCAGCAGCATCACGCCTATAACCGCAACTGCAATCAATACATAGACGATGGTCATTGGTTTGCCTTTCCGTTTTCCGACCTGTTGTGATCAACCCGGTTCGTCGAAGCAGCGGCCCGTCACGGTGACTGCCGTGGGTCATCGGTCGACGGCAACCAAGCCCACCAGATCAGCCAGGTCACGGCGCCGAACATCAGTGCCCCCGTGAGCGAACCGGCCATCAACATGAGCACGCCGAGGAAGAGCATTGCCGTGATCAACAAGATCCCGGAGAGCCCGAGGTGCCTGCGGTACAGGGGGTGACGGCCAAAAAGTTGGAGCGAATCCGGATCGGCCGTGGATTCGCGCTCGAGTTCGCGCAACACTTCCCGCTCGTGATCGCTGAGCACAACGCACCTCCGATGAGGGTCAGAATCAACCACGCCACCCAACGTCTATCGTATCACGATATGTCGTGAAGCGATAGAGTTGCCGGATGGCGAAGAAAGCTGCGGCAGCCGCCCAGGTGCCCCGTTCCGGGGCGCTCACGAAGCAGGACTTCGAGGCGTTGGCCCGATTCCGGTCCGGGATTCGCCACTACCTGCGTTTCAGCGAGGAAACCGTGCGTGATCACGGGGTCACCCCACAGCACTACCAGCTGCTACTGGCGCTGAAAGGATTCCCCGACCGGGAATGGGCGGCGGTCCGGGAACTGGCTGAGCGGCTCCAGCTGCGTCATCACAGTGTTGTGGAACTAGTCGACCGGGCCCAGGCCCGAGGCCTGGTGCACCGCGGCCCCCATCCGGACGATGCCCGCATGGTCCGCGTACAACTGACCGAAGACGGCGAGCAGACCTTGGCCCACCTCAGCGCGCTGCATCGCGACGAGCTCCGCCGGCTGGATACCGCTCTCACACCACCCACCTGGGACGACCAACTGGCAAACGGCGCTCCTAACCCCCGGACGACGACCTCCGGTCACCCGCCACCGCAGAAGAAGGCCGAGATGCTCAAATCACCCTTGACTGCCCTCGCCCGCCAGCAGTTGGCGATCGCGGAATCCGCCTCCAATGGGCGCAGCTCGTCCACGGTCTTCGGTGGGCACGAGAACATCATGCGACAGACCGTGATCGCGCTGGTCGCCGGGCAGAAACTCAGCGAACACGAGAATCCCGGCGAGGCAACAGTTCACGTCCTGCAAGGACGGGTCCGGCTCGGATCAGCCGGTGAGGCATGGGAGGGATCGCCGGGGGATCTGCTCATCGTTCCCGACCGTCGCCACGACTTGGAAGCACTCGAAGACGCCGTCGTCTTGTTGACCGTTGTCATGCGCAAATAGACCCGATGTCTCCGGTGGCGCCGAAGAGGACCAGTGCGTCCGCTCGGGGCTTCCATGGTTCCTCCGACGAGCCGATGTATCTGGGTGGTGAGGTCGCTGTGTTCTGGTGATGTAGCCCGGTGGGTATGTCGTCCGCTCAGTGGATGGGGTTGGTCAGGGTTCCGATCCCGTCGACTGAGACTGCCCCGGTATCACCGGGTTTGACGGTGGCGAAGGTGCCTGGGCAGCCCGTGAGCACGATGTCACCCGGACCCAGGGTCAGGTAGTGGGTGAGGTAGACGAGTATTTCGGTGATGTTCCTGGCCAGTTGACCTGTGTCGGCGGCGGCGACCTGTTTCCCGTTGACGTGGACAGCCATCGGGAGGTGGGTGGGGTCGAGGTCGGTTTCGATCCACGGCCCGATCGGGGTGAAACCGTCGCCGTTCTTCGCTTGGGTCATCATCTCGTCGAGGGGGATCTGGTCGACGGCGGTGATGTCGTTGCCGATGGTGTAGCCCAGGACCGCCGCGGGGATGTCGGCGGCGACCAGGTTGCGGCAGGTGTGCCGCATGACGACGGCGAGTTCGGTTTCGATGTGTATCTGCCCGAGCTGGCTGCTCAGGTGTATGGGTGTGACGGGGTCTGTCAGGGTCCGCACGGATTTCAGGAACGCCTGCGGGGGACGGGATCTTTCCGCGGGGGATCCGTTGTGGGCCATACCGATCACCACGGTTGGTTGGACCGGGGCGAGCAGCCGGACATCGCTGCAGGGGTGGTCGATGCCGGTGTAGGCCAGATTCGTGGCGAAGGGGTCCACGATTTCCCGCCAAAGCTCACCGTGTTGCACTACCGGACGGGGTCCATGGTCGGTGGCTATCCGGGCGATGCGCACGGCGCGGCCTTTCATTTTGTTTGCGACGGGGAACTGGTGGTGGTCAGTCCCGGTGACCGAGCCGGTGTACCCGGATGAGGCTGGTGTGCGCCGTGGTGTGTGACGACGAGCCGGCGACGATGACGACGGTGTCGCCGATTTCGTAACCGGGGAGCTGCAGGATCGCTTGGTCGACCTGGGAGACGATCTCGTCGGTGGTGTCCGCCGGCGGGGTGACGAACGTTGTCACTCCCCAGGTCAGGGCCAGCTGGTTCCGGATCGATTCCAGCGGGGTGAAGGCCAACAGCGGGAGTTCGGTGTGTAGGCGGGCGAGCCGGCGGACGGTGTCACCGGAGTTCGTGAACGCCACCAACGCCTTTGCGTTCAGCCGCTCCCCGATGTCCCGGGCGGCGAAGGAGATCACCCCCTGGTGGGTGCGTGGGGTGTGGGTCAGCGGCGGCACCGCGACGGAGTCGGCCTCGACTGCCTCGATGATCTTCCCCATGGTCTGCACGGTCTGGATGGCGTATTTGCCGACGGAGGTTTCGCCGGACAGCATCAACGCGTCCGCGCCGTCCAGGACGGCGTTGGCGACGTCGGAGGCCTCAGCGCGGGTGGGCCTGGAGTGTTCGATCATCGAGTCCAGCATCTGGGTGGCGACGATGACCGGGCGGGCGTTCTCCCTGGCGAGCTGCACAGCCCGCTTCTGCACGAGCGGCACGCGTTCGAGCGGCAGTTCGACGCCCAGGTCACCGCGGGCCACCATGATCCCGTCGAAGGCCAGCACGATGGCCTCGAGATTGTCGACCGCTTCCGGTTTCTCGATCTTGGCGATGACCGGGACCCGGTCGGCACCGACTTCGTCCATCACCTCGTGGACGAGTTTCACGTCGGTGGGGGACCGGACGAAGGACAGCGCAACGACGTCCACACCCAGTGCGAGAGCGAATTTCAGGTCGTCGATGTCCTTTTCGGACAGCGCCGGAACCGACACGTTCATCCCGGGAAGGGAGATCCCCTTGTTGTTGGACACCGGGCCGCCCTCGGTGATTGTGCAGAGCACGTCGTTGCCGTCGACACCGGCGACGACGAGCCCGACCTTGCCGTCGTCGATCAGCAACCGGTCACCGGGTCGGGCGTCCTGCGCGAGGCCCTTGTAGGTGGTGGACACCCTGTCCCGGGTGCCGGTGACGTCGTCGACGGTGATGGTGACCTGGTCGCCGGTCGCCCAGTCGTGTGGTCCGTCGGCGAACCGGCCGAGCCTGATCTTCGGGCCCTGCAGGTCGGCCAGCACCGCCAGCGCCTTCCCGGCGGAGGCGGCGCCGGCCCGGAGCCTGTCGTAGATGACCTGGTGGTCGGCGTGGTCGCCGTGGCTGAAGTTCATCCGCGCCACATTCATCCCGGCGTCCAGCAGGGCGGCGATGCCCTCTTCGGACGAGGTGGCTGGGCCCATGGTGCAGACAATCTTTGCGCGGCGAGTCATCGCTGGCCTCTCAGTTATGTTGACGTGCAGGAAATGTGGGCCCGCCGCGTTCGCTTCGGCTGGAATGAGCCGGCGGCGGGTCAGTGCGGTGCAGCGGTGGTGCGCCCGCCTCGTGGTTCGCCGGCTGCGGCACCACCCAGGGGTTTGGGGTACCGCAGCGATTCGACGCCGAGCAGGCTGGCTCGTTCGTCCTCGGACAGCCCGCCCCAGACGCCGTAGGGTTCCCGCACCCGTAGCGCGTGGTTCCGGCAGTCGTCGATGGCCGGGCAACCGCTGCAGATGGCCTTGGCTTGGGCGATGCGTCCCTCGCGGGCCGCGTCGCGTTCATTGGGCGGATGGAAGAAGGTGGCGGTGTCCATGCCGCGGCAGGCCGCTTGGATCTGCCATTCCCAGTGCGCCACCAGTGGTTTCGGTAGGCGGCTGATGTCGGGCATTGCTGTGTTTCCTTTCCATCTCTTCATCATTGGAGAGGTTCGTGCGCTCCCGGTTAGGCCGGCCACCACAGTGGGCTGGTCATCCGGACACCTGAGCCAGGAAAGAGTCCGCGATCGCCGAGTCCTGTGAGGGTTCTCGGAGCTGCGCATAGGCTGCTGCGGCGGCGGCGAAGGCTGCAGCGGCGGGGGTGAGCGGGCCCTTGCGGTGGACCAGGGCGACCCGCAGGTGGGCGGCGGGATCGATGGCCAGGACGGCGGCGCCGGCCCGGTGGGCGAGGTTGGTCCAGCCGGCGGGAAGGACGGCATCGGCGACACCGGCGAGGACCAGCGGCAGTAACGAGGACCGGCGGTGCGCGACGTCGGCAGCAACGGTGACGGTGATTCCGCTGGCGAGCATGTCGTCGACGAACTGCCGCATCAGGGAGCCCCGTTGGGCGACGACAAGTCTTCGCCCCGATAGATCCTCGTCCGTGACACGGCCGCGGCCGGTGAGGTTGCTACCGGGGGCGGTGACCAGGACGAGTTCCTGGTCCTCCAGGGGCAGGACCTCGAGGTCGGCAGGGCGGGGCAGTCGGGCGGCACCGAGCAGGCCGATCTCGCTCGCCCCGGAGCGAACGGACTGCAGGATGTCGTCGGGCGCGGACCCGGCGGCGATGGACAGGGTGATGTCGGGATGCTGGGCGGTGAAGGACCGCACGATCGTGGTCAGCGGTTCCACCCCGGGCGACGCGGTGGTGATGATCTCGACCCGACCGGTGGTGACGCCCTTGACGGCGTCGATGGTGGAGTGGGCGGCGTCCAGTCCGCGCAGGACCCTGCGGGCCGGTTCGACGAGGTGATCACCGGCGTCGGTGGGGACGACTCCGCGTCCGATGCGGTGGAACACCGGCATTCCGAGTTCGCGTTCGAAACCGGCGATCGCTGGGGAGAGCGATGGTTGGGTGATCTGTAGGTGTTCGGCGGCCCGGCTGAAGTTGCGGTGGTCGATCACCGCGATGAAGTACCTCAATTGCCGCGTGTCCACAGTGGGCTCCTTGAACGTGGGCGTCCGGGTGAGGACGGCCGGTGGTCAGACGGAGACAGTGCTCGGGTCACCGGCTGCTGTGGGGGCGGGTTGGGGAAGTGGGATGGTTCGGCCCAGTTCTGCCAACAGCCGACCGGACAGGGCAGGGTCGGCTGCGGGGTTGCCCGTGGTGTGGTCGGCGATGGCGTGCACCGCTTGGATGCCCATCTCGGTGAGCGCGGCGGCGCTGATGTCGCTGCGGCCGACGACGGCGATGACGGGTGTCCGGCCGGCGCGTTTGGCGATGATTGCGGGAAGTTTCCCGTTCAGGGTTTGGTCGTCCATCCGTCCTTCGCCGGTGATGACGAGATCACAACCCTGCAGGTGGGTGTCGAAGTCCAGTAGGTCCAGGAAGTAGTCGGCGCCGGAGAC
>Ga0164306_10001544_pt1 | contig 10262 bp, 9 predicted proteins | sample Whisoiple_242_MG_FD_110213 | JGI IMG/M metagenome (GOLD analysis project Ga0164306, IMG submission 110213) | Soil microbial communities amended with fresh organic matter from upstate New York, USA - Whitman soil sample_242_MG | ecosystem: Environmental > Terrestrial > Soil > Unclassified >... | reverse complement strand
ATGCAGTTGATGATTTAAAAGAATTGCTTTCATCAATTGATACATTTCAAAAGTTTAATTATAGATGAAAAGAGTCCTCATGGAATAAGGGCTCTTTTTGTTATCTCGGTAACTCCCATTGTGTTAACTAAAATTGAATATGACATATCGTCTATAAAGGTTAACTACTTTTTGTGCGTGAAAGAATGTCTATTTTTAAAAATTAAATAGACGTTTCATCATTGATTTTTTCGGCATCTAGAACCGTGTACCTTTTCGGACTGTGTACAGGGAAGCTTTAATCAATCTAAAAAATAATATAACATACGGCTTCATAAAGATTTGTAGTGAAATTTACTCTATTTCTGTAACATTATCTTATTCACCACAAGTAAATACAAAAGCCGGTGAAATGTTCCACAGTACTCTTTCTATCTCAATATTTACAAAGAAAGACTGAAAAAATTGTTGTTTAAGGCGTGTATATTGGAACAAAATAAATTTCCCATATAGGAGTATGAGTATGAGTTCTTTTGCTGACATATTTATAGCCCATGGCAGAGGACTTATACATAAAAAGCACTCAATAGGTTATCTTAACAAATAATGTTTTAAATAAGGGGATGCTTATGAGACGGATGGTTTTGTTGGTAGGAGTATTTTTATTTACCTTATTTCATAATGAATGGAAAAAAGTTAACGTCTATTCATTGATGAGTCCGTCATTTTCTGTTTCTCTACCTCAAGAGCAGATCATTGATTCTATTCCTATCCAAAAGAAGAAAATAGCTCTTACGTTTGATGATGGACCAACATCAGATGAAACGGTTCAAATCTTAGATCTTTTAAAAGAATACGATGCAAAAGCGACTTTTTTCGTCGTAGGGTCTCGTGTAGAACATTATGCATCTATTGTTGAAAGGGAGATACGAGAAGGTCATGAAGTTGGAAACCATACATTTCATCATTTGATTTGGACTCGCAACGTTTCCGAGAAACAATTAATCAAGGAAATTGAATTAACTCAGGAAGCTATTTTTAATATAAATGGGTATCAGCCTTCACTATTTAGACCCGTTCAAGGATTTTATAACCAAAAGCTCGTGGACGTGGTAGAACGCCCTAACTTGCAGGTTGTGTTGTGGTCTCAAAAGCATGTATTCAACGTAGCAAAAAGCCACTTGTTTCATACAAGTGGCTTTTTATATTGCTGATATATTAAATAAAATGTACTAAGACTAACAAGATAGATACTGTGTAGCTACTGCAGTAAACTTTACTGTCTACTTGTAAAAATAAAAAAGAAAATATACCGCAGTAGGTGATCGTTAGATGAGCATAGCATACGTGATCTATTTTATATGTTAGGGATTGGCCTAGTGAATTATATTTTTTATGAAATGGACGAGAGATTCAAAGATGTCCTAAAGATTAAAGTAGAGCATAATGAGAAGCAGGACCAGCATGAATAGTGATAAGTGAAAAAGGAGTCACCCTTAGGTAACTTCTTTTTTATTCTAGTATGCATATGTAATCAACATTAAAAAGAAAAGAAGGTACCAAGCAGTCCTCACAACCATAAATGAGACACGCATAAGCTTGCTGAAACCTTAAATATTTTTTTAATGATAATAAAGAGGAGCTCAAGTATCCATATTTCAGGGGGCGAACTAATTTTATCATATGGACGCTTCCACCCGGCATAAATAATAAAAAGCCCAACTAAGATCATGCAACAAACTTGCAATATACATGAAAGCTGAGTGAAAACCCAAAAAAGAGAACCCTTCTTTAGATGGTGTTCTCTTTTTTACTTCCTTTACGGAAAATCGGAATTAAATATAAGGATTTACCAGGTACTCTTTTTAGATAGATTTAACTCTTCAATTTTAGGTTTTTTCCATAGCATAGTAATGGCTAAACCAATGATGATTACAACCGTACTGAAATAGTATGGATAATTAATATCAATATCAAATAAAATGCCACCTAAAATGGGGCTAAATACGTTGGCAAGGGAGGTGAAAAAAGAGTTCATTCCTCCAACAAAACCTTGTTCGTTGCCAGCAATGCGTGATAAGTAGGTTGTTACAGCTGGACGAATTAGGTCTGCACCTATAAATACGATAAATGTGACTGTCATAACTGTCCAGTACGAGTTCACCAATGTCATGGTAAAAACTAAAATCGCAGACAATACCAATGACCAACGAATTACATTAATTTCACCCATATACTTTACTAACGGTTCGAATAGTACAACCTGAAATATTGCACCTATAATGGCACCACCTGTGATTGAAATAGCAATATCCAATGGACTAAACGCGAATTTATGATCAACATATAAACTAAAGAATGACTCAAATGCTGTTAACCCAAAGGTCGATACAAAAATGACTATAAAAGCAATAAAGAACATAGGCATGAATATTTTCTTCAAGCCACTCTTCTGTATCGGTCCCTTGGCTTCTATTTCCTCTTGAGGAGACGCGGGTTCTTTTAACAGCATAACGGATAAGGTTGCAGCAATAAATCCAAGGATTGAAGCTGAATAAAAGGGAACTCGCGTGCCAATCTCAGCTAAGAAGCCACCGACACCAGGCCCGATAATTAGTCCAGTGGTAATAGCTGCCGACATATACCCTAGCATCTTTGGGCGTGTTTCCAATGTTGTTATATCTGCAATAAAAGCTGTTACAGCAGGCATAATACAAGCGCCACTGACACCGCCTAAAATACGTGATATGAATAATAACTCGATTGTTTTCCCCATTCCAAATAATAATTCTGAGACACTGAAAATAAATAACCCTATCACTATCATGATTTTTCGGCCAAATTTATCAGCTGCTTTCCCTGAGAATGGAGAAATAATTAACTGTGTTAGGGCAAATATTGCTGTTAAATAACCAACCGTTGTACCACTAATGTTTAATTCATTCATAATGCTTGGTAATACAGGTATGACTAAACCAATTCCTAAAAAAACAATAAATATGTTTATAAGTAAGAGGTATAGTGTACTTCTTTTTGTCTTACTCATATGTAAACCTCCGTCTATATAGATTGCTATGCAAAAGTTTATATAGCTTGATGTATCTTCCATGCTATATAATACAGCGTTCGCTTATGATAAAGTATGAAGTATGGAGTTAGTCTATAGTCAAGAGGAGTTTTTATCTTGGAGAGAAAAAATACTAAAACTTTAACTACAGGAGAATTTGCTAGCTACGTGGGGGTGAAGAAAGATACATTATTTTATTACGATAAAATTAATCTTTTCAAACCTGCGGGCAAACTTTTAAATGGTTATCGCTATTATACCTATGATCAAATTAAATCATTCTCCACACTCCAATCTCTGCGAAAATTGGGCGTGTCAATTGAGGAATTGAAAGAGTACCTTAGTTCTCAAAACAAACATAAATTTGTTCAAATGGCAAAGCAACAAACCGTTATAGTGGAAAAAGAAATTGAAAAATTACTTCAAATCCAACGTTTCTTTAAACAGATTATTTCAACGGAAGAGGAACTAAAAGATGTTAAAATTAGGAAGGTTTATATTCGAAAAATGGAGAAAAAGTACATCCTTCTAAGCAATGAAACTGCAAATGAGGGCATGAACACTGTAGAAGAATGGTCAGAGCAATATAATCATTTTGGAAAACAGATAGGTTTGCAAGTTCCGGTTCCTATTGGATCTTTACTAACAAAAGATACCCTAATTCAAGAGAGGTTTGAGAGGGTTGATTATTTATTTTCTTATAGTGAGTTGGATACAGGACAATCAAGGCCAGAAGGTCTTTATGCCATTTATTATCACGAAGGACCTTATAAAAATATTGAGTCTTCCTACCTCCATGTAACTAATTTTATTAAGTCAGAAGGATATTCTATTGTAGGTGACGCGTATGAAGAGTACTTATACGATTCAATGAAAACTAATAACGAAGAAGAATACCTTACTAAAATTAGCATACAGGTGAAAAAAATTTAAAGGAACAGTAAGATTTATTTTTAATCTTGTACTTATAGTTGCACCAAGGGACCACTTTCTATGAAATAGTACAAAAAATCCCTCATAGAAAAAGGAAGAATGGAACCCATTCTTCCTTCAGCCAGTATTATAAAATTGTATTAGAAACGTCCGCCGCCAAGTTGTTGCTCAGCCATTTGTACAAGACGCTTAGTGATTTCGCCACCTACTGATCCGTTTGCACGTGCAGTTGTGTCAGCACCAAGGTTTACACCAAATTCGCTAGCGATTTCATATTTCATTTGATCGATTGCTTGTTCAGCACCGTATACTAATAATTCGTTGTTGTTACTACTTTTGTTGTTTGCCATGTTGTGTCACCTCCTTGTTTCTTTTAAGTTTCCTATTGTAGGAGAAGTGCATTCGTGGTAAATGATGGATGTATCATTTCCGTGCCTGCTCCCTATACTAATTTTTAGAAACAAATGACACTGTAAAAAGTGGGATTAGATGTTTCATTTCCTTGTCATGAAAATTAAACATTTGCCATGTTCGAAAAAAGAGCCGTATCTTTTAGATACGGCTCTTTTTTATATTTATTGATGACGAAGCTTTTCAATTTCTTCTATAGAAAGCCCTGTTAATTTACTTATTATGTTGCTGGCTATACCTTCTTGAATCATTCCAATTGCCATTAACTTTATAGCTTCTTCTTTCCCTTTTCTTTCAGCTCTTTTTAAAGCTGACTTCTCATCTAATAATGCTTTTCTTCGGGCTTCATAAGCTAATAATACTTCTGGATCTTGGCTTACGCGTTCCCACTCATCTATTGCTTTTTTTAGCACATGATCTTCTTGCATTGCAATCTCCTCCAATACTTGAGTGATTTCTTCATCTTCCGATGCTTCAAGCAATAATAACCATCGTACAAGCTGATCTTCTCGTGGATCTACCTCTCTGTTACGCCATTTAATTAATAACTTAGGTAGCTCCATAAAATGAATTTCTATCATATCCGTTAAGAGTAATTTTTGTTCACGTTCATATAACTGAAAGGTGGAGTGATAATGATTAATATGAGATAAATAACGGAAGTTTACAATGTTGATGGTAATGGTTTTACAAAGCTCTCCGTAGTCCATGCCTTCTTTCATTTGGCTGCTGTACATTTTGGACCAGTAATAAAGTGTTCGCTTTTCCATGTCATGCTTATTATTAAGCTGAATTTCAATATTAACACGGCTTCCATCTTCTAACTGTGCATGTACGTCTAGAATGGAGCGTTTATCTTCTTGGTTTTCTTTGTTAAAATGCGGATCCAATAATTGGACCGTTTGAATTTTCTTATCATCTGGAAAGCGAAGCGCTGCATTTAAAAAGGCAGCTAAAATGGATTCATTTCCATGTGTGCCAAATAACGATTTAAACGCAAAGTCGACACGTAAATCTAACCGTTTTGTCATAATGCCCTCCGTCATGTTTATGTTTGTTACTAGTATATCACGACTAGATTTCCTCTTCCTATATTTCACTTTATAACTGCACATGTTTGCATTGGAAAACCCTCACCTGATTTTTCTCTTTCCCCAAGGCTTTATATAAGAAATAACGACTAGAAAAGTTAAAAGGCTGAAACTTATTGAAATACCCAAAAACAGCATTTTCCGACTTTGAAAATAAAGAGGATTTTGTAAAGGGTGCAAATTACTAGAAAGAATCTGGGGGAATAAATTATATACAACGTTCCCGGTGATTGATGATCCCAGGATAATTGCAAACATGTTACCTATCCACTTTGTAAGAATCCAATAATATTTTGTTAAGCCGCCCCAGTGAGTACGCAGAGCTAACCATATCCCTGTGAATAAAGAAGCTAATGCACCAGGTATCGTTAGATAATGATCAAAATAACTAACAAATAAAATACCTACATATATCTGTGATTGTTCAGAAAAGAAGGTCATTGAGATTGTCACTAAAAGCTGACCAAAAATTCCACTGAAATAAATGATCACAGAAATAACATGTATAATAAGCCACCATTGCTTTCTCTTATGTGCTAATTTTTTAAGAAATTTTTTCGAAATGAATACACATAATAAAGTTAGTAAGAGGAGGATTGCTAGTAGTGTAATAACGAAAATAAACAGTTTTTAGTCACCTCTCAATTTCATCCCTTATCATATAGATAATTATCTTTGAACCAAGCAAAATTAACGCGGTATCGATACTGAACTAACTACTAAGCAGATAATGAAGATAAGATTCTTTAGATACTATGTAGCTACTGCGATAAGCTTGCCTGTCCACTCCTATAAATAAAAAAGAAAATATACCGCAATAGGTAATGAATAGATGGTGCAGGAGTATGCGCCCTTTTCCTATATACTGGGGAGTACCTAAGTGCCTGTTTTGTAAAAACCATTTGATAGAGAGCTATCTTGTTCGACCACAAGTAAAATGTGGTCGTTAGATTAATACTGTACTGTTGAAGGATATAGAGCTAAAGTCATTATGGTCAAATCTTTATATATTATTTAGATATAGATTCTTTTAAAGCTATTTTCAAAAATTCTATATATACCAGAATCTCTTCTGGGAAGGAGACATCATTACGTTTTACCAAGCCTACTTGAATTAAATTATCTTCCTTCAAGGGAATTGAAATAATATTCGAACTGATATAATTAGAGCCCACCCATCCTGTTCCTAAATTATATCCATTTGTATTCGATAGTAAGTTCATCATGCTTCCTCTATCCTTAAGGTATACTACCTTTGCAATACCTGACATATCGATAGATTCTTCGGCAAAATAGAGCATTAAATCATCTTTTTGATAGGTTAAAGAAGGATAGTCGTGTAATTGCTCCAAGGTAATGGATTTTAGATGAGCTAAAGGATGCTCCTTCCGGAGATAAACGTGTTGAGTTAAAGTAGCAAGAGGAATAAAAGTTAGTGATTTCGATGCGAAATAGCGCTCAAAAAAAGAGCGATTTAGATCAGTCAAAGATAAAATTCCAAGAATACTTTTACTTTTGTAAACATCGTCAATTACATCAGTTGTCTTTCCTTCTCGAATCGTCAGTTCATATTTCCGTTCAGCAAAGTAATCCATTAAGTTCGCAAAAGCCTCTATAGCAAAACCATAGTGTTGAGAAGAAATAGAGAACTTTGTTAAGTCTGCTTTCTTTTCTTTATTAAAATGATAAATTACGGACTCCATTTGTTCTAAAAACATTTTAGCGTAAAACAATAATTCTGTACCATCTTTGGTAAAGACAACACCCTTATTTGTTCTATCTAAAATAGTAATTCCTAGTTCTCTTTCCAGATCTCTCACGGCCTTGCTAATACTTGGTTGAGTCACATAAAGTGCAGACGCAGCTTTACTCATAGAATTGTGCTTAGCAATCTCCACTATATATCGGAATTGTTGAAGTGTCATATCTATACCTTCCTTTTTTAATGAACAGATGTTTTGTTATAACTTTATTCTATAGCACGTAGTTAAAAAGTTCAATTTTACGTTTTAAATGACGCGCTTTAAAATAGATGTAGATAAACTTTGTATTGAAAGGAAGGAAAAGATGATAAGGGAAGCAACTAAAGAAGATTTAATGGACATCCTAGATATATATAATGATGCAATTCTTAATACTACAGTTGTATATACTTATAAACCTGAAACTCTTGAAGACAGAGCTGTTTGGTATAACCAAAAGCTAGATCAAGGTTATCCAATATTAGTATGTGAACAAGACAACAGAGTAGTTGGATTTGCTTCATTTGGTCCTTTTAGGGCATGGCCTGCCTATAAATATTCAATAGAACACTCTATATATGTAAATAGGAAATATAGAAGAAGAGGAATTGGAGCTTCTTTACTAAAAGAATTGATCACAATTGCAACTGAAAAAGGGTATATGACGTTAATTGGTGGAATTGAAGCAACAAATGAAAAAAGCATTATAATGCATAAGAATTTTGGTTTTACTCATTCAGGAACAATAGAGAAAGCAGGATTCAAATTCAATCGATGGCTTGATTTAGCATTTTATCAGTTATTACTTAATGGACCTGAAAACCCTATAGAAGATTAAAAAACATACTAACTACAAAGGAAGAATTAACAACAATGAAAAAAATAAGCTTAATTGTAACAGCATTATTTATATTAATTTTGGCTGCTTGTGGAAACAAAACTGAACAAGACAATAAAACAATTGTAATTGGGGCTGCTAATGTACCACATGCTGAGATTTTAGAAAAAGCAAAACCATTATTAAAAAAACAAGGATTTGATTTAAAAATCAAGGTATTCCAGGATATCGTGATGCCTAATAAAGCACTGGCGGATAAGGAAATCGATGCCAATTATTTTCAACATGTACCATACCTTGAGAGTGAGAATAAAGAAAAAGGATATGACTTGGTAAATGCAGGTGCTGTTCATATTGAACCATTTGGAATTTATTCTAAAAACTATAAAAAGGTTTCAGATATCAAGAAAAATGCTACTATTCAAATCAGCAGTAATTCTGCAGACCAGGGAAGAATTCTAATGCTATTAGAGAGAGAAAATTTAATTACCTTTAAAAAGGGAGTAAATAAAGTTACAGCGTCTATCAAGGACATCGATAAAAATCCAAAAAATATTACATTTAAATCTCCTATTGACCCTGGGCTGTTACCTAAAGCTTATGAAAATAACGAAGCTGATCTTTTTGCAATTAATACTAATTATGCTTTAGATTCTGGTTTAACTCCTAATAAAGATGCTTTAATCTTAGAAGGATCTAAATCTCCTTATGTTAACATTGTTGCTGTTAGAAAAGGAGATGAGAATTCGAATAAGATTAAAAAGTTAATGAGTGTATTACACTCTAAAGAAATTCAAGACTTTATTACAGACAAATATAAAGGAGCTGTCCTACCTGTTACTAAGTAAATGAATGTAGCCTACCATTAGGCAGCAACTTTTAGCCAATATGTACAACAGAAAAAACACTCACTGAAATTGGTGCAGTGTTCTTTCCTGTTTCTATATTAGATATACTGTCCCACTTTCCTAAGTTGAGTGAAAATCTAGAACCGTATTTAATATATTATATTTCTAAAGATTAACCTCTAAACTATACGTACATCAGTTATGTCTATACAGCTCTCTATTATGGAATAAAACTAACGTTGACGTTAAAGTTAATTTTATTTATGATTAGTTAATGTAAAAACATATATACCAATCACTCGTTGCTAAATCCGTAGTTGCAGCGAAGCTATGGAAAATGCGCAAAGGTGAAGATCTGGGTATTCTTGTTGCATCTAGTGGAATAGCAATTAAACCTGATTTCTGTAACACTATATAGCATGAGTTCCTGGTTTAAACACGATTCATTAATTAAATATTTCGAAGAGAAAAGAAATATCGATGAGGTGTAAAAAATGATTAATCTATATACGACAACAAGCTGTAATTCTTGCCGAAAAGCAAAAGCTTGGTTTGAGGAAAATCAAATTGATTATATTGAGAGAAATATATCACATGATCCTCTTAAGGAAGATGAAATCAAAAGCATTCTTAGCATGACAGAAAAGGGTACAGATGAAATTATTTCTACAAGGTCAAAGATACTTCAAAAGTTAAATATAGAGATAGATACACTTTCGTTACAAGAGCTATATAAATTGTTAAGGACCCATCCTACTATACTTAGACGACCCATTATACAAGATGAGAAAATGTTGCAAATTGGATATAAGGAGGAGGAGATACGAGTTTTTATTCCTCGGAGACTTCGTACCTTCACTATTATAGAACAGTCAACAGTAGGTAATCATTAAAGGGTAATAGAAGAGCGATTAACGGATTGATTAACGTTTCAATTTTAAAACATGTGGTACACATATAATATGACACCAATATTATTGCTATTGGTTGTTGTAAAAAGGTAAATACTTAATTTATGAAGGGACTGATTAGTTTTGAAAGAAATAACAGCGACTTCAACAAACGTATTACCTCAAATTAAAAGTAGATATTCGTATCTTACACAAGGCACTTTGGTTATGAACCGATATACATAACGAAAGGGTCTCACAAGGGCAAACAAATTCCTAAACAGTACGCGAAAAAGCCTGTATCTTCTTTAGATACAGGCTTTTTCTTTTTGAGTTGACATAAGTTTGATTCTAGGAACCAATTAATTTGAAGAGAAGAGAGCTCTCTTCCCTTTTTTATTGATATAATCTTTTCAATACTACAAAGTAGTTTCTTTTTCCTCTGTTAAATAAATTTCTTTAT
>Ga0164306_10001542_pt1 | contig 10268 bp, 6 predicted proteins | sample Whisoiple_242_MG_FD_110213 | JGI IMG/M metagenome (GOLD analysis project Ga0164306, IMG submission 110213) | Soil microbial communities amended with fresh organic matter from upstate New York, USA - Whitman soil sample_242_MG | ecosystem: Environmental > Terrestrial > Soil > Unclassified >... | reverse complement strand
GGCCTGGTATTCCTGATCGGACTGGAAGAAGGGTTGTTCCCCCACTCGCGCGCCTTTAACGATCCTGCCCAGATGGAGGAAGAGCGGCGCCTTTGCTACGTGGGCATGACCCGCGCCATGGACCATCTGGTGCTGAGCAATGCGCGCTATCGCCGGCGTTACGGAACGGACATGCCTGACGCTACGGTGCCTTCGCGATTTCTGGAAGAGGTGCCGCCGCAGCTGCTGGAAGAGCTGGGCACGTCGCGTACACGGGCGGCAGCGTCTTATCAGGATTCGGATTTTGGCGAGCGCCATTTCAGCTATGAAGATGAAGACCAGAGCGCGCCTGCGCATGCCGGGCGGCAGCCTGCGGCCCGGCCCAAGCCGCGCAATGGCGGCTATTCCGGCCCCAAGTACAATTCCATCGACAACATCGCGGAATTTTTTGCTTCGCGGGGCAAGAAGTTCAACCGGCCGCAGATTCCCGTGGAGAAGGCGACGGGCGGTAGCTCTTTTCGTCCCGGACAGCGCGTGAAACACCCGAAATATGGCGAGGGAGTGGTCTACCGGCGTGAAGGTGAGGGAGAAAACGCCAAGATTACGGTACAATTTCCACGGTTCGGATTGAAAAAGCTGGTAGAAAAGTACGCGCATCTGGAGCGAGCATGAGAAAGGTTTGCGGCACATTGATAGCGACATGTCTGGTTGCCTGCTGCTCAATGGCGCAGGACCGGTCGCATGTCGTAATGTCAGAGAAGATGCAAAAGCTTAGGACCATCTACCTGAAGATAAAGGGCCCGGAAGAAGCGGCCACGAAACTGCGGGCATCATTTGCCGAAGCCGTGGCCGGGAAAGACATGTTTCTCGCCGACGATCCGCACCAGGCCGGTTCCAAAGTGGATGTAACCATCAAAGAGCGCAACCTTGACAGGCCGTTTTATGCTGAGCTGACTTCCGCCACCCTGATAGGCCACGACGGAAAATCCACTATGGTCTCCTCCTGTAATAACGTCACGGATGGAAAAGGTTATTCGGCCATCACCAAAAAAGCCGGCACGAGTGACCTGATGAAAGACGTTCCGGCAAAGAGCGCTATCTATCTCGAAGGGGGCTCGCAGCCGGCCGCTCTTCTCCAGAGCCTGCAAAAGGAGATCCGGGAGGCTGGTTTTACGATTGTCGCCGTGGAGAAAGACGCGGATTTCCGCCTCAAAGACATCCACTTGACCCGAACGCCGCTGCGGGTGACAGGGATGGAAGCGACCGTGAAGTCGATGGTCAGCGCTGCGGGAGGTTTGGTCATCAATCTCACCAGCAATGTCACAACCCGCTTCTCTATTTCCGAGCCTATCGCGTCTGAGGCCGAAAGCTGCCGCTCGACCCTGGGGAAAATCGCTGAAAAGGGTCCTGTGTCCTACCAGGATGTTGCTCTGGTTGACGTAGATCTGATTGAGCAGTTCATCCGATGATTCTGTAAAAACCAAACGAAGGATTTATACATGGCAAATACCAAAGCATTGAGCAAAGAAGAACGCAAGAAATCAAAGCGCACGTCGCGCAAGAAGCAGGCGCCCAAGAAGCCCCGCGAATACCCGCGCGGCTCTAAAAAGCCCAAGATGAAGAAGATGGCCCGCGGCACGGCCAAGCGCTAAGCATGGATGAAGGCGTAGAGGCGCACCTGGGTGCGTTCTCTACGCCTCATCGCTGTTTTTCCCGGGACCATCACTCGAGTCTCTAGTTCTTTAAGGAGGCCTTTTCTGGCCAGCCAACTCTTCGCCAAGAAGTCCATTGACAAGCTGATTTCTGACTCGGAAAGGCCGGGGCATCGGCTGCCGAAATCTCTGGGACCATGGTCGTTGACGGCCCTTGGTATCGGCGCGATCATCGGCTCGGGAATTTTTGTGCTTACAGGCACTGCGGCGGCCGGAGAATATTCAACGCCTTCCCTGCTGCATGCCCAGGTTCTGGATGTCTTCCAGAATTTATTTCAGCACGGGAACCTTTCCGGCGTGCTTCTGCATGGCCGTCCGCCTGCCGGGCCGGCAATTGCGCTGTCATTTCTTCTGGTGGCGATTGCCTGCAGTTTCGCCGGCTTGTGCTATGCCGAGCTTGCCTCCATGATCCCAATCGCGGGCAGCGCTTACACGTATTCATACGCCACGCTGGGTGAATTGATCGCATGGATCATTGGCTGGGACCTGATTCTGGAATACGCGGTGAGCAACGTCGCTGTGGCTGTGGGCTTTGGCGGATATTTGAAAGCGCAGCTCGCCTCTTTCGGGCTCCACATACCGGATAGCTGGTCTTCGCCCGTCTGGACGGGCGGGCATTGGTCGGGTGCATACTTTAACGTTCCCGCATTTCTCATCGTTTTTATTCTGACTGTGCTGTTGGTGTGGGGCATACGGGAATCCGCCGGGGCCAACAACATCATGGTGCTGGTAAAGATCGGCGCCATCGTCACGTTCCTGGTGGTGGGTGGAATGCTGGTCAATCGAGCGAACTGGCATCCATTTGCGCCTTCAGGGTTTGCGGGAGTGATTTCCGGCGGAGCCATTATTTTCTTTACCTATATTGGCTTCGATTCTGTTTCCACGGCGGCGGAAGAGGCCAAAAATCCGCAGAAAGACATTCCCTTCGGAATCATCGCGTCGCTCATAATTTGCACGGTCCTTTATATTGGCGTGGCGCTGGTGCTGCTGGGTATGCAGAAATACAGCATCTTCGCCAGCAACGCCGATGCGGCCTCCGCGCCGGTTGCGTATGCCCTGCAACAAATGGGCACAAGCCGTTTCTTTCAGGCAGTGATTGTGATTGGCGCTCTTACGGGAATGATTTCCTCTCTTCTGGTCTTTCAATACGGCCAGACCAGAATCTGGTTTGCCATGTCGCGTGATGGACTGCTGCCAAAACTCTTCTCCGACCTTTGCAGGTTCGAGACGCCTCACTGGTCAACCTGGATTGCCGGAGCGGCTGTCGGCATCCCTGCGGGGTTGGTGGACATCGGTGAAGCCGCCGATCTCTCCAACATCGGCACCCTCTTTGCCTTCGTGCTGGTCTCGCTCGGCGTATTGTTCCTGCGCAAGGCGCAGCCGGAACGTGGCCGGGGATTCAAAGTGCCATGGGTACCGGTGTTTCCGATTATTTCCGTGGTATTGTGCGTCTCGTTAATGGCGGGCTTGCTGGTTATCACATGGCTGCGTTTCTTCGGCTGGCTGGCCATTGGCATGGTGATCTATTGGCTGTATAGCCGCCGCCACAGCGAGTTCGCGCCAGCTAACGTTTCCGCCGGCAAAGGGTAATGGCAAGATCGTTCATTCAATCGCTGCCCAAAGCGGAACTCCATCTGCACCTGGAAGGCTGTGTTGATCCCGCAACGCTGGTGGAGCTGAGCCGCCGTTACAACACGCCCCTGCCCACGGAAAATAACCGCTATGACGTTACCGGCAGCGGCGACGCGCTTACGGAAGAAGACGTGCGCCGTCTCTATTCTTACAAGGATTTCAACGGCTTCCTGATGGCGTTCAAGTCGGTGACGGAGCGGCTGCGCTCGCCGGAAGATTATGAACTGGTAACCTACCGGCTCATGCAGAAGCTGCGCCAGCAAAACGTGGTGCATGCCGAGGTCTATGTGAGCGTGGGCGTGATCCGCTGGCGCGGCCAGCCGGTGGAGCCGATCTTTGAAGGCATGGAGCGCGGACGCGAACGCGGCCAGCGCGACTTTGGCGTGTCACTGCTATGGATCTTTGACGCCGTGCGCCACTTTGGCCAGGAAGCGGCGGCGGAAGTCTTCGACCTGGCTGCGCGGCTGCGCGAGCGCAACGTTGTGGGAATCGGCATTGGCGGCGACGAGGCGCGCGGGCCGGCCGAGTGGTTTCGTGATCTATACAAAAAAGCGGCCGAGAGCGGACTGCGGCTCACCGCGCATGCCGGCGAGACCACGGGGCCGGAATCGGTCTGGGGGGCGCTGAATATCGGGGCTGAACGGATCGGGCACGGACTCTCCGCGGCGCGCGACGCTGAACTGCTCGAAGTGATGGCGCAAAAGCAGGTGCCGGTGGAGCTTTGCATTACCAGTAATCTGCGCACGGGAGCGTGCGCGGAGCTGAAGGACCATCCGGTGCGGAAATTCTTTGATGAAGGGCTGATGATCACGCTGAACAGTGACGATCCGGCAATGTTCCAGACTTCGCTCAACAAGGAGTACGAAATCGCGCAGCAGGAATTCAATTTTTCTGAAGAGCACCTGCGAGAGCTGGCGCGCAATTCCATTGAAGCCTCATTCCTGCCGGTGGAAAGAAAGCTGAAGCTTCTTTCCCAGATCGATTTCCTGGTATGACGAAACACATTGGCATCCTCGCCTGCAGCGCGGAAGGCGCAGCGCTGTGTTACCGCACGATCTGTCTGGAAGCGGAACCGCTGATGGGCAGGCATGCGCACCCCGAGATCACCATGCATACGATCTGCCTGGCCGATTACATGAAGCCGATTGAGAACGGCGCGGGCTGGGAACCGGTAGGCGAACTCATGCTGCGTTCGGCGCAGACGCTGAAGCGCGCGGGAGCGGATTTTCTGATCTGCCCTGACAACACCATCCACCAGGGCCTGCCTTTTGTTCTGCCGCGTTCACCGCTGCCCTGGCTGCACATTGCCGAAGAAGTGGGGAAGGAGGCCAAACGCCGGGGTTTCAGCAAACTTGGAATTACAGGGACAAAGTTCCTGGTGAGCGGGCCGGTGTATCCGGAAAAGCTGGAGCAACTCGGCATTGGCTATGTGCGCCCCACCAGCGCGCAGCAAGAGCGGATCAATACGATTATCTTTGACGAACTGGTCCTCGGCCGGCAGACCGCGGAAGCCCTGGCTTATCTCCAGCGGGTGATTCAGGATTTAAAGGACCAGGGTTGCGACGCGGTAGTGCTGGGATGCACGGAACTTCCATTGCTCATCGGCGATCGTGAATCTGTTCTGCCTACGCTCGATTCCACCCGCACGCTGGCCCGTGCCGCGCTGCGCCATGCCCTGGAGATTTGAAATGAGACAAGGAGCGCTTCAGTGAGAGCATTCAAACACGCTTGCGTCACAATTCTCTTGTTCTGGGCAGCTTCCGGTTGGACGCAGACTGGACTGCTTGCGGTTGAGCAGGGATCTTTCAACCTGCACAAATTTGAGCAGCTCATTGGTAAAGAGACCTACACGATGGCGCGGTCCGACAAAGAAGTGGTCTTGAGGTCAGACTTCAAGTTCACTGATCGCGGCACGCCTGTCCCGCTGACGGCGACGCTGGTGATGGAGACGGACCTGACGCCGAACGACTTCCAGATCAAAGGCAGCATCTCGCGCTTTTCATCCATTGAAAACTCGGTGCATGGACGGAGCGCGGGACAGGTGACAATTCCGCCGGGAGAGAATTTTTTCGATATCCAGGGCTACGCGCCGGTCGCGATGCAGATGATGCTGGTGCGCTACTGGCGGTCGCATGGCAGCCCCAGGACGCTCAAGACTTTGCCGCGCGGCGAGGTGCAGATCCAGGAGCAAGGAACTGAAGAGTTCACCATCGTCGGACGCAAAGTGCCGCTGCGCAAGCTTTCCGTACGGGGGCTGATCTGGGGCATGGAATCCTTGTGGCTGGATTCACAGGACCATCTGATCGCGCTGGTCAGCGTGGATGCCGAAATGGACCACTTTGAGGCGGTGGCCGACGGCTACGAAGACGGCCTGGCCGCGTTCGTTACCGGCGCGGCGCGCGACGGCATGGCCAACCTGGCGAAGGTTGCCGCCGGTTTCACCGCGCAGCCGGCATCGGTGATTGCGATTGTGGGCGGCAGGTTGATCGATGGCACGGGCAAGCCGGCAATCGAAAATGCTGTCGTGATTTTAAAGGACGGAAAAATCGCTGCTGCCGGCCCTGCCGCCACCACGCCGATACCGCGAGGCGCGGAATTTGTGGATGCGAAGGGCAAGAGCGTGCTGCCGGGCCTATGGGAGATGCATGCCCACTTTGAGCAGGTGGAGTGGGGGCCCATCTACCTTGCCACAGGCGTTACCACGGCGCGCGACGTCGGCAATGAACGCGAATTTATTGTCGCGGCGCGCGATGCCATTGCCGCAGGGCGGGGCATAGGGCCCAGGTTGGTGATGGCGGGCGTGGTGGATGGCAGCGGGCCTTTCTCGCTGGGCGTGATTCGCGTGGACACTCCGGAGCAGGCGCGCGAGCAAGTACAGAAATACAAAGCGGCCGGCTTCCAGCAGATCAAAATCTATAGCTCGGTGAAGCCTGACATTCTGAAAGTTGTTACCGCGGAAGCGCACCGCCTGGGGATGACCGTGACCGGCCACATCCCATTCGGCATGAATGCCATTCAGGGCATCGAGGACGGCATGGACCAGATCAACCATGTCGAGTATCTGACGCCTCTTATGGTGGATCCGAAATCGGAGACCATCGATCCGGATGCGCCGAACGTGAAGAGAGTAATCAAGCTGCTGCTGGAGCACCATATTGTTGTCGATGACACGCTGGCTTTGATGGAGGTGATTCTGCATCCGCTGGATCATCCGATTTCCGCGTTTGAGCCCGGGATATTGAGAGTGGCGCCGGAGCTGAGAGAAGGGCTGGAGACCATCGGCGTACCACCGGCGAAAGCCGGGCAGTCCGCCGCAACGTTCCGCGCGATGGAGGCCACGGTGCGCGTTCTTCATCAGGCGGGAGTGCCGATCGTCGCCGGCACAGATCAAACGGTCCCCGGTTTCAGCCTGGACCGCGAAATTGAACTCTACGTGAAGGCAGGCTTCACGCCGATGGAAGCGATACAGGCGGCCACGCTCGTCCCGGCGCGGGCCATGGGAATGGAGAAAGATTCGGGAACGATTGAACCCGGAAAGCGTGGGGATGTAATTGTGGTGGATGGCAATCCGCTGGAAAACATCAGCGACATTCGCAAAGTAAGCGCCGTTTTCGCAGGGGGCAGAATGTTCCAGCCGGCGGCCTTGTGGAGTTCAGTGGGATTTAAGCCGTAAGCATCCGGCATAAACACGCAGGAGTCACGGCCGTGTCGCGCTCAGAAAAGCGTTTCGTCCCGCAGGCATCTCACTGTTTACAAAGACGAGATCGCAAGCCTTGGAATAGGCCGAGCACATGACAATTCCTTCACGGATGATTTTCTGCGGAGCATTTTCCGGAAAGAGCACAGAAGCGGCGATCCTGGCTTCCAGTTTGTGGAGTTGATCAGTCAAACGCGCATCGCCGCTGTTGAGCTGAATCGCAACCACTTTGGAACCAGGCTCGATGATGAAATAGAAGGAGCCCTCGGCGCCCGCGGGGGCAACGTTTCCCAGGTGGATGGTGCGCGACTGCGAAGGCTCGTTAACTTTAGCGTCGATCATCTGTTCCGCGCGCTGGCGTCCGACCATCTTCTGCAGCCGGTCACGGCCCTTTTGCGGACCCGAGCTGCGGCCGATGTAGCCGGGGGTTACAGACATGGCATAGAAACGAGTGGCCTCGGGAATGTTGTGCAGCTTTTCGTAAATCTCACCCAGATGTTCCGCCGATTCCCGGCTCTGGGCCAGGATCCACGCGGCGCGCACATATTTTTCCGCGAGATCAAGATGGCCTGCTTTGAAATGTATCCAGCCCATCGTGTCCCAGGTCATTGCCAGCTCGGCCATGAAGATGAAGTCCGGCAGGCGAATCGACCCAGGCTGCAATTGATTGAGACGCTCGTATATTCCTTTCAGGGCCGAATCAGCGTATTGCTGGGCGAGATCAAGGGCCTGATCATTTTCCGCCAGGATATAAGCCGCATTGTTCCATGCTGACGGATTGGGAGACGATTCAACAGCCTGCTTTAAAGACCCTACTCCTTTGTCGAATTTCTTCAGCTTGAAATAAGCGTCGGTCAGCATCTGGCGGATCTGGATTTCGTCGTTGAAATGGTCTTCCGCGGTGGACAAGGCCTTTTCCAATTCAGGCGCGGCATTGGCGGGATCATGCAGCATCACCGAATACTGCCATCCCAGGAGATAGTGCGCGCGATGGTTGAGCGGATCGATTTCCAGGGCTTTTTTCAGCTCCGTGATCGCGTCCGGCGATTTGTTGGCCGCATACATACCGCCAAGTTCCGCATGGGCCTGGGCGTCAAAAGGGTCGGCAGCAATGGCCTTGTGGTAGCTATTGATGGCCTCCTGGGACTGGCCCAGGCGTCCTTGCACCAAGCCGATCTGCGTCCAAATTCCTTTGCGCTTTGGGTCCCGTTCGGCAACCTTGCGAAAATCCGCGTTCGCGGCGTTGAAGTCACGCTCGCGATATTCAATCTCCGCCTGGCGCATCAATTCATCAACGTCGATCGATGACGATGCGCCGGCTTTGCCGGCCACAAATCCCGGGGGCAACCGCAACACCATGTTCTGCGACTCGTCGGCGTCTATTGCCTTCTGGAAGGCCCCATAATCGGCCCGGTGCGAGGCAGCGATTTCGGGTGTCAGGATGGAGATTTTTCTTTCGGCGGTGACGATGTTTTTTTGCGTGGAGTAGGATGCCTGGTAGTGGGCGTAGTCACGATCAAGCTTTACGTCGAGTGGCCCCTGGACATTGACGCCCGAAGGCAATTCAATTCTGCATTTGTGGGTGAGTTGGCCCGGCGACGGATAAAGCCGCAGAGTTTCTTCCCCCTCCTCCCATTTGGGAAAGTGGCTGAAGGACAATGGCAGGCTCTTCTTCGGTATCGCGTCCTGTAAATCAAGGTATTCAGGACGGTGATAGTGGTACAGGATGCGAATACCCTGGTCCAGGCTTTCCAGACCTTCCACCTTGATCTGGCTGACCTCGCCCGCGAACCCACCGTAATATGACATTCCCTGGACCAGATCCTTGTACTTGCTGGGCGATGCTTGTCGAAATGCGGTCTTGATCAGAATCTCGGCATCTCCACGGATGTAGTAATTGACTTCAGCTTCCAGGGTCCCGGATTCGTCAATTTTGCCCTGAAGATCAAAAATCTCCTGGGCCTGGAATGGAGGATCACTGGGGGTTTCAATGAATTCGGCAGACGATGGCCCGCTGATGACGAGGGCCTTTTTGTGCCGCAATGGAGCGATCAACATGCCGTAGGGAGCGACCTCAGCGGTGGTATCGAGAAAAAGGATGTTCTTTCCCGACGGTACCGCGGTAATCAAGTGGTCGAACTGGCTGGGAGAAGGCACCTCCTGGTCAATGGCCCTGGCGGTGTTGATAAGCGCCGGATAGGCCGGTATTCCCGCGGCGTCCAACAGCGCGGCCAATAGCGTGTGCTTGTCTTTGCAGTCACCGTATTTGTTGGCGAACACCTCAGCGGCCGCGTGAGGCTGGTAGTGGCCAATGCCAAAATCAAGACTGATGTAACGGAAGTTGAGTGAAACGAACTGGTACAGGGCCCTGGCCTTCGCTTCCTGGCTGTCGAGCCCTTTCGTTAATTCCAGGGCTTTGGCCCGGATGGCAGCAGAGGGTGCAGCACGTTCATGTTGAAGGCCGTAATACCACGAGCCTACCTGGTCCCAATTTTCAAAGGTAGAAAGCTGGAGCGACGACGCCGGGGCGGTCCCGGTCATGTTTTCTTTCAGCAGGACGTTCCTGGGCTTCTCCTGGACCTTCTCATTTGCGGTGTGCCATTGATAGATGGTGCGCTCACCGCTGGTTTTTATTTCAGGCTTGTAGCCAGGCTGAAAGCTCACATGGACTTTGCGGCCGCTGGGAATATCCAACTGGACCGATTCAGAAAGAACGATCGCCGTTTTCGAAAACGAATACTGGAGCCAAAACTGATTGGGTACCAGCGCAGAGGCTTTTGCCGTGTACTGAAAAACGACTTCGTCCCCGACGCTCAATCCCGGCACTGTGACCTGCTTCTGGCGGACATCGCTATACATCGGGGCGACACGGCTGATTTCAGGCGTGACTTCCTGAATATTTGCAGGACCTGCCTTTACCGTGCTGCCATCCTTTTTATGGACTTCCACCGTGTCAATGGAGAAATCCTGTCCGGCAATAAAATTAAAAGTGATGATGCCGTAGAGCCGGATGCCGGCTTCATTCTGGATTTTGACGCGCTGGCGCACCATTTGCACGCTGTTACCGTTATTTTCAAATCGAGCGGAAGTATTCAACTCCTCAATGATGGCCGGCTGCTCGGAAGAGTCTGCGGCGGTCTTCTTATCGATGGGCGGCGTTGTCTGGGAAATCGCGGGTGTGACTACAGCGCAGATAAGCAACAGAAAGTATAGAAATATTGCACTCGGGACCGGCTTTGGCATGTCGT
>Ga0164306_10001541_pt1 | contig 10269 bp, 9 predicted proteins | sample Whisoiple_242_MG_FD_110213 | JGI IMG/M metagenome (GOLD analysis project Ga0164306, IMG submission 110213) | Soil microbial communities amended with fresh organic matter from upstate New York, USA - Whitman soil sample_242_MG | ecosystem: Environmental > Terrestrial > Soil > Unclassified >... | reverse complement strand
TCCAATGGTCGAAAATGAGGCGCGTCGATGTATGCTTCACGAGACATCCTGTGCCGCCGCGAAACGCTAAAGGTGCCGCTCCTGTCCCCGATCGGCACAGGCGCGCCCCCATGGTGCGGCGACAGGGGATGTCGTGCAGAGACCGTGCCCGGTGCGGTATTTGGCGGCGGCGCTCTGCGGTTAGCGTTAAAACGAGAGGCGGGTTGGCACGAACGGCCGCTTATGGTCCTTGGTCCGCTCGAGAGCGCAGTGGCAAAATCTGCTGGCGCGTCGAAACAGTTACGAGCCCGGGGAGGCAAGGGGATGTGACCAGCCGCAAAGGCGGCAATAACCCCGCAGCGTGGCTCAAGGGAGGGCGAGAGCCCTCCCTTTTCTCTTGTATGCGCCGATCCGGCTTGCGGCTGGGTGGCGAAGCAGCGTAACTCAGGGGTCCCACCGGAACCTCGTGAGTGAATCGCGAACCGATTTTCAATATTCCTCCGGTCGTTGTCGCGGTGCTGGCGGTGCTGGCGCTCGTGCACCTCGTCCGCACATTGCTGTTGACCGAGCAGCAGGACGTAGAATTTCTGCTGACATTTGCTTTCATTCCGGCCCGTTACGACAGTTCGGTCGTGCTCGGGGGCGCCTTGCCAGGTGGCGGCGCCGACATATGGACTTTCGTCACCTATGCGTTGATCCATGCCGACTGGATACATTTCGGTGTGAACGCAGCGTGGCTCCTGCCGTTCGGCAGTGCAGTCGCACGCCGATTTGGCACGCCGCGCTTTCTTGCATTTTTCGCGGTCACATCGGCGGCGGGCGCCGCACTGCATCTCGCCACGCATCCCGGCGAACAATATCCGATGATCGGTGCATCGGCGGCGATCTCCGGCACCATGGCCGCGGCGATGCGCTTCGCATTCCAGCGCGGCGGGCCGCTCGGGCTGTTTCGCGGCGGAGACGATCGCGCTTACCGCGTGCCGGCAATACCGCTGACCGGGGTCTTGCGTGATCCGCGCGTGCTGCTGTTCTTGGTCGTCTGGTTCGGTATCAACATCCTGTTCGGGCTGGGCTCATTTCCCGTGACCGGCAGCGAACAGCCGGTGGCCTGGCAGGCGCATATCGGGGGATTTCTCGCCGGACTGTTGTTGTTCTCCTGGTTCGATCGCGCGCCGGATTTACCGCAACTTGAGGACCCTGCTGCAACGCCGCATTAGCCAATTGCGCAGTGCGGAGCTGACCTCACGGAATTGCGTGTTGACGGAACCGGCGGCCCGGCAGGATCGTTGCTCGTGGCCCAGACTCGCGGGTCGTCCCTGTGAGATCGGGCGTTTTTGCGCATGATCGCGTTTTGAAAGGCGATCTTGCCATAGGGAGGCTGCCATGAACGTGAAGACGATCCTGGCCGCCAAGAAACGAAACTTGGGCGGCGACATCGTCTCTATCGAACCGACGGCCGATCTCGCAGCGGCGGCAAAGTTGCTTTCCGCGCGCCGCATCGGTGCAGTGGTTATCCTCGGCGCCGGAGGGCACCTCGCCGGCATATTGTCGGAACGCGACATCGTGCGGGCACTCTCCGAGCATGGTGCAGCAGCGCTCAATCTTTCGGTTGGTCAGGTGATGACACGCAATGTTGCGACCTGCACCGCGGATGAGGCGGTGGCCAGCATCATGGAGCGCATGACGGCGGGGAAATTCCGGCACATGCCGGTCATCGCCGATGGGCAACTCACCGGACTTATTTCGATCGGCGACGTTGTCAAACATCGCGTCGAAGAGATTGAAAGCGAATCCGAGGCGATGCGCGACTACATCCGTACCGCGTAACTCGCTTCATCCTGCGCCCGGTTCGCCCGGCTGAGAGAGTGCGGTCACCGCCTCGCTGACCGCATCAAGCGCTTTTGTGGCGGCCTCACTGCCGATCTCTACAGCCTCGGCGGCCCGGTGGAAATCAAACCAGCCAATACCGCCGAGCCGCGGGCTGATCAGAACATCGGGCGGATCGCCCGCAAGCCGCGCCCGCGTGATGCGGTCCTGCATGACGTTAAAGGCTTCCACCATGACCGTGGGTAGCCCGGGCCTGCCGCGCCGGCCGAAAAACTGCCGACGCAGCGAGCGCTCCCCGCTGAACATTCGGCGAAAGCCGTTGACCTTCACAGGCTCAGGAGCGGTGTCGTTTTCGTCGGTACCATGATTTGCGATGATCGTACCACGGCCGAACAGATCGGAATTGAGATTGACGGCGATCACCAATCGGGCGCCAAGCGCGCGCGCGGCCGAGACCGGCACCGGGTTGACCAGAGCGCCGTCGACCAGCCATCGTCCACCGATCCGCACAGGTGGAAAAATTCCCGGGAGTGAATACGAGGCACGCAATGCATCGCTCAGTCGACCGCGTGTAAGCCAGATTTCATGACCCGTGTTGAATTCCGTTGCAATTGCTGCAAAGCGGATCGGCAGATCTTCAACGCGGCTTTCCTTCAAGCCTGTTTCAAGTTGCGCGGCGAGATGGCCCCCACCGATCAAGCCGGAACCAGACAAGCTGATGTCGAGGTAGCCGAGCACGCCGCGCACGGTCAACGTGCGTGCCCACCTGTCGAGGTTGTCCATTTCCTTCGCGGCGTAGCAGCCGCCGACGACAGCACCGATAGAAGTACCAACGATCACATCAGGCACGATGCCGTGCGCTTCCAGAGCGCGGATCACGCCTATGTGGGCAAAACCGCGGGCGGCGCCGCCGCCTAACGCAAGCCCGATGGTCGGACGCACCGCAGCGGACTGCGCGTGCGTCGAGGCTTCCGCCGCACGGTCGCCGTTGCGCGCTCGCGCGAATAGGCCCTCGAAAACCACGCGTCGTTTCTCCTATGCCCCCGAGGCTACGCAGGAGTGCCAATCCAGCAGTACTGCTGGCTGAGTGTTGTGACAGAAACGTGACGGGAAGCTTGCGCCTGCAGCATTACGTAAACGTTAAATGCCGCATCGGCTCGATGGTTCCTCAAGCGCCGAAGCGCGTGACGATGGCATCGAGTTTCGGCCGGTCACGGTCCTCGGGTGGCTTTGCCGGGCGCCCGATATGAACGAAGCCCGCAACGCGCTCATGAGGAGCGATGCCAAGCGCATCGAGAACGCGGCGGTCGTAAGCATACCATTCTGTGATCCAGCTCGCGGCATAGCCCATGGCATGCGCGGCAAAGACGAGGCTCATCGCAGAGGCGCCGGCGGAGAGCTGCTGCTCCCATTCCGGGATCTTAACGTGCGGACCGGCCCGACTGACGACCGCAATGACGAGCGGCGCACGCGAGAGACGCTTGCGCTCGAATTCGATCTGATCGGGCGCTGCGTCAGGATGATCGGCACGATATGTGACTGCAATTATGTCTCCTGCGGTGGCGCGTGCATTGCCGTCGAACACGATGAATCGCCAGGGCGCCAGCTTGCCGTGATCAGGGACCCGCGACGCTATTTTCAAAAGCGTCTCGATCTCGGATGGTGCCGGTGCCGGCCCCGCCAACTCCATCGGCTTGACCGAGCGGCGGGTTTTCAGGAGCTCAAGAGCATCAAGCATTGTTGACCTTTCGGAAATTGCGCTGTTGCGACTAGCACGGCGTTAACAGGGTCACAAACAAGCGGCCAACCGGCTTGAAATCGCCTCGATTTGAGCCGAAAACATCAGCTCATGAACACGACACCCGCAACCGCCGCCGTGTGCGGCCGGCTATGGCCGACGCTCCGACTTATTCTGATTCTGGTTGCGGTCGATCCATTGCCCGCACATGCCCAGGCGCCCGCGCAGAATTCGCTGTTTTCGGCGGTGCCATCGACAGGGCTGATCTCGCCGTCGCCGTCGACGCGCAACGATATCTTTGGGCCGAGCAGTCTCCCGTCGACACCGCCCGCGCCGATCCCCAACGCGCCTCCGAAAACCACGGCATCGATTCCCGCGATTCCGGCAGGACAAGTCGCGCTTGCGCTGAGCGCTCGTTTCGGCAAAGACGCGCAGTCGATCGGCGGCGGGCTGACTTGGCGCGTCTACAATGCAAAAGCCGATACGAGCGGCAACTTCAAGCTCGTCAAGGAAGATAAGTCACCGGCGCCTACGCTCGTCCTTCCCGCCGGAGCGTATATTGTCCACGTCGGTTTTGGATTGGCGACCGCGGTGAAGCCGGTCGAGTTGCGCGGGTCGAACGTGCACGAAGAGTTCGACCTGCCGGCCGGCGGCCTGCAAATTGAAGGCAAGGTTGGGGACGTTCGCATCCCCGCCGGGCAGATTTCGTTTGACGTCTACAAGGGTAGCCAGTTCGAAGCGGGCGACCGGCGGCCGATCGCCGAGCACGTGATGACTAGTGATGTCGTAGTTGTTCCTGAGGGCACTTACTACATCGTGTCGAATTATGGCGATGCCAACTCCGTGGTCCGTTCTGACATCCGTGTGCAGGCGGGAAAGCTTACGGACATCACCGTCACGCATCGCGCCGCGGCCATTACGCTGAAATTGGTCGGCGATCGTGGCGGTGAGGCGCTCGCTAATACCGCGTGGTCGGTGCTTACGCCAGGCGGCGACGTGATCAAGGAATCGATCGGCGCATTCCCACGGGTTATTTTGGCCGAGGGCGAATATCGGGCAATCGCTCGCAATGAGGGAAAAGTCTACGAGCGCGAATTCAAGGTCGTTACCGGGGTCGACGGCGATGTCGAGGTGTTGGCGCGCTAACGCGACACGGCCCATCGAACTTTCTTGTACCGGACGGAATTATAGTTGTGCATATAATTGCTAACGACCCCGTCATGGACATTTTTTCCGGTCTAGATTTGAAAAAAATCGCGCTGCTCCTCGATGTGGACGGCACAATTGTCGACATCGGTCCATCGCCAAATGAGGTGCATGTTTCCGACACATTACTTCGGTCGCTCGCACGGTTGCACGAGCTGTCGGGTGGCGCGATCGCATTGGTCAGTGGTCGGCGGATCGGCGATCTCGATCGTCTGTTTTCTCCTCTGGCGTTGCCGTCGATCGGTGGTCACGGCGCCGAGATGCGCATCAATGACGGTGAGACCTTTTACTGGGCAAAGCCATTGCCGATCGATTTGCGTCGCAGGCTTGCAGACGCCGCCGGGATCGGACCAGGCGTTGTCGTTGAGGACAAAGATTATTCGCTCGCGCTGCACTACCGCAAAACACCGCAGCATGCAGAGCAATTGCGCCGTCACATCGCTGCCGCGCGCACGGCATTTTCAGCCGAGCCAACCGAACTGCTGCTCGGCAAAGCAATGTTCGAGGTCAAGCGGCCTGGGATCAGCAAAGGGGAAAGCATCCGCAAACTGATGGCCCACCCGCCATTCGGCGGGCGCACACCCGTGTTCATCGGCGACGATATCACCGATGAGTCGGTATTCGAAGTGTTGCCCGAAATCGGCGGAAAGGGGTTTAGCGTCTCCCGATATTTCCCTGGGCTCGCCGGAGTTTTCAAGGATCCGGCACAGGTGCGTAGCGCGCTGGATTTGCTGGCCACAAACGGGCGGGCGGGCGCATGACTGACTATGGGCTCGATCTCGCGGTCATCGGAAATGGCCGCACCGCCGCGTTGCTCGAACCGTCGTCGCGGATCGTGTGGTGGTGCCTGCCGCGTTATGACGGCGATCCCGTGTTCTGCCGGTTGCTTTCCGGAGGCGAGGACAAGGGCTTCACAGATGTCGTGCTCGAAGGGCAGGTCGAGGTTCGCTCGAACTACGTTCGTAACACCGCCGTCGTGGTGACCGATCTGATCGACGACAAAGGAGCGGGGGTGCGCATCACCGACTTTGCTCCGCGCTTCCAGATTTACGGGCGCACGTTTCGTCCGCCGCAGATCATCCGCATCATTGAGCCGATCGGAGGTATGCCGCGAGTGACCATCCGATTTCGCACGACGCATCGTTACGGTGAACCGGTTGCATCGCGATCGTCTGGCAGCAATCACATCCGCTACTGGCGCGACGACGTGCCGGTGAGGCTGACGACCGACGCACCGCTTTCCTATGTCGAGAACGAAGCCTCGTTCATTTTGACGCGGCCTGTGCACATGGTCTTCGGAACGGACGAGCCTTTCGAGGGCTCGCTCGAAACGACATGCCGGGATTTTTGCGAGCGCACGCGTGACTATTGGCTTGAATGGGTAAGACGGCTTGCTTTCTCGATCGACTGGCAGGACGAGATCATCCGTGCCGGCATCACGCTCACGCTGTGCAGTTATGAGGAGACTGGAGCGATCGTCGCCGCGCTCACAACCTCGATTCCCGAAGTGCCGAAATCGGGCCGCAACTGGGACTACCGCTTTTGCTGGATGCGCGACGCGTTTTTCGTCGTGCGCGCGTTAAACCGCATTGGCGCGACCCGCACAATGGAAGACTTTATATCATACATCCTGAGTGTCTCCGCCGGGCGGTTGGATGAGGTTCGTCCGCTCTACGGCGTCGTCCATACGGATTCTCTTGAGGAGCGTACCGCGCCGTCACTTTTCGGCTACGGCGGTGATGGACCAGTGCGCATCGGAAACGCGGCCGTCAATCAGACCCAGCACGATGTCTACGGCAGCATCATCATGGCCGCGACGCCAATGTTTTTCGACCGCAGGCTGCCTCGGCCAGGCGATGCATCGCTTTTTCATACGATCGAGCCGCTCGGCGAGCGGGCCGCGAAGCTCGCGCTCAAGCCCGATGCGGGCATCTGGGAGTACCGTGGGCGCACGCGCGTCCACACGCATTCAGCCGCGATGTGCTGGGCAGGCTGTCAGCGCCTCGCGGCCATCGCAAACCACCTCAATCTGCCCAAACGCGCCAATCACTGGGGCGGCATAGCCGAGCGGATCGGAGAGGAAGTGCTCAAGCGCGCGTGGAATCCTAAGCGGAAGGCGTTTTCGGGCGCATTTGACAGCGACGATCTTGATGCCAGCGCGCTTCTGCTTGCCGAGCTTGGCCTGGTATCGCCTGACGATCCACGGTTTGTGGCAACCGTCGAGGCCATCGGGCTTGAACTTCGGCGCGGCTTTCACGTTATGAGGTATGTCGCTGCCGATGATTTTGGCACGCCGGAATCGGCCTTTTTGATTTGCGGGTTCTGGCTGGCCGATGCATTGTGGGAGATTGGGCGGCGAGACGAGGCGCGCGACATGTTCGTCTACGCACTTCGAATGCGAAATCGGTACGGCCTTCTGTCGGAGGATGTACACCCCGTGACCGGAAAATTGTGGGGGAATTTTCCGCAGACCTATTCGATGTCAGGATTGATCTTGACGGCAATCAAGCTGTCGCGAAGCTGGGGAGACCGGTATTGGCGCGGCTCGTCGTAGTCTCAAACAGGGTTGCTGTGCCTGATCGAGGGGCGCGCCCCGGCGGGCTCGAAGTAGCTATTCGGCCAGCGCTCAAGCGGCACGGCGGTCTGTGGTTTGGTTGGAGCGGCCGCGTCGCCGAAAATACACCGCGCGCGGTCAAATCCGTCACCCACGACAACATCACCTGCGCGACAGTTGACTTGGATAAAGATGACTATCAGGAATTCTACAACGGCTTTGCCAATCGCGTGCTGTGGCCGATCCTGCATTACCGACTCGACCTTGCGGAATTCACCCGGCGTGATCTCGGCGGCTATTTCCGGGTCAACCAATATTTTGCAACGCAGCTTGAATCATTGCTGCAGCCGGACGACGTTGTCTGGGTCCATGACTACCATTTGATTCCGTTGGCTAAGGCACTGCGCGATCGCGGCCGCAACAATAAGATTGGCTTCTTCATCCATATTCCGTTCCCGCCGCCCGAGATCGTCGCTGCGTTGCCAAATCACGACCAACTCATTCCTGCGCTATGCCACTACGATCTGGTCGGCTTCCAGACCGAAGTGGATGCTGCCAATTTCTCGCGTTACATCGCCAATGAGTGCGGGTTGCCCTGGGCAAGCGGCAACAGCTTTCACTTTGGCAATCGTGTCGTGCAGGTCGGCACTTTTCCCGTCGGCGTTGAGACTGAGGCGTTCGCACGGCTCGCCCGCCGTGCCGTTGAAACGCATTTCGTCCGTGAGGTGCTGGACAGCCTCTCCGGCCGCGCCATGATTATTGGCGTCGATCGGCTCGACTACAGCAAGGGCATCCCCGAGCGCATGTTCGCGTTCGAGCGCTTTCTTGCCAATTTTCCTGACTGGCGCGGCAAGGTCACCTACCTCCAGATCACACCGCGCAGCCGGACCGGTATCCCTGAATATGCCGACATGGGCCGTGCTGTTGGGGAGGCCGTTGGCCGCATCAATGGCAACTACGGCGAGGCATCATGGACGCCGGTGCGCTACATCAACAAGGCGCATAGCCGTACGGCGCTTGCGGGTCTTTATCGCGCCGCCCGCGCCGGCCTGGTCACGCCTCTGCGCGACGGCATGAACCTCGTCGCAAAGGAATTTGTCGCCGCGCAAAATCCGGACGATCCGGGCGTGCTCATCCTCTCGCGTTTTGCAGGCGCCGCGCACGAATGCGCATCCGCCCTGCTGGTCAATCCCTACGATCCGGAAGGTGTCGGCAATGCAATCAATCGCGCGTTGTCGATGCCGCTCGAAGAGCGCCGTCAGCGCCATGCAGCCACCTTCAAAGTGCTGGTACGCAATGATCTCAGCCATTGGGCTGAGCGTTTCCTGCGCATGCTCGATCATCCTCCGGGCAGCGCCGATACGCTGCCGTTGGCGCGGGCGGCCGGACGGCGCTGAACGAGCGATTTGCGGCAGGGTCGGACTTCACTTTTTCATCCGCCGCAGGTCGGGAGGAGTCGCTTCCTCGGCCAGTGACTTAAGTGCCGCATCGAGCGGTATCACCTCCTGGCTCTCTTTGCCGAGACGGCGGATGGACACGGTACGGTCGGCACCTTCCTTCTTACCGACAACAAGCAGGACAGGAACTTTGGCGAGGGAATGCTCGCGCACTTTATAGTTGATCTTTTCGTTTCGGAGGTCGGAGTCCACGCGTAGCCCAAGCTTGCGTGCGGCGATGGTTACCTCGTGGGCGTAGTCGTCAGCATCGGAGGTAATGGTGGCGATTACAGCCTGTTTAGGCGAGAGCCACAACGGTAGGTGGCCGGCATAGTGTTCGAGCAGAACACCAAGGAAGCGCTCCATGGATCCGCAAATTGCGCGGTGGATCATCACCGGCGTTTTCTTTGAGCCGTCTGCGGCGATGTAGAAGGCTTCAAACCGTTCCGGCAAATTGAAATCGACTTGCGTTGTGCCGCATTGCCAGTCCCGGCCGATGGCATCGCGCAGCACATATTCGAATTTTGGCCCGTAGAAAGCACCTTCGCCGGGGTTGATCGCGGTCTTGATGCGCTGGTTATGACCCTGCGCCTCGATGCGCTTGAGCACGTCGTGCATAATATTTTCGGCGTGATCCCAGGCTTCGTCGGAGCCGACCCGTTTTTCCGGGCGCGTGGAGAGCTTCACGGTGAGGTCGCCAGTGAAGCCGAAATCAGTATAGGTCGACAGGATCAGATCGTTGATCTTCAGGCACTCGTCGGCCATCTGATCTTCCGTGCAGAACACGTGGGCATCGTCCTGCGTGAAGCCGCGAACGCGCAAGAGGCCGTGCAGGGCCCCCGACGGCTCATAGCGGTGCACGGCGCCAAATTCCGCCAGCCGCAGAGGCAGATCGCGATAAGACTTGAGACCGTGCTTGAAGATCTGGATGTGGCCGGGGCAATTCATCGGTTTGATCGCGAAGATGCGCTCGTCTTCGGTTTCTTCGCCGGCGGAGGTCGCCTGGAACATGTTTTCGCGGAACCATCCCCAATGACCGGATGTCTCCCAAAGTGATTTATCGAGCAGCTGAGGCGCATTGACCTCCTGGTAGTCGCCCTTCAGGCGTCGTCGCATATAGGCGACGATTTCCTGGAAGATCGTCCAGCCATTGGCGTGCCAGAACACCGTGCCCGGGCCCTCTTCTTGGAAATGGAAGAGGTCCATTTCGCGGCCGAGTTTTCGGTGGTCGCGCTTCTCGGCCTCCTCAAGCTGGTGAAGATAGATGTCGAGCTCGTCCTGCTTCGCAAAGGCGGTGCCGTAAATGCGGGTGAGCATCGGATTTTTGGAATCGCCGCGCCAATAGGCACCCGCAACCTTCATCAGCTTGAACGCGCTGCCGACCTTGCCGACCGACGTCATATGCGGGCCGCGGCAGAGATCGAACCAGTCGCCTTGCTTGTAGATCTTAATCTGCTGGTCGGCGGGGATGGCGTCGATGAGTTCGACCTTGAAAGCCTCGCCCATGTCGCGAAAAGTTTTCTTCGCCT
>Ga0164306_10001540_pt1 | contig 10270 bp, 7 predicted proteins | sample Whisoiple_242_MG_FD_110213 | JGI IMG/M metagenome (GOLD analysis project Ga0164306, IMG submission 110213) | Soil microbial communities amended with fresh organic matter from upstate New York, USA - Whitman soil sample_242_MG | ecosystem: Environmental > Terrestrial > Soil > Unclassified >... | reverse complement strand
TGAGCGCGACCGCCGCCTCGCCCCGCTGGACGCGCTCGAGGTCGCCCCCGAACCCCAGGCGGAACTCATCGCCGCGCTGTCCCTACTGCAGAAGGAGAGGTGGCAGCGATGACTGCCGTCACTGACCAGGGCCGGGACCACGGACAAGGACACGGACCCGAGGGCGAGGGGCCGGTGGAGGTCCCGGCCGGCGACGTGCGGCGCTGGGACGACGGGCTCATCGCCCGCCGCGCCGCCGAGGCCGCGCAGGACCGGCTGGAGGCCGAGCGGCCCCCGCAGGACGAACCGGGGCCCGAGGCCGAGGCGTACGCGATGTCCGGCAGCTCACTCCGGCCCCGGCTGGACGCGCTGCGCGAGCTGGTGGGGCTCTCCCGCGCCCGGCTGGACGGGAGCACCCTCGCCGAGGCGGGGCGCGTGCTCGACGAGGCGTCGGCCCGCCAGCGGCTCTCGGCGCGGCACACGGTCGTCGCCGTCGCGGGGGCCACCGGCAGCGGGAAGTCCACCCTGTTCAACGCGCTGGCGGGCGTCCAGATCTCCGACACCGGGCTGCGCAGGCCGACCACCTCGGCGCCCATCGCCTGCAGTTGGACCGACGGCGCGGCGGGGCTGCTCGACCGGCTGGCCATCCCGGGACGGCTCCGGCGCAGGCCGGTGCAGGGCGGTACGGCCGTGGACGAGGCACTCCAGGGTCTCGTCCTGGTGGACCTGCCCGACCACGACTCGGCGGCGACCGGCCACCGTGAACAGGTGGACCGGGTGCTGGCCCTGGTCGACGCGGTGATCTGGGTCGTCGACCCGGAGAAGTACGCCGACGCGGCCCTCCACGAACGCTATCTGCGGCCGCTCGCCGGACACGCCGAGATCTCCTTCGTCGTGCTCAACCAGATCGACCGGCTGTCCGGCGAGGCCGCCGACCTGGTCCTGGACGATCTGCGCCGGCTGCTCGACGAGGACGGCATGGCGGTGGGGGAGCACGGTGAACCCGGCGCCACGGTCATGTCGCTGTCCGCTCTCACCGGGGCCGGGGTGGGCGACCTGCGCGAACTGCTCGGCAGGTTCGTCCAGGACCGCACGGCGGCGGCGCGCAGGCTGTCCGCCGACGTGGACGCGGCCGCCGCGCGGCTCCGGTCGGTGTACGTCGCCGACGGGCGGCCCGGACTCGGCGAGCGGGCCCGTGACGAGTTCACCGAGCGCCTCGCGGAGGCCGTCGGCGCGGCAGCGGCCGGGCAGGCGGCGGAGCGCGAGTGGCGCAGGAACGCGAACCGGGCCTGCGGTACGCCCTGGCTGCGGCTCTGGCGCTGGTACGAGTCCACCCGGCAGCTCGGAGGCCTCGACCTGATGGCGCAGGTACTCGCCCCTCCGGAGGAGGAGTTGACCGCCCGCCAGCGGGTGGAGCAGGCCGTACGGCAGTTGGCGGACGACGCCGTCGACGGGCTGCCCGGACCCTGGGCGCAGGCCGTGCGCGAGGCGGCGGTGAACGGGGCGAAGGGGCTGCCCGAGGCACTGGACGACCTGTCACGGAGCGCGCAGACGGGAGGCGGCCGGGGCCGTGGAGGGAACACGGACACCGGGTCCGCTCCGGTGGGTCCGGGCGGACACGCCACGGCTGCGGGGCTCGGGAAGCGTGGTTCCACGTCGGTGGGCGGGAAGTCCGCGCCCGTCGCCGGGGCCCCGGCGGGCCGGGGCACCAGGCCGCCGCGCCCCGCGTGGTGGCCGGCGGCGGTGTTCGCGCAGGCCTCGATGACGTTGCTCCAGATCTTCGGGGGCCTGTGGCTGCTCGGCCAGATCGTGGGCGTGATCGAACCGGGTCTGCTCACCCCGGCGCTGGTCATGCTGGCGGGAGTGGTCGGCGGACCGCTCGTGGAGTGGTCGTGCGCGGCGGCGGCGCGCGGGCCGGCACGCCGGTACGGGCAGGAGGCCGAGCGGCGCCTGCGCGAGGCGGCGGCAGGCTGCGGCAGGGCCAGGGTCCTCGATCCGGTGGCGGCGGAACTGGCGCGCTACCGGGAGGTGCGGGAGCGTTATGTGGCGGTGACGGAGTTTTCCACAACCGGTGCGTGATCCACAGGCCCGGCGGGATTCCACGATTCGGTCCAGCATGGTCCCGGCGGGCCGGGCTCAGGCGCGGGACCGCACCTCCCCGTACCGCGTCGGCGCGGGGAGGTGAAGCGGACGGAATGCGGCGGGGAATCGGGGGACGGGAAATGAACGAGACCATGGTGACGCTGGTGGGAAACGCGGCGACTCCGGTGGATTTCAGGGAGACGGCGACGGGGTCGACCGCGCGGTTCAGGCTGGCGGTGACACCCCGGCGGTGGGACCGGGAGCAGCAGGTCTGGACGGACGGCAGCACCGGTTTCTACACGGTGTGGGCACGGCGGACACTCGCGGCGAACCTCTCCGGTTCGGTCTCCGTAGGGGAGCCGCTCGTCGTCCACGGCCGTCTGAAGGTGCGGGAGGAGGAGCGGGACGGGGTGTGGCGGACCTCCGTGGACATCGACGCCGTGGCGGTGGGACACGACCTGACGAGGGGCACGGCCGCGTTCCGGCGGGTGGTCAGAGGCGATCCCGCTCTGACTGCGCCTACGCACCGTCAGAAACCGGCCACGGAAATGGCATCGGTGTCCTGAAGGGGAGGGGGCGCGCCGAAGAGGGCTATAACGATTACGAGTCGGAATGCTTATCTGACGGCATGACGGGGGATTCGCCTCCACTTGCTCCTTACGATTCCCCCGTACTCATGCGGCACTTGAGTTTGCTGGCGAGGCACCTCCCACACGCACACCACGCGTGAAGGCCTCGCCCGGAGGGGAATTCTGTGATTTCTGTGTCTTCAGCGTTCACTGCGTCGTCGACGGCGGCGACGGAGGGCTCCCCAGTGGGCCGGAGCAAGGGCCGCGGTCTCGCCAGGGCGGCTGCCGCGATGCTGGCCACCGGGCTGGTCGCCGCGGGAACGATCGTCGGAGCGACGGCCGCCTCGGCCGCGCCGGGGGACGAGTCGGGTCAGCACCAGGGTGGTGCGGTCGCCACACTGGACGGTCTGAAGACCTACGGCACCGCGCAGCTCAACACCGGTAAGGGCAAGAAGCCCCAGGAGCTGCCCGCCGGCCTGTTCGAGATGAAGGTCGACGGCGGCGGCACGATCCAGACGTACTGCATCGACTTCCACACGCCCACCAAGGACGGCGCGAAGTATCTGGAGACCCCCTGGGACCAGTCTTCGCTCGGCGCCAACTCGGACGCAGGCAAGGTGCGCTGGATCCTGCAGCACTCCTACCCGCAGGTCAACGACTTCGATGCGCTCGCCAAGCAGGCCGGCACCGGTCAGCTCGACGCGAAGACCGCCGCCGCCGGCACCCAGGTCGCCATCTGGCGCTTCTCGGACAAGGCCGACGTGACGGCCAAGGACGAGAACGCCGAGAAGCTCGCCGACTGGCTGGAGGCGAACGCCGAGAACGTCGCGGAGCCCAAGGCGTCCGTGGGACTGTCTCCGGCCGCCGTCTCCGGCAAGGCCGGTGAGAAGCTGGGCCCGATCACCGTCCACACCGACGCCGGCCAGGTCTCGGTGGCACCGCCCGCCGACGCCGCCGCCAGCGGTGTCCAGGTCACCGACAAGGACGGCAAGCCCCTCACCGAGGCCGCCGACGGTTCCGACCTCTACTTCTCGGTCCCGGACGACGCCACCGACGGCTCCGCCTCGCTGACCGTCCAGGCCACCACGTCCGTGCCCGTGGGCCGGGTCTTCGCCGGACTCATCAAGAGCCAGACCATGATCCTCGCCGGCTCCAGCGAGTCGACCGTCTCCGCGACGGCGACCGCCACCTGGGCCGAGAAGGGCGCCGTCCCGGCGGTGACCGCGGAGAAGAACTGCGCCAAGGGCGGCGTCGACATCACCGCGAGCAACACCGGTGACGAGGCGTTCACCTTCGAGCTCGCCGGCACCGAGCACACCATCCCGGCCGGCGAGACCCGCACGGTGACCGTCCCGGTCGGCGAGGACGAGGCCTACGACTTCACCATCACCGGCCCCGGCGGCTTCACCAAGAACTTCAAGGGCGTCCTGGACTGCGAGACCGCCGGCACCCCCGCCCCGGGTGACGACACCACGACGCAGACCGGTTCCGAGCCGTCGCCCGCGCCTGCCGCGAGCACCCCGGCCACCGAGGGTGACCTCGCCGCCACCGGCGGTTCCAGCGCCACCCCCGTCATCGCGGGTGTCGCCATCGCCCTCGTCGTCCTCGGCGGCGGCGCGGTCTTCCTCCTCCGCCGGAAGAAGCCGCAGACCAGCGGTGAGTGACTGAGCACAGGCGCAGCGGGAATGCGCCGGTGAAGGGCCTGGTACGGACCTCCGTACCAGGCCCTTCGTGTCTCCCGGGCCGCTCCGGCAGAGCCGCGGGGAGGGGCCCGGCCCGTACCGGGGACCGGACGGGTTTCCATCCGGGCACGGACGTCAGGCAAGATGGGTGTATCTGCCCACACCTCTATTGCTGCCGGACGGTTTCTCTTGGCTGAGTACATCTACACCATGCGCAAGACGCGCAAAGCGCACGGCGACAAGGTGATTCTCGATGACGTCAACCTGAACTTCCTGCCCGGCGCGAAGATCGGTGTCGTGGGGCCCAACGGTGCCGGTAAGTCCACGGTGCTGAAGATCATGGCGGGCCTGGAGCAGCCGTCCAACGGTGACGCCTTCATCTCGCCCGGGTTCAGCGTCGGCATCCTCATGCAGGAGCCGAAGCTCGACGAGAGCAAGACCGTCCTCGAGAACGTCCAGGACGGCGCCGCCGAGACCATGGGCAAGCTCAAGCGCTTCAACGAGGTCGCCGAGCTGATGGCGACCGACTACTCCGACGCGCTCATGGACGAGATGGGCAAGCTCCAGGAGGACCTGGACCACGCCAACGCCTGGGACCTCGACGCCCAGCTGGAGCAGGCCATGGACGCCCTGGGCTGCCCGCCCGGCGACTGGCCCGTCAACAACCTCTCCGGCGGCGAGAAGCGCCGTGTGGCGCTCTGCAAGCTGCTCATCGAGGCCCCGGACCTGCTCCTCCTCGACGAGCCCACCAACCACCTCGACGCCGAGTCGGTGAACTGGCTGGAGCAGCACCTCTCGAAGTACGCGGGCGCCGTCGTCGCCGTCACGCACGACCGGTACTTCCTGAACAACGTCGCCGAGTGGATCCTCGAGCTCGACCGCGGCCGCGCCCTGCCCTACGAGGGCAACTACTCCACGTACCTCGACAAGAAGGCCGCCCGCCTCAAGGTCGAGGGCCGCAAGGACGAGAAGCGCGCCAAGCGGCTCAAGGAAGAGCTCGAGTGGGTCCGCTCCAACGCCAAGGGCCGGCAGACCAAGTCCAAGGCACGTCTCGCCCGTTACGAGGAGATGGCGGCCGAGGCGGACAAGATGCGGAAGCTGGACTTCGAGGAGATCCAGATCCCGCCGGGCCCGCGGCTCGGTTCCATCGTCGTCGAGGTCGAGAACCTCTCGAAGGCCTTCGGCGACAAGGTCCTCATCGACGACCTGTCGTTCACGCTGCCGCGCAACGGCATCGTCGGCGTCATCGGTCCGAACGGCGCGGGCAAGACCACGCTGTTCAAGATGATCCAGGGCCTGGAGACCCCCGACTCCGGCGCCATCAAGGTCGGCGACACGGTCAAGATCTCCTACGTCGACCAGTCCCGCGCCAACATCGACCCGAAGAAGACCCTCTGGGCCGTCGTCTCGGACGAGCTGGACTACATCAACGTCGGCCAGGTCGAGATGCCCTCGCGGGCGTACGTCTCCGCGTTCGGCTTCAAGGGCCCGGACCAGCAGAAGCCTGCCGGTGTCCTCTCCGGTGGTGAGCGCAACCGCCTGAACCTCGCGCTGACGCTCAAGGAGGGCGGCAACCTGCTGCTCCTCGACGAGCCCACCAACGACCTCGACGTCGAGACCCTGTCCTCGCTCGAGAACGCGCTGCTGGAGTTCCCCGGTGCGGCCGTGGTCATCTCCCACGACCGCTGGTTCCTGGACCGCGTCGCCACGCACATCCTGGCGTACGAGGGCGACTCCAAGTGGTACTGGTTCGAGGGCAACTTCGAGTCGTACGAGAAGAACAAGGTCGAGCGCCTCGGCGCGGACGCGGCCCGCCCGCACCGTGCCACCTACAAGAAGCTCACGCGAGGCTGATCGACTTGGCCCGTCACATCTACAGCTGCCCGCTCCGCTGGTCGGACATGGATGCCTTCGGCCACGTGAACAACGTGGTCTTCCTCCGCTACCTGGAGGAGGCGCGCATCGACTTCATGTTCCGGCTGGCGCCGGGGGACGGCTCGCCGTCCTTCTCGGGCGGCTCCGTCGTGGCCCGGCACGAGATCGACTACGTGCGCCCGCTGGTGCACCGGCACGCGCCGGTGACCATCGAGTCCTGGGTCACGAAGATGACCGCCGCGTCACTCACCATCGCCTACGAGGTGAAGGACCCCGAGCAGGTCTACGTCAGGGCGTCGACGGTCGTCGTGCCCTACGACCTGGCGGCGGGACGGCCCCGGCGGATCACGGCCGAGGAGAAGCTCTTCCTGCAGGAGTACCTCGACCAGGAGCCCGCCGTCGCATGACAGTGCCCGTACGGTCCCCGCGGTTCGCCGACGTGAGGGAGGCGGTGGATCTCGCCGCCTTCCTCCGCCGGCTGCTGCACTACGACCGGGCCGCCGCCGTCCGCCTCCAGGCGGGCGGCGGCGCACTGGCCGTCTTCGGCAGGCCGCCGTCGTTCGAGGTCCTCGCGATCCGGACGGCCCGGCTGTCGGAGGCCCACGAGTTCGACGTCACGGTCTCGGCCGGCGAACTCCTCGAATCACTGGACACGGAGGACGCCGACGGCGGGGCCGGCGTGCGCGCCCTCCCGTCCGCCGTGACCGGCCCGCCGTGGGCGGGGATGCTGCCGCCGCGTGGCGGCTGGCGGGAACGCCCCGGGCTGCCGGGACCGGTCGACCTCCGCACCCGGCTCGCCGACGCCGTGGCCGAGTTCCGGTCCCGCGACGCGGCGTTGCCCGAGGACCGGCGCACCCGGGAGGAGCGCGACCTGATAGGCCGCGACATCTGGTCCCGCACCGTCGGTGACACGGAGCTGCCGCTCCGCGCGGTGCACGCCGCGCAGTCCCTCGGCTTCCTCCGCCCGGCCCCCGATCTCCCGGTCGCGCTGCTCACCGCGGGCGCCTGGCTCCGGCTGCGTACGCCGTTCGGTTCGATCGCCCTGCGGGGCACGGGCAGCGGCCTCGGCACGCTCGCCGTGACGGTCGGGACCGTCTGAGGACCGGCTCCCTCCCGCCGGAGCAACCGGCCACGGGCCTCCGTGGTCGCCCCTGCTCCTTCGGTGCGTCCGGCCGCCGGGCCTACTCCTTCGGCGCGTCCGGCCACACCCCGATGTGGTCCTGCTCCAGCTCCAGCATCACCCGGTGCTCCATCCCCAGCGCCTCGGTGTAGTCGGCGGGCAGCTGGAGCCTGCCCGCCCGGTCGAGCATCGCGTACTCCCGTGCCACCTGGGACTCCTGCCCCGTCGCCGCGTCCACCTCGGTGCGCCGCAGGACCTCGGAGGACGTACGCCCGTCGCGGATCGCGACCGTACGGCGCACCTCGCTCGCCACCGCCTGGTCGTGGGTGACGATCACGATCGTCGTGCCGAGCTCCTCGTTGGCCCGGCGGAACGCGGCGAACACCTGCTCACCGGTCGCGGAGTCCAGCTCACCGGTCGGTTCGTCGGCGAGCAGCACCGAAGGGTTGTTGGCGAGCGCCACCGCGATCGCCACCCGTTGCTGCTGACCGCCGGACATCTGGGCGGGGCGGCGGTCGCGGCAGTCCGCGACGTCCAGCATCGAGAGCAACGCCTCGGCGCGCGCCGCCCGTTCACGGTTCCGGCCGCCGCCGCGCAGCTGCATGGGGAGCGTGATGTTCTGGGCGGCGGTCAGATACGACAGCAGATTGCGGGAGGTCTGCTGCCAGACGAAACCGACGACGTCCCTGCGGTAGCGCAGCCGCTCCTTCTGCCCCATCGCCAGCAGGTCGCAGCCCGCCACCTTCGCCGACCCCGCCGTCGGGACGTCCAGACCCGCCAGGATGTTCATCAGCGTCGACTTCCCGCTGCCGGAGGCGCCCACCAGGGCCATCAGCTCGCCCTCGGTGACCAGGAGGTCGAGACCCTGGAGCGCCTGCACCTCCACGCCGTCCGTGGAGAAGATGCGGACCAGCCGGTCGCAGGCGATCAGGGCGTCGTGCCCGTAGGAAGGCCGGTCCCGGCGCGCGGCGGCGCGCTCCTCGAGTTCCGCCAGCGTGGTCTCTGTCGACGATGTCACCGGGTGTCTCCTGCCCTGAGTTCCTTGACCGAGCCACGGCGGCTCGCCCACCACGCCTGGACGCCGGCGACGGCGGCGGCGAGGACGACCACGCCGACCGCCGGAAGCGCCAGCGACGGGAGGTCCGCCCGCAGCGAAGCGGTGTGCTGCGCCGAGGGGTCGCCGCCGGCCAGCGCCAGCGCCCCCAGGTCGATACCCGGCGCCAGCAGGGCGATGGTCGCCCAGCCGACGAGGAGCCCGCCGGACGCCGCCAGCAGCGCCTGGGGCATCGCCTCGAACGCGAGGAGGCGCCGCCCCTGCCGGGTGGTGAGCCCCATGGTGCGCAGCCGGGCCAGGAGCGTGGTGCGCTCCGGCGCGGTCTGCAACAGGGAGAGCAGCACGGCGAGCAGCGCGTATCCCGCACCCGCCACGACCGCCGCTCCGTAGATCCGTTCGGCGCCCGACTGCATCGGGGTGTCGACGAACCTGTCCCGCTCCGCCGACCGCAGCCGCACGCCGAACTCCGGTCCGGCCTCCCGCGCGGCGGCCCGCAGCTGCCGTCCGTCGAGCGAGGAACCGGTGACCAGCAGCGTCGTGGCGCCCGGCTTCGCGAGCTTCCGCGCGTCGACGACCATGAACTCCGAGTCGGTCACCGCGGAGGTGCGCGGAAGCACCCCGGCGACCCGCACCGTGATGTCCCCCGCCTCCGACCGGACGGTGTGCGGCCGGTCGCCGAACCGTTCCGCCAGCCCGGGCGAGACCACCGCGGGAAGCGCCCCGTCCCGCCCCGGCCCGCTCCCCAGCGAGGCGACGGGGAAGGCCGGAAGCCCGGTACCGCGAGCCAGGCGCGCGTAAGAATCCGGCTCGACCCCCACCAGCGCGGCGCGCTTCGTGTCCGACCGGACGTCCGCGGAGGCCGCCAGCGGCGTCCCGTACTCGATGCGCACCGGTGCGACGTCCTTCACCCCGTCCGCGTCCCGCACCTGTCGCAGGAAGCCGTCGGAGACCGGGGACAGCGCGCCCTCCCCGCTGATCCTGGCGTCCGCGCCGACCGCCCGCAGCGCCGCCTCGTCCCGCGCGTCCGCGACCCCCGCGATCACCGAGCCGCCGAACGCCGCCGTGGTCAGGGCGATCAGCAGGGCCAGCAGGGGAAGGGTGCCGCTCGACGAGGCGCGGCCCGCGCGGGCCAGCGACAGGAATCCGACGGCTCCGCGCATCCGGGCCACGGGGCGCGCCGCCAGCCGCAGCGGCAGCGGGTACAGCCGCACGAGGGCGAGGGCGCCGATCAGCCCCACCAGGACGGGTGCGGAGCTGACCAGCAGATCGGCCCCCGATCCCGTCGACGTGCCGCGGCGGCGCAGCGCGGCGACGGCGCCGATCGCCAGGACGAGGACGGTCAGTTCGGCCACCGTACGGCGGCGGGAGGGCCTGGCGTGCGTCACGTCGTCGCGGGCGCCGTGCAGCACCGGCCTGCGGTGGTTCAGGGTCGTGCGCAGCGGCAGCACCACGCAGACGAGGACCCCGACGGCCGCCGCGCCGACCAGCGCCGGCAGGAAACGCGCCTCCCGGACGAGGAGGACGGCCGCCGCCAGCCCCAGCGCCGCCGCCGGAACGACGGACACCGCCGTCTCGGCCAGCAGCCGCCCGCCGATGCCCCGCAGGGACCCGCCACGGGACCGCAGCAGGGCGAGCTCGTGGTGGCGGCGGGTGCCGATCAGACCGCCCGTCATCAGCAGGACGACGGCTGCCACCGCCCCGATGCCCACGGCGGCGACGGTGACGACGGGCCCGATGGCGGCCCGCGTCGAGGAGTAGGCGCCGAGGATCGCGTCGAGGTCGGTGGTGAGCGTGGTGTTCGGCCCGGTGATGTCGCGCAGTTCCAGCAGTCCGGGGCCGTTCTCGACGGCCGCGACGCCGCTCTCCAGAGCGGGCACGTCGGCGACGGTCAGCCCCGTGGCGTCGGGGG
>Ga0164306_10001539_pt1 | contig 10271 bp, 7 predicted proteins | sample Whisoiple_242_MG_FD_110213 | JGI IMG/M metagenome (GOLD analysis project Ga0164306, IMG submission 110213) | Soil microbial communities amended with fresh organic matter from upstate New York, USA - Whitman soil sample_242_MG | ecosystem: Environmental > Terrestrial > Soil > Unclassified >... | reverse complement strand
GCCGGTTGCGCCGCTGTCCTCCGGATTGTCCGGAAAGATCTCGAACAACCCGCGACCGAGCGTGTCGCGCGTCGTGTGCGTCGCGGCCAAGCGCGCATCCGTCGCGGCCACCATGGTGAAGCGTGGTGAGTCCGGCAGCAGGACGAGGATGATGTCGGGCGAGCCCTCGAACAGCAGCCGAAAATCGAGCGTCTCTGGCTGGTTCGTCACGCGACCTCTGGGCGACTTGGACGGCAATCACCAATCATCGAACTGAGGGCCCTTGGCTTTCGGTCATCTACCAGCCGTTTGGGGTGAGACCAAAGGCAACAAACGGTTCCTCTTGCGTGACCGTTAGAACTTCCGCGAAAGTGCAGGAGAAATGGGAAGGGGCGGTCGCGAACCCGCATCGCACCTCGGGCTCCGCCGTCGTTCCCGGCGCGTTCGCGCGGCGCATTCGAGCCCTCGAACCCCTCTCCAACCCGAAGAGTGTCGAATTCGTCATGGGGAGTGACCCGAACCATTGATGAAGCTCGCACTACAATTTTCGACTCAGCCTAATCCCGTACGTCTCGAATCAGCGCTGATTCTCAATCGTTCACACGTGGGAAGTGGCGACGCTCGCCGCGCCATAAAAAACGCGTAGCGGCGCCGTAGTCGTGGTTCGCGACGTGGTTTCTTCCCATCGTGGCCTGGTTCGGTCACGATTGCAGCGCGCGGGGCTTTCGCCGCAAAGCAGCGCGCAGGACAATCGTCAGCGATGAGGTTTGACAAATCATGAGCTCTCGAGACAACACCCGCCCACGCACCATTCAGCGACGAATCCCCGGGTGGCTCGTGCGCTCACTGTTCGGTTTGAGCTTGCTGCCAGTCGCGGCCGGCTGCGGCAGCGACAAGATCACTGAACCGCAGCATCATATGGACGGGAACGGTGGCGGTAGCGCGCCGATCCCCAGCGTGGCAGGCGGCGGAAGCGCTGCCATTCCGAGCCAAGGTGGAACTGGCGGTACGGTCGTATCAGCGGCGGGCGGTAGCGCGGGCAGCGTCGCTAGCGCAAGCGGCGGAAGCTCGCCGGCAACGGGTGGCTCCGCTGGGCAAGCTTCGGCGAGCGGTGGCAGCGCGAATGGCAGCTGTGCCTTCCAGTGCGTCGATCAGTGCACTGAAGCGGGTGGCACCAAGAAAGATGGCACGTGTAGCGGCGCGCAGATCTGTTGTGACGGCGCGACCACTTCTCCGGCGGCGAATCCGTTCGCGGAGCTGGTTCCGTCCGCCAAAGACGTCGGTCTCTTGCTCGCCAATCGCTTCAGCAAGCAATCGCTGTCGTTCAAGTCGGTGAAGGACTTGCCGGGTGACGGCTATAAGGTGGCCTGCGAGTGGTACGGCTCGCTGCGCGTCGCCAAATACACGAACACCCAGACGCTCGTCGACACGTTGGTGACCAAGTTCGATCCGCTCAAGGGCGATTTCGTGAGCGCCATGACCGGCGGCGAAAAGCACGTCGATCGCTTCATTTTCGGCATCGTTCCGCTCGAGATTTATATCCAAACCTCTAAGGCGGAATACCTGCCGCTCGGCGCGAAGGTCGCGAGCGCTCAAGACAAGAGCCAAGTGCGCAACGCGATCGACGACATGTTCATGATGCCGATCTTGCAGGTCGAGGCGTATCGCGCGGTCAAAGCGGCGCCCCCGCCGGACGGCGGCGAGGCCATGGCGGCCGCGTACCTCAACTTCATGGCGCCGATCATGGTCGACTACCTCAAGGTTCAGAAGGCCGACGGACTCTTCAATCACAACGACGCGCAAGCGCAGGTCGAGTGGGGGCGCGGCAACGGCTGGTTTGCCGCTGGCATGGCCGAAATGCTCAAAGATCTGCCGAAGAGCTCCCCGCAATACGCGACCATCGAAGACGGCTACAAGAAGATGATGGCCGGCTTGCTCAAAGTGCAGCACAAGGACGGCCTCTGGTACCAAGTCTTGAACTTGCCGAACGACTCGAAGAACTGGCTCGAGACCTCCGGTTCCGCCATGTTCACGTACGCGATGATCTCGGGCGTCCGGCGCGGTGTGTTGGACGCAGCAACGTACGTCCCGGCGGTCAAGACCGCCTGGACCGCGTTGCAGAAGAAGATCTCGGCGCAGGGTGATGTCAGCGGGATTTGCCCGGGTACCTATTTTCACGCCACCGCCGCGGAGTACGAGGCCCTCGCTCCGATCACTGGCGACGGCCATGGCCAAGCTCCGGTGCTCTGGGCGGCCATGGAAATTCTGCGCTGATTAGGCTCGTCGGAAACTGGAAATTCGAAATGCGGATCGCTCGATCGTGCCAGGTGTTGTGTTGGTCCTCGTGGGCCGTTGCCCTGCTTGGTTGTGGGAGTAGTGATGCGGTCGGTGCGGCGGCGCCGACCCATGACGGCGGAGCGAGCGGCGCAGCCGTCTCTGCCGCGAGTGGCATGAGCTCCACCGGCGTGGGTGGCACGAGTGCCGCAACTCCTGCGAAGGGTGGCAGCGCTGGTGAACCGAGCTCGAGCGCGACCGGCGGCAACTCGGGCATCGCGGGTCGCAGTGGTGACAGCGGCGGAAGTGCCACGGGCGGCTCGATGAGCAAAGGAGGCTCCGGCCCAGTGAGCAGTGGTGGTGCGGTCGGCACTGGTGGTGCGCCGGTTTCCACTGGTTCCAGCGAACCGCTGGTGAACGGCATTCAGTGGGCAGACACGACCGGTAAGCCGATTCAGGCTCACGGCGGCGGCATGATCAAGGTCGCCGATTACTACTACTGGTTCGGCGAGAACCGGAACACGAACGGCAGCTTTTACGCCGTATCCGCGTATCGTTCGCGCGATTTGCGAAACTGGGAGTTCAAGAATCACGTCTTGAAATCGAGCTCGAACGCCGAGCTCAGCCCCGCAAATATCGAACGACCCAAGGTCGTCTACAACGCTTCCACCAACAAGTACGTGATGTGGATGCATTGGGAGAACGGCTCCAACTACGGTGAAGCGCGCGCGGCCGTCGCCGTCTCCGACACGGTCGACGGGGACTACACCTATCAGGGCAGCTTCCGGCCGCTCGTGGACAGCGGCGTCATGGATCACGGCAAGCCGGGATACATGTCGCGTGACTGCGGCTTGTTCGTGGACGAGGATCAAAAGGCGTACTTCATCTCCGCGACCAACGAAAACTACGATCTCAATCTGTATCTACTCACGCCGGACTACTTGAAGGTCGACAAGCTGGCTGCGTTGCTGTTCAAGGGCGGCCATCGCGAAGCGCCAGTGCTGTTCAAGCGCAACGGCACCTACTTCCTGCTTACCTCCGGCGCCACCGGTTGGGATCCGAACCAGGCAAGCTATGCGACGTCGAGCTCGCTCACCAGCGGCTGGTCCTCGCTCAAAAACGTCGGCGACGGCAACACCTTCTACTCACAGTCCACGTACGTGCTGCCGATTCAAGGGGCTGGCGCAACGGCGTCATACCTGTACCTCGGTGATCGCTGGGCCGGCGCGTGGGGCGGTCGCGTCAACGATTCCACGTACATCTGGCAACCGATCACGTTTCCCTCGGCCACGTCCATGAGCATGAGCTGGAACAACACGGTTGGTATCGACGCGACGGGCGGCACCATCACGGGTGCCACGCGCAATTTCCAATTCGTCAACGCCAAGAGCGGCAAAGCCCTCGAAGTGCAGGGGGCGTCGAAAGACGACGGCGCTTCAATCGTGCAAAACGCGCCCGGCGACGCCACGAGCCAACAGTGGAGCCTCAAATACGACGGCGCTGGCTACTTCAACCTCAGCAACGTCGCCAGCAGCAAAGTCTTGGACGTCCCCGACGAATCCACGGCTGATGGCATCAAGCTCAAACAGTGGACGAGCACCGACGGCGACAATCAAGCATGGCTCTTGATCGACCTCGGCGGCGGCCTATTCCAAATTCGCAACAAGCACAGCAATAAGTTCGTCGGAGTGGTCGATGGCGCCACGACTGACGGTGCAGCGATCGAACAGCGCGCGGCGAGCATGGGTGACGAGCAACGCTGGCGCCTGGTGATCGTGAAGTAAGGATCAAAGGCGCGCGATTCCGGGGAAATCGCGCAACCCGAGCCGAACATGGGAGTGTGTGGCGAAGCGCGGCACTTGGCGTCCGAGCGAGGCGGCTCTAGGGCTTCGCCATGCGATATAACCTCCTCGGAAACACCGGTCTGTACGTTTCGGAGCTGTGCCTCGGCGCGATGACGTTCGGGGGCTCGAGTGGCATGTGGCAGGCCATCGGTAAGCTCGGTCAAGAAGAAGTGATCGCGCTATTGAGCAAAGCCTTCGACGCGGGTGTCAACTTCATCGACACCGCGGACGTATACGCAGAGGGGCAAAGTGAGCGGCTCGTGGGCGGTGCGCTGAAGTCGCTTGGCCGTCCGCGTGAGCAGTTCGTGATCGCGACCAAGGTGCGCGGGCGCGTGGGCCCAGGTGTCAATCAGGTCGGTCTTTCACGCGCGCACATCTTGTCTAGCATCGACGGTAGTCTCGCGCGTCTCGGCCTCGACTACGTCGATCTGTACCAAATCCACGGTTTCGACCCCGTGACGCCGATCGAAGAAACGATCCGCGCGCTCGACGACGTGGTGCGCTCGGGCAAGGCGCGCTACGTCGGCTTCAGCAATTTGCCGGCTTGGCTCGCTTCTCACGCAGTGACTTACGCCGAACAAAATGGGCTCGCTCGTTTTCAAAGCGCGCAGGTTTATTACTCGATTGCCGGTCGCGACATCGAACGGGAAATCGCTCCGCTGTGTCAGGCACGCGGGCTCGCGATCTTGCCTTGGAGTCCACTCGCCGGCGGTCTGCTTTCCGGCAAGTTCGATCCCGAAAAGAAGGGCCCGGCGGACGCGCGTCGCGCTGCCTTCGACTTTCCGCCGGTCGATATGCAGCGCCTGCCGGGCGTGCTCGGTGCGTTGCGTCAAGTCGCCGAACAAACTGGCGCGTCGGTCGCGCGCGTCGCCTTGGCCTGGCAACTCAGCAAACCCTTCGTGACCAGCATCATCATTGGCGCCAAACGCCCCGAGCAACTCGAAGACAACCTTGCCGCGACCGGGCTAAAGCTTTCGACCGAGCAACTCGCCGTGCTCGACGCAGCGAGTGCCCTGCCCGCAGAATATCCGGGCTGGATGGTGCAATTTCAGAACTCGCGCGACCCGCGCGGGAGCGCGCAAGCGCCTAGCGAAGAGCAAATCCGAGCGGCGGCGCAGCGCTTGAAGTGAAGCGTTCAGTAAAAGCCAAGATCGTTAACTATCGACGCAGTCGATCTGTGGACGGGGCGAGCGCCTACTTTTGCGAAGCGCCGCCCCGGGCCGCCGAAGGCTGTGCCACGCCGAGACGTGCCGCGTGACCATCAACCCCAGCAAACTCCACAGCGCATGCCAGCGGTGGCACCCAAAGTAGCCCGTAGCTGGAACCGGTTCCGCATTCGAGCGATGAGCCAAGAATGGCTGGTCGCGAAGCGTGAGTTTGCTGCTAGGCTGCCGCCGTGTCGAGTTTGCTGCGCACGTCGTCGCGAGTTCTAGGTTGTCTGCTTTCTTGGGCGGCGCTCGTGGCGCTTTCGGATTGCGGCGCCCGTACCGCGATCGAATTGGGCGAGCCTTGTCCAACGGACGCTGAATCGCGCGCCTGTGTCGGCGTGTGCGGCAACGGAGTATCGACGTGCAAGAACGGTTACTGGAGCGAGTGCCAGGTGCCGAGTGTCGGCGTGCCGTGCTCCGGGCTATGCGGCGAAGGCGTGAAAACCTGTGCAAATGGCGTGCTCGGCGAGTGCGTGATCCCGCCGGCGCAGCGCGATTGCAGCAGCGTCTGTGGGGCGGGCCACGAGACGTGCGTTGACGGAAAGTGGCGCGCTTGCGATGCGCCGCTCCCGAAGCCGCCCGTATTGCATACGACGATTCGCGACTTTCACAAGACGCAGACTGATTTCGAGTTGCCGCACGATCGAGATCGACTCGACCTCGGCATGGTGGAGCCGATCATCGGCGCGGACCGAACGCCCGTGTACGCGGGCATGCCGAACACGGACAGCACGCCTTCCGGCAAGGCCGGCTTCGATGTTTGGTTCCACGACACGCCGGGAGTGAACCTGACCACGAGCTACGATCTTCAACTCCAGGAAGATCCGACGAAGCCCGGAAATTATTTTTTCGAGGACCGTACGTTTTTCCCGATCGACGATCAGCTGTTCGGCAATGAAGGGTATCTGAATAACTTTCACTTCACGCTCGAGACCCACACCGCGTTCGTGTACCGCGGGGGAGAGGTCTTTTCGTTCGCCGGTGACGACGACGTGTGGGTGTTCATCGCGGATCAATTGGTGATCGACTTGGGCGGAACGCACACGATTCGAAAGGCGAGCGTGGCGCTCGACAGCCAGAAGGCCAAATTGGGCTTGAGCGTCGGCCAGAAGTATTCGCTAGACTTGTTTTTTGCCGAACGACACACGATCGGGTCGGACTTCATTGTGAACACCACGATCGCCGACGTTGGATCTTGTGAATGAGCCGCTACCCGTTTCCAAACACGCGCAAGCTCGAGCACCTTTGTTATCCCTCCGCAGCCAGTCCCGAGGACGCGCGACAGGCGTTCGAGGCGTGGCGGAACGAGATCGTCACGGCCGATGGCGCGCGCGGCTTCTTGCGCGCGCGTCGCCCGGACACGCCGGATGGCGTCGCCAATTCCACGGTGTCCGAGGGCATCGCGTATGGGATGATCATCGCGGTACTCTGCGATCAGCAAGCGTTGTTCGACGATTTCTATCGCTACGCGCTGTGCTTCGAGAACAAGAGCGGGCTGATGGATTGGTACATCGCGCCGGACGGTTCAGCGCCGCTCGCGGTGGGCGCCGCGACCGACTCGGACGAAGACATTGCCTGGGCGCTGGTCATGGCGCACCGGCAATGGGGCGGGCAAGGTGCGCTCGCCGAACCGTATTTGCACTGCGCCAAGCGCCAAATCGAGCGCGTTTGGGAGTGTGAGGTCGACCACGCGCGCTATCCGGACATGCTGCTTCCGGGGGACGATTGGCGAGGCCAAAACGTCTTCAATCCGTCGTATTTTGCGCCGCATCAGTATCGCATTTTCGCGCAAGTGACGGGCAACGCCGGTTGGCTCGAGGTGATCGATCGCGGCTACGAGATCGTGTTCGCGAGCCTCAACGATCAAAACGGCAATCGCAACAACGGCCTCGTCCCTGCGTGGTGCACCGCCGAGGGCACGCCGGTCGAAGCGTTTCCCGGTGCACTCACCAACTATCAATATGACTCGGCGCGTTTGCCCTTCCGCATCGCGCAAGATTGGGCGGCCACGCGCGATCCGCGCGCGCTCGAGTATTTGAAGCGCGTGAGCGCGTTCTTCGCGCGCGTCGGTGCGCATGAAATCGTCGACGGCTACACGTTGGGCGGCGATCCCGCGCCGGACCCGCGCGCCGCGCGACCCAATCCCGGATCCGCCGTGTTCGTTGGCGCAGCCGCGGTTGGCGCAATGCACGATCCGCAATACCAATCGTTCATCGACGCTTGCTACGCGCGCGTGCGCGGCAGTCGGCTGCTCGCGCGCAGCCGCTACTACAACCACTCTTGGACCGTGCTCTCGCTCTTGATGCTCAGCGGCAATTTTCTCGATTTCCCCGAATAATCCCATGCGAATTTCACGCGCACTCTGGCTTGGTATCAGCTTTGGTCTCGGCTCGTCGTGGCTAGGCTGCACCACTTCGTCCACTTCGACTCCTTCCAATGCGGCGCCCGGCAAGGTGACGCCTGCGCTGGTCAAGCCCGCAGCGCCTGCGCCCACCGCTTGGCTCGACAAGCAGCTCTCGCCCGATCAGCGCGCGGAGCTGCTGCTGCAGGCGATGACTCAAGAAGAGAAGTTGACGCTCGTCACCGGCTACTTCGGCGTGCAACAAGAATGGAACAAGTACCAATTCAAGGAGGCGCGCCGACAATCGGCCGGCTTCGTCCCCGGAGTCGCGCGACTCGGCTTCACGCCGCAGTGGCAGACGGACGCGGGCAGCGGCGTCGCCACGCAACGCGAGGCACCGCCTGACTTGGAGCGCACCGCGCTGCCGGCTGGCATCCTCACCGCCTCCACTTGGAACCCGCAGATGGCCGAACAAGGCGGAGCCATGATCGGGAGCGAAGCGCGCTCCAGCGGCTTCAACGTGATGCTCGCTGGCGGGGTGAATTTGATGCGCGAGCCCGGTAACGGCCGCAACTTCGAATACGCTGGGGAAGATCCGCTGCTCGCCGGCACGATGGTGGGCGCGATCGTGCGCGGTATTCAATCGAATCGCATCGTCGCTACGGTCAAGCACTATGCGCTCAACGATCAAGAGACGGGTCGTGATCGCATCAACGTGCTGATCGATGAAACTGCCGCGCGCCTGTCGGACTTGTTGGCCTTCCAGATCGCCATCGAACAAGGCGATCCGGGCTCGATCATGTGCAGCTATAATTTGGTCAACGGCGCGTACGCCTGCCAGAACGACTGGCTGCTCAATCAAGTGCTCAAGCGTGATTGGGGCTACAAAGGCTACGTGATGACCGACTGGGGCGCGCAGCACGATACCGTGCTCAACGCGAACAACGGCCTCGACCAAGAGACGGGCGTGGCCGAAGCCGGCAAGTACGTCTGGCTCGATAAACTCGCGACGGCGATTCGCGAAAACAAGGTGGCGCAAGCGCGGTTGGACGACATGGTGCGGCGCGTCGCTCGCGCGTTGATCGCCAAGGGTGCCGTCGACGATCCGGTGACACCCGGTCCGATCGACTTCGCCGCACACGCGCGAGTCACTCAGGCCGACGCCGAAGACGGCATCGTGTTGCTCAAGAATCAAAGCGTGCTGCCGCTCGCTGCGAAGGACAAGCGGATCGCGGTGATCGGCGGACACGCGGACGTGGGTGTGCTGAGCGGCGGCGGATCCGCGCAAGTGTACGCTCCGGGCGGCATCGCGGTGCCAGGGTTGGGTCCAAAGGGTTGGCCCGGGCCAATCGTGTACATGCGCTCCTCACCGCTCACTGCACTCCAGAGCGAACTGCCCAAATCGGACATCACGTGGACCCCGGGCACCGATCTGAAGGTCGCCAGCGCTGCAGCCGCCAAAGCCGACGTCGCGGTCGTGTTCGTCAGCCAGTGGACCACTGAGTCGCAGGATTTTTCAATCACCCTTCCGGATGAACAAGATCAGCTGATCGCGGCCGTCGCGCGCGCCAACAAGCGCACCGTGGTGGTGCTCGAAACCGGTGGTCCGGTGCTCATGCCCTGGCTCAACCAAGTCGCCGGCGTGGTCGAAGCCTGGTATCCCGGCAGCCAAGGCGGCACAGCTATCGCGCGTGTACTGAGCGGTGCGGTGAATCCATCGGGCCATCTGCCCGTCACGTTCCCGCGCACGCTCGAGCAATTGCCTCGCGCGAAGAGCGCAGGTGTTGACACCAAAGACGGCACGCAGTTCGAGGTGAAGTACGACGAAGGCGCCGCCGTCGGCTACCGCTGGTACGCCAAAAAAGGCTTCGAACCACAGTTTTCCTTCGGTCATGGCCTCAGCTACACGACCTTCGCCCAGAGCAAACTGGCCGCGCGCGTCGAAAACGGCGAACTCAAAGTCAGCTTCACCGTCAGCAACACCGGCAAGCGCCCTGGCAAGACCGTCGCCCAAGTCTACGTGTCGCCCGAAAAGGGCGGCTGGGAGGCCCCCAAACGCCTCGGCGCATTCGCTAAAGTCGAACTCGCCCCAGGCGCATCGCAAGACCTGACACTGACCGTCGACCCGCGCCTCCTCGCCAACTACGAACCAGGCCGCAACGCCTTCCGCATCGCCCCCGGCGCCTATCGCGTCACCCTCGCCAACTCCGCGATCGACCCAGGTCAAACCGTCCCCGTAACCCTCCCCGAACGAGTCATCGCCCCCAAGTGATTCTTGATTTTTGATGGTCACACAGCGCCGCCGTTCGCGTCAAAGCCTTCGGCGTCGCGTTGCGGGGGAAGAGGGAGAAGGGATTGACCGCCGAGCCGCAGAGGCCGCAGAGATCAGAGGGGAGTTTGGGGGGCGTGTTGAGCGTCGAAGCGTCGTGTTCTTCACGACATCGACACGCGCGCCCCGGCGCCGAAGCACGCCGGACTCCGAAGTACTCACGACTCGAATTGACGAACAGCGAAAACCCCAATCTCTCTCAGGTCTCTGCGGCCTCTGCGGCTCGGCGGTTCAATCCTCAGGGAGCCGTCTAGGGTTTGGTGTGACCGGCGTCCGTTAGAAATTGAGGTCGGTTG
>Ga0164306_10001537_pt1 | contig 10276 bp, 6 predicted proteins | sample Whisoiple_242_MG_FD_110213 | JGI IMG/M metagenome (GOLD analysis project Ga0164306, IMG submission 110213) | Soil microbial communities amended with fresh organic matter from upstate New York, USA - Whitman soil sample_242_MG | ecosystem: Environmental > Terrestrial > Soil > Unclassified >... | reverse complement strand
CTCGCCACTACCACGTGCTTGGGCGCCAGGTCCGGGCGGCGGCCTTCCGTCAGCGCAATATCCACCACCGGCACAATCGAACCGCGCAGGTTGAAAATGCCCATCAGAAATGCAGGCGCCAGCGGCACTTTGGTCAGGTTCGGCCACTCCACAACTTCTTCCACGTCGAGCACGGAGAAACAGAAACGCTCACGCCCGGCGCGAAACAGGCAATACTGCCGTTCCGGCTCCGCCTGCGGCAGCAGTTCAAGCTGCTCCGCTTCCGGAGAGAGTGGTTCGAGTTGGTTCTGCTCTTCGGACATCGCTTAACTCAAGAACCTCGGCGCATGCGATCCCTCTCCTGCTTCGCAGGCTCGGGATTTCGGCAGCGGGCTCTCCCCTTCACTTCGTTCAGGGTCACGCCCGCTAAACGCCTCAAGTTGTTGCTGCTCTTCGGACATTTACTTCCCTACTAATCCGCGTACGGTCCCCAAAAGCTCTTCATTGGTAAACGGCTTCACCACGTAGCCGTCGGCGCCTTGTTGCTTGGCCCAGAACTTGTCGCTCTCGGTGTTTTTGGAACTCACCATCACCACCGGAATACGGGCATAGTCGGTGTTGCCTTTCAGTTCGCGGCAGGCCTGAAAGCCATTGCGCTGGGGCATCACCACGTCCATCAAAATCAGGTTGGGGCGCTCCATGTCGATCATCTGCTCCAGCCGCATGGGATCGTGTACCGGCACGGACATGTAACCGGCCCGGTCCAGGACCGACTGCATGAGCCGGACTTCCGCCGGTGAGTCATCGACAATGAGAATCTTCGTCAAACGGACAAACCCCTGCCCTTGGTATCCTTATGACTATTGCAATTGCGCAGCCAAGCTGCTGGAGTGCCTGGAGATTCTCATCAGATGCGCAAAGCTTTTAATATCAATATTTTGGAGTTGTTTCAGGTCTGGATTCAGCGACCAAGGTGATGAGTGAGACGGCCCGTTTTGTCTCATCCTGAGACGAATTCTCAGCTATTTTGGGCTCTCCGGCCTAGACAGCCGCCAGTTTTTCGCCTTCGGCAACGAGAGTTGAAAGACGTTTGCTCGTGGCCGCCAGATTCACCGCGGCGTCGATATTCTTGCCTTCTTTCGCGGCTTCCACGTGGACCTTTATCTCTTCCGCCTGCCCGCGCGCAATATCCATGGCCGCTGCCAGGTCAGTGGGCTCGTTCTTTTTATGCCGTTCCATGCAAACATGCAGGATGGTACGCGCGGCAACCGTCCGCTGCAATACCTGGGCGGTCGCATCCGTCTGGGCAAAGGCCTGGGCCTCCCAGGTGGCGATCAACAGCTTGCATCCTCCCAGGACAATCGCGGAAACTCCGGGTACTTTCCTGGCCGGCACGGCGTTCAGTTGTTCCGCAATGTCGGTCACACAGCGCACCAGATAGCTCTCTTCTTCGGCTTGCTCTTCCGGGCTGGGCTCGGCCGATGCAGCGGCGCTTGCCGCCGGCCGCGAGATCAGGTCTAAAGGATCGGACTCCGCCGGCTGGCTTGATGCCGCGGGTTCGGCGGCAGCAGCCGAAGCGTTTGCAGCAACCGCCGGAACAGCCACCACGCTGATTTCAGGCTCCGGGGGCGTTCTGGGCGCAGTCGCAACGTGTGCTTCCGCCTGCATTACAACCGGCTCCGTGGGCTTCGGCTCTTCAACAGCGACCGCTGCGGCATGAACTGCTTCCGGCGGATGCTCGGGCGCGGCTTGAGCGGAAGCGTTCTCTCTGGCACTCTCCAGAGTGCGTTGCAAGGCATGGCGCAACAGGATCAGTTGCAGGAACGATGAGCCGCCGGAGTATGGCGCGCGGAATGGCGTTTTCCACTGGTGCACGACATGCCGCACCTGGTCGAGGGACTCGCTCTCCGTCAGGCCTGCATCGCGGCAGTCGACCGTGGCAAATCCCAGCCGCTCCAGTTCATTCACCGACTCGCGTATAGCATGCAGGTCAAGATGCATCGCGTGAAAGAATGCGCGCCGCGCCAGAAAATTGAAACGCGTAAACGCCACCAAAAAGCCCGGCGCAAAATACTCGTCACCCACCGCCAGCTTCAGTTCACGCACTTCCTGCAGCGCGCCGGAGTTCTGCAACTCTTCCAGGCTATTCGACTCATTCAGCTTGCGCAGCTTGGCGTCCAGGCTGGAGGCCCACTCCGGAAAAGTATCGGGAGCTTTTCCCATCGCCGGTTCAAGCACGCGCGCCACTTCTTCCAGCGCTGTTTCCGCCAGGCCATGCGGGGCGCAATGGGCGAAGTATTGCACCAGCAGAAAATCAATCTTGTCCTTGTCGGCTTCGTTCTTCTGTGGTTTATCCAGATGGCGCGCGATAAGGTAGCGCAGGTTCTCTTCGTTTTGCAGGTTGGTGCTTTGCAGCAATTGCCTAAGCTGCCAGACCTGCACGCGGGCATCAACCTGGTCGAACCAATGGAGCACGCGCTCCCGGGCGTCCGTTTCCGGACGGTCCACAGCGTCTTCCAGTTCGCGGCACGGAGGCATATCGAGTTCGAAGGTCCGGTCCAGCTCGATATAGACGGAGTACAGCCGCCGCGCAACGCGCCAGAATTCCGCGACATCACCTAAGTTGAGCGTAGCTGTTGTTGTCGTCATTATTTTTTAAGTCGCTGCGCGGCAAAACCGCGAAAAGTCCGAGTTCGATCCAACAGTTTCCCTGTTCCTGTTACCGGCCGCCGGGCTTGTACGGGCCTCGCGGCATTTCATCCCATCAATTGCCGCTTGCGGCGGCGACGTTCCGGCATTCTGCCCGAGCAATCCAATTCGTAACGTCGTTCAGGAACCGGGCGGCGAAGGCCATCTTGTCATCCTGAAAGCGCATCGCCACGATCTTCGCGGCACTATCGAGCGTTCCATCCGCGGTCCTGACGCGCACAAGGTCTTCAAAATCCAGAGACAGGCCGCAAACAAACAGGCATTCTTCCGCGGTGCCGAACTCGATCATGGTCTGTTCCGCCGCCGTGGCGGAGTCTCCCTTCAATATCAAGACTGGAATCCGCACCGGCACAATCCCCGGAAAAAATCTGGCCAGCTCGGCAACGCATTCCGTTGCCTCTTGCTGCTCGAACCCTTTGAACACTTCTTTCCCCATGGCCTGGGACCGACTCCCCGCTTCGACAAAACTTAGCTGAAACACTTAGAGCACGACCCCGGCCAAACCCCCGCCGAACTAACCCGTTGATTCGGAAGATGCAAATTCCTGCACTTCACAAGGGCAGCCACGAAATGTGTCTCAGGATGAAACAGCGTCTCAGGCGATCTGTCTCACGTGGCCGCTGACGCGCTCTTGCTGAGACCAATGTTGTAGCGCTTAAGCTTCCGGTACAAAGTGGCGCGGCTGATGCCAAGCATCTTTCTGGCGCGCGATTTATCTCCCTGTACCTGTTCGAAAACGCGTTGAATTGTATCGCGCTCCAGTTCTTCCAGGTCGGTGTTGGATCCAGCCGCCGGGACTTCACCAAGAAGCACGTGGGCCGCAGCGGGATTCTCCCCAGCTTGCTGCTGGCGAATCGCCGGCGGCAGGTCAGAGACATCGATCGTCTCCCGGCTGCCGAGAGCTACCGCGCGTTCAATGCAATTTTCCAGCTCGCGCACGTTGCCTGGCCAGTCATATTGCAGCATGACCTTCATGGCCGCGGGAGAAATTGTAATGGCCTGACCGGGAGCAAACCGGTCAAGGAAGTAATGCACCAGCGGCGGAATGTCGGACTTCCTTTCCCGCAGCGCCGGCAGATGCAGCGTAACCACATTCAGCCGGAAGTAAAGGTCTTTGCGGAATTTGCCTTCGTTCTGCGCGGCCTCCAGGTCACGATTGGTGGCCGCGATCACGCGCACGTCGACTTTAAACTTCTGGTTGCTGCCCACGGGGCGAATTTCTTTCTCCTGCAAAACACGCAGCAGCTTGGCCTGCAATTCCTGTGTGAGTTCGCCGATTTCGTCGAGGAAGATGGTACCGCCGTTGGCGGACTGAAACAGCCCTTCCTTGGAGCGAGTGGCGCCGGTAAACGCGCCTTTCTCATAGCCGAACAACTCGCTTTCAATCAACGTGGGGACCAGCGAGCCGCAATCCACCGCGACGAACGGCCGCTTGGAGAGCAGGCCGCGATAATGAATGGCACGCGCCACCAGTTCCTTGCCGGTGCCGCTCTCGCCGGTAATGAGCACCGGCGTGCGCGTATCTTTCAGGCGCGCGACCATGCGCAGCACGTCCTGGATTTTGTGTGACGAGCCTACAATGCCGCTGAGTTCCATCTCCGCGCTCACGCGCTCGCGCAGGAACTGGTTCTCCGCCACCAGGTTCACTTTTTCCGCCATGCGCTGCAACAGCAGCTTGAGCTCTTCAATGCGGAAGGGCTTGGTAATGTAGTCATACGCGCCAAGCTTCATGGCCTGCACGGCGGTTTCAATGGAGCCGTGGCCCGTCATGATCGCGACTTCGGTCCGGGGCAGCAGCTGCTTCACGCGCGGCAGAAATTCAAGGCCGGACATGTTGGGCATCATCAGGTCGGCAAGGATGATGTCGGGCGAATCATTCTCCAGTTGGGCCAGGGCCGCTTCCGCGCTTTCGGCTTCCACGCAGCTAAAACCCGCGGCTGTACCCACGGTCATGCAGAGCTTGCGTATGCTCTGGTGATCGTCCACGATCATGAAGCGCACTTTAGCGTCGCTTGTCATTCTGCTTTCCCGAAGATCCTTTCCACAATCCTGATCAGCTCCTGCACGCGGAAGGGCTTCTCGATATAAGGCACGCCGGTGCTCTGGAGCGCTTTCATGGTGTGCTCGTTCACGGTGTCGCCGGTGATAAACAGCATGCGCTCCTTCAATTCCGGCCGGTGCGCGACGATCCATGCGTGCACGTCGGCGCCGCTGGCGCCCCCGGGCGTGCGCATGTCAGAAATCACGCCGCCGAAGCGTTCGACTTCCAGCACGCGGATGCCTTCCGCCGCCGAACTGGCGGTGCGGCAGCCGTATCCATTGCGCTCCAGCGCCGTGCGGATAAAATCCATCACCGAGCGCTCGTCTTCAATCAGCAGCAGGGGCAGGCGAACTGGAGTTGCGTGTGCGGTCGTTGCCCGGGTGGTCATTGCTTGGCTCCCGCGGCTACCACCAGCTTTAAATCAGTCCTGCTGCGGACCGGCAGGCGCACGCTGAATGTGGCCCCTTCCGTCTCCTGGTTGTTGGCGCACAGGATTTCACCCTCATGCTCGCGCACGATCCCGTAACAGATGCTCAGTCCCAGGCCGGTCCCCTGCCCCACTTCCTTGGTCGTGAAAAAGGGATCAAAGATGCGCTCGGGGTGCTGGATGCCCTCGCCGTTATCGCGGAACAGGACCTCGACCCAGCCGCCATCCTGCACGGTTTCGATCTCAATCAGGCCGGGACGCCCGGCGGACTGCACGGCGTCATAAGCGTTGTTCAGGATATTCAGGAACACCTGCTGCAGCTGGTGAGAATCGCCAATCAGCTCCGGCAGGCGCTCATCGAATTTTTCCACGATCTGCACGCCGTGATTGGCAAAATCATAGGAGCGCAAGGCGATGGTCTTGCGCAGAATGTTGTTGATCTGGAGAGGCTGGCGCTGCGGCGGACGCTGGCGGGCAAAACTCAGCAGGTTCTGCACGATCTCCTTGGTGCGCTGCGCCTCTTCCAGGATCACCTGCAGGTCTTTGCGCGCGCTGCCCGGAACCTCCGGGTTTTCCATCAACAAGTCGGAGAATCCCATGATTGCCGTGAGCGGGTTGTTGACTTCATGGGCCACGCCGGAGACCAGCTGGCCGACTGCCGCCATTTTTTCCGTGTGCATCAGCTTGGCCTGGATCATCGAGGTGTCCGTGATATCGGTCATCAGCACCACCACGCTGCTTACCTCGCCGCGATCGTCGCGCATGGGGCTCAGGTTCACGGAGAACTTGCCCTGGGTGCCGTTGCCGCGCGTGATCATTAACTCGAGGTTGTCCGATTGCAAACCGTGCAGGCTGGCGTCGAAGGCCTCTGAAAAGGCTTTCTTGTGCGACAGCGAAATGATCCGGTCCAGGCGGTTTCCCACCAGTTCGTTCTGCTCAAAGCCGCCGCCCTCATAAACGCGCTGGTTGGCGTAGCTGATCAAGCCCGCGGTGTCGGCAACCACAATCATGGTCTGCGTGTTGTTCAGGATCTTGCTGGTAAAGTCGCGTTCGCGCTGCAATTGCGCCTGGAAGTTTTTGACCTCGGTAATGTCGAGGAAGACACCGCGATACTGCATGATCTTGCCCTGGCCGTCTTTTACGACGAAGGCGTTTTCCAGCGCATGGATCATGGTGCCGTCGCGGCGGCTGAGCGTGACCTCAAAGTTGCGGATGGCTCCTTTGTCATGCAACTGGCGGGTGATTTCGTCGCGCTGCTCGCCGGAGACATACACCTGGCCTTGAAGATCGAGCTTGAGCACTTCTTCACGCGTCTGGTAGCCCAGCATGCGGACCAGAGCATCATTTACCTCAATGAAATGGCCTTCGGGCGAGGCAAAGAACACGCCTTCCTGCACGTTATCGAACAGTTCGCGGTAGCGCTGCTCGGCCTCGCGGCGATCGGTAATGTCCTTGAGCACGTGGACGGTCTGCAAACCTTCATCCAGCGCGCCGTGAATGCGAGAACTGGAAACCAGATATGTGCGCTCCAACACGGGATGCAGGTATTCGTCAGACTCGCTTTCCACGCGGCAGAACGGACACGGGCGTGGAGAGTCAGAAGCCAGCGAGACCAGGGCGCGCATGCTCAGGCCAATCAACTCGGCGGGACGCACGCCGATAAATTCCGCCAGCGAACGGTTCACGCGCAGCACCTCAAATTGCTCATCGTGGACCACGATGAAGTCCGAGATGGAATCAAAGATTTCCGCCCACTGCCGGCTGGATTGCGTGATCCGCGTGAACAGGCGGGAGTTCTCCAGCGCGACCGATGCGTGGACAATCAATGCCTGAAGCAGGTTGAGGTCGTTGGGCGCCAACTCGCGGCTGATGTCGGCCAGCGCCAGTATGCCCAGAAGATCGTTTTCCGTCCCTTCCAGGCGCACCAGCGTCAGGTTCTGCCAGCCGCAGGCGGCCACCAACTCCGGGCCAAGCGCCTGCACGCCGCTGCCGGTGATCTTCACGTCAGGATGCCGTTCCGCGTACTCAGAGAATGCGGCGTTCAGCTTGCGTTGCAGCTCGCGCTCAGGCTTGGGCCCGTAAAAGCCGACGCTCTCCACCTTGTTGCCCTGGGCCAATGACAGGATGGCCGATTGGGCACCGATCATGCCGGCCACGCGCTCAGTAAAGTTCTTCACGAAGTCCGGCAGACGCAGGGCCGAGCCCAGATCGAGCGCCATCTCCATGAGGTCTTCCGTGCGCTTGCGATGCTGGTAAGAGAGTTGGAGATTGTGCGCCGCTTCCAGGGCGACCGTGATCTCGGCCCCCAGCACGCGGGCGCGGCGGACATCATCGGGAGAGATGCGCGACTTGTTTTTCTTATCAAAAAAACCCAGCACGCCGAGCTGCCGGCCGTCAGAGGTCAACAAAGGCATGGCCAGGTATTGCTTCAGGTCAGCTTCCCACCGGCGCAACTGCGCTTTCTCAGTTGCCGGGAGCTGGACAATATCTTCACAGATGTACGGATTTGGGGATTCGAACGCGCGTTTTGCCAGCGCGGAAATATCAATATCAAGGTGGCTGGCGGTCCCCTTGCCTGCGGCCCAGCGCAGACGGCATTTGCCGGCTTCGGTCAGGGCAACAAAAGCGCGGGAGCAGCCGAGAAAGTCTGCCGCACGCACCACGAATCCGGGAAAAAAGCCTTCCAGCCGGGAGGTCCCAAGTTCGCCCGAGATCTCCAGCAACTGGTCATAGTCATGCATTTGTGTGGAGTAAAGCTCCGCCAGCTCGGAATTATCCAGCGCCAGGCGAGCGGTGCTGCCCAGCATGCGGAAAGCGGATATCTCCGCCGGCGAAAAGACGCTGCGCCGCACAAGCAGCAGGACAGCCAGGTTTTTTGTGGTCGAAATTGGCTGCGCCAGCCCGTGATAGACGGACTCGCCTTCCGGGGAGCGATAAGAAAAATGGAAAGTGAGCAGCCGCTTCTGCTCGATGGCCTGGGTGGCAAAGGAACGAGCATGCTCCAGCAATGCGTTTTTATCGGCGGAGTGGTCTTTGCCGGCTGGATGATGGTGATTGGCTCCAGCGTCTTTTTCGGCGACGCCGTTTTTTTTGGCTGGGGCGTTTTCTTTGGCTGAATCAGTCTCGGCCGTGGCGGCGGAAAGCAAGCCCGCGCCGTCCCGGAGCATCACGCCCGCCACCAGGGATTGAAAAATCCTTCTTGCCGCTTCGGCAATGTGCCGTCTCAAGATCGTCGGTTCGCCACTGAAGCCGGCAAGCTCGGCACAGGCCGCCAGAACGTTTTCCGTGCAGGCGGATGCCCGCGAGGGAGCTTTAGCGCGAATTTTCCTGGCCTTTGGCTTCGGTCTCATTCCGTCTCAAGTCAGTTTCACGGCGGGAAGCCTGAAGGTACTCTGGAATCTCATTTTGAGTCAATAAGGAATTGACCTGTCGGAATCAGCGGGACTACGCCCGCCTGCGACGTTAGAAACCATCTCACAATGAGAATCAAGCCTTCAGATTGACAAGGATTTGAGACGCAACCTCAACATATTGCTTACCTTATGCGCTGCTTGCCGCGCGTCCGCAAAAGTTAACCCATTGATTTATCTACCTATTCCGGACCGTCAGATGCCGAAGGTGCTAATCCCATGCCCAGGTGGCCATGGCATTGCTTTTGTTTACCCGTCCATTCCCTGCCTGGAGTTGTGTGTTTCCTGGATGGGCTTTTGCCGGGCAGGTGGAGAACGGGGAACCAGCATTCGAAAGTAGACATGAAAAAGAACACGAGCCGCGCCACAGGCAAAGCGGCCGTAGAAGGTTCGGAAAATGAGTATTAACAAGACTATCGGCGGCAAGCTCTATTTGGGCTTTGGCCTGATTATGGCAATCGTGATTGGCTCGTTCCTCTTTAACTGGCTGGCGGTCCGGCATGAGCAGGCGACCAGGGCGCTCTATAAGAAGTCCATCACGATGGTGGAAAGCCTTTCCCGGCTGGACAAAGCGAGAAATGCCAACCGTCTCTTTCTGCGCAACTTCCTCCTGAATGGCGACCGGCGCGAGGCCGACGCGCTCTCCAAGGGCGAGAGCGACGTGGACGCCATGATTGCTGAGATCAAGAATGGCCTGGCCATGGAAGATTCCAACAGAGCGCGGCAACTGCTGGACCAGTTGGCGGACTCTGAACGAGACTGGGCCAGGACCTTCGCCGCGCCATTGATGGAAAAGCGCCGGCAGGTGGATACGGGAAGCGCCACAGTGGCGGAATTGCAAATCGCCTACCTGCAGGCCACGCCAACACCGGAACAGAAGCAAAGAGAAGAGCAGCCGCTGTTGCAGCTGGACGGCATGGTGAAAACCGCCAACCTGGCGGCCGAGGAGTCCGATAGCAACGCGGCAACCATGATCACGGTTGTGACCCTGGGTGGACTGTTGATCGTTGTCCTCCTGTCAGCTTCCATCTCATGGCGGGTAGCAAAATCGATCACGGTACCGCTTTCCCAGCTGATCACCGTGGCGGGGCAGATCGGCAATGCCGGAGACTTGGAACAGCAGGTCAACATCAAGGGCGAAGATGAAGTGGACCAACTGGCGCGGACCTTCAACAACATGGTGCAGTACCTGCGCGAGATGGCAGGCATATCTGAAGCTATTGCGGGCGGCGATCTCTCGGTGGAAATCAACCCGCGCTCTTCACGCGACACTCTGGGCAAGGCCTTCCGCGAGATGACCCTGGGCCTGCGCAACATGGTAAAGAACGTGCGTGACAGCGCCGCCCAGGTGGCCAGCGGATCGAATCAAGTGGCTTCAGCTTCAGACGAATCGGCAAAAATCAGCGTGCAGGCGGCTTCCGCCATTGACGAGGTCACCAGCACCATGCACGAGATGAGCATCAACGTGCAGAACATGGTGAAGAGCACGCAGATGCAGGCCTCCAACGTGAGCGAGACTTCCGCTTCCATCGATGAGATGGTGGCGTCAATCCAGCGCGTGGCGGACACGGCGAAGGTGCTGCTGGATATTTCGCAGCGCTCGCGCGACGAAGTACACAACGGCATCAACACGATGGAGAAAGCTACAGACGGCCTGAGCCGGATCAACGCATCCATCGGATCGTCGGCGGAAATCATTTCCGCGCTGGG
>Ga0164306_10001536_pt1 | contig 10279 bp, 11 predicted proteins | sample Whisoiple_242_MG_FD_110213 | JGI IMG/M metagenome (GOLD analysis project Ga0164306, IMG submission 110213) | Soil microbial communities amended with fresh organic matter from upstate New York, USA - Whitman soil sample_242_MG | ecosystem: Environmental > Terrestrial > Soil > Unclassified >... | reverse complement strand
TGGGATCAATGTGCCCGGCGGTGCCTTTTCGGTTTCGCTTTGCGTGCTCTCTCTCTGCGCGGCGGCGGACGGTGCGCAGTCGGCTGCTGCGCCGCGGCGTCTTGCGCGGGCGTTGCCGCCGATGATGCTGCCGGTCTTGGCGGTGGCGCGGGAACAATTGCGGCGGGGGCGGGCGGAGGCGCGGGTTGAGCTGCGGGAGCTGGAACCACAGCGACGGGCGCCGCTTCTGTTGCAGGACTCGCCGCAAGGGCCGGCGGCACGGGTTTGGCCGGATCTACAAAAATCCATTTTTGCTCGATTTCGTGAGCCGACAGACCCGTTATCGCCGATATTGCCGATTCGGCAGCCGCGAGTGCGCGGTCGGATTCCTGCTCGCGTATCGCAAACAGCTGTCCCGGCAACGGAGCGAAACTCACCTTGATACTGCCTTTGGCGAGCTCGCCCGGATCGAAGGATATTTCATCGGCTTCGAACGCGAACGCAAACGGCTCTCCCGCTGCATAGGTGATAACATCGCCGGCTGGCGCCGCAGCGCTTCGCGCGGCTGCTTCGAGGCCGGCTTTAACTTTCGTCCACGCCTCGGCCGACGCGTCGGCCTTGCGCGAGATGGTGATGATGGGCGTGCCGACATAGGCTCGTCTTATGACGAGAGGGATTTGGCCGCGTCGCGCCGCCGCCGCAGCGGCCTCAGCCGCTTCCACCCGGCGAACAAGATCCTGCGCATTCATGTCGATGGCCTGCGCATCGGTGAACGACATCACGATTTCAGCGCTGTCGCCCGCTGCAGGCGAAAGGCGAAAGAAGCTCCAGACCGACGCTTTCGACTTCGCATCGAGACGAAATCCATCCTCCGCCGGAATGCTGGTCTTATCGCCGCGACGCAAAGCCGGATCGCCGGGATCGCCGGATTTTGCCGGGAAGCGCATATTGTAGGTGAGGACGGCACCCGGCCAGGCGCCCGGCCGCGGCGGCACGTTGACGATTACGTTTTCCGCGCGCGAGGAAAAGCGCGCGGCAACAACGTCCTTGAAATCTGCATTTGCAGGCGTTGCGAAAAGCCAAATGGCGGCGGCGCATTTCAGCAGGACGCGCATGTCCAGGCCTCCAACCGCCTCGGCCGCAAAACCCGACCGGAGCGCTGCCACACAACGAGAATCCGCATCATTTTACTCGCCGCCACGCCGGCCAATCCCTTCCAGCAGCGCCTTGTGAAAAGCGTCCGGGTCCTGGATTTGCGGAGCATGGCCCAAATTCGGGAATTCAACCAGTCGCGCGTCCTTGATCGCCGCCGCCGTCGTTTTCCCGAGTTCCGGGTAATGGCCGAGTTTCTCCCGTACTTCGGCAGGCGCAACATCCTTTCCGATCGCGGTCGTATCTTTATCCCCGATGAGCAGCAGGACCGGCACTTTCAGCAAGCCGACCTCGTACACGACCGGCTGCGTGTAGATCATGTCGTCGATGAGCGCCGTGTTGCGCGCGACGATCTCCCGGCCGGGCCCGCTGAACAGGCCGGCATACATGTTCACCCATTTGTCGAATTCGGGCCGCCACTGGCCGGCATAATAGGTGGATTGTTCGTAGGCGCGCATCCGCTCCGGCGTGACGCCGAGCTCGCGTTGATATTGCTGGTCGACACTAAGGGCAGGCACGCCGAGCGCCTTCCAGTCTTCGAGGCCAATCGGATTGACCAAGGCGAGCCGCTCGACCTCTCCGGGATACATGAGGGCATATCGCGTGCCGAGCATGCCGCCGGTCGAATGGCCGAGGATGATCGCCTTCTCGATACCGAGCGAGGTCAGAAGCGCGTGCGTGTTCGTCGCCAGCTGCTGGAACGAGTATTGATATCGCTCCGGCTTTGTCGATCTGCAGAAACCGATCTGATCGGCCGCAATCACGCGATAACCATTCTGCGCCAGCGCATCGATTGTCGCTTCCCATGTTGCAGCGCAGAAATTCTTGCCATGCAGCAAGACAACGGTGTGTCCGTTCGCGTTTTCCGGCCGCGCATCCATGTAGGCCATGCTCATCGGGCTACCTTGAGAGGAGAACGTGAATTCCTGCACGGGGCGCGGATAGTCGAAGCCTTCGAGGCGAGGTCCGTAAGCAGGCTCGCCGGCTGCATATGAGGTTGCGGAGAGGAGCGCCGAGAGGCCGAAGAAGAAACAAGCGACTTCCTTGCGGGTTGCGTTCGGCATTGAACCTCTCCCTCTGCTGCGGCCCTCGGCACCGACCGAACCCGCGAGAATTACCCACCGGGCGGGCCAGTCAAGGACCAAGCCCAGGGATCGCCGCCCTAACCGGTCTAAAGCCTTATCGACGGCCGGAATAATCCCGGTCTAGACTTCATCGACTTGTCATGAGTTCAAGAAAATAATCGGGAGAACGCGCTTGCCGACAAGACGGGACGTACTCAAGCACACGATGGGCGCGGTGACGCTCGGAACATCGGGTTTCTCGGTCGCCGCGTACGCGGCAGACCAGATCCAGCTGCCGTTCGGAAATGGCGAACGCGCGCTGGTCAAGTATCCGCAGAAGCGGCCGCTCATTCAGATGACGACGCGCCCGCCGCAGCTCGAGACGCCGTTCTCAGTCTTCAACGAGGGCGTCATCACACCGAACGATGCGTTCTTCGTCCGTTATCACCTAGCGGACATTCCGCTGCGCATCGATCCCGACACTTTCCAAATCGCCGTGAAAGGCAAGGTGACATCGCCGCTGAACCTCTCGCTAAAGGACCTGAAAACCTCTTTCGAGCCGGTCGAAATCGTTGCGGTAAACCAGTGCTCCGGCAACAGCCGCGGTTTTTTCGAGCCGCGCGTCGCCGGCGGGCAGCTTGCCAACGGCGCGATGGGCAACGCCAAATGGCGCGGCGTGTCGCTCAAGGCCGTGCTCGACAAAGCCGGAATCATGCCTGGCGCGAAGCAAGTGACGTTCAACGGCCTCGACGGGCCGGTCGTGCCGGAAACGCCTGATTTCGTGAAGGCACTCGACATCGATCACGCCCGCGACGGCGAGGTGATGCTCGCCTATGCGATGAACGGCGCCGATCTGCCGCATCTCAACGGATACCCCGTGCGACTCGTCGTGCCCGGCTATTACGGCACCTATTGGGTGAAGCATCTCAACGAGATCACGGTCATCGACGAGGTCTACGATGGTTTCTGGATGAAATCGGCGTACCGCATTCCAAACAATGCATGTGCGTGCACGCCGCCTGGACAAGCGCCAACGTCGACGGTGCCGATCAACCGGTTCGACGTGCGCTCGTTCATCACCAATTTGCAGGACGGCGCGGCGGTGAAGGCCGGCGCCGACACGCCGGTCAAAGGCATCGCCTTTGACGGCGGCTACGGGATCACCGACGTTCTCCTCTCGAGCGATGGCGGCAAGACTTGGACCGAAGCTCAGCTCGGTGAGGATCTCGGCAAATATTCGTTCCGCGAATGGCAGAGCGTCGTGCGCCTTGCGCCCGGAACCCATGATCTGCGTGTGCGCGCGATCAATCGTATCGGTCAATCGCAGCCGATGGAGCCTTTGTGGAATCCGGCAGGTTTCATGCGCAACAACGTCGAAACAACACGCATTCGTGCGGCGTGAGGGAACAATGTTAAAGACGAAATCCGCTGCGACCCTCGGCGTTGTGCTGTTCGGCCTCGTCAGCCTCGCAATCGCCGAACCGGTGACTTACGATTTGCCGGAGGAGACCGCCGTTCTCAAACCGGGGCCGGGCCTCGAGACGGCGCAAAACAATTGCGTCGCCTGCCACTCGGCGGATTACATCGCGATGCAGCCGCCAAAACGCGGGAAGGCATTCTGGGATGCCGAGGTCACCAAGATGATTAAGACGTACGGCGCGCCGATCTCGGAGGCGGACGCAAAGGTCATCGCCGATTATCTGGCGCAGACCTATTGAGATAAGGGATAAGCTGACGGGCGCCCGAATTACCCCGTTCGTCGGTTTTCTGCAGGAATATCATTGCCGTCGCGGCGTCTTCGTTTCTGAGCTACAGTGCCGGGCACCATGCCAATCAGAGGGAGGTAGAGACATGACGAGCCTATTTCGCGCGTTCCTCGCCGGTGCGGCGCTGGCCGCAGTGATCAGTGCCGGTCCGGTCCTCGCGGAAACGATGTCGTTCAAGGCCGACCTGAAGCCCGCACCGGGCGTGCAGCCGACGACGGGTCAGGGGAACCTTACCGCGACCTACGACACCGAAAGCCGCAAGCTTTCCTGGAAGGGCAACGTATCGGGGCTCAGCGGCAATCCAACCGCGGCGCATTTCCATGGTCCGGCGGACCCCGGTCAGAATGCGGGCGTGCTCGTACCTGCGGCCGGCGTCAAGATCGGAGAGTTCGAGGGCTCGGCGACATTGAACAACGATCAAGCCAAGATCGTCACCGGAGAGAAGACATATTTCATGATCCACACGGCCGCGAATCCGGGCGGCGAGGTGCGCGGACAAGTCACGAAGGGGAACTAAGCCGCGGAATTGCTGTAAGGGAGCCCACGTGTGCGGCGGTCGCCTTCCATCGCACTCGCAATCGTTTGCATCTCCCTCGCTCCGTCAGTTTTGGAAGCACGGGCGGAGGAGATCGTCTTTCACAGCGTGATGGATGGGTCGCCGCTCGATCTAACGCCGAAGCCCGGGGAAAAGGAAACGGCGGCCGTTCGGAAATTCAAGCGGACCGGCCGCAATCCATATAACCAGCAAGAGCGGGCGCTCCGCGAGGGGCGCCGGCTCTACGCCGCGCGTTGCCAGGGCTGTCACTTGAGCAATGGCAAGGGTCGCATGGGCACAAGCCTCACCGACCAGCCGGAATATTCGCAGAGCCTGACCGACGCCGGGATGTTCGAGATCATCTATGGCGGCGCGACCGGCTCCATGCAGCCCTTTTCTCTGCAAGGGCTGCGTCAGGACAATATCCTGAAGGTCATGGCCTATGTGAGGAGCTTGCGGCGCTCTGCCTCTCCCGCGGATCGGCAGGCGCCGAAGCAACAATAAGGCCGCCTCAGAGCCGCAGCGGCAGTGTCGTCCAGCGCGCGCCGTTAGCTCCTTTCGCGTAAATAAGCGCCCTGCGATCGCCGGCCGCGGTCAGCTTCTTCAGCCGCTCCTCCAATTCCGCGACGTTGCGGATGTCCTCCCGCTGCACTTTCAGGATCAGGTCGCCCGGTTTCAATTTGGCGCCGCTGGCGGCGGTGTCGTCGACGACCTGCGTGACAATTGGACCCTCGCTTCCGGGATCGAGGTGGAATTGCGCCCTGAGGTCGTTGTTCAGATCGGCGACCTCGAATCCTAAATCGCCGAGTTTCGAGTAGAGCGGGGGCCGCATCATCTCGCTATTGTAGGATTCCCAGATTTCTTGCGGCCATTCCTTCACCGTCACGGGAATGACCTTGTCCTCGCCGCCCACGGTCCAAATGCTGAGAAGGATCGTCTTGCCGATGGCCATCGAAACCGCGCGATTGAGCACCCGATAATCGATCAAGTGCTCGTCGGCGAATGCCTGTATGATGTCGCCCACTTTAAGGCCCGCCTCGTCGGCGGGGCTGCCGGGCGTCACTTCCGCGACGATCGCGCCCGATTGCATCGGGATTTTGAGCGCCTCTGACATGTCGGCATTGACCGTCTGGATTTTCAGGCCAAGCCAGCCGAGATGCGGGCGGCCGTACTGACGAATTTGATCCAGCATGAATGCGACATCGTTCGACGGAATCGCAAAACCCAATCCGATCGATCCACTGGTCGCAGACTCGGAGAAAATCTGGTTGTTGATGCCGATGACCTCGCCCTTCACGTTGAACAGTGGTCCGCCGGAATTGCCGTGATTGATCGCCGCGTCGACTTGAATGAACTGATTGTAGGGCGTGCCATAGAGGTCGCGGTGCAAGGCGCTGATGATTCCGGATGTGACGGTGCCTTTGAGACCGAGCGGATTGCCGATCGCCAGCACGCGATCGCCGACACGTATTTTGTCGCTGTCGCCAATCTTGATCGCCGGCAGCGGATAGCCGACATCGACCTTCAGAATGGCAAGATCGAATCCAAGACCTTTACCTAACAAACGCGCGTTGGCGCTGGTGCCGTCCTGGAAATGGACGGTGATCTCGTAGGCATTGTCGATGACGTGACGATTGGTGACGATGAGGCCGTTCGGATCGACGATCGATCCTGAGCCGACAATGTCGACGATATGCGGCGCGTAGGAGACGTTCTTCGCGTCCTTGTCCATCATCGGCATTTCGCCCATGCCCTTGACCGAGATGTTGACGACGCTCGGCATGACCTTGTCGATGATGTCGGCGAAGGAATCCGGCTCGCCGGCGCGTGCGGATGTGGTGCCGAGCGAAACAGCAGCAATAAGAGCGGGAAGGAGACTACGCCAGTATGCCATGGTCCTATCCGGAATCTAGTCGGCGGGTTCGGCCACCCACCCTCAGCTTAATGCCGGAGGCGGGGAGGCAAAACCCGCACGAAAATCAGGCTTACTTCTTATCCATCTTATCCATGGTACCGGCCGGCTGACCAGCGACCGGATTTCCCGTACCTTCCGGCTTGCCGGCGACCGGGGTGCTTGAGCGTCCGGTTTGACCGGCAACGAAATTGCCCGTGCCTTGCGGGCCGGTATTCGGCGTGTTGCCAGCCGTCTGCGCGAGAACGGGGAAGGCGGTCAGGAGACCGGCGGCGAGTACGGCAAGTTTGAGATTATGCATGAGCTTTCTCCGTCTGTCCGCCGCACGGGCACGTGACCGGCAGCGAGTGCGCGAAATTCACCGCTCGACGGCCGCTTCGCAAATCATAGACGTTCACGCGCGCTCACGAAGACTTTAGAGCTTCGTGAGCCGCGCGATTGGATCGGGACTTTGCCTCGTCGCGCCTCGCTTGACGGGTCACGGGCACCCTCGTACGAGACGAGGAAAACATGGCGGAGGAAGCATGGGTCCGGGACAGAGGAGAGCGGCTTTGCGCGCGCTGCACTCCGATTATGTCCGGCCCGTCCTCCTCCTCCTCCTCATCATCGTTCTCTGGGACGTGTCGATCCGCGTCTTCCGCATTCCGCCCTACCAGATTCCGGCCCCCGCCGACGTTCTCCTCACCCTGTTCCACGACGGCCCGGAGCTGCTGGCGCAAGCTTGGCCGACGCTGACCGCGACGCTCTACGGCTTCGCTTTGTCCGCCATCGTCGGCATTCCGATCGCCATGCTGATCGCCGGCTCGCGCACGGTCGAGAGCTACGTCTATCCGCTGCTCGTCTTTTCCCAATCGGTACCGAAAGTGGCGATTGCGCCGCTGTTCGTCGTCTGGTTCGGCTTCGGCCTGTTTCCGAAAGTGCTGTCGGCCTTTCTGCTCGGCTTCTTCCCGGTCGTCGTCTCGGCGGTGCAGGGCTTCAAGTCGGTCGATCCGGAAATGCTCGATCTTGCCCGCGCCATGGAAGCGACGCGCCTGCAATCCTTCCGCATGATCAGCCTGCCGCATGCGCTGCCGGCGATCTTTTCCGGGCTCAAAGTGTCGATCACGTTGGCAATCGTCGGCGCCGTCGTCGGCGAGTTCGTCGGATCGAATTCCGGCATCGGCTACGTGCTGCAGCGCTCGATCGGCAATTTCGAGCTGCCGACCATGTTCGCCGCGCTGGTGATCCTGGCTCTCATGGGCGTCATCCTGTTCTGGCTGATCGAGCTTGCCGAGCGCTTTGCCGTGCCTTGGCACGCCAGTCAGCGCGACCAGTTCATCGCTCTTGCCTGAGCCGAACCTGTTGGGAGTGACAAAAGATGATGCGAATCCTGACCGCCGCGCTTCTCATTCTCGGCACCGGCTCGGCCTATGCGGCGGACAAGGTCACGCTCATGCTGAACTGGTACGTCTATAGCGAGCACGCGCCATTCTTCTACGGCAAAGCCAAGGGCTTCTATTCCAATGAGGGTATCGATCTCGATATCCAGGAGGGCCGCGGCTCGGCGATCACCACGCAGGCGGTCGCCGCTGGCACCGTCGATTTCGGCTATGTCGACGTTCCGACCATGATCCGTGCCGCGGTGAAAGGCGCGCCTGTCGAGGCTGTGGGCGTGCTCCTGCAGACGACGCCGATCTCGGTCATGGGATTTGCCGAGAAGAACATCCGCAAACCCGAGAACATCAAGGGCAAGACCGTTGCGACAACTCCGGGCGACTCGCCGTCGCAAATATGGCCGCTCTTCCTGAAGAAGACCGGCCTCAAGGAGAGCGAGTTCACGACGGTGTCCGGTGACGCGACGACGAAGCTCAACGCCGTGATCAACGGCCGCGCCGATCTGCTCCTCGGCTATCCCATGGATCAGGGCATCAAGCTCAAGGATGCCACCGGCAAGAGCGTCTACCCCATTCGCTTCGGCGATTACGGCATCACGCTGGTGAGCTCCGGCATCGTGACGCGCACGAGCACCGCGAAGGATAAAGCCGATCTCGTCCGCCGGTTCATGGCGGCGACGACAAAGGCGGTGGAAGCGGCGGAAAAGGACATGCCCGGCGCCGTCGACGCGCTGCTGCAGGCAAATCCGAAAGGCGGCCAGCGCGACACGTTGCTGGAAGGCTTTCAGTTGACGACGAGCTTTTATAAATCGCCGGAGGGCTCGTCCACCCGGCCGTTCCGCGTCAGCGATAAAGTCATGTCCGACAGTATCGACACGCTGGTCGAATGGGGCGGACTGGAACCGGCAGCCAAGGAGAAGGTGAAGACCTTCTATACGAACGATTATCTGCCGAAGTAGCTATGGCCCAGGCGCAGGTCTCGTCGACGCACGCGCCTGAGGCTGCCGATGTTGGCTCGCGCCAGCTTGTCATCGAGATAAACGGCGCATCCAAAATTTATAAAACGAAAGAGGGCGAAGTCCCCTCTCTCGGCCGGCTCGATTTCACCGTCGAGGATGGTGAGTTCGTGGTCATCGTCGGCCCTTCCGGCTGCGGCAAGTCGACCTTGCTGAAGCTCGTTGCCGGATTGCTGCCGCCGACTGAAGGCGAGATCCGCGTCGCCGGCCGGCGCGTAACGAAGCCGCATCGCGACGTCGGCATCGTTTTTCAGAACGCGATGCTTTTGCCATGGCGCAACGTGCTCCGCAACGTGATGCTGCCGGTCGAAGTGAAGGGGCTCGACAAATCGGAATACTTGCCGCGCGCGCAAGCGCTTTTGCAGAAAGTCGGCCTCGCCGGCTTCGAGCGCAAGCTGCCGTGGCAATTGTCGGGCGGCATGCAGCAGCGGGTGTCGATCTGCCGGGCGCTCGTGCACGATCCAAAGATCGTGCTGATGGACGAGCCTTTCGGCGCGCTCGACGCATTGACGCGCGAGAAGATGAACATGGAGCTCGCGCGTCTGCAGCGCGAGACGCACAAGACCGTGCTGATGATCACGCATTCGATCCCCGAGGCGGTGTTTCTCGGCGACCGTGTCTTGGTGATGAGCGAGCGGCCGGGCACGATCGCCGCGTCCTACGACATCGCGCTGCCGCATCCGCGCGCCGTCGAAGTCATGGCCGATCCGCGCTTTTCAGACTACGTCGCACGCATCCGGCGGCATTTTTTTGCACAAGGGGGCTTGGATTAATTCGGCACGTGCGCAGCTTTCGCCAAGGAGTCTCCTACGGCGCAACGGCAAGCTCCCTCTCCCCGTTTACGGGGAGAGGGTTGGGGTGAGGGGCGAAAAAAAACGTGTTCGCGCCTGCTTTGCCCCCTCACCCTGTCCCTCTCCCAACATGCGGGGAGAGGGGACGTCAACGACAAGAGGACCTACACGTGAGTGAAATGCGTCTCGGAATCATCATGAACGGCGTCACCGGACGCATGGGACTCAATCAGCATTTGATCCGCTCGATTGTCGCCATGCGCGCCGAGGGCGGGCTGCGCCTGAAGAACGGCACGCGCGTCATGCCCGATCCGATCCTCGTCGGGCGCAATGCCGAGAAAGTCGCGCAGCTGGGCAAGCAATTCGGCATCGAGCGCTCGACCACCGATCTCAAAGCCGCGCTCGCCAACAAAGACGATCCGATCTTCTTCGATGCGGCGACGACGCAGATGCGTCCGACGCTGCTCACCCAGGCGATCGAAGCAGGCAAGCACATCTATTGCGAGAAGCCGATCGCCACCAATCTCGCCGAAGCGCTGAAGATCTGCCGGCTGGCCAAGCAGAAAGGCGTCAAGAACGGCACCGTTCAGGACAAGCTGTTCCTGCCCGGCCTGCAGAAGATCAAGATGCTGCGCGATTCGGGCTTCTTCGGCCGCATCTTCTCGGTGCGCGGCGAGTTCGGCTACTGGGT
>Ga0164306_10001535_pt1 | contig 10282 bp, 9 predicted proteins | sample Whisoiple_242_MG_FD_110213 | JGI IMG/M metagenome (GOLD analysis project Ga0164306, IMG submission 110213) | Soil microbial communities amended with fresh organic matter from upstate New York, USA - Whitman soil sample_242_MG | ecosystem: Environmental > Terrestrial > Soil > Unclassified >... | reverse complement strand
GCTTCCTGCCCCTGCTCGCGCAAAAGCGGCGCGATCTGGGGACCCCGTTCGCCGGACTCGCGCTGCGCTCAGCATGACAAATCCGAAATAGTTTTGCTAAAAATCAAATTATAAAAACTATGGAAATTCAAACTGCCCCCCTACCCATTCAAGACGGCGCCGCATCATCGGATGGCCCAAGATCAAAGATCAAAAGATCGCCGGCAGGCACTGCTTTTTCCGATCAATGTGCATCCGCGTCGGCTTTGCACAAAAAAGCAAATCTCACCAAGAGTGGATAGTGTCTCAGTTTGGCTGAATACAGTATCCCAAGAGTGAACACGGATGACACGGATTTACAAACTTAAAAATGCTCCTGATTGAACTTTTTTGATCCGTGTAAATCAGTGTTAATCAGTGGTAAGGTTTGGGTTTTGTGCAAAGCTATCCGCGTCAATCAGCGGTAAGCCCCTCTTCATTTTCTGCGATAGCGGTTAAATTGATGGTCGCCAACCCGGCGGCAGCTCAGCCAACGCCACCAGGGAGCCGTCTCTGGGGTAAATCCGGGGTAGGTAAACGTGGTGGGACGCAAGTTGAGCTGATGGCCCGGCCCTGCCGGCGCGGCGCCCTGTTCCGGCGGAATGATCAGCCCGATTTCGACCGGCGAGACGGTCACAAATTTCTCGTCAATCAGCCCGGCCCGCGACATGCTTCCATAAAGCGTTGGGCCGCCTTCGCACAGGAGGTGTTCGATACCCATCTCCTGCCGCAGCACGCGCATGGCTCCAGGCAGGTCGACCGTCTTTTCCTGGCCTGCGATGATCAGGCGCGCCTGCTCAATCCGCCCTTGCAGACGGGCCGCGCCAGACGTGGTGGTAAGGATGAGCGCATCCATCAGATCGCCGTCGAATACCCGGTAGGCCCGCGGGTCCACGCTGCCGGAGGCGGTGACAAAGATTACCTTCTCCCGCTTGCGTCCAAGTTTCATGCGCAGATCACGCAGCGTCTCTTCTTCAATGCGGTAGACCGGACCGCGGCCGCCGTTGAATCGCGGCGCGCTCAGCGTTTCTTCCACCAGCGTATTGATGCCCGTAATGATGGCATCGGCATGGGCGCGCAACAGGTCCATGAGCCAGCGGTCTTCCGCCGATTGCGAAATGTCAGAACCCGCGGCGTGCGGCCCTTTGAAGGAAGCTATGCCGTCAATCGACTGGACGAAGTTGGCGAATGTCCACGGACGCTCGGCGTGCGCCGGCGGGAAAGCCAGCTTTCCGTACGGAGCATAGCCCGGGTGTTCGGCGGCGGAAGCCTCAGCATCGTCGAAGAGTATCTGGAAGTCGCGCACGGTTAGATGGTACGACTCTTCTGGATAAAAGATGAACCACGCCGGCGGCGGAAACTACCTGCGGACACGCTTTTTCCCGCGCATGCACCCGCCCTGTTCGTAAGTGTAGTTTGCATAGCTTCGTACCTCGGCGCTCCGGTCTTCCGAAACGACCCGCCGCAGCAAAGCGTAAAGCCGCCTTCTCCCGCCCTCGTTGGACTCTTCGAGCGCATGGGCAATGCCGTGGACAGCGCCTTTCCTGCCGGCCACATAAGGCGCCGTCAATACCACTTTTTCGAGTATTTTCACCGTGTCCGCCGCGAACCATTCATCGCCCAGCAGATCGCCGGCCTTCCAGGCGGCAGAGCCGGCTTCGGATTTGACGTTCATCAAGTTGTTTTCCACCAGGGCCAGAATTTTGCGCTGCTCGCTCCGGTTAAACGTGGAGCGCACCAGCCAGTTCAGGGTGGTGAATTGAACTTCATGCCAAAATGGCGAGTTATAGTTGTTCAACACTTTCTTCAGTAATGGGAAGGTGCGGGGCAGGCACTGCACGATAAAGTTGACTACCGCAAATCTCCATCTCTCCTGCCGCATCAGCTCTCGATTGTCGAGCAGGGCAAGGGCCCAATCGTCCACCGTGGCACGGCGCAACTGAAACTTGCGGATAGTTTTCCGAATGGATGAGCGGTCGGCGTTTTCAATGACCTTAAAAAATGCAACCGTTCTGCGCTCTGCTCGCGCCCGGCTTCGCTGCCTTGGCGGAGCGCCGGACAAAACTCGTCGTCCGCTGTTCGCTGCCATGGCGTGCCTTCCTGATTTCATGCAGGCAGTTTACACCGGCTTCAGAGTGAACATCCGCTCTAGCTGTCTTTCTGCGCGAAGGTGTGCAGATGGGCAAGAAAGGCGTGCTGCACGCGGCTGAGATAGCGGCCTTTGAGGGTGACCACGCCAATGGTCCTGGAAGCGCGATCGTCAGCCACGGCGACAAAGGCGCAATCGGGCCGCTGCTCAATCGCCATTTCCGGCACAATGGAAATTCCCAGGCCCGCGCCCACCATCGCCAGTATGCTGCTGAATTGCCCGCTTTCAAACACCACCTTCGGCACCACCCGGGCGCGCTTGCAGACCTCGATCGCCGTATCGCGAAAGCAGTGGTCTTCGCGCAGCAGGAGAAACGGCTGGTCGCGCAGCTCCTTCAGCACGATCTTGCGTTTTTTAGCAAGGCGATGCGCTCGCGGCAGAATGGCAAACAGCCGTTCGGTGCGCAGATTGAGGGTTTCCACGTCATGGCCGCGCATAGGCATGGCCAAAATCGCCAGGTCGATCTGCCCGGCCCGCAGCCGGTCCATCAATCGCGCCGTTACGTCCTCTGTTACGGTGATGGAAGCCTGCGGGTATTTGCGCGAGAACAATGCCAGCGGCAGCGGAAGAAAATAAGGCGCAATCGTGGGAATCACTCCGATGCTCACCGGCCCTGAGACCGAGGATTGCCTTTCCGCCACCTCGTCCTTTGCCGCTTTCAGCTCTCCCAAAATGGCACGGGCGCGCGGAAGAAATACCTGGCCAAAGCCCGTAAGCCGGACGGTGCGGCCCAGGCGGTCAAACAGCCGGACCCCGAGTTCCTCTTCCAGCTTCATGATTTGCTGCGATAACGAGGGCTGCGCCACCTGCTCCCGTTCGGCGGCGCGCGTAAAGCTGCCTGTCTCTGAGACAGCGCAGAAATACCGCAGCTGATGGACTTCCATAGTCAAATCCTATTAAAGACAGTCCAATTATATATTGGACTTATGGCAGATGCAGCACTATTTTGTGGGACGTTGGCATATGCCCGTACCCGGCACCGGCGTGGGGCGCCGGCGCCTGGGCCCAGGAACTCCGGGGCATTGGGTGAATCATGTCCGTGATTAATGTTCAGGAATCGTTTCTCAACGTAGCTCTTGCGGGCGGAAAGCAGATCACTGTGCATCTGCTGAACGGCGCGAAAGTTTCCGGCAACGTGCGCTCGTTTGACAAGTACTCCATCGTGCTGGAAAACAACACGCAGGCCCAGCTGATCTTCAAGCACTCGGTCTCCGCCCTGCTCATGTGCTGCAAGAACAAGCGCTGCACTGAAACCTGTTACAGCGGGGACCCGGCGATAACGTCCGCAGACTAACCGCCTCTTCTTTCCATCAGCCCAAAATTGGCAACCAGCAATTGGCAATCAGCGAATGCGGGCTGAAAAAATAAGTCTGTAAATTGGCGGAGCACAATCCGGCCTTGATGCATCGAATCTAAAGTGGCGCGGTCTTAGATGGATGGCATGATGGAGACAGTACGAGACAAATCGTTCTGGGGCGCGGTGGTTTTTGTCGCGCTGTTTGTTATGTCGATTATTGTTCTGCTCGCCGATAACGCCGTGGCCCGCTAGAGCGGCTACTTCCTGCCTGCCGCTTCCACGCTGCGTGTTGGGTCCGCGCCTTTCCAGGTAACATCCGCCGTTGGTCCATAGCTTGAGGGCACGGGCTTGCCCAGAAGCCGTAGGAACACGCTCAACTGGGTGCGATGATGCGTGGTGTGGAGCACACGCCGCCAAAAGACCCAGATGCGCTGGCGCTGCACGTCAAAAAAAGGAACCACTTCCAGCCACCATTTCTGGTCGCGGCCGGCCATGCGCTCCAGCCGCGGGCGGCACAGTTCTTCCTGCCGGCGGCAGAACGCGGACGGAGTGAGCTCCGGCGGCAACAGCGCCGCCGCTTCCGGCTCGCCGCCCAGGCCGATGAATTCGGCGAAGAAACGCCGCTCGGATAGAAGCTGGTGCTTCATGATCTCCAGCACCGTGGCGGAGCGCTCCGCCGGCTTGAAAGACATGTCTTCCGGCGCGAACTGGCGCCATACGCTCACTACCTTGCTGGTTTCGCTGGCATAGGTATCAAGCAGGTGCTGGAAAACAGGCTCCGCGGCGCGCGGCACCTGTGATTCAGGGATCGCGGTGTATTCATATTGCATGGGCATGTGCGTCGGCCCTCGCTTGATCACGAATATGTTACGCCTTTGCGGCGAGCGCCTCCTGCACCGGTTTTACGATCGCCGCAGCAACCAGGCCCGCGAAAACAAATCCCATGGCCACTGTGCAGATGTATGCCAGCGTGTAATTGCCGGGGAAGCCATACCAGTTCCAGTATGAGATATTGGTGCTAATCGCGGCCATGGAGCCCGCAATCGCAATGAAACGCCAGCGCCCTATGAAGTTGATGATCCTGGTCTGCCCCAGCAGCAGAACTGCCAGGAAAATCTGGACCATGTTGGTCACCAGCTCGGTGATCAACTGCCGCGCCGTGAGCCCGCCCATGCCGGCGGAACGATAAACCAGCAGGCCCGTGGGACCGGCCTGCATTTTGGCCTGAATTTCCGGTTTCTGCATTGCGGCCATCCTCTGTGAATGCGTCGCGTCAGGCGGCAACCCCCAGCCGGGGAAAAGATAAAGTCCGGAACCCGGGAGGTTGGCCTTCATGTCCGCGACAACGGCCGGCTCGTTGGGAATCTCCTGAAAGCCGGTTTCGCCCAGACCGGTAAAGACGTGCGCTATAGATGACCACAAGAAAAATGCCAGACCTCCGAGCACAGCTGCGAGCAGCTTCTTTCCCATAAATACCTCCATGGTTTTTGTGCACCATGCTGCTACGGGAAGCTGAGATAGTCAATGACATTGCACGCGGACTGCCCACTCGGCGGGGAGCCAGCCTGAAGTTTCGTGCCAGTTTCGTCAGACATATGGGCAGGTATCGACAATATTCCGAAACTCCCGGCAGAAACCTGTAATCTAGTGGAGAGCACCATCAGGATCGGAGTAGCCCTTGGCCGCTGAAGTTGAATCGAAAAAAGTTGACGCAAAGATAGTTGATCCAAAGCCAGTTGATCCAAAGCCAGTTGACCCCAGGCCAGTTGATGCAAAGGCTGTGGAGCCCAAGAAGAAGAAATCTGCCGCGTCCCATCTGAAGTCAGTATGGCCGATGATCTGGGAATTGGTCCGTCCCCGGCGCGGACTATTGTTTTTCAGCTTCATGCTTCTACTGGTCGGCCGGCTTTGCGGCCTGGTATTGCCGGCCGCGCCAAAATATTTGTTAGACGATGTGATCGGCAAACACCGCGCGAGCCTGCTCCTGCCGCTGGTCCTGGTAGTGCTGGGCGCGACGATCATTCAGGGACTGACATCGTTTTCACTCACGCAGCTTCTTTCGAAAGAAGGGCAGCGTTTGATTTCCGAACTCCGGAAACGGGTGCAGGCGCACGTGGGACGTCTTTCCCTGAATTATTACGACGCGAATAAGACAGGCGCGCTGGTGTCGCGGATCATGAGTGACGTGGAGGGAATACGCAACCTGATCGGCACCGGGCTGGTTGAGTTTTGCGGCGGCATTCTTACCGCCGTGCTATCGCTGGTGTTCCTTTTGAAATACAACGCCCAGATGACCGGGATCGCCCTTGGCTTCCTGGTGGTCCTTATGGTGGCGCTCAGCCGGGCGTTCAAAACGATTCGTCCGATATTCCGCGAGCGGGCAAAGATCAACGCTGAGGTCACGGGCCGGCTGACAGAGTCGCTGGGCGGCGTGCGCGTGGTGAAGGGCTATCACGCGGAAGAGCGTGAATCGAATGTATTCAGCCGCGGCGTGCAGCGCCTGCTGGACAACGTTTTGAAGTCGCTGACCGCTACCTCGCTCATGGGGCTGACCTCCACGGTAGTGCTGGGAGTGGTGAGCGCCATCATCATGTTTATAGGAGCGCGGCAGATTCTTGCCGGACACATGACGACCGGCCAGCTTTTCAGCTACACCATGTTTATGGGATTTCTGATTGCGCCGGTGGCGCAGATGGCCAGCATCGGCACCCAGATCACAGAAGCTCTTGCCGGATTGGACCGAACGCGCGAGGTGCTGGGTGAGGGCCGTGAAGACCAGGACCCCGAACGCACGATTGTGCTGGGCGAGATCGACGGAGCGATCAATTTTGAGAACGTGAATTTTTCTTACGAGCCGGGCAAGCCGGTGCTGGATGACGTGAGCTTTGACGCGCTGCCGGGCACCGTGACCGCGCTGGTCGGGTCGTCAGGCTCGGGCAAGTCGACCATCATTGGACTGGCGGCCGCTTTCTACAAACCAACTTCGGGGCGCGTCACCATCGATGGCCAGGACCTGAGCCGGGTGCGGCTTGATTCCTATCGCAGCGCGCTGGGCGTGGTGTTGCAGGATTCATTTTTGTTTGATGGATCGATCCGCGAAAACATTGCGTTTTCACGGCCGGATGCGACGAACGAGGAGATACTTGAAGCCTGCCGCATCGCGCACGTGGATGAGTTCACCGAGCGCTTTGCCGAGAAATACGACACGATCATCGGCGAGCGCGGCGTAAAGCTTTCCGGCGGGCAGCGGCAGCGCGTATCGATTGCCCGCGCCGTGCTGGCCAATCCCAGAATCCTGATCCTGGATGAAGCCACATCCAGCCTGGACTCAGAGTCGGAGGCTTACATCCAGCAGGGCCTGAAGTACCTGATGCAGGGCCGGACGACTTTTGTGATCGCGCACCGCCTCTCAACGATCCGGCAGGCCGACCAGATATTGGTGGTGGAGTCGGGCAAGATCGTGGAGCGCGGAAAACACGCTGAACTGCTGGCTTTGCAAGGCCGCTATTACGATCTCTATACACGACAGCACGGGCTGGAAGAAAACCTGTTTCTGGCCCCGGGCGAAGGCGACAAAGTGGAAGAAAAAGGCGGCGGGCCGCGCGGAGGCAGCGGCGGCGTGCCCGATGCCGTGAGCTTGATTCGGGGACAAAGCTTCTAGTTTTTAACCACAAAGGACATCCCTTCGACTCCCCTTTCGCGGGCTCAGGGTCGCTCAGGACAGGCTGCGGAACACGAAGGAGAGAGTAGAATTCTCCACCTTAGTGAACCTTCGTGTCCTTTGTGGTGAAATGATGAAATTGAATTCCGTCAAAGCTCTGTTTGTCCTGCTATCTGCTCTTCACGCGTTCGCCCAGAGCGCCGCCGCTCCCAAACCGATTGACCTGCTCAAACAAAAGCTGGAGCAGATTTCCTCCGGCGTGAGCGCGGACTGGGGCATTTACATCAAGTCGCTGGATACGGGCGAAGAGATTGCCATCAACGCCGATAAAGTCATGGACACCATGTCGGCCATCAAGATTCCGCTGCTGGTGGACGTCTACCGGCAGGTGGACGCGGGCAAGATCAACACGGCCGATCGGTTCGCGATGAAGACCGCGGACAAGCGCTTTGGCACCGGAGTGCTGCGAACGCTTGATTCAGGACTGAACCTGAGTTTCCGCGACGCGCTGGAGCTGATGATTATCCAGAGCGACAATTCCGGCACCGACATGGCATTTGCCCGCGTGGGTGGCCCGGCGCACGTGACGCAGACCATGCGCGAGCTGGGGCTGAATTCGATCACGGCGACCGGTACGAGCTTCGACTGGTTTCGCGCGCTGGCGGAGGCCGGCGATCCTGCGTACTCGAAGCTATCGCCCGAAGAGCTTTTCACTAAGGGATTCCCTGACAAGCTGACAGACGCCGACGTTGAGCGCTTCCACTTTGAAGGCAAGCATCCTTACGGGCTGGCCAGCGCGCGAGACATGGGCCGCCTGCTGGAGATGATGGCGACCAACAAAGCCGCCAGCGAGAAATCGAGCAAGGAGATGCTGCGCATGATGGGCCAGCAGCAGATGCGCACGCGCATTCCACGCTTTATGCTGGACGACGCCAACACGCCGCACAAGACCGGCGATTTTCCTCCGTATATCGCCAATGACGTGGGCTTGATTGAGACGCCTTCAGCGCGCGTGGTGGTGGTGTTTTTTTCGGCGCACCATCGCGGATACTACCAGGAGCTGGAAGACGCGATCGGGCACATGAGCGAGCAGGTGTGGGGATATTTTAATTATCGGGAAAAGGGGAAGTGAGATCGGGTGATCGCGCGTGATCGGAAAGATCAAACCTACCACGGAGACACGGAGGCACGGAGAACTGGCAAGGATCGCCGTGATCGCCGACATCGCGCGTCATCCGCCCCAGAAAGCCAAAACCAGGCTTTCCGGGGATCCCCGGTTATCGCCGGAATCGGAAAAGCAAACCTCACCGGTCAGCAGATATTGCTAGATGGTAATGCGTCTTTCAGGCAAGATGATTGAACGTGAGAGATGCCAATGGAAAGTTTATACATAATCTTAGGAGTGGTCGGGGTGGTGGCCCTGGCTTTTCTTGGCAATCTGGCCACTGTCGTAGCTGATGAAAAACGCATTACCAAGGACGTTGAGCTCAATGGCGGAAGAGTTACTAGCATAGAGGCGGCAGCCTCCTCTTCAGTCTGGTCCAGTAGATACGACCGTCCCTATACGGTCTGTTATTCGACGCGCTCAGGTGAGCAGTTCAGGGCGGACTGCAGGACAAGCTCGCAAAACGGGGTCTATTGGGTCCGCGATGTTCCGCCGGGCCTGCTCCCCGGAAACTACGCTGCGGCAAGGAATGCAGGCCTACTGCAGGACTCGATGACATGCCCGGTCTGCGGAGCGAATGTCCCACGGGACCGGAAGGGTTGTTCGAAATGCGGATGAACGTTTCAAAGGAATCGTCGACTGACGCCGCGCTGCTCAGCCTTCTGATCTCTTCTGCCGCACCAATGCCAGCGCTTCTTCTTTGGTGGTGATGGAGCCATCAAGCTGCGCGTCTTCCACGGCGGTCAGCAGCTCTTTGAATTGCGGGCCTGGCTTATAGCCGGCGGCGATCAGGTCGTCGCCGGTGATGAGCGGCTGGGGGCGGATCTGTTCAGCGGGCAGAGCGTGGAATTTTTCGCGAGCGAAGTCATAGAGGCTGAGGTCGCGATGGCTGCTCATGCAGTCGAGGCGGTGGAGCTCCAGATGCTGCTCAAAGCCGGGCAGGCGAAAAAAGCGTTTCAGCGTGGAGTCTTTCATGCGCGTAACGTCGGCAAAGCGCATGTGGTTGGCGACGAGCGAGAGCACCTGGCTGGTATCGTCGTTGGAGAGGCGGAAGCGGCGGCAGATTTCGGCTGCCATCTTGGTGCCAATTTCGGCGTGTCCGTCAAAACGGATGCGGTCAGGGGCGACGCGAAACGTGGGCGGCTTGCCGACATCGTGCAGCAGCGCGCCCAGAGCAAGAGTTTTTGAGCAGCCCGCGGGCAGGCCTTCCAGCAGGATGAGCGTGTGAATCCAGACGTCGCCTTCAGGGTGGTATTGCGGCGGCTGCTCCACGCCCTGCATTTTTTTGATTTCGGGCAGCACCTGTTCCAGCAGATTGGTCTGGTCCAGCAGTTCAAAGGCGCGGCGGGCGCGGCCTTCAGTAAGCATTTTCAGGATTTCGTCGCGCACGCGTTCGTAGCTGACCTGATGGATTTGCGGAGCGAGCTCGCGGATGGCGGCGAAGGTCTGGTCGTCGATGGCGTAGCCGAAGCGCGCGGCAAAGCGCACGGCGCGCAGCATGCGCAGCTTGTCTTCGCCAAAGCGCTGGCGGGCTTCGCCGATGGTGCGGACGATGCCGCGCTGCAAATCGTCGCGGCCGCCGACGTAATCGAGCACTTCGCGGGTATCGGGATCGAGCAGCAGGCCGTTGATGGTGAAGTCGCGGCGCTGCACGTCCATGCGCGCGTCTTTGGCGAACTGGACTCCGTCGGGATGGCGGCCGTCAGAGTAGGCGCCGTCGCTGCGGAAGGTGGCGACCTCGGTGGCAAAGTTTGCGCGTTCGCCATCCTGGTCATCGCGACGCACGGGGACAAGCACCACGCCGAATTGCGCGCCCACGGCAAAGGTCTGCGGGAAGATGCGGATTACTTCATGCGGCGTGGCGGACGTGGCAACGTCATAGTCGGCGGGTTCGCGGTTGAGCAGCAGATCGCGCACGCAGCCGCCGACGAGATAGGCGGAGTATCCGTGCTGGCGCAGAGATTGCGCGATGCGGGTGGCTTCAATCGCTTT
>Ga0164306_10001533_pt1 | contig 10285 bp, 9 predicted proteins | sample Whisoiple_242_MG_FD_110213 | JGI IMG/M metagenome (GOLD analysis project Ga0164306, IMG submission 110213) | Soil microbial communities amended with fresh organic matter from upstate New York, USA - Whitman soil sample_242_MG | ecosystem: Environmental > Terrestrial > Soil > Unclassified >... | reverse complement strand
GGGCTGGAGTGCTGGATATGAGGCGGGTTGTCGTCACGGGCCTCGGCATGGTGTCGCCACTCGGCTGTGGCGTGGAGACGACCTGGAAGCGCATTCTCAACAGCGAGAGCGGCGCCAGGAAGATCGATACATTTGACGTCTCCGATCTGACCAGCCGGATCGCCTGTGTGGTTCCGCGTGGCGACGGCACCGACGGCACCTTCAATCCTGACCAGTGGATGGAGCCGAAGGACCAGCGCAAGGTCGACGATTTCATCATTTTCGCAATGAGCGCGGCGAAGCAGGCGCTCGACGATGCCGATTGGCATCCCGCAACCGAAGAGGATCGCTGCGCCACCGGCACCATGATCGGCTCGGGGATCGGCGGCCTGTCCGGCATCGCCGATACGGCGCTGCTCCTCAAGGAACGCGGACCGCGCAAGGTCTCGCCGTTCTTCATTCCTGGCCGTCTGATCAATCTTGCTTCGGGTTATGTGTCGATCGAGCACGGCCTCAAGGGCCCCAACCATGCCGTGGTGACCGCGTGTTCGACCGGCGCACACGCGATCGGCGATGCGAGCCGGCTCATCGCACTTGGGGACGCCGATGTGATGGTAGCGGGCGGAACGGAATCCCCGATTTGCCGGCTTGCGATGGCGGGATTTTGCGCGTCGCGCGCGCTGTCGACCGGTTTCAACGAGACTCCGGAAAGAGCGTCGCGCCCCTACGACCGGGATCGCGACGGATTCGTGATGGGGGAGGGCGCCGGTGTCGTGGTGCTCGAGGAATACGAGCACGCGAAAAGCCGCGGCGCCAAAATCTATGCCGAGGTGATCGGTTACGGGCTATCCGGCGACGCCTATCATATCACGTCGCCGACGCCGGACGGCGATGGCGCGTTCCGCAGCATGAGCGCCGCCATGAAGCGGGCAGTGATCACCCCGTCCGATATCGACTACATCAACGCGCACGGAACCTCGACGCAGGTAGGCGACGAAATCGAGCTCGGCGCAGTCGAGCGGCTGCTGGGCAACGCCGCTTCCAGGGTGTCGATGTCGTCGACCAAATCGTCGACCGGACACCTGCTGGGCGCCGCAGGTGCGGTGGAGGCAATCTTCAGCATCCTGGCGATTCGCGATAACATCGCGCCGCCCACCATCAATCTCGAGAACCCATCCGTTGAAACGGCGATCGACCTGGTGCCGCAAGCGGCGCGCAAACGCGAGATCGACGTCGCGCTATCCAATTCATTCGGCTTCGGAGGCACCAACGCATCCGTGATCGTGCGGCGCGTGTCTAACTGACGCGTCCTATCAAGAAGACTCCACCGTTTCGCCGCATTCAGTGATAAATCCTAGATTTGGGCGTAAACTATCGGCCGGTGCGGGAATCGCCCCGGGCCACGATTGAACCGACAGGATTCAGGTCGCATCGATGAGTGAGAGGCCGCCCATTTCGCCCCGGAGCCCGCGCGCGGCGCTGGAGCCTGAGCAGGTTCCGCCGCCGCCAAAGCGGTCCGAGCGCGCCCGCAATCCATTCGTCGTGGTCGGCAATGCGATCATCACCATCGTGCTGGTCTCGATGATCGGCGTGGGCGCCGCCTATGTTTACGGCAAACAGAAGATCGAGGCGCCCGGCCCGTTGCAGCAGGACAAGATCGTCAACATTCCGTCGCGCGCCGGAATGACCGACATTGCCGATATCCTCCAGCGTGAAGGCGTGATCGACAACAATCGCTGGGCGTTCATCGGCAGCGTGTTTGCGCTGAAGGCGCGCTCCGAACTCAAGCCCGGCGAATACGCATTTCAGAAGAACGCCAGCCTGCGCGATGTCATCGGCATCATGGTCGAAGGCAAGGTGGTGCAGCACGCCGTCACGATTCCCGAAGGCTTGACCTCCGAACAGATCGTGGCCCGGCTTTCGGACAACGATATCTTTGCGGGCACGGTGAAGGAAATGCCGCGCGAGGGCACGTTGCTGCCGGAAACCTACAAATTTCCGCGCGGCACTACGCGCGACCAGGTAATCCAGCGCATGCAGCAGACGCAGAAGCGCGTGCTTGCGGAAATCTGGGAGCGACGCAATCCGGACATTCCGATCAAGACGCCGGACCAGCTGGTTACCCTGGCCTCGATCGTCGAGAAGGAAACCGGCAAGGCCGACGAGCGGAGTCGGGTCGCGGCGGTGTTCGTCAATCGCTTGCGGCAAAGAATAAAGCTGCAGTCCGATCCGACCATCATCTATGGACTGGTCGGCGGCAAGGGAACGCTGGGCCGGCCGATCAAGCGCTCGGAAATCCAGCAGCCGTCACCTTACAACACCTATGTGGTTGACGGCCTTCCGCCAGGGCCGATCGCCAATCCCGGCCGCGCCTCGCTGGAAGCCGCCGCCAATCCGGCGCGTACGCGCGATCTGTTCTTCGTCGCCGACGGCACCGGCGGCCACGCTTTTACCGAAACCTACGACCAGCACCAGAAAAATGTCGCCAAACTGCGGTCCATGGAAAAGCAGCTTCAGATCGATGCCGTCGAACCGGCGGATGACGCCACGGCGCCGGCCGCGGCGGGAGCGCCAGCCGACACGAACCCGACGGCGACCACGGTGAAGCCGGCCCCCGCGAAGAAGCCGGCTCGCAGCTCGGCCCCTCCTGCCCTCCAGGGCGCTGCGCAATCGACGGCGGCGCCGCCGGTGCTCCAGCAATAGCGGGCACGCGGCACCTTGCGGGAGCGAATTCCGGTTCGCCCGAAAATGCCGCTAACTTGTAACTTGCGCTGCTATTCGCAAAACCGGTATCCACACTTGCGGAATCCGCGCTAAGGTCGCGCAGTTTCTTCGAATCTCACACCCGTAACTGCCGGAGAATTTCAAGCGATGGCGCTGTCGAGCATGACTGGTTTTGCCCGAAGCCACGGCGCCAGCGGACCATATGCGTTCGAATGGGAATTGAAATCGGTCAACGCCAAAGGTTTTGACCTGCGCATGCGGCTGCCACCCGGTTGGGACGAACTCGAAGCGTTCGCCAAGAAGCGCGCCGGCGAAGTGCTGTCGCGGGGCACGGTGTACGCCAATCTGAACCTCAAGCGCGCCAACGCGGTCTCTACTGTCCGTGTCAATGAAGAGGTGCTGACGTCGATCCTGAAGGTTGCCGGCGTGCTGGCCGGCAAGATCGATGCGGTAGCGCCGAGCATCGATGGACTGTTGGCGATCAAGGGCGTGATTGAGGTTGTCGAACCGGAGAGCAATGAGGCAGAAGACCATGCCGCGAAGGCTGCCGCCGCGGCGGCGTTCGATCAGGCCCTTCTGGACCTCGTTGCCATGCGCCAGCGCGAGGGCGTGACGCTCGGGCAGATCCTGTCAATGCGAATGGATGAGATCGAGCGCCTGGCCAGGAAGGCCGAGGCGGCCCCGGGGCGCAAGCCCGATGCAATCAGGGCGCGGCTCGCCGAGCAGGTGGCGGCACTGTTGGAGTCCTCAGATCGCTTTGATCCCGATCGGCTCAATCAGGAAGCGCTTCTGATCGCGGCCAAGGCCGACATTCGCGAAGAACTCGACCGCATCGCCTCGCACATCGCCCAGGCCCGCGAGATGATCGGGAAGGGCGGTCCGATCGGACGGCGGCTCGATTTCCTGGCGCAGGAATTCAACCGCGAGGTCAATACCTGCTGCTCCAAGTCGAACGACCTCGAATTGACCAATACCGGACTCGAGATGAAGAACGTGGTCGAGCAATTCCGCGAGCAGGTTCAAAACTTGGAGTGAGATATGACGGCTGGCGGCCACGGCTTCGATGGGGTTGAGCGGCGCGGCCTGATGTTCGTGCTGTCGTCGCCGTCGGGCGCGGGGAAGACCACACTATCACGGCTCCTGATGGAGCGGACGCCCGGCTTGACTTTGTCGGTATCCGTGACCACGCGAACGATGCGTCCGGGCGAGGTCGAGGGCCGCGATTATTTGTTTGTCGACAAATCCAAATTCGAACAGATGGCAAAGCGGAACGAATTGCTCGAATGGGCCACCGTATTCGACCATCGCTACGGTACGCCCCGCGCGCCGGTCGAAGCCGCCTTGTCGGCGGGACAGGACGTGTTGTTCGACATCGACTGGCAGGGCACACAGCAATTGCGGGAAAAGGCGCGGGCCGATGTCGTCAGTGTGTTCATCCTGCCGCCATCCGCCGCCGACCTGGAAAAACGGCTTCATACCCGCGCGCAGGATTCAGATGCGGTGATACGCGGGCGCATGAATCGCGCGACCCATGAACTGAGCCATTGGGCGGAGTACGACTATATCGTGATCAACCATGATATCGACGAAGCGTTTGCCGAGGTGCAGTCGATCCTGAAGGCCGAGCGGCTGAAGCGTGAACGTCGCACGGGCCTGACGACGTTCGTGCGCGAGTTGCAGCGGCAATTGCAGAAATAGCGGACGTCAGGCCGCCGCACCCTTGGACAGTCGTTCCAACATTTCCGCGATCCTGTCGTCTGAATCATCCGCCTGACGCAGCTCCCGCGGGATATCAACTCTCCGGTTTGACGCGTCTGCTTTCGGGTAAGCCGGACGCGGGGGACGATTGGTATCCACCGAATCCCAGATCGCACGCCGATCGTTGCGGGTTTGCCGCCGGCCGGCCGGCCTGCCGGAAGCGGCTGAACCTGAAAATTGCGCTTCCCATCACTCCGGCCAGCACCAGTGCGCCCATCATGACGAGCAACAGCATCTGAACCGACCCGGACTGCTTCTCGGATGACAGGTCCGCTGTGCCCGAAGTGGTGACGGCGGGCAGCGGCGCTTGCTCCGTATTCAATTGCGAAGCCTCATCCGAATTGTCTGTGATCGGTGCTGGACTGACTGACGAACTCACGGCCGACGGGTCGGGCCAGCGCGAAGCGATGACCGACATCTGCGTTTTAGCGTCCGGTGCGTTCGCGGGCTGGCCGTTCTCAATGCTCGCCGTATTCGCGGGTGTCGCCGGAGTCCGTTGCCAGGCGGAGGCGTTCGGCTGCTGCTCGACCCGCGTCTGTGGCAAGGGCAGTTCGGCATATGCATCTGTGACCGGCCGCTGCGTGGACGTCTCGTTCTGTGGCGAAGCAGGGTCGGCGATCGGAGCCGAATTTTGTGGCTTGGCGCGGGAAAGCTTTTCGCGCTGGTCGCCAAGGTACCAGCAATGGCGTTTGCTCGCACGATCAATACGATAATACCAATGACTGCCTTCAGGCGCCAGGCCCTTCGGTTTGGAAAGGCAATCGTCCGCGGCAGGCACCGCGCCGTGCGATATCGTCGTGAGTGGCATGCCCGCGAGAAGGCTTGCGAAGATCGCCGACACGAATTTCGCGGTTAGGGTTTGCATGTTTGCATCTCCGTGGCTTGATCGCTACGCGATCCTTTTCGACCCAGGTTCTCTGCGAGAACTTGGGTCGCAATGAGCCGCAATTTCGGACAGCATGAGGCTTAATTCGGGCTCACCCTTCGCATCCCGGACGCCCAGCCGCAGATAGATGCTGGGCTGAGAACAGCGCCCCCGCGCCCTTTCGAAAAAGAGAGTCACTCGCCGCGAGCGCGGCGCGGAAAAGCGCGAAAACGCTCCGGGTTAGTTTTTCAGCACGACGCGGCCGACGACTTTTCCGGCCCGCAGTTCATCGATCCACTTCTGGACGTCGCCCATCGGCTCTTCTCTCATTGGTGTCGGCCTGATCTTTCCGGCGCGCGCCAGCGCCATCAATTCATGCGCCTCCGCCAATGTACCGACCATGAATCCCTCGATCGTCATGCGCTTGTAGATCCACTGCACCATCGGCAGGCTGAAATTGCCACCCATCAGTCCGGAGACGACGATCTTGCCGCCCCGCGCGAGCGCGGAAACCGCAAACGCCATTGATTTTTCATTGCCGGCAAAATCGACGATTTCGTCGAAACCGCCCTCGGTTTCCTTAATTATGCGCTTGACCAATTCGGGCTCGGAAGGATCGTAAGCAACATCGGCGCCGTTCTTCAAAGCCGTCTCGCGCGCGGCGGGATTCAAATCCGCCACCGAAATCTTCTGCTTGAACATCGCTTGTGCGAAAGCCAGCCCCATCATGCCGACGCCGCCGAGGCCGATCAGCAAGAGATTGCGTTGCCGTGGCCGGTCGACCAGGCGCTTCAGCGCGCCATAGGCGGTGACGCCGGAACACATCAAGGTAGCTGCCTGATTGACCGGCAACGGGTCGTAATCCAGCAGATACCTTGCGTCTGGCACCAGCACGTGACTCGCGAAACCGCCATCGATGGCAACGCCGAGAAAACGCTGCTTGACGCAGAGATTCTCGTCGCCATTGACGCAGTCGCGGCATTGGCCGCAGCCGATCCACGGGAAGACCGCCTTCTTGGCGCCGATCAGATCGTTCGAAACCTCGGAGCCGACTTCCTCGACGACGCCCGCAATCTCGTGTCCCAGCGTGAACGGCAGCGCCATGCCGCGGGTGGTATCAAGCTTCTTGCCGCCGCCGAGGTCGGCGTAACCGTCCTGGATATGCAGATCGGAGTGGCACAGCCCGCAGCGCTCGATGCGGACCAGGACTTCCCTGCCTTGCGGCTTCGGCGTCTCGACGATGGTTTCACACAAAGGCGCATCGAATTTGACCAATGACTGGCGTCGCATCAGCGCCATGGTGTCTTCTCCCTAGGGAATGTTCAATTTTGGGTTTCGTATATCGGACAATTCACGGGCCATGGCAACAAAGCCACTGACCGGAATGGTTTCGGCACGCCGCGTCAGATCGACATCCGCGGCCGCGGCCAGCCGCGCCGGATCGGCAGCCAGCGATTTGAGGCTCTGCCGCAGCATTTTCCGCCGCTGCCCGAACGCCGCCGCAGCGACCTGCTCGAGCGCCCGGCGGTCGCAGGCTTGCGGCGCGATGCGCGGCACCAGGCGTACCAGCGACGAGGTGACTTTTGGCTGCGGCACGAAGGCGGCCGGAGAAATGTCGAACAATATTTTTGTTTCAGCACGCCAGTTCGCGAGCACTCCCAGCCGTCCATAGGCCTCGTCGTTCTCGCGCGCGACGATCCGCTCGGCCACCTCGCGCTGAAACATCAGCACCATCATGTCGTACCAGGGCGGCCACGGCTCGATCGATAGCCAGTCAATCAGAAGCGCGGTTGCGATGTTGTAGGGGAGGTTGGCGACGATTTTCGCAAGCCCGCCACCGAGCAGCGGCCGTGGATCGAAATGCTGCGCGTCGGCGCAGATGATTTCCAGCCGTCCCGGATATCGCCGTGAGATCTCCTCTAGCGCCGGCAGCGCACGCTGGTCGCGTTCTACGCCGATGACGCGCCGCGCGCCGAGCGCCAACAGCGCCCGCGTCAGCCCGCCGGGGCCGGGCCCGATCTCGATGATGGTCGTATCCTCCAGTGGGCCCGCGGCGCGCGCGATCCGCGCGGTGAGGTTGAGGTCCAGCAGGAAGTTCTGACCGAGCGATTTGCGAGCCGACAGGGCATGCTGGCGGATCACCTCGCGAAGCGGTGGAAGGTCATCGATCGCGCTCATGCGCCCTGCGTCGCCGCCATGCGGGCAGCCAGCCGCAGTGCCGCAATCAGGCTGGACGGATTGGCCTTGCCGGTGCCGGCAATGTCAAACGCCGTGCCGTGGTCGGGCGAGGTTCGAATGAACGGCAGTCCCAGCGTGACGTTGACGGCGTCCTCGAATGCCAGCGTCTTGACTGGAATCAATGCCTGGTCGTGATACATGCAGATGGCGCAGTCATAGGTTTTGCGCGCGGCGTCGTGGAACAGAGTATCCGCGGGCAGCGGTCCCCTGATCGGGATGCCCTCGCGGCGCAGGATTTCGACGGCCGGCGCGACGATCGTTTGATCCTCGCTGCCGAGCGAGCCGTCTTCACCGGCGTGCGGATTGAGGCCGGATACCGCAAGGCGCGGATTGGCGAGGCCGAAGCGGCTTTTCAGATCCGCGATCACAATCCGGACGGTGCTGACGATCAGCTCACTCGAGAGCTGCGCGATGGCGTCACGCAGCGGAAGGTGGATAGTCACGGGCACGACGACGAGGGCAGGGGACCACAGCATCATGACGGGTTGCGGCGCGTGGCCGCCGGTCGCGGCGAGCTCCGCAAGAAACTCGGTATGCCCAGGATGGGTGAATCCCGCACGGTAGAGAACACTCTTGGCGATAGGATTGGTGACGACCGCGCCAGCCCGTCCGGCAATGACGTCGGCGACGGCCTGCCGGATCGAGCCAAGAGCTGCGTCGGTGCTGGTATGGTCCGGCTGGCCCGGCCGCGCGGTTGCCGCATGGCCGGTTGCCACGACCGGCAATGCGTCGGCGAAAGCTTTGAGTGCTTGTTCGGCTCGAACGTCGGCGAGCTTGACGTCAAGTCCGAGAGCCTTCGCCCGGTTGTTGAGGAGGTCACGGTCGCCGAGCAGGTAGAATGGGGGGAGCTTCAGCTCATTTCGGCGCAGCCACGCCTTGATGGTGATATCGGGCCCGATACCCGCGGGCTCGCCGGATGTCAGCGCGAGGGGCCTGGCCATGCGTCAACGATATTCGACCATCGCGGCTTTGCGGACTTCCTGCAAATACGATTTCGACTTCGCCTGGAATTTCTCGGCATACATCTTATCCCGGATCTCCCTCTTCTTCGGTGTGTCGACGGTGGTCGGCTTCTTTCCACACAGCGCGACCATCTCCACGCCCTGTTTCGTCACCTCGGGAGGAGTCAAATGGCCGATCGGTGTCTTGTCCAGGACTTCACGAAGGACTGCCGGTATGTCAGCCGAGGTCTTGGTCACGGTCTCGCGTATCGCGGCATTTTGCATCGACTTGAAAAAAGCGTTGGCGTCGGCGCAGGTCTGCACGCGGCCCCGCAGGGCTTCCGCCTCCTTTTGTCTTGCCTCGATGGCGGCGGGTGCCGATCCTCGCGGCACGATCAAGACAACCGGTTGCATCTTATATTCGAAGGCCTCAGCCTGCTGATTTTCGTCGCCATTGACCTGGATGGCGGCGGCGACGTCCTTTTCGCCGACCTGTAGGCTCTCCTTGTATCGCCCGCGGATCAGGCTGGTCCACACCATCTCGGCCTTGATGCGGGCCTTCAGTGTGTCGGGCCGAATGCCCTGTACTTCCAGAGATTTCGTCAGTTGCTCCGGCGTAATTCGCATCCGCGCACTCATCGCCGCGTACGACTGATCGATATCAGAAGCGGTGGGGTCGACGCCGAATTTCTTGCCTTCCTTGATCTTTACCTTTTCATCAATCAGTTCATCGATCACTTCCTGCCGGCTGGCTGGCTTGTGAGTCGTTAGGAAGGTCAGCTTGCTGCGCTGTTCGATATCGTAGTTGGTGATAGGTTCACCGTTGACCATAACGGCAACGGTTTGCGCATGCGACGGCGAGGCCCAGCTCGTCAGGGCCATTGTCGCGGCACAGGTCAGGAGCAGGACCGAAAGCCGATGAGAGAGTGTAGTCGTCATGATCATATTCGCTCTATCAACCGATTCGAATTGGACCAGTGACGCGCCGGAAATTCATCCTCGTGCCGGCGCCGGTTTACTGGATACCTGAGGCTCCGCTGCCTGACGCGGCCGTATTTGCGATGGTCCGCAAACCGATCTGCAGCATAAAGGCATGACTGAGCACCGGAGGGGCGGTGCCGGCGGCATAAGAGTAGGACGTGACATAGTTGGCCGCCAGCACAAAGCAGTCGTCCACATACCCCGCGCCGACGACGTACTGATTGACCTTGTTCGCTTCGAGATCCCATCGGGCAGATCCCGATACTACCCAGTTCGCCGCCACCTTGACCGACGCGCTGCCCAAAAGTCCCTCGCGACGGGTCAGATATCCCAGTTCCGGTTGCTGGGCGTAATTGCCGTACATCATGCTGACCGACCAGCGGTCGAAGCTCGCACGGCCTTCAGCTTCGAAGCGCTCAACGTTAAGGGTTTCCTGGTCCAGGCGAGTGCGCACGCTGAACGTATAGGTTCGGTTGGGCGAATAGTTGACGCTGCCGACATAGTCCGACTTTGGCGTCGCCAGGCCGGAGTCGACGCCGGTATTGGTGACGTCCTGGACGGCGAACGAATTGAGGCCGAACAGTTGGTAGGATTGCCCGAATAGTACCTTGACGGAACCTCCGCGGTCGAATTGCGTGGTCGCCTGCACGCCGACGTTGGCGCGGCCGCCGCCTTCGACGCGGTCATAGCCGGAGAATTTATCGACGCTGAACAGGTTGCTGGTGTCGTAAACCAGACTCTGGGCGTCTTCGTTGGGAAGCTTGCCCGCATAGGTTTCATTGGGGCGAACGATGACCTG
>Ga0164306_10001530_pt1 | contig 10289 bp, 7 predicted proteins | sample Whisoiple_242_MG_FD_110213 | JGI IMG/M metagenome (GOLD analysis project Ga0164306, IMG submission 110213) | Soil microbial communities amended with fresh organic matter from upstate New York, USA - Whitman soil sample_242_MG | ecosystem: Environmental > Terrestrial > Soil > Unclassified >... | reverse complement strand
TCGACCTCCTCGGCGAGCAGCAGCTCGAACGACGCGTCCGCGGCGTCGTAGGTGTAGCCCTGCGCCTCGGCGTCCTTGACCCGGTTGGTGACCCGGGTGAGCACCTCGTCCTGGCCGGCCAGGTCGAAGCCGAGCTCGCGCCCCTTGAGCTCGATGGACGCGCGGCCGGCCATCTCGGAGACCAGCATCCGCATGTCGTTGCCGACGGCCTGCGGGTCGATGTGCTGGTACAGGTCCGGGTCGACCCGGATCGCCGAGGCGTGCAGCCCCGCCTTGTGCGCGAACGCGCTCGCCCCGACGTAGGGCTGGCGCGCGAACGGCGCGATGTTGGTGATCTCGCTGATCTGGTGCGCGATCCGGGTCATCTCCGCGAGCCCGCCCGGGCGGTCCGCGGGCGGCACGAGCACGCTGCGGCCGGTCTTGAGCTCGAGGTTGGCCACGGTCGCGAGCAGGTCGGCGTTGCCGGTGCGCTCGCCGTAGCCGTTCACGGTGCCCTGCAGGTGCACGGCGCCCGCCTCCACCGCCGCGAGCGAGTTCGCGACCGCGCAGCCCGAGTCGTTGTGCGCGTGCACGCCGAGCCGGGTCAGGGCGTCCGCGGTGCCCAGCGCGGCCCGCAGGTCGCGGACCACCTCGGTCACCTGGAACGGCAGCATCCCGCCGTTGGTGTCGCACAGCACGACCGTCTCGGCGCCGGCCTCGACCGCCGCGAGCACGACGTCCCGCGCGTAGGCCGGGTCGAACCGGAAGCCGTCGAAGAAGTGCTCGGCGTCGACGACGACGCGGCGCCCCTCCTGCACGAGCAGCCGCACGGAGTCGGCGACCATCGCCAGGTTCTCGGGCCCGGTGGTGCGCAGCGCGCGCTCGACGTGCCGCGAGTCCGACTTGGCGACGAGCGTGACGACCGGCGCCTCGGAGTCGAGCAGGGCGCGCAGCTGCGGGTCGTCCCACGCGCGCACGCCCGGCTTGCGGGTGGCGCCGAACGCGGCGAGCACCGCGTGCCGGAGGTCGAGCTCCTTGGCGGCGCGCGCGAAGAACTCGGTGTCCTTCGGGATCGCGCCCGGCCAGCCGCCCTCGATGTAGCCCACGCCCAGGTCGTCGAGCAGCGGGGCGATCGCCAGCTTGTCGGCGACCGAGAGGTTCATGCCCTCCTGCTGGGCGCCGTCGCGCAGCGTCGTGTCGTAGACGTCGAACGCCGCGGGGCCGCCGGGGGCGGGGTGGGCCGCGCCGCCGCGGGGCAGCGTGGCGGGGGCGTCGGGGGCGGTGGGCTCGGTCACGGGGGGTGCTTCTCTCGGCGAGGGGACGAGGCGAGCTGCCGGGGTGCGCGCCGGGTCGGCGTGCGGGTCGAGCAACAAAAAGACCCCCCGGGTTCGGGAGGTCGGCGCGTCCGCGGGGGTGGGGCGGACGCGCTAGGCGATGACGATCGGGAGACCGGACATGGCCTCATGGTGGCACACGTCACGCCCGCCGTCAGCCCCGTCCAGCGTGCGGGACAGCGGCCGAGTTCGGCACTCCGCGCCCGAGTTCGGCACCTGGAGGTGCCGACCTGGGCGACGGAGTGCCGAACTCGGCGACCGGGTCAGACCAGGCGGTGCATCCAGCCGTGCGGGTCGGCGGCCCGGCCGTACTGGATGTCGGTGAGGCGCTGCCGGATGCTCTGCATCACCGGGCCGGCCTCGCCGTCGCCCACCGTCACGTCGAAGTCGCCGCCCGCGAGCCGGCCGATCGGGGTCACCACCGCGGCGGTGCCGCAGGCGAACACCTCGGCGACGCTGCCGTCGCGCAGGCCGTCGAGCAGCTCGGCCAGCGGGATGTCGCGCTCGGTGACCTCGCGGCCGTCCTCGGTGAGCAGCTGCAGGATCGACGACCGGGTGACGCCCTCGAGGATCGAGCCGGTCAGGCGCGGCGTGGACACCGAGCCGTCGGCGCCGACCACGAACACGTTCATGCCGCCGAGCTCCTCGAGCAGCGTGCCGGTGGCGGCGTCCAGGAAGCACACCTGCTCGCAGCCGCGGGCGTACGCCTCCTGCTGCGGGAGCAGGCTCGCGGCGTAGTTGCCGCCGCACTTGGCCGCACCGGTGCCGCCGGCCGCGGCGCGGGCGTAGTCCTCGGACACCCAGATCGACACCGGCTTCACGCCGCCCGCGAAGTACGAGCCGACCGGCGACGCGATGACGAGGTACTCGGCCTGCATCGACGGCCGCACACCGAGGAAGGCCTCGGAGGCGTACATGAACGGCCGCAGGTAGAGGCTGGTCTCCTCCCCCGACGGCACCCAGGCCTCGTCGGTCCGCACCAGGGCCGTCACCGACGCGAGGAAGTCCTCGGTGGACAGCTCGGGCAGCGCGAGCCGCCGGGCGGAGCGCTGCAGCCGCTCGGCGTTGGCCCGCGGGCGGAACGTCCACACGGAGCCGTCGGCGTGCCGGTACGCCTTGAGGCCCTCGAAGATCTCCTGGGCGTAGTGCAGCACCGCGGTCGCGGGGTCGAGCAGCAGCGGGCCGTACTTCTCGACCCGGCGGTCGTGCCAGCCCAGGCCCTGCGTCCAGGAGACGCGCGCCATGTGGTCGGTGAACACGGTGCCGAACTTCGGCGTGGCGAGCAGCGACTCCCGCTCGGCGTCGGGCGTCGGGGTGTCGGTGGGCCGGACCTCGAAGGTGGCGCCGAGGTCGGTCGTGTCGGAGATGCTCATTGTCTGCGGCCTTTCACCAGGAGTCTGATCTGACGGTACCTGGGCGACGGCCGGGGTGGGACGGGCGCGGGGCGCGGCGGTGCGCCCCGAGCGGGCGGCGACTAGCCGGCGATGCGCGCGGCGAGGTCCTTGCCCACCTCGGCCGTCGACCGTACTCGGTCCCCGCGCTCCGCCACGTCCGCCGCGACCGCGGCCTCGACGCGGGCCGCGGCCTCGCGCTCGCCCAGGTGCTCGAGCAGCAGCGCGACGGACAGCACCGTCGCGGTGGGGTCGGCCTTGCCCTGCCCGGCGATGTCCGGGGCGGAGCCGTGCACCGGCTCGAACATGCTCGGCGAGGTGCGGTCCGGGTTGATGTTGGCGGACGCGGCCAGGCCGATGCCGCCGACGATCGCGCCGGCGAGGTCGGTGAGGATGTCGCCGAACAGGTTGTCCGTGACGATGACGTCGAACCGCGCCGGGTCGGTGACCAGGAAGATCGTCGCCGCGTCCACGTGCAGGTAGTCGACCGTCACGTCGGGGAACTCGGCGTTCACGGCCTCGACGGTGCGCCGCCACAGGTGGCCGGCGTGCACGAGGACGTTGTGCTTGTGCACCAGCGTGAGCTTCTTGCGCGGGCGGGCCGCCGCGCGGGCGAACGCGTCGCGGACGACCCGGTCGACGCCGAACGCGGTGTTGACGCTGACCTCGTTGGCGATCTCGTGCGGGGTGCCCACCCGGATCGCGCCGCCGTTGCCCACGTACGGGCCCTCGGTGCCCTCGCGGACCACGACGAAGTCGACGTCGCCCGGGTTCGCGAGCGGCGAGGCCACGCCCGGGTACAGCTTGGACGGGCGCAGGTTCACGTAGTGGTCCAGCGCGAACCGCAGCTTGAGCAGCAGCCCGCGCTCCAGCACGCCGGACGGCACGCTCGGGTCGCCGATGGCGCCGAGCAGGATCGCGTCGTGCGAGCGGATCGCCTCGAGGTCCGCGTCGGTGAGCGTCTCGCCGGTCGCGTGCCAGCGGCGCGCGCCCAGGTCGAAGTCGGTGGTGGTGACCGTGCTGCCCGAGCCGGAGAGGGCGGCGTCGAGGGCCAGGAGCCCCTGCTCCACGACCTCGGTGCCGATGCCGTCACCCGCGACGACCGCCAGGTTGATCCGCTGCGCCATGCTCTCCACCCTAGTGAGTCGTCTTACGAACCGGGACGGTCGTCTCAGGCCTCGGACGGCGCCGCGGGGGCGCCCCGGTCGCCGGGACGCGGGTACAGCAGCTCGAACCGCTCGACCACGACCGGCGTGGCGTCCGTCAGCACCGCGCCCAGCGCCTCGAGCACCGGGCCCCAGGACCCCTCGCGCTCCGCCCGCCAGGACGCGACCGTCCCGTCGCCCTCCGCCTCGGCCGCGGCGAGCTCCGCGTCGACCTCGCCGAACGGGACCGTCTCGACCCGCGTGGTGCGGATGAGGGCGCCGGGCCGGCCCGCGCCGTCGGTGACGATCGCCAGGTCGCCCGTGACCGGCCGGGGCTCGTCGGCGTGCTCGAACTCGGCCAGGGCCGTCGACGTGGCGGTCTTGGTGCCGTCGAGCACGAGCGCGAGGGCCGCGTCGGCCAGGGCCGGGTCGTCCCCGAACGCCCAGGACGGCGGCACGAGCGACCCCGGCACGCCCGGGCCCAGCACCGAGGCGAACCGGACGACGCCGGCCCGGACCCGGGCGACCTCCCAGAACTCCAGGACCTCGTCGGCGTGCGTGCTGGCGGCGGCGTCGTCGGTCATGCCCTGATCCTCCCCCACATGCGCCGAGTGGAGTGCTCCACCCGGACACGCCGTGCGTGTCGGGCAGAGCACTCCACTCGGTTCCGGTCGAGCAGCCGGCAGGTCAGCGCGCGGCGGAGCCCTCGACGTAGTCCGTGTCGGACGGCTTCACCCAGGCGAACAGCTTGCGCAGCTCGCGGCCCACGGGCTCGATCGGGTGGTTCTGGCCCTTCTCGCGGAGCTCCGTGAACTCCGGCGCGCCGGCGTCCTGGTCCGTGATGAACCGCTCGGCGAAGGCGCCGTTCTGGATGTCCGCGAGGACGGCCTTCATGTTCTCCTTCACGTCGGGCGTGATGACCCGCGGGCCGGAGACGTAGTCGCCGTACTCGGCCGTGTCGGAGACCGACCAGCGCTGCTTGGTGATGCCGCCCTCGAAGATGAGGTCGACGATCAGCTTCAGCTCGTGCAGCACCTCGAAGTACGCGACCTCGGGCTGGTAGCCGGCCTCGGTCAGGGTCTCGAACCCGTACTGGATCAGCTGGGACACGCCGCCGCAGAGGACGGCCTGCTCGCCGAACAGGTCGGTCTCGGTCTCCTCGGTGAACGTGGTCTTGATGCCGGCCGCGCGCAGGCCGCCGATGCCCTTGGCGTAGGACAGCGCGAGGTCCCAGGCGGAGCCCGACGCGTCCTGCTCGACGGCGACGATCACCGGCACGCCGCGGCCGTCGACGTACTCGCGGCGCACGAGGTGGCCCGGGCCCTTCGGGGCGACCATGACGATGTCGTGGCCGGCCTCGGGCTTGATGTAGCCGAACCGGATGTTGAAGCCGTGGCCGAAGACGAGCGCGGCGCCCTCGGTCAGGTTCGGGGCGATCTCGTCGCGGTAGATGTGCCGCTGCACCTGGTCCGGCGCGAGGATGACGACGACGTCGGCGCCCTGCACGGCCTCGGCGACCGTCGCGACCTTGAGGCCCTCGTTCTCCGCCTTGGCGCGGGAGGCCGAGCCCTCGCGGAGGCCGACGGTCACGTCGACGCCCGAGTCGCGCAGGTTCAGCGCGTGCGCGTGCCCCTGGCTGCCGTAGCCGATGACGGCGACCTTCTTGCTCTGGATGATCGACAGGTCGGCGTCGTCGTCGTAGAACAGCTCAGCCACGATGGTTCTCCTTGTGTGTGCGGGGTCGTGCGGACGGACGGTTCAGGCGGACCGGCTGACGCGCTCGAGCGCGCGGTCCGTGATGGAACGGGGGCCGCGGCCGATGGCCACGATGCCGGACTGGACGATCTCGCGGACGCCGAACGGCTCGAGCGCCGCGAGCAGCGCCGTGAGCTTGCCCGGGCTGCCGGTGGCCTCGATGGTCACGGTGTCCGGGACGACGTCGACGACGTGCGCCCGGAACAGCTCGACCACCTCGAGCACCTGGGTGCGGACCGGGCCCTCGGCGCGGACCTTCACCAGCAGCAGCTCGCGCTGCACGGAGGCGGCGTCCTCGAGCTCGACGATCTTGATCACGTTGATCAGCTTGTTCAGCTGCTTGGTGACCTGCTCCAGGGGCAGGGCGTCGACGTCGACCACGACGGTGATCCGGGAGATCTCGTCGTGCTCGGTCGGGCCCACCGCCAGGGAGTGGATGTTGAACGACCGGCGGGCGAACAGGCCCGCGACGCGGGTCAGCACGCCGGGCTTGTTCTCCACGAGGACGGAGAGGGTGTGACGGCTCATGATCTCTTCCTCAGTCCTCGCGGTCCCACGCCGGGGAGATGCCCCGGGCGTACTGGATGTCGTCGTTGCTCACGCCGGCGGCGACCATCGGCCACACCATCGAGTCGCGGGACACCGTGAAGTCCACGACCACGGGCTGGTCGTCGATCTCCATCGCCCGCTTGATGGTCGCGTCCACGTCGGCCGTGGTCTCGCAGCGCAGGCCGACCGCGCCGTAGGCGTCGGCGAGCTTCACGAAGTCGGGGACGTGGATCGTGCCGTGGCCGGTGTGCAGGTCGGTGTTCGAGTACCGGGACTCGTAGAACAGCGTCTGCCACTGCCGGACCATGCCGAGCGAGGAGTTGTTGATCACCGCGACCTTGATCGGGATCTCGTTGATCGTGCAGGTGGCGAGCTCCTGGTTGGTCATCTGGAAGCAGCCGTCGCCGTCGATCGCCCACACGGTCCGGTCGGGCTGGCCGACCTTCGCGCCCATCGCCGCGGGCACCGAGAAGCCCATGGTCCCGAGGCCGCCGGAGTTCAGCCAGGAGTTCGGCCGCTGGTACCTGATGAACTGCGCGGCCCACATCTGGTGCTGGCCGACGCCGGACACGAAGATCGACTCCGGGCCGGAGATCTCGCCGATCCGGGAGATCACGTGCTGCGGCGCCAGGTGCCCGTCGGTGGGCTCGTCGTAGCCGAGCGGGAACGTCTCGCGCCACGAGTCGATCTGCTGCCACCACGCCTCGAGGTCCGGCTTGCCGTGCTGCACCTGCTCGCGGGCGAGCTCGGGCAGCAGGTCCGCGATGACCTCGCGCAGGTCGCCGACGATCGGCACGTCCGCCGCGCGGTTCTTGCCGATCTCCGCCGGGTCGATGTCGGCGTGCACGATCGTCGCGTTCGGGGCGAACGACGACAGCTTGCCGGTGACCCGGTCGTCGAACCGCGCGCCGAGCGCCACGACCAGGTCGGCCTTCTGCAGCGCGGCGACCGCGGCCACCGTGCCGTGCATGCCGGGCATGCCCAGGTGCTGCGGGTGCGTGTCGGGCAGCGCGCCGCGGGCCATCAGCGTCGTGACCACGGCGGCGCCGGACTCGTCGACCAGGCGGCGCAGCTCGGCGGACGCGCCGGAGCGGATGACACCGCCGCCGACCATCAGCACCGGGCGGCGGGCCGTGGCCAGCAGCCGGGCGGCCTCGCGGATCTGCTTGCCGTGCGGCTTGGTCACCGGGTGGTAGCCGGGCAGGTCCAGCTGCTGCGGCCAGGTGAACGTGGTGTCGGTCTGCATGGCCGACTTGGCGATGTCCACGAGCACCGGGCCCGGGCGGCCGGTCGACGCGATGTGGAACGCCTCCGCGATCGTCCGCGGGATGTCGTCCGGGTCGGTCACCAGGAAGTTGTGCTTGGTGATCGGCAGCGTGATGCCGACGATGTCGGCCTCCTGGAACGCGTCCGTGCCGATCAGCGAGGCGCCCACCTGGCCGGTGATCGCGACCAGCGGGATCGAGTCCATGTTGGCGTCGGCGATCGGGGTCACCAGGTTGGTCGCGCCCGGGCCGGAGGTCGCCATCGTGACGCCGACCTTGCCGGTGGCCTGCGCGTAGCCGGTCGCCGCGTGGCCGCCGCCCTGCTCGTGCCGCACGAGGATGTGCCGGAGCCGGGTGGAGTCCATCAGCGGGTCGTAGGTCGGCAGGATCGCGCCGCCGGGGATGCCGAAGACGACCTCGGCGCCGGCCTCCTCGAGCGAGCGGACGATCGACTTGGCGCCGGTGACCTGCTCGGCGACGGCGGGTCGCGGGCGGGTGGCGGGAGCGGCGTCGCGGGCGACCGCGGGCTCCGCGAGCCGGGCGGGCTCGGGGGCGGCGGCGGGCGCGGCCGCCCTGCGGGGCGGTGCCGGGTGGGGGCCCTGGACCATCGGTGTCTCCTGCGTCTGTGCGGGTGGAGCGGGTGCTGCTGCGGCCGGGGCCGCGTGGGTGCCGCACGAGTCCTCGCCGGCACGAAAAAACCCCTCGGGCCCGAGGAGCCGGGCCGGTCGAGGGGTGCGCGCGCTGACGAAGCCTTCCGTGCGTGGCTTCAGCCGGCGCGCCTGGGAAGTACTACGAGGAGGGTGTTCGTCCGCATGTCACGTGACACTACGCCGACCGTCCCGCGGTGTCACGCCCGGCCTGTCCCGTCTCACATGGTGGTGCACGAGTCCACCTGGTGATCGGTACCGAGTCGTGACGCGACGCGCCGTCGGGGGCCCTGCGCGGCCCGGGGCCCGCTCCTAGCCTCGACCCATGACCCGCACCCGCGCCGCCCGCCGCCCGCTGCTCGCCGGCACCGCCGTCGCCGCGCTCGCCCTGGTCGCCGCGTGCGGCGGCGCGGGCGACGACGGCCCGTCGGCGCCGGCGACCTCCGCCGCGTCCCCCGCGACCAGCGCGCCCGTCCCGCCGAGCCCGACCCCCTCGCCCTCCGCGAGCGCCGGCGACGGCACCGCGGCGGACGACGCCGAGGCCGACGCCGCCGCACCCGCATTCGGCAGCACCGGCGACGCGGACCCGTCGGCGGGCGCGAGCCTCACCGTGACCGGGCTGCGCCTCGGCACGCACCCCGGGTACGACCGGGTCGTGGTCGACCTCGGCGGCACCGGCACCCCCGGGTGGACGGTGCAGCGCACCCCGACCGCGGTCGAGGACCCCACCGGCGACACCGTCGACCTCGGCGGCGCGGGCGTGCTGACGCTGTACCTCACCGGGCTCGGCTACCCGTTCGAGACCGGGGTCGAGGAGCTGACCCCCGGCACCCGCACGCCGGCCGGCACCGTCGTGACCGGCGCGGAGTTCTCCGGCACCTTCGAGGGCCAGACCCAGGTGTTCCTCGGCCTGACCGACCCGGAGGCGCCGTACCGGGTGTTCGTGCTCCAGGACCCGCTGCGCGTGGTGGTAGACGTGCAGCGCTCGACGGCCTGAGGCCGCCGGGCCGGCCGCGCGCCCCCGCCCCCCGGCTCAGCGGCGCCGCACCACCCGGGCCTCCCAGGGCCGGAGCGTCGTCGACGGGCCCGCGTCGGCGTGCGTGCCGAGCACCAGCTCGCCCCACCCGCCGTCGTCCGCGAGCGGCCAGGCCGCACCGAGGTCGACGGCCCGCTCCTCCCCCGACACGTTGACCACCACCAGCAGCGCGTCGCCGTCGAGCTCGCGGGTGTAGGCGTACACCTGCTCGTCCTCGGGCAGCAGCATGGTGAAGTCGCCGAGCGCCACGACCGGCTCGTCGTGCCGGAGCGCGATCAGCCGGCGGTGGTGGTGGAACACCGAGTCCGGGTCGGCGCGCTCGGCCGCGGCGTTGACCTCGGCGTGGTTCGGGTTGACCGCCAGCCACGGCGTCCCGGTGGTGAACCCCGCCTGCGGCGAGTCGTCCCACTGCACCGGCGTGCGCGCGTTGTCCCGGCTCATCGCCGCCAGCCCCGCGAGCAGCTGCTCGTCCGTCGCCGAGGCGAGGGTGCGGGCCTGCGCGACGTGGTTCACGGACTCGATGTCCCGGTACTGGTCGAACCGCGTGAAGTGCGCGTTCGTCATCCCGAGCTCCTCGCCCTGGTAGACGTACGGCGTCCCGCGGTGCAGGTGCAGCAGCGTGGCGAGCGCCTTCGCCGACGCGCGGCGGTGCTCGCCGTCGTCGCCGAACCGGGACACCACGCGCGGCTGGTCGTGGTTGTCCCAGTACAGGCTGTTCCAGCCGGCGTCCGCGAGCCCGGCCTGCCAGCGACCGAACGTCGCCTTCAGGTCGGTGAGCCGCAGCGGCCTCGGGTCGAACTTGCCGCCCGGCCCGTGGTCCAGGCCCACGTGCTCGAACTGGAACACCATGTCGACCTCGCGCCGGGCCGGGTCGGTGTACTTCCGCGCCTCCTCGAGGGTCACCCCCGGAGTCTCCCCGACCGTCAGCAGCCGGTCGGCGCGGCCCTCGAACACCTCGCGGTGCATCTCGTGCAGGTACTCGTGCACCCGCGGGCCGTCGGTGTAGTGCGCGCTGCCGTCGCCCCACACCCCCGCGACCACCGGGCCGTCGGGCAGGGCCGTGTCCTTGGAGATGAGGTTGATGACGTCCATCCGGAAGCCGTCGACCCCGCGGTCCAGCCACCAGCGCATCATCGCGTAGACGGCCTGCCGGACCTCGGGGTTCTCCCAGTTGAGGTCGGGCTGCTT
>Ga0164306_10001529_pt1 | contig 10290 bp, 8 predicted proteins | sample Whisoiple_242_MG_FD_110213 | JGI IMG/M metagenome (GOLD analysis project Ga0164306, IMG submission 110213) | Soil microbial communities amended with fresh organic matter from upstate New York, USA - Whitman soil sample_242_MG | ecosystem: Environmental > Terrestrial > Soil > Unclassified >... | reverse complement strand
TTGGCCGAGATCAGCAGGCCGCCGATCGCCAGCAGAGTCCACAGCCGTGGCGACAGCGTTCGCACCCAGGCCAGATCGCCGCGCACCACCAGCAGGCCCCATACTGCAATGGCACACCACAGGGCACGATGCGCCAGCAGTTGCAGGGCAGGCACGCCACGCAACAGGCTCCAGAACAGCGGAAACAGGCCCCAGATGAAGAATGCCGCCGCCCCTGTCAGGGCACCAGCCGTGCGGCCGCGGGTCATGTAATGACTTCAGGCACTGAAGGCAGGCACGCGGCAGCCGCTGCGTTTAGAATTTGTGCGGCGATCCGCCCCGGAGGGATCATGACCAGAGGGAGCATGCATTGAAGACCATTGCCCAGTTTGCCATCGGCTACGAGCAGATGCTCGACGCCGCGGGCAAGACCTGCGGCGACCTGCCCTCGTTCGCGCGCGAGGCCGGGGCCATGCAGCGGATGTACGGCATGATGGTGCTGTGCCGGCTGTTCGACACCAAGGCCATCAACCTGCAGCGCACGGGCCGGCTCGGGACCTATGCCCCCTGCACCGGTCAGGAAGCCACGCATGTGGGCGTGGGTGCCGCGATGCGCACGGAAGACGTGCTCTGCCCGGTGTACCGCGAATACGGCACGCAGATCTGGCGCGGCGTGACGCTGACCGAGATCCTCACCTACTGGGCCGGTGACGAGCGCGGCACGAACTTCGCAGGCCCGCGCGAGGATTTTCCCTGGTGCGTACCCATCGGCTCGCAGACTCCGCATGCGGCCGGCATCGCCATGGCGTTCAAGATACGCAGCCAGCCGCGCTGCGCCCTCGCCTATATCGGTGACGGCGGCACATCGCAGGGCGCATTCCACGAAGCCGTCAATCTCGCAGGCGCGCAGCAGCTGCCGCTGGTGTTCGTGATCGTCAACAATGGCTGGGCCATCTCCGTGCCCGCTGCGGAGCAGACTGCCGCGCAAACCTTTGCGCAGAAGGGCCTGGGCAACGGCGTGCCCGGAGTGCAGGTGGATGGCAACGATGTCATCGCCGTCCGCAAGGTCACCAGTGATGCGCTCGAACGCGCCCGCGGCGGCGGCGGGCCCACCATCATCGAAGCGGTGACCTACCGCCTGAGTGATCACACCACCGCCGACGACGCCACGCGTTATCGTCCGGCAGGGGAGCTGGAACTGGCCTGGCAGCGCGAACCGCTGGCGCGCACGCGCAGTTACCTCGAGGCGCAGGGATGGTGGGACGAGGCGCGCGAAGCGGCATTGCGTGCCGAATGCTCGGCGCAGATCGATGCCGCGGTACAGGCCTACCAGAACCGCCCCGCCGCCAGCAGCGACGACATGTTCGACCACCTGTTCGCCCATCCGCCGGCCGCGCTGCAGGACCAGAAACGCATTGCACGCCAGTACGGCGCCGACGCCACGCACTGACCGAAATGCCCCGCGTCACCCTCGTTGAAGGCATCAACCTCGCGCTCGCGCGCGCACTGGCGGACGACCCGGACGTCGTGCTGGTCGGCGAGGACATCGGAGTGAACGGCGGCGTGTTCCGCGCCACCGACGGCCTGCAGAAGCGCTTCGGCAAGCTGCGCGTGCAGGACACTCCCCTGGCCGAGGGCCTGATCGCCGGCATGACAGTGGGCATGGCGGCGCAGGGGCTGAAAGTGGTGGCCGAGATCCAGTTCATGGGATTCCTGTATCCGGCGCTGGACCAGATCGCCAACCACATGGCGCGCATGCGCAACCGCACACGCGGCCGCCTCACCTGCCCGGTGGTAGTGCGCATGCCGCATGGCGGTGGCATCCATGCGCCGGAGCATCATTCGGAAAGCCTGGAAGTGTTGCTGTGCCATCACGCAGGACTGCGTGTGGTATGCCCCTCCTCGCCCGCGCGCGGCTACGGCCTGCTGCTCTCGGCGATCCGCGATCCGGATCCAGTGATCTTCCTGGAACCGACCCGGCTGTACCGCATGTCGAAACAGGATGTGCTGGATGACGGCAAGGGCCTTCCCCTCGACCAGGCCACGGTCCTCCGCGAGGGCGATGACGTGACGCTGGTCACCTGGGGCGCGATGGTGCATGAGACGACGCGGGCTGCCGAGCTGCTGATGCAGGAGAAGATCAGCTGCGAGGTGATCGACCTGTGCAGCCTCTCGCCGGTGGACCATGACACCATCCTCGAGTCGGTGGCGCACACGGGCCGGCTGGTGATCGTGCATGAGGCGGCACGTCATGCCGGACTGGGGGCCGAGATCGCCGCCACGGTCGCCGAGAAGGCGTTGTACGACCTGCTTGCGCCGGTGGTGCGCGTGACCGGCTACGATACGGTGATGCCGTATTTCGCACAGGAACGTGCCTACATACCTGGCGTCGGGCGCATCGCCGATGCCATCCGCCAGACGCTGCAGGGCTGAAGCAAAGATGAAGCGATTCCATCTGCCGGATCTGGGCGAAGGGCTGCAGGAAGCCGAGATCGTGCGCTGGCATGTGGCGGTGGGCGACCGGGTCGCCGTGGACCAGCCCATGGTGGCCATGGAGACGGCGAAGGCGGTGGTGGAAGTGCCGGCGCCCTTCGAAGGCGTCATCGCTGCGCTGTACGGCAGTCCGGGCGACACGGTCGCGACCGGAGCGCCGCTGGTGGATTTCCAGGGCGATGCGGCCGACACGGTGCGCCTGCCCGCGATGGAGCAGCCTGTCGCGGCCGCGACCACGCAGGGCGGAGTCGTGGGCCAGATGCCCGAATCGGATGAGGTGCTGGCGGCACCGTCGGCGCGTGGCGCGCGCGGCCGTACCCGCGCGGTGCCTGCGGCACGCGAACTGGCACGACGCATGAACATCGACGTCGATGGCGTCAACGGCAGCGGCCCCAACGGACTGGTGACGCTGGAAGACGTGCTGGGCGCCACGCAGTTTCCCGCGGCAGGACGCATCTCACCCGCAACCAGCTCGATGCGTCCTGCAGCGGACGTCACCGAGTCGGGCGAACTGGAGATCCTGCGCAGCCTGCGCCGCGCCATGGCGCAGAGCATGACGCTGGCCCGTGACAACGTCATGGAGTGCACGGTGTTCGACGATGCCGACATCGAAGGCTGGCAACAGGGCGGCGACTACACCGTGCGCCTGCTGCGGGCCATCGGCGCCGGCTGTCGTGCCGAGCCCGGGCTCAATGCCTGGTTCGACGGCACCACGCAGGGACGCCGCCTGTTCCACCATATCCAGGTCGGCATCGCGGTGGATACACCCGAGGGTCTGCTGGTGCCGGTGATCCGCGACGTGGGCAATCGCGACGCCGCCACGCTGCGCGCCGAGGTCAACCGCCTGAAGGTCGGCGCGCGCAGCCGCAGCCTGCCGCCGGCGGACCTGCGCGACTTCACCTTCATGCTGTCGAATTTCGGCGTCATGGCCGGGCGCTACGCCACGCCGGTGGTCGTGCCACCCGCGGTGGCCATCCTCGGCGCCGGCCGCATCTCGCGCGACGTGGTCGCGGTGGACCAGGGCATCGAGGCGCACCGCCGCATTCCGTTGTCGCTGACCTTTGATCATCGCTGCGTCACTGGCGGCGAAGCCGTACGCTTTCTCGCGGCCGTGATCGGGGACCTGCAGCTGCCTGTCTGATCAACTTACGCGGAGTCCACCGATGTCCGGCAAACTCGTCCTGTTGCGCCATGGCCAGAGCCTGTGGAACGTCGCCAACCTGTTCACCGGGTGGCACGATGTCGACCTTTCCGACCAGGGCCGGGAGGAAGCCCGCCAGGCCGGCCGTGAACTGAAGGCCACGGGCATCCGTTTCGATTACGCCTACACCTCGCTGCTGAAGCGCGCCATCCGCACCTTGTGGATCGCCCTCGACGAGATGGACCGCATGTGGCTGCCGGTGGAGAAGAGCTGGCGGCTGAACGAGCGCCACTACGGCGCGCTGCAGGGCCTGGACAAGGCGCAGACCGTCGAGAAGCATGGCGAGGCGCAGGTGAAGATCTGGCGCCGCAGCTACGACATACCGCCACCGCCGCTGCCCGAAAGCGATGAGCGGCATCCGAAGCATGACCCGCGCTACGCGGATCTTGATCCGCGGCTGCTGCCGTCAACCGAGTCGCTGAAGGACACATTGGCCCGCGTGCTGCCGCTGTGGAGCGAGGAGATCGCGCCGCGCCTGCGTTCCGGCCGCAATGTGCTGATTGCGGCGCATGGCAACAGCCTGCGCGCCATGGTCAAGATGCTGGACAACGTGCCGGAGAGCGAGATCGTCGAACTCAACATCCCCACGGGCGTGCCGCTGCTGTACGAGCTGGACTCGGCGCTGAAGCCCACGGGCAGCCGCTACCTGGGCGACCAGGACGCCATCCGGGCCGCTGCCGAAGCCGTGCGGCGCCAGACCGAGAAACGTTAGCCCCGCTGCTAGTCGAAACGACAGCTAGTCGAAACGATAGGCAGTACGGCGCGCGGATTCCCGCTCGCCGAACCGGCTGCAGAACGCGGTGAGTTCGGGAAAGGCATCCAGCGGGATCGTGGGCCGGAACGCGATGTGCTCCACCAGGCAGAAGAGTGACACTTCGAACACGCTGAGTCCCCGTGGCGGCAGGGTTGCGATGCAGGCACCCACGCGCGCGTCCAGCCAATGCAGTGCGCCCTCCAGTCCGGCACGCGCCTTGACGAAATAAGGGTTGTCTGCCGGCAGCGCGTTCACCACCGTTCCCATCACGATCTGCACCTGTGCTGCCATGCCGTGCCAGACCAGTTCCTGCGCGTTGCGCGAGAGGATGCCCGCCGTCTGCTCCGGCCAGATGATCAGTTTGGGGGTGTTGCAGCGCTCGGCAATGGCCCGGCAGATGTTGAGTGCGCCGAACAGCACCGATCCTTCCAGCCGGAGGACCGGCAGTTTCAACGCGGGGTTGCCGGCATAGAACTCCGGCCCCAGGCCGTTCATGTCGGCTATGGGCTCCAGCGGCAAGGGCACGTCCAGTTCGGCGGCAAAGATCAGTGCCATCCGGGTGAACACCGAGCTGCGTCGTCCGATGAGCTGCATGCGAGGAGTCTATCGCATGCGTGCCGCTCGCTGATCAGCCAGGCCTAGCGCCGCGCCACGGCCCAGTTGTCGTACTTGCCGCCGTGCTGCTCTGCCAGATGGGCAAAGCGTGCCGTCAGGGCCTGCATTTCGGGAATGATCAGCCGCAGGCTTTTCTGCGCATGCAGGCTGAATCCGCCGGCGTCGTCTTCCTTGATGTCCAGCGAGAAGCCGTCCGGCCGCAGCGCGAACGCCACCTGCTCGCAGGCAGCGCGGCTGGGCAGCGTGAAGAAGAAGTCGACCAGGTGCGGTGCGAAGGTGTCGACGCCGGCCTTGCGCAGGTTCTGGATGAACTGCTCGTCCCAGTCGATGCCGCGCTTCCTGCGCGCCACGCCGCGCCACTGCGAGATGATGCGCAGCAGCGAGAATGCGCCGACGGCGATCAGCAGGATGAGGAAAGTCTTGTTGCTCACCTACTCCTCCACCTTGCCGGTGTCGCCCGGCGTCTCGTTGACCGAGACCGCGGTGGCGCGCGGGAAGAAATTGAACTCGCTGGCCGAGGCCCAGGTGTAGGCGCCCATGGCCCGGCCGATCACGAGGTCGCCCACCTTCAGCTTCGGCAGCATGATGTTCTCGGAAATGACATCGATGCTGTCGCAGGTGGGGCCGGCCAGCACCGACGGACGCAGCTCCGTCGCCTGTTTCAGGCTCTCCAGCGGATAGCGCGCATGGTCGAACAGCTGGCCGCTGTAGGAACTGTAGAGACCGTCATCCAGGTAGTACCACCACAGGCCGCCGCGCTCGGCGCGGCCCATCACGCTGGCCACGCCGAGGGCCGCGGGACCGGCGATGAAGCGCCCGGGCTCGGCAATCACGCGCACATGGCGCGGCACCGAAGCCAGTGCCTTGCGGATGGGTGCGCAGAAACGACCGATGTCCGGCACGCGCTGCATGTAGTCGATCGGGAACCCGCCGCCGATATCCAGGGTGTCGAAGGCACCGAGCTTCTCGCGACGGGCTTTCTTCAGCAGCTGCACGCAGGCTTCGATGGCCTCGACATGCTTCAGCGCATCGCGCGCCTGCGATCCGACGTGGAAGGAAAAGCCACGGACGCTGATGCCGAGGCGCGCCGCCAGCCGGGCCAGCTCGAGGGCCGCCTCCGGATCGCAGCCGAACTTGCGCGACAGGTCGCTGACGGCGCCCGGGCTGCGGAACGACACCCGCAGCAGCAGCTCGGCATCGCCGCGATAGCGGCGGAACTTGCGCACCTCGTCGGGGTTGTCGGCGACGAACACCTTCACCCCGCCGGACAGCGCGTTGCGGATGTCCTTGTCGCGCTTGATGGGATGGGTGTGGATGCAGCGCAGCGGATCGATGCCCAGCTTCGTGATGAGCTGCACCTCGCCCGTGGTGGCCAGGTCCAGCCAGCCGCCCATGGCCGCAACCGTGCGCACTACCGCAGCATGTGGCAGCGGCTTCAGCGCGTAGTGCAGGTCCACACCGGGCAGCGCCTTCTGCAGCCGGCGGTACTGCACCCTGACGCGCTCGCAGTCGATGATCAGCAACGGCGAACCGAAGGTGGCGACCAGCCGCTGCACCTCGGCCGGTGCGAACGGGTCGATGTAACGCTCCGTCAAGGCAATACACCCGTCCCGAGCGCGGAGTAGCGTCCGCTGTCCGCGGCGGCGCCCACGGCGCCGCGCGCGAGGCGATCGCGTACCGCATCCCAGCGCTCGTCACCAGGCACCTCCTGCACCAGGATCCGCGCACAGCCGGCCTTGTCCAGCGTGCGCAGGTTGGCGTAGAGGTCGTGGCCGAAAGCCTCGGCACGCTTGCCGGCATTGATCCAGGTCACGTACTGGTAGGTCTTCAGCGGCAGCCGCTGCGCCAGCACGGCAATGCGCTGGCCTCCCTCCGAAAGCGACTCGGCCAGGGCATCGATCTCCCCGCCCGGCACGATGGTCAATGGTGTCGCCGGCGCATAGTGGGCCGGGGCGCTGCCTGGCACGCGCGGGGAGCTCTTGTCGGCGCCGATCTGCACCTCGCCAACCACGCCGCGCAACTGGCTGAGCGTCACGGCACCCGGGCGCAGCAGGCGCACCGAATCGTCCAGGCAGCTGACGATGGTGGACTCCAGGCCCACCTGACATTCGCCGCCGTCCAGCACCACCTTCACGGCATCGCCGAATTCATCCTCCACGTGCTCTGCGCGCGTGGCGCTGAGCCTGCCGTAGCGGTTGGCGGACGGTGCCGCGATGCCGCCGCCAAAGGCATCCAGCAGCTGGCGCGCCATGGGATGCGAGGGAATCCGGATGGCCACGCTGTCCTGTCCCCCGGTGACCACGTCCTGGACGTTTTCGCCGCGGGGCAGCACCAGGGTCAGAGGGCCCGGCCAGAATGCCGCCGCCAGTTTCTCGGCCGCGGGTGTCAGCTCGCGCACCCAGCGCCGCAGGTATTTTGCCTGGTCGATGTGCACGATCACGGGATGGGAAGGTGGACGCCCTTTCAGCTCGTACACCTTGCGTACTGCAGCCGGGTTGGAGGCATTCGCGCCCAGTCCGTAGACAGTTTCCGTCGGAAACGCCACCAGCTCGCCGTCACGCAACGCGTCGACGGCGGCCTCGATTTCAGCCTGGGATGCCCGGACCACTTTGACCATCCCGCCATTCTATCAGCCGGACCTGCCCGACCTGCCGAAGCCTGCGTCCGGCTGGCGATACCGTGAGCCGCGCCTCTATTCCAGCGAGCGCCGATCCCAGCCCGTTGGCGTACGCACCAGTTCGGATGTAGGCCAGTACTGGCGATCCAGCTTCAGGGTGATCACCTCCGGGACGTTGTTCCAGGTCAGTGTGCGCAGCCGCAGCGAGGAGCGGTCCGGCCGCCCCGCCACCACCTTCAGGAAGGCATCCAGATCGGGGGTGGGCTGACCGTCCACTTCCACGATGCGCCGTCCAGGGAACAGGCGATAGCGAGTGGCTGGAGAGCCATAGGAAAAGAACGCGACATAAACACCCGCCGGCGCGACACCGCGCTGCTGGCTCATGGCGCGGTGCGGCGCATGCAGGGTGGCGCCGGCCCATTGCACCACGCGATCCACATCGACGCCCGACAGCGCGGTGGTGGGCACGTCGAGCGTTACCTCTCCGTTGCCCCGCCACACCGTTACCTTTACCTGTTCGCGATCCACCACCGCACGCTCCACGTCGCGGAAGCTGGTCACGGTGGCGCCGTCCACCGCCAGCAGCAGGTCGCCCTGCTGCAGCACCCGGGACGCCGGTGCGCCACCGGTGATGCGCGCCACGCCCAGGACACGCCGTGTCTCCGGACTTTTCTTTTCCAGCTTCTGCAGCCAGCTGTCCGAGAGCCCGAGCCGCCGCGCCTCGGTCAGCGGCTGCACGCCCAGCTCGACGTCCAGCGTGTGCAACGGCTTGCCGCTCTTCACGTGTTCGAGCATCTCGGCCACCAGGTCTATGGCCACGCCACGATTGCTCTGCACGGTTTCACGGCCCGACTCCAGCGGGAAGCTGGACCACAGCGCCTGCACGGCGCCGTCGGCATCGACCAGGACGCCGTCGAACTCGGTGGGCGGATTCAGCAGTTCCGCCGCCTCCAGGTTGCTGTCGCGGAACTGCATGGTGCGGGACAGGGGCAGGTCGAGCGGATCCACCGATGCCACGCGGGTGGACCGGGATTTCAGCTCCCCGTCGCCGTCCATGCCGATGACGGTGACGGTCTGTCCTGTCTCCAGCGGCGTCGCGCTGAACCGCGCGCTGCGCATCGGCGTGGTGCCGATCAGCTTCGGGTCATAGGACACGACCGCAAGATTGTGCAGCGGATGGATGAACTCCACCTTGCCCGGAATCTCCAGTGCGCCGCCGAATGTCAGCCGTACGTCACCCAGGGATACGGGGACCGTGTTGCGGTCGATCACCACCAGGCCGCGCTCGGCATCCACCAGCAGGCCGGTGCCGTGGTAGTTGCGGTCGGAGATGCCTGCAATGGCAAAGGGCATGTCGAAGGTCACATGCACCAGCGAGGGCGCCAGGCGGGCCATCAGGCGGTCGCGCACGGCCGGCAGCGCCGTACTGCCACCATTCACCTGGCGTGGTGGCGGGCCGTCCTCCAGCGGATCACAGGGCCACAGGCCGGTGGTGTCGTCACGACGGCAGCTGCGCGCCTGGAACCAGCGGCGGTCCATGCGCACCGAGCGCAGCTGTGAACCATTCGGGTCGTCGATGGTGGTGAATCGCAGCGCCGCGCGGTCGCCATCACCCAGCCGTGCCAGCTGCACGCGCAGATCGCCGGTGTCCCGCACGGGTTCGCTGTTCACCATGGTGATCAGCGCACCGCGTGGAACCCCCGCCGCAGCCAGGCTGTAACCCGGGTTGGCCACATACACGCCGGAGATCGGCAGGTTGAAATGCCGCGCCTGCTGGTAGGAAAGGTTGTGCACCACGGCGTCGCCGAACTCGAGATAGCTGGCCGGCGTGATGGTTTCCAGGTCCCGCACCTCCACCTCGACCTCACGCAGCGTGCCGCCGCGCTGCACCTTCAGTCGCAGGCGCCGGCCGATCGAATTGTCGAGCACCTCTTCCAGGGGCTCGAAGGTGATGACGTCGCGGCCATCCACGGCGATCAGGATGTCGCCGATCTGCAGCAGCCCGTATGCCGCCGAGCCCGGCTGGATCTGGTCCACCACCAGCATTCCCGTATTGTCCGGGAAGGCCTTGCGCATCGCCGATTCGGTCTCGGCGCTGAGACCGAGGCGACGCAGTTCATCGTAGGGCGTGTAGCTGAATACGGTTTCCAGCGTGCCGCGTGGCACCGGCTTGCCGGCCTGCAACAGCTGCACGGCGCGCTTCACCCGTCCCAGTGGCAGGTAGAAGCTCGATGCCGCCCCGGTTGCACCCCCGGCATTGAGTGCGACCACGCGACCTTCGATATCCACCACCGGTGAACCCGAGGAGCCACCGGAGGTGCCCGATGCGGCCTGCAGGTAAAAGGTGTTGAAGTCGTTGTACCGCGCAACGCCATATGCGGGCGCATCCCGATCCAGGCGCGCGATGGTGCCGGCAAGGATGGACAGCTGCTCGCCGGCATTGTTGCCGATGACCCGGATCTCGCGGCCGATCTGCGCGCCGGCCGGATACAGTGGCAGGCTCGGCGGCTTGATGAAGCGCAGCTTGGAGGGATCGTAGCGGTACAGGCCGAAGTCATGCACCGGATCGCGGTACACCGGATACAGCTGCACTTCCTCGCGGTTCAGGAAGGTCGCCTCGGCAGTCACCGG
>Ga0164306_10001528_pt1 | contig 10291 bp, 8 predicted proteins | sample Whisoiple_242_MG_FD_110213 | JGI IMG/M metagenome (GOLD analysis project Ga0164306, IMG submission 110213) | Soil microbial communities amended with fresh organic matter from upstate New York, USA - Whitman soil sample_242_MG | ecosystem: Environmental > Terrestrial > Soil > Unclassified >... | reverse complement strand
TTTGCCCCCTCCAGCACTACACGCCAACACCACTAGTCCAAGAAGACCGAAAGACGGCGGCACAAGCCGAAAGAACGCCCGCATTCGTTACACGCTACAACGAGTTCTGCCGGGCGCAAGGGTGCGCCGCGCGCTCGCTACGCTTTGCTCTCGCGACGCGTCGTTGCGCGCCAATCAGCGGTGATGAGCTCGCAGCGTGCCTCCTTCAGCTACACCACTCGTATCGCGGCGAGCTGCAATGACCGACGCTGGATCCGAACCCGCGGATCGCGCGCGCCTTCGCTTCACGAAGTGAAGACGGCGACGATGGACTTGCTCGGATGGATTTTTCGCCGCTCACTGCGTCGAGACTCTGCGTGCAAGGTGTAACTTTCCATCCGGCTTGCGTGCGCATGCCTTCGCGCGGCCCTTTTTCCTTGATTAAGTCCATTGCTGTCATGGACTTGAGCCACCGAGGCTCGCTACTCGACGTCGACGACGTAGCTCTGCCAAGTGATGCCGCCACGGCTATCGCGCAGCACCACCCACAGGTGCACCGGCCCCGCGCTGCTCGGCGCCGTCCACACGCCGTCGCTGAAGGCGGCCGTTTCGTCTTCGCGGCGCCCGGTATGGTCGTCGTCGAAGGCGCCGGCGCCGGCGAACCACGACAAGCGCATCGCCTCGCGCCGGTCGACCAGCTGCCGAGTCAGAGGGTCGTAGTAAATATAAGTCTCCGCGCCGAAGCAGCCGCGCGGCATCTTGCAGTCTTCGGGGCAGTCGGCGGCGAGCTCGTCGGCGCCGCAAATGCCGTCTCCGCAGCTCGAGCTCACCGGGCACTCCGGCCACGTCGCGCGCAGCGAAAGCTTCTGACCTTTGGCGACTCGCAGCGGCTCCGTTGCGCCGTCGTCGACGGTCAGCGGCGCCATCTCGTCGGCGTTCACGAGCACGTTCAGCAGCTGTGGGTGCTCGTTGATGCGAACGCGCTTTTGATACACGAGGAGCTGGTCGCCGGTCAGCGACGGCAAGCCGCACGACAGCCCCGCTTGCGCCACCGTCAACAGCCGCCCCTGGCTTCCCGCCGCTAGCACGCGCACGGGTTGAAAGAAGCTGCCGGTGCTGTCGGGATCGGTGGGCCTACCGGGAGCTTCGCCCGCCATGTTGGGCGGCACGTCGGGGCCGAAGCGCCGACACGCATCTTTAGGTAGCGCGCCGCTCACGGTCGCCCCGTCGCCCAGGCGGTCGAACTGCTCACCAGACGAGGCCAGGCATGCATCACTCACGTCGTTCGTCTCGGCGACGGGCTTGGCGGCGTTACAAAACGCCCAGTCGAGCGGGAAATCGCGCAAAGTTCCGCTCGGCTCGACCACCAACGCGCGGAGCGTGACGGACTGGCCGGGCTTGGCTTGGGCGGGGGTGGCCTGCACGGCGAGCACGCGACGGTCGAGCACCTCCGAGTTGCGATCGTCGAAGGACGGCTCGCAGCCGAGCAGACCGAGCGCGGACAGGGTGAGCGCGACAGTGCGCGCCGGGCGAAGACCAATATTTACCATTCGAACCTCGCGCCGAGCACCGGCAAGATCGGCAAACCGCTGATGTAGCCGCGCTTTTGGAACGTGTAGTTGTAGACGATCTCTTCGGGGTTCGAGCGATCGGTCACGTTCTGCACGTCGACGAACACTTCGGCTTTGCCCCAAGACCATTGAAAGCGCTTGGCGACGCGCGCGTCGAGCTGCGCGAACGCCGGCACGCGGATCGAGTTCTGCGCGCCGAACACCGGCTCGTACAAATCACGCCGGGCGCTATAGAAGGCGCCCACGACTGGCGTGCGAGGGTAGCCGGTCGAGTAGCGGAAACGCGCGCCGACCTCGAAGCCGTGACCAAGATCGTAGGAGCCGACGATGGCGGCGACGTGGGTCTGATCGTAGTCGAACAGCCGATAGGTGGCGCCCGGATGGTCGAGCCGCTCGCTGCGCATCAACGTGTAGCTGATCCAGCCGAAAAAGCGCGCCGACAGCTCCTTGCGGAGCAGGAACTGCACCCCGAAAGCGCGGCCCGCCCCTTCTTGCACCAGCGCCTGCGCGAGCTTGGGAGTCGGGGAGTCGCTGCGCACGGCGAGATCGCTCGACTTCGAGTAGAAGACGACCTGCTCGAGCGACACGTCGTCGCGCAGCTTGAAGTTGGCGCCGGCCAGGACGTGCGTAGCGTGCGACGTACCTAGCTGCGGATTGCCGAAGACGGCCGACAAGTCGTCGCCGGTCGGGGCCTGCGCGTACGTACCGACGGCGCCCTTGAACGAGAGCCGGGGCAGCATCTGGTAGATCACGTTCAGGCGCGGCTGCGGCACCGTCGTCTGGTGCGCGAAGCCGACCGACGGCGTAGCGCCTACCACCGGGGTCTGGCGGCTGCCGCTGACCACGAACGGCTCGACGCGAAAGCCGGGGATGACGTGGAGCTTGCCGTCGAACAAGCTGGCGTCCATCTGAGCGTACGGCGCGATCGAGCCGATGGTCGTGGTCCAGTCGTCGGCGTTGACTTGATCGCCTGGCTGCTGGCCGAAGACCGCGACGTCGCCTTCGCGCGGGGGGATCGTGACGGCGCCGCGGCGCGCGAGCTTGGAGCGTCTGCCTTCGGCGTCGACGCCGACGACGATGGCGACTCTCTCCGCGAGCCGGCCGCGCCACTGCGCTCGCACGCCAAATTCTACTGATTTTACGTCGAGCACGGTGGGCGTGCCGCCGAACGACGAGAGCGTGCGCAGATGATCGGTGCCGCCCCACGGGGTGAAGCTGAGGTTGCTCCCGTCTTCGAATTGGCGCTTGTAGGTGACGCCGAAACGATTGAAGCCGGTGAGCGTGTCTTGCGTCTTGACCTGCGCGGGATCCGGGTTCGAGACGGTGCGTGTGAGCACGTCGCGCGAGACGATGCCGATGGCATCGACGCTCTCGTTCTGCCGCAGATCTTGCTGCACCTTGAGCTGCGCGTCGTAGTAGTTGGGGATCGGGACGAAGTCGTTGACGTCTTTGTTGGTGAAGACGTTGATGGTGTCCGCGAGGTAGCTCTTGCGCGCGGCGACGGCGACGCGCGTGTGCTCACCGACCGGCGCCTCGAGCATGGCCGAGGCGTCGATCAAGTCCGCCGCGACGTAGCCGTGCACGCGATCGTTGCGCAAGGTGCGGGTGTCGATGGTGACGAGACCACCGAGGCCGCGCCCGTACTCGGCGCCGTAGCCGCCGGGGGTGAGGTTGATGGCTCGCACCAGGTCGCTGTTGACGGTCGAGCGCAGACCGCCGCCGTGATAGAGCAGCGGGATTCGCACGTTATCGACGTAGATGCGCGTGTCGTTGGGCGCCGCGCCCCACACCACGAGCTGCCCCGAGCCGAACGAAGCGCGGGCCACGCCGGGCAGGTTTTGCACGACCTTCAGGGTGTCGCCGCCGGTGCCGGGGATGCGCCGGCCCTCTTCGGCCTTGATCTCGGTGGTGGTGATCTCCTTTTTGATACGCGGCGCCACCACCACGACCTCGAGGTCGCTCTCTTCTCCGTCGCCCCCCTCTTCCTTCGGCTCGAGCGAGTATTTGACGCTCAACTTCTTGAGCGGCTCGAGCGTCTCGTCGGTGGAGACGACGGTCGAGCCGGGCGCATCGATCTGCACCTTGATCGGGCCGAGCGGCACCTCTTTGAACTCGAAGTGCCCGTCGGCGTCGGTGACGGCTTCGCCCAAGTCCTCGACGGTGATCTTCGCACCCTCGATCGGCTTCTTGGTGAAGCGGTTCATCACCACGCCGTCGTAGTTGACGACCGGCTGCTTCGGCTCTTCTTTCAACACGAAGTCGTAGCGGTAGGTGATCTTGACCGGCGCGGGCTTGCCGTCGACCTCGGCCGGCTCGAAGCGAAACTTGGCGACCGCTTCTTGGGCGGCTTGGTCGAAGGCCGGCCCCGCGGAGTTGATCACGGCCACGTCGTCGACGGTGCCCTTGTCGGTGATGGCGATCTGGAGCACCACCGACGCCATCTTGCCCGCGGCCTTCTCGGACTCCGGGTACGGCGCGTCTACGAATCGCACCAATTTGGGCAGCTTGGTGAGCTTGCCTTGACGACCCGGGGTTTCACCGGACGCGCCGGTGGTCTGAGCCAATGCGGAGGGCGCTCGCGCGCAAACTCCGAGCGCTACGAGCGCCACGACTAAGCCAAGCTTTTGCAAGCCCTTACTCTCCCAATGCGAAGCGGAACGTGATCACGAAAGACGAGCCGACCGGCTTGCTGCAGGCGCTGCCGGGCGTGAACTTGATGCGGCGCGCGGTCGCCACCGAAGACTCGTCGAGGCCGTGACCGAGGCCGGCCAGTACTTGAACGTCGGTCACGTTGCCTTGAGCGTCGACGCTGAGCTTCAGCTTCACGCGACCTTCGACCTCGGCGGACCGAGCGTCGTCCGTGTACTGCGGCTGCGCGAAGCCGAGCGGCTTCGGCTTGATGACGTCTTCGGCGCACGGCGAGTCGCCAGCGATGGCATCTTTCACCGTGCCGAAGCTCTTCTCTCTGGGCGGCGGTGCGGTCAGCTTGGCGACGCCCTGCGAGCTGCCACCGCCAGGACCGACGGGAATGCCGACTCCGACGCCGGTGCCGGGTCCACCCACGCCCGTCATCGAGATACCGAAGTCGGGCATGGTGTTCAGGGCTGCGTGCGGCGGCGCGGCGGGCTCGGGCGGAGGTGGCTCCGGGGCCGCCTTGGGCGGCGCTTTGAACGTCGACTTCGGCTTGAGGATCTCGGGCGGAGCCTCGACCGGCTTGGGCTTGTCTTCGTCAGGCTTCGGCTTCTTCTTCTCCGAAACCATGACCCCGATCGACTCGGACTTCTTCGGCTCTGGGGTCTTGAGCGCGATCATGCCGCCGAGCAGCGCGACGTGCGCGGCGGCGCTGAACACGTAGACCGGCTTCAAGAGGTTCATGACGTCAGCTACTGAACTTCGACGTTGATCGCGAACTTGAAGATGCCTTCGCCGCGCGCCACGTCGATGACGTGCACGACCTTACCGTGAGGCACTTCTTTGTCGGCGGTCACGATCAGGTTGACGTCGGGGTTGCTGGCGTGGGCTTCCTTGAGCTTGGCCGACAGCTCGTCCTCGGCGATCGGCTTCTGATTGAAGTAGACCCCTCCGGCCTTGGCGATCGTCACCGCCGCCAGCGACTGCACGGAGTCCGCGCCATTGCTGGCCTTGGGCAGCTCGACCTTCAAGCTCTGCGACACGATGTAGGTCGCGGAGACCATCATGATCACCAAGAGCACGAGCACCACATCGACCATCGGGGTGACGTTGATCTCGGTGATCATGCCCTTCTTTCCGCCTTTTAGTGTGCCGGCCATGCTCAGCTCCTCAGCTCGAGGGGGCGCTCTGCAGCTTGCTCTCGGACGGCGAGCGCAGCGGCATGGGTAGGGGCAGCGGCTCACCGAGCGCGTTCAGCTCTTGCGCGGCCTTGTGGTTCGACTTGAGCAGAGCCATCATCTGCCTGGTGATGATCGAGACGTTCGCCTCGATCTCGCTCACCTTCTTCTGAGCCAGGTTGTAGCCAACGACCGCCGGCAAGGCGACGACGAGGCCGACCGCGGTGGCCACGAGCGCCTCCGAGATGCCGCTCATCACGCCGCCCATGGCTTCGTGGTTTTGGCCGGCGCCGCCCAGCTGGTGAAACGACTCGATGACGCCGATGACGGTGCCGAGCAAGCCGACGAAGGGCGCGTTGTTGCCGAGGGTGCCCAAGAAGGTGAGGCCACGCTCGAACTCCTTGCGTTCGCGCGTCATCGAGGCCTCGAGCACCTCCGACACCGCGTCGGGGCCGCCCTCGATCCAGTCGAGCGAAGGCTTGATGATCTTGGCTTCGATCAGCTTGCTCTTGGCCAGGAGCTCTTCAGCGCCCCGGCGATCGCCGTCGCGAAGCTTGCGCACGAGGTCGACCGCCAGCTTGTCGGCGTTGCCCGCGCCTTTGCGGAAGAACAAGAAGCGATCGAGCATGATGGCGATGGACACCATCGAGAGGGCGATGAGCAGGTACATCACCCAACTTGCGCCCAACAGGGCCACTTTGGTCAGATTATGAATCAACATTTGCGCTTCTCCCTTTGGAGCTAGAAACTGAAAGTGTTCATGAACAGGCCGGCGCCGGTGCCGTTGTCGGCGTTGATGTCGAGCAGCTGGCCGACGGCGCCGAACGTCTGCACGCCGTCTTCGTGGAGCTGCAGCTCGAACGTCGTCGCCGCCTCGCCGCAGTGGTCATACAGGTCGACCCAGACCAGATAGTCGCCGGGCGCCGGATCACCGTCGAAGACGACGTCTTCTTCCATGATGCCGTCGAAGGCGCAGCGCGCGTTGGAGTCGCGGTTCAGTGTGCCGGAGCCTTCGATACCGCCGCTCGGGAGCTTCTTGTCGTCGGGCACGACGCCGGTGTTGGGCCGTTTGGAGCTGGTGATCTTGCCGTCCGGGCCCTGCACCTGCAGATCGAGATCGGCGTGGTTGTGCCAGACCAGCGAGATGACCTTCTTGCCCTCGGGCAGTAAGCTCTTCACCGTGAAAGGGATCTCGCTCGGCGCGCTGAATCGGCCGCGCTTGTCGGTCTGGGCCACGAGAACCGTCTGGGAGCCGAGCGGCATCTGGCGCGTAAACCGGAATTTCAGCGACCAGTCGAGGCCGGGATCAATCAAGTCGGGCAGCCCGACCGGGACCACCCAGTAGCCGCTGCCGGCACCTTTGACGCCGACCGCGACCGCGTAGGCGCTGAGCGACGCGCGCCCCGAGAGGCTCTTTTCGGGTCCACCGGCCAGAGCCCCGCTGCTGGTCGACGTGGTGAGCGGCAGCTTCTCGAGTCCGTCGTTCGGGAGGCTACCGGCGTTGAAGGTAGCGTTGCTGACGACGATCGGCTCGAGCGCCCCGCCAGTGTCACCGTACGAGTCGGCGCAGCCGAGCGCGGCGAGCGCGCCTAAGACCTGGATGAGAAGGCGAGAGCGATGCGGCATCACAACTCCCCCTGCAGGCGAATGGTGACCACGTTGTTCTTGCGGTCGGCGGGAACGCCGCGCGCGTCGGTCGCGAGGTGGTCTTTGACGATGTCCCACTCCGCGAACAGCTTCACGCCGTCGGGCAGGCGGAATCCGACCAGGGGCGAGACGGTTTTGAGCGACGCCTTGGTGGGTACGACCTTGCCGTTTTTGCTGGCGAAAACGTCGGCGCGCGGATCGTAATAGTCGTAGCGCACGCCGACGATGGCGTGCGGCGTGATGTCTTGCAGCAGCGCGACGTTGTAGCCTAGCTGCCGCTCGTCATGCCCGGCGGTGACGGGGTCGGAGATGAACAGCCCGCGGTCCAAGTTGTTCGCGATCACCAGCTCACCGAGCAGCTCGGTTTGGCCCAAGGCGGTCTTCAGCGCGACGTCGATGTCGGCGCCGACGGCCCAGTGCTTGAAATTCGACGACCGCCCCGGTGAAGAGCCCGGCGTCGACGACAGCTCGATGTTGCTGATCTGACCGTCTTCGTTGGAGTCGGTCCACGACACCTGCGACTTGGTGCCGTCGGTGCCGCGGAAGGTGCTGCTACCATTGAGCAGCGACACGCCGCCGGAAGCTCTGACGACGCGGCTCACTTCGGCCGCGACTCCGAGCCGACCGATGATGTCTTTGGCGGCGTTCGGATCGCGAAGCGGGAAGCCGGCCGGTTGCCCCGCGGGCTCGCCGTTCACGATCGAGACGCCATAGTTGAAGAAGCCGAGCGTGCCGGCGACGCGGACCCCGACGTCGGGCTCGGAGGGGAAGAAGGCGCGCGACGCCGTCGAGCGCTCCAAGAACGCGCGGGTGCGTGGGCTCTCTTGCAGCTCGCGGCCGAACGACGGCAAGAGCACGCCCGCCGTGACCGCGATCAGCGGCGCGACGTCGCTCGCGCCCCCCGCGCCACGGTAGACCGCGCTGACCTCGGCTCGCTGCACGCCCGCGCTCGGACCGCGCACGGTGTTGGCGTCGAGCTCGAGGAGGAACTCGGCATAGCGATGCTTCGACTCGACCTTCAACCGACCGCGCCGGAGCAAAAACCGATTCTGGTTGAGCGGCTGCCCGCCGACGGCCAGTTGATCGTCCGAGTCTCGATGAAACTCGAGCTGAGCCTGCGCGTAGGCGCTCAGCTGCACGTCGTCGTACCAGTGCCAAACCGCGGGCGCCCTCGGCGGCGGCGCGACGGGCGCGGCGGCACGAGCTTGCTGCTCGGAGCCCACGCTTTCGGTCAATCGAGCCAGCTGCGTCTCGAGCGCCTCGATGCGGGCTTCGCGGGCCACGTTGGCGGCGCGCTCGGCCTCGAGCTTCGCGGCGTCGGACGGCGCCGTCGGGGTGGGGGCAGCGAGCGGAGTCGCGGCGTCGGGCTCGGCGGCCAGAGCGACCTGCGACGAGAGCAAGACCGCGGCCAAGCTCGGGAGACCTTTCGACCAGACTTTCTTCACGCAATTCACCAGTCAGTAATGAGAACGATACAGAGTCGTAGGCAGTCGTTCGCCACCGAACGAGCTCAGCGTCCGGTGGCGAACGGTTTGCGATGATGAGCCCAGCGAACCGAGAGAGCGCGCGAACGACGCTCTCCCGCTCGCCATCACGGCCTCAGTTCAGCGCCGGCAGCTCGCCGTTGACCAGCGACGTCAGGTCGCTGTTCCTGAACGGCTCGCAGCCGGTGGTCGGGCACGCATTGAGGAAGTCCTTCAACGCGCTCGGCTTGCCGCAGAAGCAACCGACGTCGGCGTCGTCGGAGCAGTCTTGCACGGGGCCGTTACCGGCCGCGCCCGGGCCCATGCCCGCGTCGCCGTTCGGCGCGTTGCCGACTCCGCCCGTGTCGTTGCCGTCGTCGCGGCCGCCCGTGTTGCTCGGCGCGTTGCCCTCACCAGCGTCGGACTTCTTGCCAGCGGAGCCGCTGCTGCTGCCGCCTTTGCCGGCGCTGCTGCCACCAGTGCCGCCCGTAGCCTTGCTTCCGCCCGCGGGAGCCGGGTTACTGTCGTCGTCGTCGTCTCCGCAAGCAACGGCGAAGGCCATCGTGCAGCCGAGCAAGGCGACCAGGAGCGGAGTCTTGAAGAAAGATTTGCGCGTTTGCATCAGATTGCCTCGCAGAAGCCGTAGCTACAGGTGAGAGAAGAGTCGGCGCAGGGGTTGTCGTCGTCGCACGAGACGCAGGCGTCTTTGTGCTCGCCACGCACCTCGTCGTAAAAGCAGCTGCAGGTCGGGTTGACGCTCGTCAGCTCGCCGATCTCCGAAGCGCGGCTAACTTGCATCGCGCACTGCGGGATCAAGTTCTTGTCGCGCTCTTTGGCGATGATCGCGTACGGGTTGTCGCCACCGACGAGCTTGTCACCGTTGATGTAAGCGATGACGTCGGCGACTTCGTCGCGCTCCGGCGTCTTGTTCGCCTTGACGTTGGTGTACATGTGGAGCGGCCCCCACGCCGCGTACTTGCCGGTGCGAACGTTGAGCTTGTCTTTCGAGCCCGCCGTCGAGTCCGGCCACCAGCCGCAGGTCTGGTCGTAGGCTTGGAAAGCCAAGCCGCGAATGGTGTCGCGGTGATCGTCGAGCTCGTTCGACGCCAAAATACCGATCGTGGTGTCGAGGTTGGTCGCGGTGCCGATCTTGTTGACCATGTCACCGCTGCCCTTGAGCGTCTGACCGGTGGCAGGAGTGCTGTTCTGCGCCCAGCTGCCGGGGGGAACGTGAATGGCGGCGCCGAGCAAGCTCTGCGTGCCGGAGCCGGGACCGCGCATCCAGATGTCGGCGTCGGCGCTCCAAGGCGTGCCTTCGGTGTAAGACTTGCCGGTGGCGGGGTCGTTGCTGGAAGGCTTGAAGCCGAACACCAGGTAAGCCGCCTCCGCGCTGATCGACTTGATGCCCGCGTCCGCGCCGGCCGGCACGACGAAATTCATCGCCTGAACGGGGCCTTGAAAGTCGGCGATGCCGTCCGGCACCTCGTCGACGTTGTCGCAGCTGGTGGCAAACACGTCGGAGAGGCCGAGATCCGCCAGGGTATTGGCGGCGGCGGTACAGGTACTACCGGTACCGATCAACCCGACGTCGGTGCCGGTCGGCAGCGGGGTGCTCTCGAAGATGGCCCCCACGCCGGTGCAGGAACCTTGCGAGTGGAAGACGATGACCATATCGTCGGCCACGGCGTTGGCGAGATCGAGCACGAAGGGCTGGGCGGCGCTCGAGCCGGTGATGAAGACGTGCGGCTTGGTCGGCTCGTAGGCGGCGCAGTCGCCCACGGACGTGGCAGCGCGCGCGGCGCCGCTCAGCGCGAGAATTCCC
>Ga0164306_10001527_pt1 | contig 10291 bp, 7 predicted proteins | sample Whisoiple_242_MG_FD_110213 | JGI IMG/M metagenome (GOLD analysis project Ga0164306, IMG submission 110213) | Soil microbial communities amended with fresh organic matter from upstate New York, USA - Whitman soil sample_242_MG | ecosystem: Environmental > Terrestrial > Soil > Unclassified >... | reverse complement strand
CGCTCGTCGCCCCTTCATCATCGGCGAGAGTCTGTTTCCCGAGCACCAAACCGGTTTCGAGATCTATGGTGCTTGGAACTTCGGGCCTTCGCAGGTGGGATATCACCTCACGCTGTCCAACGGTCGCGGTCCGATCGACACGTATCAGGATCTCGACCACAACAAGGCGGTCGGTGGGCGCTTGTTCTTCAAGCACGAGACCGCGAAACTCGGCACCCTCACTTTGGGCACCTCTGGCTACAAAGGCACCTATACCGACAGCACTGATGCCTATTCGGCCGATGCATCTGGTAAGCTGGTGGTCACGCACCCAATCTCGGCCCAATACAAAGAGCTCAGCTTGGCGGCTGACCTCAAGTGGGAACTCGGGGGCGCACTCGTACAAAGCGAAGTCATCATGAACGATGTCGCGTATCCCGATGATCACCGCCCGCCGATGTACCCGGTGGCTGGCGGTCCACCCGGGTTCGCGCCTGACCACCGGCGCGTTGGTGTGTACGGACTCGCGGGCTACCGCTTCCCGTTCCTAGGCATCATGCCCTTCTTCGGTGCGGAGTATTATGACGTCGGTCTGTACGCTTTCACGCCGCCTTCAGCGGCGCTCTGGGGTGGTTTGAATGTTCGCCCGACGGCTCGCGTCGTGCTCAAAGCGCAGTATACCTACTCTTGGTTCTCCGCATGGCAGGGCCCTGATTACGGACACTACAACGGCATCGACCTCCAAGCAGCATGGAGCTTTTGATGAAGACTAGACGATCCTTCTTGAGTGTGTGTGTTGCACTGTCGTGCTTGGTCGCGGCCTCCGGAATCACGACCCCGGTGGGCGCCGGTGAGGCGAAGACGCGGCTCGCCATCGTGGTGTCCAAGGACAGCCCCGTTTCGGACATCTCGATCTTCGAGCTGAAGCGCTTGTATCTGGGCGAACGCATCAACGCTTCGGGCAAGCGGCTCTTGCCGCTGAACTTGACGCCCGCCTCCCGCGAACGCAGCGCGTTCGACAAGACGGTGCTGAGCATGTCGCCCGACGCCATCGCCCGCTACTGGATCGATCGCAAGATCCGGGGTGACTCGGGCCCGCCGAAGGCGATCGAACCGCTCGATCTGATGCAGCGCGTGGTCGCCCGACTCGACGGCGCCATCGGCTATGCTCCCGTCAACGAGATTCGCCCGGAGCTGAAGGTGATTCGAATCGACGGCAAAGCGCCAGGCGACAGCGGATATCCGCTCGAGTTCTGAGCCGAAGCTACGAACGCCGAGGACGAAGACGCGGAGTTTGCGACGAGCAGACTCCGCGTTCTTGCTTTGGCATCCGTTGCTGCCACGGGCCACTGCTCCTGCGATTCGTCGTGGAGCACCGCCCTGCGCGCGAAGAAGGCATTGTGTTTGCACAGTATCCTTCGAGCGACGAGAACCCTCGTCGGTAACCTCCGCGCGAATCGAAGTCGAGGCGAGCGCGCCGCGAGCCGCTCCGCGGGCCGAGGTCGAGCAAAGGTTCGGTTGGTAGCGGACCGACCTCTCCTTTCACGCTACGGGGACAAAAGGATCACTTTGTTGCAGCTCGTGGGGATGCTCGGGGCCATGCATTGAGCACTCGTGCCAAACGCCGAACAAGGCAGCGCGACGATGTCCGTCATGCACTGGTCGTAGGAGGCGGCGACAGAGACCGCACGGTCACAATTGAGCGTGGAGCGAATACCGCTCATGCACGCATTGTACTCATCGTCCCGGCTAAAACCCGGATCGCATCCCAACTCCGCGATGCAGCTTGCACCGAGTCCGCAAAAGGATTCTTGGAAGTCGACACATTTCTTCGAAGCGGCGGAGGTGCTCCCGCCTCCGTCGCTGCCGCCGCAGCCCAACACCAATACTCCCAACGTCACCCACCAGTTCAATTTCATCACCCACTAATCGACCGAAATGCGGGACACGGGTCAATGGCTATTTTTGCCTTCGGCTGATTCGGTGCCGAAATCGAATCGTGTGAGTGTTCAGTCAGACCAGGTGAGCTTGACCGTCGTTCCCACTCGAGGCGTGCTGTCGAACGCGATCACGGCGCCGGTGCGCCGGGCAATCGTCGCCACCGCGAATAGCCCGAGGCCGGTGTTCCGTCCGCTCTTGGTCGTAAAATAGGGCTCGAAGATTTGCGCTGCTTGCTCGGGCAAAATGCCGCTGCCCGTGTCTCGAATTTCGAGCGATACGCTCGAATCAGTGCGGCGAGTATTGACGAAGACCGTGCCGCCGCTCGGCATCGCTTCTTTCGCGTTGACCACCAAGTTCAAGACCACGCGCTCGAGATCGGCGCGCCCGGCGCGGACGCTCGCTTCCGGCGCCAAGTCGAGCTCGAGCGTGTGAGTCGGAGCCAGCAGTGCCTCGAGCGTCGCGCGTGTGTCGTCGATCACGAACGAGAGATCCGACTCGAGTCCGACGGCGCGCGACGGCGCGTCGAGATCGCGCAGTTGCCCCACGATCCGCGCGGCGCGCTGACAATCACCGACGATCTCTTGCAGGGCTTCCGACTGCCCGTTCTCGGCGTCGCGAACGGCGAGCTCGGCCCGACCGGAGATGGCTTGCAGCAGGGTGTTGATGTCGTGACCGATGGCTGCAGCGGTGCGCACCATGGCTTCAGCTCGACGCAATTGTGCGAGCTCGGCTTCGGTTTGCCGCAAGCGCGCCTCGATGGTCAGGCGCATTGCCTGTTCCAGCATGGTGCTGAGCATGTCGGCCACCGAAACCGCAAAGGCCGTTTCGCGATCGGACCACGATCTGGGCGCACCGGTGTGTTCGTGGCAAACGACGCCCCAGACTTGGCCCCGGAGGAACAAGGGCGCATCCATCATGGAACTCACGCCATGGGGGATCAGATAGCTTTCACTGAGCTGTGAGGTGCGCGGGTCGTTGAGCGCGTCGTCCGTGGCGACGACGCGCCGTGACGACAAAGCGGCGCGGTACCTCGGCCATTGCGCCAAGGGCAGCTCGACGTCTTTGCTCGTTTCGTCCGGTCGCTGCACGTCGTACACCGCGACCAAACGCAGCGCCTCGCGGTCTTCCGAAAGTGACCAGATGCCGACGCGGGTCACTCCCAACGTGGTCGCGCTCACTCGTGCTGCGGTGAGCATGGCCTGCTTGAGGTCGTCGAAGTCCTCCAACCGCAGCCGGACGATTTTGAGGCGCGCGCTGTCGAGCGAGACGGGGGCTTCGTCCGTCACTCGGGCCTCGCCCTTGAACTGCCTTCCATATCCCCTCGCGCTTATAGTCCGCATGGCTCGAAAACGCGACGGGAACGCGTGTACACTCGTACTTCATGCCCCCCGCGCCCTCCCCGTCTGAGCCAACCACGCTGTCGCTCGAACGCTACGCTGCGGACGCCAAGGTGCTCGTTGCCGCTGCGCAGTCCCACGCCGACGAACGGAAACATGCCGAGGTGCAGCCGCTGCACCTGCTCGTGCGCGCGCTCGGGCGAGACCTCGGGGTGCGGGCCGTGTTCGAGCGAGGCGTCACCAACCTGCTCGAGTTGGAGGCCGCGCTTTCGCGCGCGCTCGACGGCCTACCGCGCTCATCCGAGCCCGCTTACCTATCGGCGTCGATGTTGGATCTGCTCGAACGCGCTCAACGAGAGGCGGATCGCGAGAAGTCGGAAAAAGTGCTGGTGGAGCACGTGGTCAACGCGCTCTCGCAAGAGATTCGCGGCGCTGCGGGCGAAATCTTGAGCGCTTTCGGGGTGCTGCCCGGTTCGCTACGGCAACACATGGCGGCGCTACGCTCGCTCCCGCCGGCCGCGCGTTCCGTCAATCTCCCGCCCGGCTCGTTCACCCGCCCTTTGACGGCGGACCCGAGCGAACCCGTACTGCTGCGCGTAGCGGAGGTACGCCGGCTACTCACGATTTTAGAGCGCAGCCAAAAGAGCCATCCGCTGTTGGTGGGTGAAGCAGGCGTCGGTAAAAGCGCGGTCGTGCGCGCATTGGCACAGCGCATCGCCGCGGGCGACGTACCGACCAGTTTGGTTTCTACCAAGTTGCAAGAGATCGACACGGGAGCACTGGTCAGCGGCGCACGTTTGCGCGGAGAAGTGGAAGAGCGCGTCAAGAAGTTACTGACGGAGGTCGGACAGGCACCGGTCATTTTGGTGCTCCGCAACATCGAACAGATGTTCGGACAAGGGCAGAGCGGCAATGCCATCGCGGACGTGCTCAAGCCCGCGCTGATCCGCTCCGAAGTGCGCGTTTTGGCGACGACCACGCCGGAAGGGTTGAAGCGACTCGAAGAGCGTGATCCACAAGTGCTCCGGCTCTTCACGCAATTGCCCATCGCCGAACCAAGCGTGGAAGAGGCGACCGAGATCGTGCGTGGAGCCGCGCTGCGCTACGAGCGTCACCACGGAGTCGAGATCAGTGAAGGCGCAATCCGGCTCGCCGTGCAGCTCGCCAAACGCTACGTGCCCGAACGCTGCTTGCCGGATAGCGCGCTCGATCTGCTCGATGAAGCCGCAGCGGCCAAACGAGTAGAAGTGGACGGTGTTTCTGCCGAGGCGGACGCGCTACTCCGACGTTTGGAGTTGGTCCAAGCTCAACGGAAGACACTGGAACGCAGCGACGACGCGGAGAGCCGCAGCGCCAGTCAAAAATTGCTCGAGGAATTGCCGGGCTTGGAGGAAAAGACCAGCCGAGTGCGCGCCGAAATGGAGTCACGTCGCGGGGTGGTCGGAGCGGTACGCACCCTACGCGCAGAGCTCGAAGCCGCGCGGGCCGAGCATCGAAGCGCTCTGTCGGCAAAGAACTTTGCGCGCGTGGGTGAGCTCGAACACGCCGTGCTCCCCGAGCTCGAAGCGCGCCTCTCCAAAGCGGAAGAATCGGCGAAGAGCAGCTCCGAGCCGCCGCCACGCATTCTCGGCGAGCGTGAGGTCGCCACCACGCTCGCCGTGTGGACGGGAATTCCAGTCGCGAAAATGCTGGAGGGTGAAGCCGACAAGCTGCTCAAGATGGAAGCGCGCTTGGCGCAGCGTGTCGTCGGCCAAGACGACGCCGTCGCTGCGGTTGCGCGCGCCGTGCGCCGCGGTCGAGTCGGCTTGCGCGACCCGGGCAAGCCCATTGGGTCGTTCTTATTTTTGGGGCCGAGTGGTGTCGGCAAAACCGAACTAGCCAAGGCCTTGGCTCGCTTCTTGTTCGACGACGATCAGGCGCTGACACGGCTCGACATGAGTGAGTTCATGGAGCGGCACATGGCGCAGCGCTTGATCGGCGCGCCCCCCGGCTACGCCGACAGCGAACAGGGCGGCTTTTTGACCGAAGCCGTGCGCCGCAGGCCCTACTCGGTGCTGCTCTTCGACGAAGTGGAGAAAGCTCATCAAGACGTGTTCAACCTGCTGTTGCAGGTCTTGGACGACGGGCGGCTCACCGACGGCCGGGGTCGCCTCGCGGATTTTTCCAACACCGTCGTGATCATGACGAGCAATATCGGCTCGGATCGTATCTTGGAGAGCGACCCGAAGTTGTTCGAGAGCGAAGCGGGCCGCGACGCGCTGCGCGACGTGTTGCTCGAACGGCTGAAGGAGTTCTTTCGACCCGAGTTCCTGAACCGCGTCGACGAAACGTTGATTTTCCGACCGCTGACCAAGCAGCACTTGCGGCAAGTGGTCGAGATACAGCTCGAGCATCTCGAGCGCTTGCTCGCCGATCGCAAGCTCAAGCTCGATCTGGATGACGCTGCAAAACAGTTCCTGGTCGATCGCGGCTATGAGCCCGCGCTCGGAGCGCGCCCCATCAAGCGCAGTATCCTGCGTAACCTCCAAGATCCGCTGGCACACGCGCTGCTATCCGGAAGCTTCGCCGACGGTGCGACGATTATCGTACGCGCTGCTGGCGAAGAGCTGGCGTTCTCGGCGTGACGATTGTGCCCGGTTCGCCGAGCCGATCGGCGGATCCGAAACGGCGCAGCTACTTGTGAAACACACCGAAGCCGATCGCGAACACCAAAAAGGCCACGTACGCCATCACGAATAACAGCCCTAAAAAGCCGAAGATCCCGCCAATGATCATGCCGGCCAGGGCCAGCTGATCGCCGCCCACGCGCTCCGGGTTTTCACGCGCAGCGCGGCGTGCGCGGGCGCCGAGCCACAGAGCGAGAAAGCCCAGCGGAAAGCAGCTCCAAGCCAAAATCCCACAGACGATGGCGGCGATCGCTTCGGAGGACGCTGACGGCGCGGGCGAGTAGTTCGCCACGGGCATGCCATAGCTGCCCACCGGCGGCGGTTCGAACGGGTTTGGCGGTTGCCCGGGCGGAGGCGGAGGTTGGTTCATTCCGGGAACCCCTGATTGAGGTCATCATTGGCGCTCGCGTTCCGGGCGCGGAAGTCGGCCAAGCAAGCGCGCGCACGTCGGGTCAGCAGCACACAATCGAGCAATTCGCGATCGTAGGGTCGAGTCAAACACTCTCGAGTTTGGGCCTCGATTTGCGCCGCGATCACCGGCGTGATGTACCGACCGCCGCCGACCACGGCTTCGGCGAAGCGCGCGCACTCTTCCGGGCCAGGAGCCTTGCGCTGACAGCTCAGCGCGCTGGCGCCGAGGAGCGTGAAGCCGACGACGGCTCGACCGAGCTTGCGCAGCGCAGGCATCCTCCCCTCACCCTCGCAACGTCGCCCCGAACTCCGCTTCAGCCGCCTTGAGCATGCGCGCCTGCACTTCATCGACCTCTTTGTCGGTCAGCGTGCGGGCCTCTTCAGCCAGGGTTCGCGCTTTCGGGTCGCGGCACGTGACCCTGAAAGTGAGGGACTTTTGCCCGTCCGGCAGGGATCCGCCGCGAAACAAGCCGAGCAACTCGATCGATTCACACAGGGTGCCGCCCGCTTGCTCCAGGATTTCACCGACCTTGCCGGCCGCCACTGCATCACCCACGACCAGCGAGAGATCGCGAGTCACTGCAGGCAGGCGCGGGATCGCTCGGAATTGCGGCACGCCTCGACCGAGGCGCTGCACGGCTTCCAAGTCGAGCTCGACGATTTGGGCGGTGTGCCCGAGATCGAGCGCGTCCACGACGTCCGGATGGAGCGGACCGAGCTGACCGAGCAGCACGTCCCCCACCCAAATATCGCTCGCGCCGCGCGGATGCAAATGGCCCGGCTTGCTCGCCGACAGGCGCACGTTTGCTTGCTTACCGGTCACGCGCTCGATCAGTTCGAGCGCGAGACCCTTGGCGTCGTAAACATCGACTTCTTCGGGCTTGAGGCTCAGGTACTCTTGACGAGCACCGGCCAGCACGGCGGCAAAACGCAGCTCTTCACGCGGCAAATTGCCGATATCGGCCGCGAGCCGCGGCCTCGTACCGCCCGCGGTTTCAGTGACGAGCGCCCCGAAACAACTCCCCAGGGTGAACAAACGCGCGCGCGTTTCACCGCGACGGCGGGCGCGCCGCAAGGCTTCGAGCAAGCCCGGGAGCAGGCTCGTCCGCATCACGTTGCGCTCCTCGCTCAGCGGATTGCTGAGCCGTACGCTGGGCTTCGGCGCGTGAACCTTTTCCAAATCACTGTCCGAGACGAAGGCATACGTCACGGCTTCGGACAGGCCGAGGGCGACGGCAGCGGCACCGACCTCGCGCTCGAGCTTACCCGTCGCGCGCGGCGGCTGTGGAATGACGGCCGGCAGCCGCGTGGGGATCGCATCGAGCCCGCGCACGCGACACACCTCTTCGATCAAATCGACCTCCCGCATGACGTCTGGGCGGAAGGACACCGCGCGCGTTCGCAGCACCGCGTCTGCACCGCTACCGCTCACTTCGAGCACGGGGAAACCGAGGCGCTCGATGATTGCACGCACCTCGCCGAATGGCACGGGCACACCGAGCAGGGCATCCAAGCGCGACGAGCGCAGTTTGATTTCAGGAAGCGCGGGCTCCGAACCGCGCGCATGAATCGCACCCGACACCACCGAACCCGACGCGAGCTCGCTGAGCAGCGTCTTCGCGCGCTCCAACACGTGCGCGACTTGACCGTAGTCCACGCCGCGTTCGAAGCGATGGCTCGCCTCGGTGTGGAGCCCGTAGCGGCGCGCGGTGCGCCGCACGCCGCGCGGCACGAAGTACGCACTCTCGACCAACACGTGCCGCGTGCTTTCGCGAATTTCGCTGACCTGGCCGCCCATCACGCCGGCCAGCGCGCTCGGGCCCTCCGCGTCTGCGATCACCAAATCATCTGCGTCCAGTTTGCGTGCCACGCCGTCGAGCGTCGAAAACGGCTCGCCCGCGGTAGCGCGCCGAACGATGATTTTCCGGCCTCGCACCTGCTCCAAATCGAACGCGTGAAGCGGCTGCCCGAACTCCAAAAGCAGCAAGTTCGTCACGTCGACCACGTTGGAGATCGGCCGCACGCCGAGGCTGTGCAGGCGCCACTGCAGCCACAGCGGCGACGGCGCAATGGTCACGTCCAAGACCGCGCCGGCCCCATAGTGCGGACAGCGCTCGGTATCCCGATTTTCGATCTCGATCAGCTTGTCGAGTGACTCGCTCGATGTGCGTGAGGGGGTGCCCGCAGCGGGTGGGGAAAAGGAGAGCCCGAGCAGCGCCGCGAGCTCACGCGCCAAACCGACGTGACCGAGGGCGTCAGGGCGATTCGGAGTGACGTCCAACTCGTAGATGGTGTCCTGCGCGGCGGGGAATGCGTCCACGAAGCGCGTGCCAGGCGCGGTCGAATCCGCCGGCAAGATCAGAATGCCGTCGGCGCTTTCGGCGAGCCCCAACTCGGTCTCGCTGCACAGCATGCCCTCACTGACGACACCGCCGATTTCACGCGGGGTGAGGGGGCCGTCCATGCCCGGAAGCGTCGCCCCGAGGGGTGCCAGCACGACCAAACCGCCAGCGGCCGGCACGTTACTCGCCCCGCACACCACGCGCTGCTCGACCCCACCGCGGTCGACGGTCACCAAGTTGAGCGAAGCGCGTTTCGGGTGCGGTTCTTTGGCGAGCACGCGCACCACCAAGATCGCTTCCAACCCGGCCCCGAACGAACGAACGCCGTCGACCGCCAAGCCGGCGGCCCCAAAGCGCAGTGCGACCTCTTCAGGCGACGCGGTTAGACCAGGAAGAAGCTCTTTCAGCCAACGGTAGGAAGCACGCATGGGGGGCCGGCTTTTAGCACGGCGCTGCCGGTCTTGCTCGGGCTTTGCGGCGGATCCGCCGCAGCCGGCACGGCGCGCGTAGTATAGCGAAAACATGAGTGCTGCAGAGCAACGGTCCGGCGCGCACCCCTCGGGACCACCCCCCGAGGCTTGGGGCCCGCTCTTCGCAATCGGCCGACAGCTTGCCCGCCCGCTACAGCGGCTGTTTGCGTTCGAGGCGACCAGCGGCCTGTTGTTGATTGCCGCCGCCGCGGCAGCACTGTTCTGGGCAAATTCGAGCGCATCGAGTAGCTACGGCTCGCTCTGGCACACGCCGCTCGGCGTGCGCTTCGGTTCAGTGGCATTCGAGCGCTCGCTCGAATGGTTCGTGAACGACGTGCTGATGGCGATCTTCTTTTTCGTCGTTGGTCTCGAGATCCGAAAAGAGCTGTACGACGGACAGCTCTCCGAGTGGCGGCGGGCCGCGCTGCCCGTCGTCGGCGCGTTGGGCGGTATGATTGTGCCGGCTGGCATCTACCTTGCGCTCGCGGGAGCGCCCGAGACCCACGCGGGTTGGGGCATCCCGATGGCGACCGACATCGCGTTCGCGCTCGGGGTGCTGATTCTGCTCGGTAAGCGCGTGCCGGCCGCGCTGCGCGTGCTGCTCTTGGCCGTCGCCGTCATCGACGACCTCGGTGCGATCTTGGTCATCGCGCTCTTCTACTCGTCCGGGATCACGCTCTCGGGCCTGCTGATCGCTGCGCTCGGGGTGTTCGTGATCCTCGCACTGCGCGCGCTGGGCGTACGCAGCGTGCCCATCTATATTTTACCTGGCGTGATTGTTTGGGCCGGAGTTTATGCCGCCGGCATTCACCCGACGATCGCCGGGGTGATCATCGGTTTGCTCACGCCGGTGCGCGCGTGGTCTGGAGTCGAGCACGAATCACCCGCAGACTTTCTGTTGCACGCGCTGCACCCGTGGGTCTCCTACGCGATCATGCCGATCTTCGCGCTGGCGAACGCGGGAGTGACCATGAGCGGCATGTCGCTGTCCGGCACTGGCGCCACGGTGAGCGGCGCGGTGGTCGTGGCCTTGTTGCTCGGCAAGCCGCTCGGTGTGGTGGCCTCCAGCGCGCTCGCGCTCAAAGGCAAGCTTGCGATGCTCCCGGACGGCTTGACCATGCGGCATCTGCTCGTGCTCGGCATGG
>Ga0164306_10001526_pt1 | contig 10297 bp, 10 predicted proteins | sample Whisoiple_242_MG_FD_110213 | JGI IMG/M metagenome (GOLD analysis project Ga0164306, IMG submission 110213) | Soil microbial communities amended with fresh organic matter from upstate New York, USA - Whitman soil sample_242_MG | ecosystem: Environmental > Terrestrial > Soil > Unclassified >... | reverse complement strand
TCTTGATGAGCTCCGCGGCCGGCGGGGTCTTCGTGACGAAGGTGAAGGACCGGTCCTCGTAGACCGTGATCTCGACCGGGATCACGTTGCCGCGCTGCGACTCGGTGGCCGCGTTGTAGGCCTTGCAGAACTCCATGATGTTCACGCCGTGCTGACCGAGCGCGGGGCCGATCGGCGGGGCGGGCGTCGCCGCGCCGGCCTGGATCTGGAGCTTGATGAGGCCGGAGACCTTCTTCTTGGGAGGCATGACTCTTCCCTGTCTTTCTTCTCGTGGGCCGACGCCGTGGGCGATGACCCGGTTGCAGTACTGCGTTCACGCGGCCACGTGCGTGCCGCGCCAGACTGGCCTGGGTGTCAGATCTTGGCGACCTGGTTGAACGACAGCTCGACCGGGGTCTCCCGGCCGAAGATGGAGACGAGGACCTTGAGCTTCTGGTTCTCGACGTTGATCTCGGAGATCGTGGCGGGCAGCGTGTCGAACGGTCCGTCCGTGACGGTGACCGACTCGCCGACCGTGAAGTCGACCTCGACGGGAGCCTTCGCGGTGGCCTGGGCAGGCTTGCCGGGCTCCGGGGCGGGTGCCAGCATCGGCGCGAGCATCGAGAAGACCTCGTCGAGCGTCAGCGGCACGGGCTGGTGGGTGTGGCCGACGAAGCCCGTGACGCCGGGCGTGTGGCGCACCGCGCCCCACGACTCGTCGGTGAGGTCCATGCGCACGAGGACGTAGCCGGGGATGCGGACACGACGCACGATCTTCTTCTGCGCGTTCTTGATCTCGGCCACCTCCTCCATGGGGACCTCGATCTGGAAGATGTAGTCCTCCATGTTCAGGCTCTGGATGCGGTTCTCCAGGTTGGCCTTCACACGGTTCTCGTACCCGGCGTACGAGTGGATGACGTACCAGTCGCCCGGCTGCGTGCGCAGCGTGCGCTTGAACTCCGCGACCGGGTCCTCGATGACGTCGCCGTCCTCGTCGACCGGGCGCTCGTCCTCGACGTCCTCGTCCGCCGCGGGCTCGACGCTCTCGTCGGTCTCAGCGTCCTCGGCGACCTCGGGCGCGTCCGTGGTCTCGTCGACCTCGTCCTGGGCACCCTCGGGCTGCGTCGGGTCGACGTTCTCCGTCTGGTCCAGCGACTCCTGGGACACGAACGAACCTGCTTTCTGCTGACCGGCTTCGATGACTTCTGGGAAGGACTAGGGCTGGAAGCGCCGACGGCGCCCCGAGGGGCGCCAGGTGCCGTGCGACCGGCACGTCGGGTGCGTCGTGGCGGGCTAGTCCCCGAAGACCCACAGGACGGCCTTGCCGATCCCGAGGTCGAGCACCGTCACGAAGGCCATGACGACCAGCACGAAGACCAGGACGACCGTGGTGTAGGTGATGAGCTCCGAGCGCGTCGGCGTGACGACCTTGCGCAGCTCGGCGACCACCTGGCGCACGAAGAGGGCGATGCGGGCGAAGACGTTGGGCTTCTTGTCCCCTGCGGAACGGCCCTTCTTCACCTCGTCGGCGCGTGCGCCGTCCGCACCCACGGCCTCTGACGGCGATTCGCTCACTGATCTACCCCATCGCTGACGTACGGGACGTACCCCGGACCTGAACCTCTCGTGCATCCGTTCTCGGACCACGCACGTCCCCCGAGGGGGAGGTGCTGAGCAGGGTAGACAGGACTCGAACCTGCAACCTGCGGTTTTGGAGACCGCTGCGCTACCAATTGCGCCACTACCCTTCGCGACCGACACCCGTCCCCTGCGCACCACCCCGTCGAGGCGCGGCTCAGCATGGTGGGCGTCAACCACCGAAGGATTACTGTACGCGACGCCGGGCCCTGGGTCGAACCGCTCTCGCGGGCCGGTCCGCGGGCCCGCCGGCGACCCCCGCCGGGCGCGGCGTCCACCGGTCGGTGGACACGAGGTGCGGACGAACGGCCGTCGCGCGCGACCGGGCCTCCCGGCCAGGCTGGACGGCATGGACACCACACCCGGACGGACGCACCCACCGGCGGTCGAGGCCCGCGGGCTGCGCAAGCGGTACGGCGCCAAGCAGGCCGTCGACGGTCTCGACCTGCGCGTCGAGCACGGCGAGATCTTCGCGGTCCTCGGCCCCAACGGCGCGGGCAAGACGACGACGGTCGAGATCCTCGAGGGGTTCCGCCGCCGGGACGCCGGCGAGGTCCGCGTGCTCGGCGAGGACCCGCAGACCGCGGGCCGCGCCTGGCGCGCGCGCCTCGGCGTCGTGCTGCAGGACTCGCGGGACCAGTCCGAGCTGACGGTCGCCGAGCTCGTGCGGCACTTCGCCGCGTTCTACCCCGCGCCGCGCGACCCCGACGAGGTGATCGACGCCGTCGGGCTGCGCCCCAAGGCCCGCACGCGCACCCGCCAGCTCTCGGGCGGGCAGCGCCGCCGGCTCGACGTCGCGCTGGGGATCGTGGGCCGCCCCGAGCTGCTCTTCCTCGACGAGCCGACCACCGGGTTCGACCCGCAGGCCCGCCGCTCCTTCTGGGACCTCGTGCGCTCGCTGCGCGACGGCGGCACGACGATCGTCCTCACGACCCACTACCTCGACGAGGCGGCGCAGCTCGCCGACCGCGCCGCGGTGGTGCGCGACGGGCGGGTCGTGGCGCTCGACGCCCCCGACCGGCTCGGGGGCGAGGCCGCCCGGCGGCCCGTCGTGCGCTGGTACGACGACGGGTGGCGCGCCGAGCGCACCGACTCCCCGACGGCGCTCGTCGCGTCGCTCGCCGCGCGGCTCGGCGACGAGCGCGGCGAGGTCGCGGGCCTCGAGGTGAGCCGGCCGAGCCTCGAGGACGTCTACCTCGACCTCATCGGGGAGCCGGCCGACGCGGCCGGGTCGCCCGCACCGCCCGTCCCGGCGTCGCGCCCCTCCGCGCGCGTCGCCCTCGCCGAGGAGGCACGACCGTGACCGCACCCACCACCACCGCGCGGCGCGTCGCCGCCCCCCGCCTGCCGGGCCCGGGCCGCCTCGGGCTCGAGCGCACGACGGCCGAGCTGCGCGCGTTCTTCCGCGAGCGCGACGCGGTGATCTTCATCTTCACCTACCCGGTGATCATGCTCGCGATCTTCGCGTCGGTGTTCGACGGCCAGGACCAGGGCACCGACGGCTACGGCGTGCCGTTCGCCCAGTACTTCCTGCCCGGGATGGTCGCGACCGGCGTCATGCTCACGAGCTTCCAGTCGCTCGCGATCTCCATCGCCGTCGAGCGCGACGACGGCACGCTCAAGCGCCTGCGCTCGACGCCGCTCCCGGCGTCGGCGTACTTCTACGGCAAGGTCGGCCTCGTCCTCGTGACGTCGGTCGTGCAGACCGCGCTGCTGCTCGCCCTCGCGGCCGTCGTGTTCGACGTGCCCATGCCGTGGACCATGCCGGACGGGGCGGAGCGCGTCGCGACGTTCCTCTGGGTGTTCGTGCTCGGCTGCGCGGCCGGGGCGGTGTGCGGCGTCGCGTTCTCGTCGCTCCCCCGCTCGGGGAAGTCGGCGACGGCCGTCGTCACGCCCGTCGTCCTCGTGCTCCAGTTCATCTCGGGCGTGTTCTTCGCGTTCTTCGCGCTGCCGTCGTGGATGCAGTCCGTCGCGTCGGTCTTCCCGCTCAGGTGGATGGCCCAGGGCATGCGCTCGGTGTTCCTGCCCCAGGAGGCCGCCGCGCTCGAGCCGTCGGGGTCGTGGCAGCACGGCGCGACGGCTGCTGTACTGGTCGCATGGCTGGTGGTGGGGCTCGTCGTGGGGGCGCGCACGTTCCGGTGGCGGCGCCGTGACGACGGCTGAGACCCCCGGGGTCGTGGCCCGTGCCGACGGCGACGCCGTCGGCACGGCCGCGCCCGCCGCCCGACCGTCGGCGACCGCGACCGAGCAGCTCGACGGCACGTGGGAGCGCGACGTGCGCTGGTGGGACGTCGCGTACTACCTCATCGTCGGGCTGAGCGCCGTCGCGCTGTTCACCGCGCCCGTGCGGGGGACGGCGCTCGTCGTGGCCCTCGCCGCGATCGCGACGATGCTCCTCACGTACGCGGTCTGGGGACGGCGCGCCGCGCGCACGCGCGACCGGGTCTCCGCCCACCTGTACCTCGTCGTCGCGGTCGCCGCGACGGTCGTGGTCGCGGCGCAGGACACGCTCGGCACGCTCCTGCTGTTCGCGACGTTCACCCAGATCTGGATGATGTCCGAGCACCTGTGGGCCCAGGTCGTGCTGTGCACGGCCCTCGCGGGCGGCACGGCGCTCGCGCTCGCGTGGGAGCCCGCGACCGGGTCCGTCGACCCCGCCGCGCTCGCGAGCACGGCGCCCCAGATGGGCGTCGCGCTCGCGTTCTCCATCGGCCTCGGCCTGTGGACCGCGCACACGATGCGCCAGGCGGAGCGCCACGCGCGCCTCGTCGACGAGCTGCGCTCGACGCAGGCCGAGCTCGCGCGCTCGCACCACGAGGCCGGGGTCGCCGCGGAGCGCGAGCGCGTCGCGCGCGAGATCCACGACACGCTCGCCCAGGGCTTCACGAGCGTCGTCATGCTCGCGCAGGCCGCGAGCGCCGACCTCGACCGCGACGCGACCGCGGCGGCGCGCGACCGGCTCGCGCTCGTCGAGGCGACGGCGCGCGAGAACCTCGCCGAGGCGCGCGCCCTCGTCGCCGCGACCGGGCCCGCGCCGCTCGAGGCGGGCGGCACGCTCGCGGAGGCGGTCGGCCGCCTCGCCGAGCGGTTCGCCGCGGAGTCGGGCGTCGCCGTGACGTCCCGCCTCGGCGACGTCGCGGGCCTCACGAGCGCGGACGAGGTCGTCCTCCTGCGCTCGGCCCAGGAGTCCCTCGCGAACGTCCGGCGGCACGCCGCCGCGCGCCGCGTCCGCGTCGAGCTCGCCGAGGACGGCGGGGTCGTCCGCCTCGCGGTGCACGACGACGGCCGCGGCCTGCCCGCCGACCTCGTCGAGGGCTACGGGCTGCGCGGGATGCGCGAGCGCGTCGCGGCGGGCGGCGGCACCGTGCACGTCGGACCCGGGCCCGCGGGCGGCACGTCCGTCGTCGTGGAGCTCCCGCTCGGTCCGGCCCGCGACGACCGCGGGGCGACGGCGTGAGCGCGGCGGTGCGGGTCCTCGTCGTCGACGACCACCCGGTGGTGCGCTCGGGGCTCGTGGGGCTGCTCGCGGCCGAGCCCGACCTCGAGGTCGTCGGGGAGGCGGGCGACGGCGAGCAGGCCGTGGCGCTCGCCGCCGAGCTCGCGCCCGACGTGGTGCTCATGGACCTGCGCATGCCCGTGCTCGACGGCGTCGGCGCGACGACGGCGATCCTCGGCGCGGGCGGGCGGGCGCCGCGCGTCGTCGTGCTCACGACGTACGAGACGGACGCGGACATCCTGCGCGCCGTGGAGGCCGGGGCGACGGGCTACCTGCTCAAGGACACGCCGCGCGACGAGCTCGTCGCGGGCGTGCGCGCCGCGGCCCGGGGGCAGACCGTCCTCGCGCCGAGCGTCGCGACCCGGCTCGTCACGACCGTGCGGGGCGAGCGGCTCACGGCCCGGGAGGTCGAGGTCCTGCGGCTCGTCGCGCGCGGCCTGTCGAACGCCGCGGTCGGCAAGGAGCTCTTCATCGCCGAGGCGACCGTGAAGACGCACCTGCTCCGCGTGTTCGGCAAGCTCGGCGTCGACGACCGGACGGCGGCCGTGACGGTCGCGATGGACCGGGGCTACCTCACCGTCCCGTGAGGCGTCGTCGGCGCGGCCCGGCCGGGCCGCGCCGGCGCCCGCGTGGCAGACTCCGGCGTGTGCGAGACCTGGCGACGCTTCCCAAGGCCCACCTGCACCTGCACTTCACGGGGTCGATGCGTCCCGAGACCCTGCGCGACCTCGCCGCGCAGTACGGCGTGCGCCTCCCGCACGCGTTCCTCGACGGCGACCCGCTGCGCCTGCCGCCCACCGAGCGCGGCTGGTTCCGCTTCCAGCGCCTGTACGACGCCGCGCGCGCGTGCGTGCGCTCCGAGGCGGACATGCGCCGCATCGTGCTCGAGGCCGCGCAGGACGACGCCGCGGAGGGGTCGGGGCGGCTCGAGATCCAGGTGGACCCGACGTCGTACGCGCCGTTCGTCGGCGGGATCACCCCGGCGGTGGAGATCGTGCTCGACGCCGCCCGGTCCGCGAGCGCCACGACCGGCACGGAGGTCGCGGTGGTCGTCGCGGCGTCGCGCACGCGCCACCCGCTCGACGCGCGCACGCTCGCCCGCCTCGCGGCGCAGTACGCGGGCGAGGGGCCGGGCGAGGTGGTGGGCTTCGGCCTGAGCAACGACGAGCGGCGCGGGGACACCGCGGAGTTCGCCCGCGCGTTCGCCATCGCGCGGCGCGCGGGCCTGGCGTCGGTGCCGCACGGCGGCGAGCTGCTCGGGCCGGGCCACGTCCACGAGGTCGTCGAGGCGCTCGTGCCCGACCGGCTCGGGCACGGCGTGCGCTCGGCCGAGGACCGGCGCGTCCTCGACGACGTCGTCGACCGCGGGATCGCGCTCGAGGTGTGCCCGGCGTCCAACGTCTCGCTCGGCGTCTACCACGACGCGGGCCAGGTGCCGCTCGGCGCGCTCGTCGACGCGGGCGCCCGGGTCGCGCTCGGCGCCGACGACCCGCTGCTCTTCGGCTCGCGGCTCGTCGCGCAGTACGAGACGGCGCGCACGGAGCACGGGTTCTCCGACGACGAGCTCGCCGACCTGGCCCGCTCGTCCGTCCGGGCGAGCCGGGCGTCGACGGGCACCCGGCGTCGCCTGCTCGCCGGCGTGGACGCCTGGCTCGCGGACGGCTGACGCACCGGGCGCCACGCTCGGGCCGCGACCCAGGTGACGTGGCCGGGCGTGCGCCCGGCCGCGCTCAGGCCGTGCGGGACGCGACGACGAACACGCGGCGGAACGGCAGCACGGTCGCGCCGTCGCGCGGGCGCGGCGGGTAGGCGGCGCGCAGCGCGGCGCCGTACTCGGCCTCGAAGCGCGCCCGCAGGTCGTCCGGGAGCGCGGCGAGGACGGGGCGCGCGCCCGTCGAGGAGATCCAGCCGAGGACCGGGTCGGGGCCGTGCAGCACGTGCAGGTACGTCGTCTCCCACGCGTCGACGTCCCAGCCCGGCGCGCCGAGCGCGTCGAGGTAGACCTCCGGGTCGTGCGCGCGCGGCCGCTCGACGCCGGAGGCGTGCGCGGCGTACGGCGCGCGACCGGCGACCTCGCGCAGCAGGCGGTGGCTCGGGGCGTCGTGGTTGCCGGGCACGGAGAACGCGAGCGTCCCGCCCGGCGCGACGAGGCCCGCGAGCCGCGGCAGGAGGTCCAGGTGCCCCGGCACCCACTGCAGGGTCGCGTTGCTCACGACGACGTCGACGGTGCGCTCGGGCTCGTACGTGCGCACGTCGCCGAGGACGTAGCGCACGCCGGGATCCGCGGCCTGCGCGCGCGCCCGCTCGACCATCGCGGGCGACGCGTCGACACCGACGACCTCGGCCGCGGGCCAGCGCGAGCGCAGGAGCGCGGTGAGGTGCCCCGGGCCGCAGCCGAGGTCGAGCACGCTGCGCGCCCGCGTCGGGACGCGGGCGACGAGGTCGGCCATGGGCCGGGACCGCTCGTCGGCGTGGCGGAGGTACAGGGCGGGGTCCCAGTCGCTGGGCGTCGGCACGGCGCTCTCCTGTCATCTCGACATCAAGATTCTTGACATCGAGCATACGCCGGTGCGGCGCGCCGTTCTCATCTGCGTCTCATGCGGTTCTCGGATACTGGGTCCATGACTCGCCGGATCGTCGCGTGGACCGTGGGCGTGCTCCTCCTCGTCCTGGCCGGCGCCGCGACCGCCGTCGCGGTCGGGACGCGGCCCGCCGACCGCGTGCTGGACGACGCCGTCGTCGTCACGCCCGCCCCGGCCCCCACGACGCCCGAGCCGACGCCGTCCACGGACCCCACGACGACGCCGTCCCCCTCACCGTCCGACGACGACGATGACGACGACGTCGACCGCGTCACCCCGGCCCCGCCGTCGAGCGACGACGACGACGATGACGATGACGACGACGACCGCGGGCACGACGACGACGATGACGACGATGACGACGACGAGAGGGACGACTGATGGCCCGGGAACCGCGCCCCTCCGACGCCGCGGGCCCCGTCGAGCACCGGCGGTTCGGCCTCACCGTCCGCACGCGCATGCTCGCGGCGTTCCTGGGGCTCTCGGCCCTCGCGCTCGTCCTCGCGGGCGGCGCCGCGTGGTTCCTCCAGCGCGGCCAGGTCGACGCGCGCATCGAGGAGAGCCTCGCGCGCAGCGCGGCCGAGCTGAGGACGCTCGGGGAGTCCGGCGTGAACCCCGTGACCGGCGAGCGCTTCACGTCGTCCGAGGACGTCGTGGTCGCGGCGATCCAGCTCGTCGTCCCCGGTCGCAACGAGGGGATCATCGGCCTGCGCGAGGGTCGCGCGCCGCTCGTGTCGCAGCAGGACGTCCAGGTGCACCTCGAGGACGACGCCGCGCTCCTCGATGCCCTCGCGCCGTACGTCGACGGCAAGGTCGTCCTGCTCTCGATCACGACCCCCACCACGGACTACCGCGCGCTCGTCTTCCCCTTCGCCTCCGCGCCCGCCTCCGCGACCTCCGACCCGACTTCACCGCCCGGCACCGCGCCCGCGCCCGCGGCCCTCGTGCTCGCCTACGACCGCAGCGCCGAGCACGCGGAGTTCGCGGGCGTGTTCGGCACGTACGCGCTCGTCGCGCTCGGCGCGCTCGTCCTCACCGGGGTGGTCGGGTGGGTCGTGGCGGGCCGGCTCCTGCAGCCCATCCGCGTCCTCGCCCGCACGGCGCAGCAGATCGGGGACACCGACCTGTCGGCGCGCATCCCCGTGACCGGCAACGACGACCTGTCGCACCTGTCCCGCACCGTCAACGGCATGCTCGACCGACTCGAGGGCGCGTTCGAGTCCCAGCGCCGCCTGCTCGACGACGTCGGGCACGAGCTGCGCACGCCGCTCACCGTCGTGCGCGGCCACCTCGAGCTCATGGACCCGCACGACCCCGACGACGCGCGCGAGACCCGTGACCTCACGCTCGACGAGCTCGACCGGATGAACCGGCTCGTCGACGACCTCGTGACCCTCGCGACCGTCGGGCGGCCCGACTTCGTGCGCCCCGCCCCGACCGACGTCGGCCGGCTCACCGACGACGTGCACGACAAGGTCCGCACCCTGGGCGACCGGCGGTGGCTCGTCGACGCGCGCGCCGACGTCGTGGTGCCCGTCGACGCCCAGCGCGTCACCCAGGCGCTCCTCCAGCTCGCCGCCAACGCCGTGAAGTTCTCGGCGCCCGGCTCCGTCGTCGCGATCGGCTCGGCCGTCTCCGAGGACGGCGCCCGGCTGCGCCTGTGGGTCCGCGACGAGGGCGTGGGCATCGCGCCCGACCAGGTGGGCCGGATCTTCGAACGGTTCGCCCAGGCGCCCGCCCCCGCCGGCCGCGAGCGCCCCGAGGGCGCCGGGCTCGGCCTCGCCATCGTGAGCGCCATCGCGGAGGGGCACGGCGGCCACGCGGCCGTCGCCTCGACGCCGGGCGTCGGGTCGACGTTCTCGCTCGACCTCCCGGTCGCCGCGGCGCACGCGCCGCGCGTCGACGGCACCGCCCCGACCGTCCCCCTCGCCCAGCGTCCGCCCGGGCCCGGCGCGACCGCCGTCACGACGCCGACCGCGCCCACGGCCCCGACGCCGCTGCTCCCCCCGCCCCCGCCGACCACTGCGCACCCCGACGGAAGGACCACCCCGTGAGCCAGATCCTCGTGGCCGAGGACGAGACCCGGATCGCGTCGTTCGTGGCCAAGGGCCTGCGGTCCGCCGGGTACGCGAGCACGACCGTGCCGACGGGGCGCGAGGCGTACGACCTCGCGAGCACCGGCGAGTTCGCGCTCCTCGTGCTCGACCTCGGGCTGCCGGACCAGGACGGCTTCACGGTCCTGCGCCGCCTGCGCGAGACGGGGAACGCCATCCCCGTCATCATCCTCACGGCGCGCACGTCCGTGAACGACACCGTGGCGGGGCTCGAGGGCGGGGCCGACGACTACATGGCGAAGCCGTTCCGCTTCGAGGAGCTGCTCGCCCGCATCCGGCTGCGCCTGCGCGCCGAGCCCGCGGGCGAGGTGACCGTCCTGTCGCACGGGTCGCTGAGCCTCGACCTGCGCACGCGGCGTGCGCGCACCGCGGAGCGCGAGGTCGACCTCTCCGCGCGCGAGTTCGCGCTCGCCGAGGCGTTCCTGCGCAACCCCGGGCAGGTGCTCAGCCGCGAGCAGCTCCTCTCGCGCGTGTGGGGCTACGACTTC
>Ga0164306_10001525_pt1 | contig 10297 bp, 16 predicted proteins | sample Whisoiple_242_MG_FD_110213 | JGI IMG/M metagenome (GOLD analysis project Ga0164306, IMG submission 110213) | Soil microbial communities amended with fresh organic matter from upstate New York, USA - Whitman soil sample_242_MG | ecosystem: Environmental > Terrestrial > Soil > Unclassified >... | reverse complement strand
GGAAATGCTTAGTGGTGTGGGTTCTGACCGAATCGACGGTCACCCGATCGCGCTTGTCCAGGAGGGCGTTGTCGTCGCCGAGGGCGCGCACGATTTGGGTGTAGCTCCCCCCACAGGCCAGCATCGCGTTGACCTCTCCCGCACCAGATCGTTCCGGCACACCCGGCATCGGGGCTCCAGATGAAACTCATTGCGTGGCGCCAGGTCCATCGACTCCAAGGTCTCGTCGACAAAGTCGCGGGCCGCCTCGGATACAAACATGCTCTTTCTCCTCGATCCGGCGAAGATGCACGGTAGTCGTCGCTTCGGTCTTAGTCTCGCAGGGCGCAGACCCGCTGCACAGCAGCAGGCCGCCGGTAGTTCCGGGCTTTCTGCGGTACTTCCATGGACTTAGGTATCTCGATACATAGCCGAGATGTGTGGAAGCCGAGGGATTAGGTCCGAACCGATGTGCTAGGCAGCTCTGCATATCACACACGACATTGAAATTTGCCCTATAGCGTTGTGGCGGAGCCGCTTTAGTGGATTATCGGCTATACGTCCCATCGGTTCCAGCGAGTGGACGCCACGGACTGAGGGCCATCGACCTGCTGCGCGCGAGCTCGGGTGCCACCGATGTGTGCGGTGCTCCGATCGACCCGGTAGACCCGCCGTGTGTGGGGCCTCCCGGTTGGTTCTGAACCAGGAGCAGGGCGACGACGTGGGCCTGATCATCACCCCAAGACGCCGTGATCATGGACGACGATCGCCAGGTCGAGGTGAAGGGGAGGCGTAAAGCGGACACAGCCGTGACACGGGTCGCGGTGACACCGTGACCTGTGGCGTCACCCCAAACGCCCTGTGGCACAGGTGTAGTCACGTCGAGTCACGTCGAGCTAAGTGTTCAAATGCACCCGCCGTCCGGGCTGAGAGCGGACTGGGGGAGACCACCACGTGGTCAGCGCCATACGCCAACTGGTACGCCAACCAGCCCGATTCCGGCGGTGTTCGTGGGTGTACGCCGACCTACGTGAAACGCTCGGACCTGCAGGAACTCGACACCCACGAACACCGACGGACCCATTGCCTGAATCTGGGGGTCAAGTGGTCGCAGGTTCAAATCCTGTCAGCCCGACCGCTGAAATGGCCTCTGAGCTGCGAGAATGGACGTGTCGCCCACCATCGCCGGCAGTGTGTGGAAGGCAGCCTCGTTCGGCTGCCCATGAGCAGTACATGTCGTCTTATCCGCTCATGCCCGAACGGCCGAGCGCACTCGGTGGGTATCGGGGTAGTCAGCGTCGTCGCTCTGATCCATGTTCTGGTCGAGGTAATCGCCATAACAAACGGGGCCAGCCCCTCCGGGGCGCCGTGCGGCGTGGTCCGAACAGTTCCGTTACGAGAACAGTGGCAACCTACCTCGTGCCGTCGGCGTGAGCCCGAATCAACGCCACTTGATGCCGCACCCGATCGATGGCCGCTGGTCGGGGTCGACCGGCCGCCCGGCAAGCACGGCGTCGACCGCCGCCCGGACGTCAGCGGCCGTCACCGGTAGGTCGTTCCGGGGGCGGGAGTCGTCGAGCTGGCCGCGGTAGACGAGTCGACGCTCGCCGTCGAAGACGAACGTGTCGGGCGTGCAGGCCGCAGTGAAGGCGCGGGCGACGTCCTGGGTCTCGTCGTAGAGGTACGGAAAGGTCCAGCCGTGGCGGCGGGCCTCGGCGACCATCTGATCGGGCCCGTCCTGCGGGTAGGTGACGACGTCATTGCTGCAGATGCCGACCATCGCGACGCCCTGATCGGAGAGGTCCCGACCGAGCGCGGCGAGCCCGGCGGCGACGTGTTTGACGTACGGGCAGTGGTTACAGATGAAGGTGACGACAAGCGCCGGACCCGAGAGCTCGTCGAGGCTGACCGTGACGCCGGTGGCTGGCTCGGGCAGCGAAAACGGCGGCGCGGGGGTGCCGAGGGCGAGCATGGTGGACTCGGTGGCCATGCCCGCCAGAGTAGGTCCACAACGCCTCCGCCCGGGCATGATCGCAGAGTGCGGGTGCGGTGGGCGCCGGCTGAAAATCTCATCCGCGACAAGTGTCCGATCGCGACTTCTGCTGGTGCCCCGCCGTATTCGGCTGCCTTGCCGCTCCCCGGGCGGTAGGGAGTGATTGGCATTGTCGGCCAGTTCAATCACGACCATGCGCATGACCAATGGTCAGGCCCGCCAGATCGCCGGATCAGCAGGTGACGTGAAGGACCGCGCGGGCCTGCCGTCGCTTGAGGCCCGCGATCAGCCGGCAGGCCTGTTCCGTCGGGACAGCGACAAGGTCAATGCTTCGGCGCGCAGCTTCGGCCACCACCTCGGGCATGATCGGCAACGAGTCGTAGGCCCCGGTGCCGATGATCAACCGGCGTCCGCCCCACGGCAGCTCCTCGTCGGCCGAAAGCGGAGTGTGTCCGAACTTGTCGCGGTATGGCTTCGAGGGCTTCTTGGTCCGTTTGCGCACGGCGCCTCGGTCGAGGACGATGTCGTGCTCGTACGCTCGTCCCTCGACCTCGATCGACCCGAACCCGCAGAATCGCACATCCATCACATACCGCCCATAACCGCCACCAGCGCGCACGCCGAGGGCAAGCCGCGACTCCTAGCCGACAATCTGGTCGCTGAGTGCCGCCCGCGCCTCGTCGGGCTTGTCGACGGCGATCGCGAAGATCACCTCACCTTGGCAGATCGACACTTCCCGCAGACCCTCGATGTTCACGCCCGCGTCGGCGAGTTTCCGGCCGACCTTTGGCCGCTTGGCCGGGTTGGTCTGCGCACGTGACCTGCAGGGTAGGACGCTCGGTGAACTCCAGGCCGGCGCCCTCCAGGGCGGTGCGTACGGCGGCGTCGTCGCTGGCGCTGAACAAGGATGGTCCCGCGCTCCGCTCACCGCACCGGCGAGTTGATGGTTGACGCCGCGCTGGGCGCACACATCGCCAAGATGTGCGAGCTCGCCTGGTTGGTTTTTCAATTCGACACTGAAGAGGTTGATCACGATTCCCCTCCGCAGGAATATCCAACAATTCGGAATCTACGCCCATTGCCAGTGCGCAGGAAGCCGGCGCTCCCGACGGCGCCGATCGTGGCGACGACCTCGTCGTGAACCTCACGGCCCAGTCCCACTCCCCAGAAGCGAATAGTGCGAAATCGAATGTGCAGGGTTACCAGTCGAACCCGTCGTATGGCGTCAGATGAATCAGTCCGTCCTGGCCCCTGGCCCGCAGATCGACCATCGGTGACTTGAAAGATGTTGTACGAGTGGGACTTCAGGCCCTCGGCAGGCACCTTAGGTACGGCTGCGGTGCGTAGCCGGCGCAGAGCCGTTAAACCAGCGCCAGCGCCTCGCCGCAGCGATTAGGGTGAATGCGGCATTGATCATCTGACGATTCAATGATTCATCCGATGAGACCAGTCGGGGTCCGGTCAGCTGGAGCAAGCACGGGCTCGGGCGGTGGCACCGCGGATGGCCGCGAGCGGCCAGCCGGTTACAAATGCAGTCGCGTGACTGTTTGCCTGCGGGCAACGCGTCATCTTGTTGCTTCGTTGGTCCGCTACGAGGTGTCGTAAGCGGCGGATACTGCATCTGAACCGCGGCTGACAATCAAGAGGGGCTCGATGACGCACCTATACCCGCTGTGGTCCGCGATCACTTTCGCCCCCCGGGTGCTGCTCGATGAGGAACTGTGGCAGTCGCTGGCCGCGCTGGACCGTGCAGACGAAGTGGCGTGGGTGCACGGATGCGTACGCGAACACAGTCACCGTGGCGACCACCGTGCCCTGGCCTACCGCGCTGGCGCGCTAAGTTATTGGCTTCAATGGGACGAAGGGCACGGACCCCGTATCAGCACCACCGACCGGCCCGACCCGCTCGAGCGAGAGGCCAGACCACGGGGTGAGCCATGGGGCCCCACAACATGCAGAGCGGCCGACCATGGCCGAGCACTCGTCGACAGCGGCCGCTGAACCCGGTTCAAAGAACTCGGGATCCCAAGCCGAAGCGCTGTGGGCGATCGCCGCTGCGCTGCAACGCCTAGCCGACGTGATTGTCGGCGCGCTCAATCCCGCGGAAGCACCTGGGCGTCATACAGCTGGCCGCGACAAGCGTTCGTGACGAACGGTCCGCCGCGTCCGGCGAAGCCCTGCAACAATATTCGATCATATGTTCGCTTGGACACCGTTCCACTGACTCAAGCTTTTGGCAGGGTCGCCGGTTGTGGATAAGGCGGCGACATCGCTGAAAGGTTGTGAGGATGACGACCACGTCGCCGCGAACGAAGATCCCCGCCGAGGAAAGGCGCGCATCGTGCTATCGGTGCTGGCCGGGGAGATGACCTGTACCGGGCCCGCGCAGCGCATCGGCGTCAGCTCAGCGGTGGTGACGAAGTGGAAACACCAATTTCTCCAAGCGGGCGCCGAGCGACTCGAAGAGGTCCCCAGGGGCACCGCCGGTACCATGCAACGGTCGACACTCATCGGCCATCGCATCTGACCGCGCCGAAATCCCCATCGCGTTAGGCTGAATCATGTCCGCAGACGACGCTCCGGTGACCGTGCTCAGCGAAGACGAGTGCTGGAGTTTGCTATCAAGCATGTCGTTAGGCCGATTAGTCACGATCCTGGGCGGGAAGCCCGAAATCTTCCCGGTCAACTTCGCCACCCAACGCCGGACAGTGCTCTTCCGAACTGCCCAGGGCACCAAGCTGTACAGCGCCGTGATGGGCGATTGGGTAGCTTTCGAGGCCGACTACCACGATCCTCCGCTTACCTACGGGTGGAGCGTCATCATCAAGGGCAGAGCACATGTGCTGTCGGCCAACGCCGACATCTTAGACGCCCAGGAAGCGCCGTTGCGGCCGTGGATTGCGACGTTGAAGCCCCTCTACGTACGGGTGATCGCCTCGGAAATCACCGGCCGGCGGTTCAAGTTCGGCCCCGAACCGGATCACGAAACAATCATCGGTTGACGGCCGCTCGGCAACCAGCCTCTGTATCGCTCAACGCTGGGTTACGACCGTCGTGGCGGGCAAACAGCATCGTCATAATCTGCGGGCCATCGACGGCAACCGGCTTCGATGAGACCTTTGCGCAAGCGCTGGCGGCTGCGAATCGGGGACTGGACTACATGTCCGGACGAGGACAGACGGACGGTGCCATCCGTGACGCTCCCGATGACTGCCTTGCATGGTGGCCAGATTCCGGTCTGGGCGGAGTGGTGCTGAGGCGTAGGGCCATCCAGACCATGGGGTTCACATTCGGCATCATTGTCACCGTGAAGGATGCGGCGGGCAACGTGGTGCCCTCGCCGCCACTGCCGACCGCCATGGCTCACGATGTGTTCCGATACGTCTGGCATGTGCCGCACCTCCGACGATCTATTCGATTCATACCGGAACTTGTTTCTCGCCTTCGAGTCCCGGCTGAGCGACATCCGGCCTCGGCAGCGGATATTGAAGCGCACGTGGTTCGGTCTGACGCGCTAGAAACAACGGCAGATGGGAGAGCGAAAAGCACTGGTTCATGGACGCTTTGAGTGTCTTCACGACGCGCGGCGAGACGCCGGGGCCGTCGATCTGCTTGTCAACACCGGAATATACCGTGACAAGAACCTGGGGAAGCCCGCGCTTGCGGCGCTCATCCAGGAAGACGTCGGGGCCAATCCCGAAGATCAGCACGGTGATGAGCATGGCACGTTCTCGTTCGACATCGCCAATGGAACCTGCGGAATCCTGACCGAACTACAGATTGTCGACGGACTTCTGAGGTCGCACACGATCAGCTGTGCGCTCATCACCGCCAGTGATGCAGATCCCGGCCGCGGGATGAGCAAACACCTCCCGTTCTCGCCCGTCGGGCAGGGCTGCTGTGCAGGTGGACCGATGACGACTACGGCTTAGGGCGGGTCAGTTGGGTCAACGATCCCGATGACGGTGAAGACTTCCAAGCGACAGTCGGATCCGACGGCCGGAATGTGTTGCGATTCCGGGAGTCGCCGGAGCTGGACGAGCGGCTGGGCCGCACCGCAGCACAAGCGGCACGCAACTGCCGGCACGACTCCGCGCTGCCTCTGTACGACATCGATGTCATCACCGCCGCGCCTCCACGGCACGGATATCGTGCCGCACTCGCACACATCTCGACATACCTCCCGAGCGGATCATCGTCGCTGACGACGAGAAGATGCACACCGCCTCGCTCGCCGCGGCACTGCAGCAAGCGCTCGACCACCTGCCGATAGGAGCTCGTGCAATGATCGTTGCCGCCGGCGCGGGGATCACGGCTGGCGCTGCGCTGTATCGCGAACCACCTGTCTCACAACAGGTTTCCGTAGCTAACGAGCTCGTCGAAGGCACTCCTGAATTGTGGGCTTTCGTTGGACCCGTCATCCGCTGGCGCATTCAGCGGCGAATCTGCATGATTTCGCTCGAAGGGCGGCGCGGCGTCGGTGCCGGAGTCTCCTCGAGCGCCGGCGCGTTGCCCACCCGAATCAAGAGCTGCGGGAAGGCTCGGCTACCGGTCAGCTCTTGGATCACGGCGCGGCTTTTCGCCAACTCGGTGATATGCGTCAGCGTGCACGTGGCCAATCCAACCATGGTGCACTCCAACAGGACGGTGGACAGCGCCTCGCCGCAGTTGAGCGCGTCAGCTCGGGTGTCTTCGGGCGTCGACAAGACGAGTACCGTCGCTTCGTCCACCTGGACATCGAAGCGCCGATCCCCGTGTTTCGTGACAGGGAATTCGCGGTTGATACCGACTCTTTCGCTCTCTCCCTCAGACACCAGCGCACTGGGTGGCACTCCCTGATAGAGACGGAAAGGGTCTGTCCACCAGTGTAATTCGTCGTGGTAATACTCGTCGTACCGGCGAAAGGACTCCGTAAGCCGGGATGCCTCGGCCAATGTCGGCCGCGCGTCCTCAGGCAGTACGTCGAGCGTGGCCTTGCTGTGGTCAATAGTCTTGCGTAGCACGGGTTCGAAGGACTCCCAGTGGCTGGGTGCATGGAATGGCAGCCTATCGGTCCGCCGGCTCAGTATCGCGTGGGCGCGGTCACGCTCGGCGGTGGTGACGTAATGAGCGGGGGTGAAGTCGAGCGAAGCGAGATCGTCGCGGTCACTCGGGTTGGGAAAGGGGTCGACGTTGGTTTTCCATCCAGCGGCGGCCATCGCGATCCGGAAATGATCGAGGGCCGCGCCGCAGCTGATGATCGCCTCGCGGCCTGTCCTGTCGGCCGAGCGTACAACGCGTTCGTGATCGGCGAACAGGTCGACCGCTGCCTCACCCACGATCCACCGCCACGGCTGGCTGTTGTGCAGCGACGGCGCTCTGCACGCCAAGTGGATTGCTTTGGCGATGATCTCGGTGTCCGCGGTCGCGCAAGTCATGAAAATGCGCCTCCTTTCGATTTCCGATCATCCCCCCGGAGCGGCCGCCTAAGAACGCCGCTTTCCTGTGAAGGTCGTTAGGCCGGCGTGCGTAGCGCGGCGAGACGTGCCACTGCTCGTTCGATACCGCAAGCGATGTCGTCGATGTCCGGGGCGGTGTCGTAGTCGCCGGTGATGCCGAAGACGAGCTTGTCGGCGTAGCTCACGATCGCGATTCCCGTCCGAAGCCCGAGGGCGATCGGCGGAACCGGGTACATGCGCACCACCTTTCGCCCCATGATCTGCATCGTCTGTCGCGGGCCTGGTACGTTCGTCGCCACCGTGACGACGCCTCGTTGGGGCAGCCGGGTGGCCGCGCGAACGGCCCACGCCGTCAACGGGAAGGGAATGATGTTCCCCGCCGAGACGAAAATGTGCCCCGCCTGTCGCTGTCCACTGCCTTTCGCGCGTGTCATCCGGCTGTGCACTGTTCGCAGTTGGTCCTCGGGGTCTGACTTCTCGACCGGAAGGTACGGAAGCATCAGTGACACCCGGTTGTCGACCTTGCCGATGTGATCGTTGGAGCGCACCGACACGGGAACTAGCGTGCGCAGCGAATTACGTTGTGGTTTCTCGCCACGGCCGATCAGCACGGCGCGAAAAGCATCGGTGATCGCCGCCAAAGCGACGTCGTTGAGCGTCACATCGAACGCGCGGCACACCCGCGCCACCTCGTCAAGCGACACCTCGGCAGCCGCATAGCGGCGCATCGCCGTGACAGGGCCCACCAGCGACGTTGGTGACGGGCGCAGCAGACCACCGAGAATCTCGACTGTTCCTCCCAAGGCACGCCTTGCGCCGTCCACTAACGCCGTTGATGTGTGCCACATGCTCCCGACCCACTGCCGCGGGTCCGCGCTTAGCTGTGGCAACCAGAATCCGCGTTGGACCGGTTCCTTCGCCGCCCGGATCGCCGTCGCGTAGGTGTCGCCCTCACCGCTGTCACTCAGGCCGGCGAGCATGTGCATCGTCGCGATTCCGTCGGCGATGCAGTGATGCAATTTCATGATCATGGCCCACTGGTTGTCCGGCAGGCCCTCCACGATCCAGCACTCCCACAAGGGACGTTCCCGATCGAGTCGATGTTCCATCACATCGGCGGTCAGCCGGAACAGTGCCACGTCGTCGCCTGGGTGCGGAAGCGCGACTCGATGCACGTGATGGGAGATGTCGAAGTTCTCGGCGTCGGCCCACTCCGGCGCTTCGAGATCCAGCGGATGCATGCGCAGCACCTGCCGAAACCGCGGCACGGCAAGCACTCGCTCGGCAAGGCCCGACACAAAGGTGTCGTCGTCAGGAATCGGCCCTTCAAGGACCGACACGGAACCGATCGCAAGGCTTATGTGCCGGTCGGAATCTTCGGCTTCGAGAAAGCCCGCGTCTAGCATCGACAAACTGTCCATGCGAACACCGTGCGCTCTGCACGCCGGCGACGGAAGGGGCGGAAGTCCCGATGTTGTCGGCCCTCTGACACCCCGCCGCGACATGAGTTACGTTGCACGATGCCGAAGCACCAGGGGTGGTTCGGCGACCCGGGGAACTCGATGGGGTCGTGGGGCGCCAAGTCCGACGCACGTGCCCAACCAGGACGCGATCCTCCCCTAGCAGGCTGGTGCTGAACAGTCGGTCGTCAGTGGATGGACCGTGGATGATCGCCAAGTCGACCTCGCAGGCAGACATCGCGTGGATGAGCTCGCCCGATTCGCGGTTGCCCGCGAAGGTCAGGCCCACGACTTCGACGCCCTCGCCCTCGGCGAGCAGATAGGCGGCGATGATGGCCGTCTTCGACGAGGCACTGGAGATCACGATCGTGTCAGTTCCAGTACCGACGAGTCGCTGCGCGTGCGACGAATGCCCTTTTCCGACGGGACCAAGGTCACCGGTATCGCAATAGGTCGTGACTGCGGGTAGGCGGAGTCGTACGTTGACCACAAATGACCGAGTTCATGCGCAACAGCGATGCGTTCACCTGGGCCATGGAATGCGATCCTCGATTGCGTTCCACGGTGGTCACGGTGATCGTGCTCGACCGATCGCCGGACGGGGACGAGGTACGCAATCGCTTCGACGTCATTTCGCGCAAGGTGCCGATGGTGCGGCCGGGCCCACCCTGCCGCGCCTCAGGCTGCGCGAAACGAACACCGCCTGCACCCCGATCGCGACATCGCCCCACCCGGCGGGCAGCGCGAACACCGCGGGCAATTGACCTAATGCCATCGCGACCAGAAAAGCCACTCCCGCCACCAGCCGAAACACGTGCGGCACCGTCAGCCGCAACAGCGCGTCGGGCTGGGCCAGCACCCGCGACACCGCAGGCACGCGGGTGAACAACAGCGCCGCCACCAGGGCACCCATCAAAGCGAATGGCAGCAATGGCACCGGCTTGGTCGGCTCGAACCGGTACACATCGGCCCGCGCGAGCACCGCACTAACCAAAACCCAACCGTTCCAACAGATCGCGACCCCGCCTGCCATGCGTGCGGCGACACGGCGACCCAGGCCCGCGCCGAGAGCGCCGGCCCAGAGCATGACACAGATACTGGCGATGGTGCCGATCCCGCCGATCAGGGCCATCGCCCACACGTAGCCCGGCAGCGTGCTCATAAGTTCACTCCTCGCAAGACTCGAGTCTGGTCACAGCGCTGACCGCTAGGACGACAATCGTTGGTCCCACAGTTGGGTCGGGGATACCGGCGCCGAGGGGGCCTTGACTGCGCCGAACCGATAGTGCGTTGGGTCGCCTGCTGTGTGCTCGTTTCGCCACACGACCGACTCGCCCGCAAGCCGTGGATGGGCCGGGTAGGGATGCTGCTGGATGCGGTCGAACCTGTCCAGCCGGTGCATGGGCATAACCCCGATCAGCATCATG
>Ga0164306_10001523_pt1 | contig 10306 bp, 8 predicted proteins | sample Whisoiple_242_MG_FD_110213 | JGI IMG/M metagenome (GOLD analysis project Ga0164306, IMG submission 110213) | Soil microbial communities amended with fresh organic matter from upstate New York, USA - Whitman soil sample_242_MG | ecosystem: Environmental > Terrestrial > Soil > Unclassified >... | reverse complement strand
GCCGCGGCGCAGTTGTTGACGACCACGGTGCGAATGCCGCTTACGCCCTCCTGGTTGAGAAGCCGCGAGAACAATCGTTCCACGTGGACATCGCGCTTACCGCGCTCGCCGGCGACGATATCAAATTCAAGATTGGAGTAGCGGCCGGCAACTTCAGCAATGCGCCGGATGGCCGACTCGGCCAGCGGTGCGCGCCCCAGGTTGGTATGCAGGATGACTCCGGTGGCGTTAATCACCGGCCGCAATGAGAACTCCATGGCGCGGCTCAGGTGCCGGGCGACGGCTTGCGGCAAGTGCGCCACGGCAAGCTGCACGGCTTCTTGTGTACCGAGCGTGGCTGAACTGATCTGCTCCCGCAGGCTCGCGAGCACCACGCGGACGGACTCGGTGACGGCCGGCTGGCCTTCACGAGCAAGAAGTTCGGACAGATCGGCGCTTTTCAGCAGCTCATCGACTGAAGGGAGCAGGCGGTAAAGATCGGATTTTGGGGCTGTCGTCACTTTTTCTTGTCCCGGGCGAGGCGAGGGAACCCTATGGCCACGATAATCTTCGAGTTAACGCTATGCACATTTTCGCAAATCAACTGCGAATGTAAAGATGCAAATAGCGCGAACCGCATCGTACAATAGAGATTCACATCTAATACCTGATGGCCGCCTCCGTAGAACTCGTCCAGATCGATCTTGCGCCCCGGCGCCCACAGCGAAAGCCTGAGTGGCTGAAGGCCCGCGCGCCCATGGGCGACAACTATCACGATCTCAAGAGACTGGCGCGAACTCTGGACCTGCATACAGTCTGCGAGTCGGCCCAATGCCCCAACATTGGCGAGTGCTGGAACCACAAGACCGCCACGTTCATGCTGCTGGGCAATCTCTGTACGCGTCGCTGCGGGTTCTGCGCTGTGCCCAAGGGCAAGCCCGGGCCGCTGGATTGGGACGAGCCGCGTCGCGTAGCTGAAGCCGTGGCCACCCTGGGATTGAAGCACGCCGTGGTCACCAGCGTGAATCGCGACGACGATAATATGGGCGGCGCCAGGATATTTGCCGATACCATCCGCCAAGTCCGCGAGCAGGCGCCCGGCTGCCAGATTGAAGTGCTGATTCCCGACTTCCAGGGCCGTGAAGACTGCCTGAAGGTGGTGATTGAAGCCAGGCCGGAAGTCCTGAACCACAATACTGAAACTGTGCCGCGCCTGTATCGCGCCGTCCGTTCAGGAGCGCGCTATGAGCGCACGCTCGACCTGCTTAGCAACGTAAAGCGCTTTGCGCCGGAGATGGTTTCGAAGACCGGCGTGATGGTCGGCATCGGCGAGACCATGGACGAACTGCTGGAAGTTTTCCGCGACCTGGCCGCTCGCAAAGTGGACATTCTCACCGTTGGACAATACCTGCGGCCATCGAAAGACCACCTGCCGATGACGCGCTACTACACGCCGGAAGAGTTTTCCTATCTGAAGACTGAAGCGTTGAAGATGGGCTTCCGCCATGTGGAATCAGGCCCCCTGGTACGCTCGTCGTATCACGCGCATGAGCAGGCGGAGTCAACCGGGCTGATTGCTGTCGCTCCGCTCCACACCGCTTAGGCCGCCCGGACTGAATCATCAACCGCAAAGGACGCTAAGGGCGCGAAGAAGAGAGCGGTGCTCTGATCCGAGGTCAGCTCCGAGGCCACATCTCGCTCCATGGGAGCACTTAAGTTTGATTCTTTGCGTCCGTCGCGTCCTTAGCGGTATGCTCTTTCACCCAACTCACCACACGTGGCAGGCATTCTCTCTGACCATGGGCTGGCCGGCTTTGCATCCCCAGGCTTTCTGGAATTCCGGCATGTTCTGCACCACGCCGTTTGCGCGATACTTACCGGGTGAGTGCTCGTTGTTCTGGGCCAGCAGGCGCGCCATCTGGCCTGTCTCGTTCTGGCACCAGATCTGTCCCCAGCCGATAAATAAACGCTGCTCGGGCGTAAAGCCGTCAATTTTCTCTGCCGGCTTGGCCGAATCGGCCAGCGACTTCATCAGCGCCATATGGGCAATACGCAAGCCGCCATTGTCGGCCGTGTTCTCGCCCAGCGTCAGCTTGCCGCGCACATGAACATCGTCCACAGCCACGAACTGATCGTATTCATCCACTATGCACTGCGTGCGCTGATTGAAGGCTTTTTCATCTTCGGGCGTCCACCAGTTCTTGAGATTGCCCTCGGGATCGAACAGCGCGCCTTGATCGTCAAAGCCGTGCGTGAGTTCGTGGCCTATCACCGCGCCCATGCCGCCGAAGTTCAGAGCGTCGTCGGCTTTGAAGTCATAAAACGGCGGCTGCAGGATGCCGGCGGGAAAATTGATGTCATTTTCCGTGGGATCGTAATAGGCGTTCACGGTGGGCGGCGTCATCTGCCATTCCTGCTTATCCAGGGGCTTGCCAATCTTGGCCAGCTGGCGGTGGGCTTCAAACGCATTGGCCCGCAGCGAGTTTCCCAGCGCATCACCGCGTACGATCTTCAACGCAGTGTAGTCGCGCCACTTGGAGGGATAGCCAATTTTGTTCTGGATGGCCGCCAGCTTTACCAGCGCCTGCTTCTTCGTGACCTCTGACATCCATGGAAGTTCGCTGATGTCCTGATGCAAGGCGGCTTCCAGCTGGTTGACCATTTTCAGGGTGCGCGCCTTGGCTTCCGGCGGATAATACTTTTCTACAAAAACCTGCCCCAGCGCTTCACCCAGATCATCGTCCGCGGCGGCAACGCAGCGTTTCCAGCGGGCCTGCAACTCCTTGGTGCCTTGCAAGGTCTTCCCGTAAAAACTAAAGTCCTCGTCCACAAAGGCTTTGGGCAGGGCCTGCACCTGCGAGTGGACCAGATGCCAGCGCAGATAAGTCTTCAGATCATCGAGACTGACAGTCTTCAGTTCGGCATCCAACGCCTTGAAAAAGTCCGGTGCAACCACGTTCAAGGCGGTGAATCCGGGCGCGCCCAGCTCAGAGACGTATGTAGCGAAGGAAAATGAAGGCGTCAGCGCCTGCCAATCCTGCTGGGAAAGCTTGTGATAGATATTCGCCGGTTCGCGGCGGGCTACGCGGTCAATGGCGCCCTTGGCCAGCGCGGTTTCAATCGCCAGCACCGCGCCGGCTTCCACCGTGGCTTTTCCCGGATCATCGCCCAGCAGCTTGAAAGTATTGGCGACGTGCTCGGAAAACTGCTTTCGCAACTCTACGGATTTCGCATCTTCCTTCAGGTAATAATCGCGGTCCGGCAGTGAGAGCCCGCCCTGGTCGGCCTGCGCAATCACTTCCTTGGCGTTCTTGAAATCTGCGCCGGAGTAAAAGCCGAACAGTCCATTGATCGACTGACTATGTAAATGGGCCATCAGCGCGGGCAGGCCGGATTTGTCCTTCAGCGCGGCAATGCGGTCAAACTCGGGCTTAAGGACAGCGATGCCCTTCTTGTTGATGCTGTCTTCATCGACGCACGTCGCGTAATAATCGCCGATCTTTTGCTCGTTGGCCGTGCGCTTTGTGGCCTTGGCGGCATCTTCCAGAATGCCGCGGAGCACGGTGCGGTTCCGCTCCGCCAGCTCGCCAAAGCGGCTCCAGATCGGGTGGTCTGCGGGAATGGGATTGTTCTTGATCCATCCACCGCAGGCGAACTGGTAAAAGTCCACGCAAGGGTCAACGTTCTTGTCCAGCGAGGAGACCACCGAATTCTGAGTTGTTTTGCTCTCCTGGGCTGCCAACTGCACGGTCACGCCTGCCAACAGGAGTATTGCCATCAAGAGTCGAGATGAGCGCATTTGATTTTGACCTCAAAAAAAGTTTATTGACGAATTATTGGCTGTACTGGACAAAAGCCGTCTGCCAGGTGAAGAGACTGGGTCTCCAGGAGCTGTAAGCAATCGCTGCGCAGCGAATTCTAAAACACCCGGAAGTGGATGGTGAGATATTTCTTCGGGTTCTCGCGCATCGCTTTGATCAAATTCCGGGTTTCGATCAGCAGTTGATCGGTGTTGTTGTAGACGGAGGGGTCCTTCAGCAACCTTCCGGCGCTGCCTTCGCCCGCTTCCAGCCGGTCGGCGATGGCGGAAAGCTTCTCAATGGTGTTGTGCAGTTTTTTGGCCAGCGCTTCGTCCTTGAGCAGCATGCCCGCCGGGCCGCGGCCGGCATTCAGGTCGTCCATCAGCTTGTTGGCCTTGGCGATGGTCTGGTTCGCGTTGTTGTAAAGAGTATCGTCTTTAACAAATTTGCCCAGGCTGCCCTGTCCCTTGTTGAGGTCATCCGCAATATGATCAAGCTTGTCCACCAGGTCGTTGGCTTTGCGGTAAAGACTGTCATCGGCAAAGAACTTGCCGATGGTGCCTTTTCCGTTGTTCACGTCATTCAGCAAGCCCTGCACCTGCTCCAGGATCGCATTGATCTTGTTGATCATGGTGGGATCGTAGATCACTTTTCCCAGCGTGCCCTTGCCTCCCTGCACCTGTTCCAGGATGGCATTGGCGTTCTTGATTAGAATGTCGATGTTCTGTAGCGTGCCCTGGCTGCTGCGCACAACATCGCCCACGCTGGGGGCGTTGCCGGGACGGATGTTGCCACCATCTTTCACCACCGGCCCTTTGGCTGACCGGCTGTCGATATCGACAAAGGACTCACCGAGAACGCCGGCCGTGGTGATGGTTGCTGTTGAATCTTCATGGATGAACGGCTGAAACCGGGAGTTGATACGCATGATTACCTGCACGGGATCAATCTGGCGTCCCGCCACCACGCGAACACTCTGCACATTGCCTATCGCCACGCCCTGAAGGTCCACCGGCTGCCCTGTGCGTATACCCTCGGCGTTGTCAAAATAAGTAATCAGCGTAATTTTTCTGGTGAAAAGACCGCCAGTCCCGCTTATCAGGAAGATGAGAAGCGCCAAAGTGAAAGAACCGACGATTACGGTTATTCCGACTTTTAATTCAGACCACCTGAGCTGCTTTTGACTTGGCAATTGAGTGTAGTAAGTACGCAAAAATAATAGCAGATGCGCCCGTAAGTCACGAGAATTAGACAGTTTTCGGTAAGGATGGACGGTCTAGCGGGCCTCCTTCGCAGCCGAAACAACCTAAGGCTTTTTCTAACGGATGATGGCGCTCCTCCAGGTACGGGAGCAAACCGCCGCAAGCAGATAAGCCACCGCCGCGCAAAGCAGAGTGACGGTAAGACCAAAGTGGATGGCGATGATCATGGCCATCACCGACCCCAGGACGCTGGCCGCGGCGTTGAGCGCCCAGGCCCATTCCACTGTCTTTACCAGCCGCAACCCGGTGGGAAACGGCATCCCCATCAGAAAGCCGAGCGGCGCAAGCACCAGCGCGCTGATCAACAGCTTGATCGCGAAGGGAAGCCCCACCGCGGCTGAGAGAAGCCACGGCAGCACGACCACGTTGCCCACGATGAATGCTGAAATCAGCCCGAGCAGCGGCAGGACCTTGGCGCCGTTGGTGATCCTGTGGCGCGCGGCCACGCTGCCGGCGCCGCTGGAAAGCAATAGCAGAAAGACAACCACCGTAAGCGCGTAGGTAGGATGGCCCAGGAAAAGTACGAACCGCTGGATCAGGGAAATCTCCACCAGGATAAAACCGAAGCCCACGGTGATGAAATAAAGCAGCGCAACAATTCCAGTCCTGGGCGCGTTCTGGCGGTGGCGATGCAGCGCCAAAGGCAAAATCAGGAAGGCAAAGACCGCGAGAATCGAGATGATCAAAAGCATCCCCAGCACCACAACGCCCAGGTTGATGCGCCAATCCATGCCGTGGCCCGTCCCCGCCATGATGTTCTCGATTACGTGACGGGTCTTGAGAGTAAAGAAGAAGAATGGCGCGCTATCGCTCACGGGCGAAACGTTATAGGCATAGCTTTGGGCGAAATGCGCGGGATCGTTGGATTCGATGAGGTCGTGAAAGGCCGCTGCCGCGGGTGGAAGAGCTTGCAAGCCCGCATACTCGGCGGTGGGATTGAGCCAGAACAAGTTGGGATTTTCGCGCGCATGGGCGGCCACCGCGGCATATTCAGACGAAGTGAACCGCGACTTCTTGGCCAGCACCAGCACCGGCCGGCCATCTTCATCAAGATTGCCGTCGGCAATTACCACAAAGTGGTCTTTAGGATCGGCCACGCCAATCCCATGCAAGGCCGCAATCGCCTGTGACACAACGCGCAGGGCTTCGCGCGGCTGCTTGAACTCCCAGCGCGTGATGGCGATCATGCCGTCGGGCTTGAGGTGGTCAAAATATTCGCGGAACGCTTCAATGGTATAGAGATTATTTTCGCTCAGCGCGAAAGCGCCCGCCGCGGTGGACGCCCAGGTATCCACAAGCGTCATCTGCACCACGTCATATTGATCGCGCGAACTGCGAATGTAAGAGCGGCCGTCCTGAACATGGATGTGGACTTGCGGCAGCTCGTAAAGATGGAAAGCGTAATCGACATAGCGGCCGCGCATCACACTGTTGGCGATAGTGGGATTGATCTCAATTCCCGTCACACTCGGGCTGCCGTTAGCCACAGCGCGCATCACGTCCACGCCGCCGCCGGGGCCGATGATGGCAAAGTCTCCACGCGGACGCAGCACGTTGGCCACCGAAGGCGCAGCCGACATCAGGCTTTTTTTCCAGTTGAATCCTGACGTGGAGGGAAGACCAGTGTCCGTGGGAGTGGCGGAGCCTTGCTGGGCCCAGCGCGCCGGGTCCACGTTCATAATGGCTGTGGTGGCATCCGCGTCAATTACCACGTAGCGCCCGCCCAGGTGCGTATCCACCTCAATGCGGGAGATGGCGTTCCAGCGCGAATACTCCACCCACTTAGGATCGCGATAGACGCCCTTTGCGTAGATCACATCGATGATCTTTCCGGAATAGTTAGCGGCGATCAGCAGGACGAAGAACGTCGCCAAAGCATAGGCGACACGGCGCATTTTGATTTGGTCTGCCCACAAGGCAGCAGCTACGGCCATACAGGCCGAAGCCAGAAGCAGCGCGTTGGGCGCTCCGATAAAGTTCAGTAGCGGCACCACCGCAAGACAGGCAGTAGCTCCGCCGGCAAGGTCGGCGCCATAAAGCTGCGGGATCTGCGCGGAAGACCGGGCAAAGAGCACAGAGAAAAGCAGTCCGGTAAGAAAGAACGGCACCGCCGCGGCCAGATAGATGATGGTGAGCTTGCCGAAATTACGGCCAGTCACCTCAAGTGAAACCGGCGTGTGCAGCACCACTTCAACGGCGGCGAGAATAAAGATTGAATTCAGCAGGCAGAGCCGGGCGCCCAGCGCGCGCAGATCAAACCGCTCCAGCCATTCCCGGCGAATATGAGCAAACACCCCGCCCGATCCCAGTCCCAGGAGCGCAACTGAAATTGCAAAAAAAGCAAAGTGATAAAAAAGCACCACGCTGAACAGACGAGTAAGCGCCAGTTCCAGCAACAAGCTGGAAAGGCTGACCAGGGCCACGGCCAGCATCATGGCCCGAAGTGACATTTGGACAGAAGGAGCTTGGGGTTCGGCAACCAGAGAGGATTGAGGCATCGCGAATCAGGTTCTCACAGGTGGAGAAAGTTTGCATAGCACCAGAAATTGGAATCGCGCGTCATCTATCACGTTGACCTGTGATTGCTGTCACTGCGGTTCGGTGCGCTGTAACTACCATTAAGACAGGTTTGGACGCGGCAATGACTACACAAGCGCACCCCGGATTCTTCAGCCGGCTCATCGGTCGTCGAAAGAAATGGCAATGGGCTGCAGTATTAACCCCTGATATACCTGCAGATATCCCGGAAACCCAGCGTGTGGCCACGATTTCCTGTAAGCCAAGCTGCATTGCTGTTTACACAGCGTATCTGCGCGAGCCACTGCCATCAGGCGGCTTCTCCTGGGTGGATCGCGTATACATGGATATACAAGAACGCATCACGCATGACTGCCCACACCACTCTAAAAGAATCGAAGGTGAGTCGTGAGGATGGCATTACCCACACCCGCCTGCTTCGGGATTCAAGCAAATTCTACTCCCCTTCCAAAATCACATACGCAATCGCCTGCTCCTTAGTGTGTGAAAGAGAGAGGTGGGTGCGTTTGCAGCCCAGCCGGTCAGCGAACTCAGCCGCCTTGCCACTAAATTTCAAAATGGGACGCTGGCCGGGCAGTCGAAGCACCTCCACATCCTGCCAGGTAACGCCGTGACGCAGGCCGGTGCCGATGGCCTTCATTCCGGCTTCCTTGGCGGCAAAGCGGGCGGCCAGGCGCTCAGCGGCATTGAGCTTGCCCATGCAGTAGCGGACCTCTGCCGGGGTGAAGACACGCTTGAGAAAACGCTCACCAAAACGCTCCACGGCGGCCTTGATCCGCCCCACTTCGGCGATGTCAACTCCTGTCCCTACTATCATTTAGATGCCCATGCCAAGGTATCATATCGTTCGGTTGCCGTATTCTAAGCTTGATCTTATTTGCTAGAGACAACTCCGGATTTTCGAGGTTATAATGTCCCTCGCGTTGTTTCAGAAGCGTTGTACAGCAGCAAATGCACCCCCTGCAACCTGCCTGCACTAACCTCCAGAAAGGCGCAAATTTCAGAAACAAGGAATGCGTGTAACACATGGAACAAGGAACAGTGAAGTGGTTCAATGACGCAAAAGGTTACGGCTTTATCTCCAGGGAAAACGGGGAAGACGTTTTTGTACACTTCTCCGCCATTCAGTCGAATGGTTTTCGCAGCCTGAAAGAGGGCCAGCCAGTGCAGTTCAACGTCGTCAAAGGTCCCAAAGGATGGCAGGCAGAGAACGTACAAGTGCTGTAGAACCCAAAGAATTTTAAGTGAGAGGCGGCCGCCAGGCCGCCTTTTTCAATTTGGAAAAAAGTCCCAGCGCGCAGGCAGCTCCAGGTGGACGGGAAAGAGCTCAGGTTCCGTCAATCACCGCGTCCCCTTCGAAAGACTCCCGTGGGTTAAGCCCTATAATCTAGTTAGTGCTGGTTTCTGACTTTGATTTCAACCTCCCGGAAGAGCTGATCGCCCAGGAGGCGCTCGCGGACCGCAGCGGCTCGCGCCTGCTGCATCTCTCGCGGTCGAGCGGCGATTTTGAAGATCGAAGATTTACCGATTTCCCCAGCCTGCTTCGTTCCGGCGACCTGCTGGTGTTGAACAGCAGCCGCGTCTTTCCGGCCCGCCTTTACGGGCGCCGTTCCGGCCTGCGCTCGCAGCCGGTCAGCCCCAGGAATCCTGCCGCGCGCGATTTTCTTCACGGCCGCGTGGAGGTCCTGCTCACGCGCCAGGTGGGACCGCTGGAGTGGCAGACGCTGGTGCGTCCGGGCAGGAAAATTGGAGTGGGAGAGAGGATTTTCTTTTCCGCCTCAGATTCTGCTCCAGCATCCTCCCTGGTTGCTTTCCCTGAATCCCAGCGAGACGATTCTGGTTCCGCGGAGTTGGAACACGCCGCTGAACTGGTTGCCGAGGTGATTGGCCGCGGTGAGTTCGGCGAGCGCAGGCTGCGTTTTGATCCTGTGCCCGATTTTTTTGCCGCCGTGGAGAAGCTGGGCCACGTGCCTCTGCCACCCTATATCGCGCGTGAAGACCGGCCTGAAGACCGCGAGCGATATCAGACGGTCTATGCTCGTGCGGAAACCACCGGCAGCGTGGCCGCGCCAACGGCAGGCCTGCACTTTACCCCGCAGATACTTGCCGAAATCCGCGCACGAGGGACAGAGATTGCCGAATTGACTCTTCACGTCGGCTTGGGGACTTTTCAGCCCGTACACGTTGAGAACGTGGAAGAACACAAGCTGCACCGCGAGAGTTTTTCGATCTCTGAAGCCGCCGCCGGGCAGATCAATCGTGCGCTGGCGGAAAAGCGGCGGGTAGTAGCCGTAGGGACTACGACGGTACGGACGCTGGAATTTGCCGCGCGGCAGAGTGATTCAGGCCCGGACGGAACGGCACGCGTTTCCGCCGGCTCCGGCGAGGCCGACATCTTTATCTATCCTGGTTTCGATTTTCGCGTGGCCGGCGCCCTGCTTACCAATTTTCATCTACCCAAATCCACCCTGCTGATGCTGGTGGCCGCCTTTGCCGGCCGGGAAAACGTGCTGAAAGCATACGCACATGCTGTTGGGGAGAAGTACAGATTTTTCTCGTATGGGGACTGCATGTTTGTAGAGTGAAAGCGCCCCTTGTCCCGGCTAAATTCCTGTGGACTTCGGCTTGCCGCAGTGCAATGATCACCCGCTCAGCGAATAGCGACGTTGCAGAAAGGACCTGCCCATGACCAACGGGAACGATCAACCTCAAGCGAAAGCCGCAGAG
>Ga0164306_10001517_pt1 | contig 10319 bp, 11 predicted proteins | sample Whisoiple_242_MG_FD_110213 | JGI IMG/M metagenome (GOLD analysis project Ga0164306, IMG submission 110213) | Soil microbial communities amended with fresh organic matter from upstate New York, USA - Whitman soil sample_242_MG | ecosystem: Environmental > Terrestrial > Soil > Unclassified >... | reverse complement strand
CCGTGCGGTGCTGGCCGCGGGTGCGGTCACCGTTGAGGCAGGCCTGGATCATCGGGGGCTTCCCTCGGCGAGCACGGTGTGGCAGCGCACCAGCCGGTCACGCCACCACTGCTGCCGGTCAGGTGGAGCCGCGAGGTCCGCGAGCGCGTCGGGGTCGGCCACGGCACGACCGACCCCCAGCAGACCGCCCGACGGACGCCACGGGTCCGCCGAGACGTCGCGCTCGAAGAGACCCACCGTGCCGAGGCCGCACGCGTGGTCGAGCGACGGGAGCGCCGCGGCGAGGGCCACCCCCGCAGCGATGCCGACGCTCGTGTCGAGCGCCGACGACACGACGGCGGGCAGCCCGCACGCCTCGACGACACCGAGCGCCGACGCCACACCACCGAGGGGTGCGACCTTGACGACGACGAGGTCCGCGGCACCGAGCCGGGCCACACGGATCGGGTCCTCGGCCTTGCGAATCGACTCGTCGGCCGCGATGAGCGCGTCGATCCCGTTGCGTGCCAAGGCGGTTCGTAGCTCGACGAGCTCCTCGACGCTGGCACAGGGCTGCTCGGCGTACTCCAGGTCGTATGCCGTGAGCCGCCGCAGCGCCGCCGTGGCGGTCGCGACGTCCCACCCTCCGTTGGCATCGACCCGGATGCGCGCCGAGGGACCCATCGCGGACCGGACGGCCGCGACCCGGTCGATGTCGTCGTCGAGCGTCTGGCCGCGCTCGGCGACCTTGACCTTCGCCGTCGTGCACCCGTCGAAGCGCGCGAGGACCTCCGGCACCCGGTCGGGGCCGACGGCCGGCACGGTCGCGTTGACGGCCACGGCGTCGCGCACGGGAGCGGGCCACACGGCATACGCCGCCTCGAGGGCCGCGGACAGCCAGCGCGCGGACTCGCGATCGGCGTACTCGACGAAAGGGCTGAACTCACCCCAGCCCGAGGGCCCTTCGAGGAGCAGGGCCTCGCGCACGTCGACGCCGCGGAAGCGCACCCGCATCGGCAGGGCGACGACGTGGGCCCGGGCGAGGAGCTCGTCGGCAGGAGGCAGCGTCGTCATGCCTCCATCATCACCGACGGAGCTCAGCGGGCCGGGAAGGCCTCGTGCCGGTCCTGCGTCGGGTCGGGCTGCGCCGGGACCGGCTGCGTCGGGGCGTGGTCGTCGTGCGGGAGCCCGCGGTCGTGGGAGCGACGGGCCCGACTGCCACAGGCGTGGCCGCGAGTGCGACCGGAGGCGTGCGGCAGCACCCAGAAGAGCCCGAAGAGCCACCAGAGGCCGTGACCCGACGCACCGAGCGCGACGGCGATGAGCACGACTCCGGCGATGATGAGGTTGCGTGGCGAGAACACGTGGGTCTCCTCCGTCCGCGGGACCGGTCGGCCCCGTACTCCCTCGACGGTAGGCCCGCGAAGCCCGGCGGACCCGGTCCCTCTGTCAGCGCCTCCCCCTGACAGATGTCACCTCCGCCGGCTGGGACGGGGCGCTCACTCGACTGGGGCGGGGCGCTCACTCGAGTGGGAGAGGGGGCCGAGGACGACGTCGCGCGGGTCGTCGACGGCCACGGCGATGCGGTCGCGGAAGACCTGGCGCATCTGCGGCAGGGCATCGAGGGGGAAGAACCGCGCGTCGGTCGACTCGTCGTCACCCGGTCGGGGCTCGCCCGAGACCCAGCGGCACCGGAAGGTGTGGTCGAGGTACTGCCCGAGGTCGCCGTTGACGTGCGTCACGACGCCGCTCGCCGAGACCCAGACGAGCCGCTCGACCTCGGCGACGACGCACGCCTCCTCCTCGACCTCCCGGACGGCGGTGACGTGCGGGTCCTCGCCCGGGTCGACGATGCCGGTGACCGGTGTCCACGCGCCGTTGTCCGACCGCTTGACGAGCAGCACCTCGTCGGCGCCGTCAACGCCCGGGCGGAGCACGACCGCCGTGACCCCGGGCATCCAGAGCAGCTCCGTGCCGACCATGGTGCGCAGGTGGGAGACGTAGGGAGGGATCGGCATACGGCCGACCCTAACCCCGCCGATAGGGTCGGTCCGTGAGCAGCGAGCCGGGCCAGAGCGCCGTGTCCGAGACCTTCGACCCGAGCGAGTGGGCACCCGTCGAGGGCTTCGACCTGACCGACATCACCTACCACCGGCGCCGGCCCGTGGCCGGACGCCCCCACGCGGAGTCGGGGGTCGTCCGCATCGCCTTCGACCGTCCCGAGGTGCTCAACGCCTTCCGCCCGCGCACCGTCGACGAGCTCTACCGCGCGCTCGACCACGCCCGCATGACGCCCGACGTCGGCGTCGTCCTGCTCACCGGCAACGGCCCGAGCCCCAAGGACGGCAAGTGGGCCTTCTGCTCGGGCGGCGACCAGCGCATCCGCGGGCGCTCCGGCTACCAGTACGCCGAGGGCGAGACGGCCGACACCGTCGACGCGGCCCGCACCAAGGCCCAGGGAGGGCGCCTCCACATCCTCGAGGTGCAGCGGCTCATCCGCACCATGCCCAAGGTCGTCATCGCCGTCGTGAACGGCTGGGCGGCCGGCGGCGGGCACTCCCTCCACGTCGTGTGCGACCTGACGATCGCGAGCCGCGAGCAGGCCCGCTTCAAGCAGACCGACGCCGACGTCGGCTCGTTCGACGCCGGCTACGGCAGCGCCTACCTCGCCAAGATGGTCGGCCAGAAGTTCGCCCGCGAGATCTTCTTCCTCGGGCGCACCTACTCCGCCGAGGACATGCAGCGGATGGGCGCCGTCAACATCGTCGCCGACCACGCCGACCTCGAGCGCGAGGCCCTGCAGGTCGCGACGGAGATCATGGGCAAGAGCCCGCAGGCGCAGCGGATGCTCAAGTTCGCCTTCAACCTCACCGACGACGGGCTCATGGGCCAGCAGGTCTTCGCCGGCGAGGCGACCCGTCTGGCCTACATGACCGACGAGGCCGTCGAGGGCCGCGACCAGTTCCTCGAGAAGCGCGAGCCCGACTGGTCGCCCTTCCCCTGGTACTTCTGACGCTCAGAGCCCGTCGACCAGGGCGACGGTGGCGGCCACGATCTGGCGCTGCGCCTCGGCCCGGCTGACCGTCGGGGTGCCGTCCCCGGGCTGGTCGCCGTAGTCACCGAAGTAGGAGTGCACGGCCCCCGTGACGGCGGTGTATGCCGTGTCGCCGGGCAGGAGCGGCCGGCTGGCCGCGATGTCGGCGGGCGTCGTGAAGCCGTCGCGGGTGCCGCTCACCGAGGCGACGGCGAGGTCGGTGCGCTCGGCCATGGAGTCGACCGGGTAGGACGCCCAGAGCACGAGTCCCTTGACGACGCCGGGGTGGTCGTGGGCGAACCCGGCGGCGACGACGCCGCCGAGGCTGTGCCCGGCGATCGTCCACGACGTCACCTCGGGATGACGGTCGATGAAGGCGTGGGGCGCCGTCGTGGCAAGGAAGCCGATGCCGAACGGCTGCTTGACGATGAAGACGATGACCCCCTGCCGGCTCACCTCCGACAGCATCGGCACGTAGGCGCGCGGATCGACGCGGGCGCCGGGCTGGAAGATCAGGCCGCGGGTCGGCGTGCCGCTCGTCGGCGCGATGACGATGTGGGCCGGCGCGTCCATGACGCGGACGTCGGCGCTGCCGGACATCGCGGCCACGGCCTCGGCGGTCGCCCCGAAGGGCCGCAGCCAGACGAGCGCCCCGAGCACGACGACCGTGACCAGGACCCCGGCCACCCGGCCGACGACACGGAGCACCGGTCGTGCGGTCCGACGTCGCGGGTCCGGCTCCGAGCGGTCCCGCACGAGGAGCACGACGCCGATGAGACCGCTCGCCGCGAGCGCGATGACCTGAGCCGGGTTGCCGGCCAGCAGGACGGCGTGGTCGAGCAGGAAGAGCACGAGCGGCACGACGAGCCAGAGGACCCCGAGCACGACGGTGAACCGCGCGCGAGGGCGCCGTCGGGCCCCGGCCCCGGTCCCCGCCAGTCCCTCGTCCGGCACGGTCGTCACGACCTGAGGGTAACCACGCGGAAGGGCGCAGCGGCGGCATGGACGCCGGCATTCCGGAGGACGGACGGCCCTGCCGCGGCGAAGCCAGTGTCGGTCGCCCACCGGCCAGCGGGACAGGGCAGGATGTTGGAGTGGAACCGAGCGACGACCGCCGCGCCAGCCCTGGCCGTCGTGCGCCCGGTTCCGCGCCACGTGGTCGCGCCGCAGCAGGCGCCCCGCACGGGACCGACGGATCGGCCGCTCCCCCTCCCGCACCCGAGACCCCGGACGTGCCCGAGGGCGGCCGGCCCGCGGACTTCCGCCAGCCACCGCGCACGACCGCGGCCAACGCGACGCGCGCCGTCGGGCGCGGGCTCGGACGGGCCGCCACCGGCACCGCTCGCCTGACCGCACGCTCGGGTCGCTTCGCTGCCGCCAAGGCGCATGCGTACACCCACTCCGGCGGGGCCGGCGAGAGCGGTCTGGCCCGGATGACCGAGCTGCACGCGAGCCACACCGCGGGCGACACGATCATGACGCTGGCCCTCGCCGGCACCCTCTTCTTCAACCCGCAGACAGCCCAGACCCGTGGCGACGTCGCGACGTTCCTGCTGCTGACGATGGTGCCCTTCGTCCTCGTCGCGCCGCTCATCGGGCCGCTCCTCGACCGCTTCTCGCACGGCCGGCGCTGGGCCATCGGCACGACGCTCGCCGTCCGGGCCTTCCTCTGCTGGGTGCTCGCCGAGGCCATCACCCACGACAGCGGCTGGCTCTTCCCGGCTGCGCTCGGGTGCCTCGTCGCCTCGCGGGCCTACACCATCACGCGCGCGGCAGCCGTGCCGCGGCTCCTGCCGCCGGGCACGACCCTCGTCAAGGCCAACTCCCGGGTCTCGATGGCCGGAGTCGTCGGTGCGGTCATCGGGGGCGCCCTGGGCGGGGTGGCGATGCTCGCCGGACCATCCTGGGCCCTCCGCGTCGGCTTCGTCGTCTTCGTGGTTGCCACCGTCCAGGCGATCCGCCTCCCGGCGCGTGTCGACAGCTCGCTCGGCGAGGTCTCCATCGAGGACACGACACCGATCCCGGTGCGCGGCGCCCACGACGACCCGAGCGCGCCGGGGGCCGGCTCGCTCCGCGGCACCCGGCGCGGCTGGGACGACGACCCGGCCCGGCGGCATACGTCCTCGGACGGCGACGCGCTCACCGTCGACTCGCTCGGGCCGCTGGGCCGCTTCCGCCGGCGCAAGCAGGCGATCCCCTGGCCGGTGATGCACGCGATGTGGTCGACGGGTGGCACCCGGGTGCTCACCGGCTTCCTCATCCTCTTCATGGCCTTCCTCGCCAAGGAGCACCCCATCGACGGCATCCGCGGCGAGCTCGTCCTCGCGTTCATCGCGGTCGCCATCGGCGTCGGCAACGGCATGGGCAGCGTCGTCGGCAACGTCGTGCGCGACCAGCGGCCCGAGCGCATCGCCATGGTGTCGGTCCTCGCCGCGACGGTCTGCTGCGTCGCGACGGGCATCTGGTACGGCGTGTGGACGCTCGTCGTGCTCGGCTTCGTCCAGGGCATGTCGGCGCAGCTGTCCAAGCTGGGCTTCGACGCGCTCGTGCAGCGCGAGGTCCCCGAGAACGTCCGCACCTCGGCCTTCGCCTGGTCCGAGACGATGCTCCAGGTGCTGTGGGTCGTCGGCGGCACCCTCGGCATCGTGCTCCCGCTCAACCCCTACGTCGGCTTCCCCGTCTGCGCGGTCGCGCTCGTCTGGACCGTCGCCATGGCCGCGCGCCAGCGCCGGCGCGCCGCCCCCACCGCACCCCCGAGAGCGAGACGTGCCTGATGGCCGCGCCGTCCCCCCGCCCGCTGGCGGTCCCCGCCGGACCCGCCGTCCTCGACGTGCTGCCCGCCCTCGACGCGGCCCTGACCGGCCGCTCCCCCGTGCTGCCGTATGCCGCCGACACCCCGCCGCCGACCGTGCCGTCCCACGACCCGGCCGAGCTCCCCGACGGTCTCGCGGTCGCGATCGGCACGTCGGGCTCGACCGGCCGGCCCAAGCGCGCGCTGCTGACGGCGGACGCCCTCGAGCGGTCGGCGTGGGCCACCCACCAGGTGCTCGGCGGCAGCGGCGCGTGGCTTCTCGCCATGCCGGCCCACCACGTCGCGGGACTCCAGGTCCTGCTCCGGTCGCTCGCCTCGGGTGTCACACCGGAGGTGCTCGACCTGCGCGACGGCTTCTCGGTCGCGGGCTTCGGGGAGGCCGCGGCCCTGGTGCGGCCCACGAGCGCGGCACCCCGCCGCTACACCGCGCTCGTGCCGACGCAGCTGACCCGTCTCGTCGACGACCCCGTCGGACTCGACGCCCTGCGCACCTTCGACGGGGTGCTCGTCGGCGGCGCGGCCACGCCGCCGGCCCTCGTCGAGCGCTGTCGCTCGCTCGGCGTCGCGCTGAGCCTCACGTACGGCATGAGCGAGACCGCCGGCGGCTGCGTCTACGACGGCATCCCGCTGCCAGTCAGCAGGGTCCACGTCGACAACGACCGGCACGTCGTGCTCGGCGGCGACACCGTCGCACACGGCTACCTCGGCGAGGCACGCCTCAGCCGTGACGCCTTCGCCGTCGACCCCGACGGCGTCCGGTGGTTCCGCACCGACGACCTCGGCCACTTCGACGACGACGGGCTGCTCGTCATCGACGGGCGCGCCGACGACGTCATCAACACGGGCGGCCTCAAGATCAACCCCGGTGTCGTCGAGGACGCCATGACCCGGCACCTCGACGACGTCCTCGACGTCGTCGTGCTCGGCCTTCCCGACCCCGAGTGGGGCGAGGCCGTCTGTGCCGCAGTGACGCTCGTCGACCCGACCGGCCACCTGACGACTCGCGCCGTCCGCGAGAGACTGCGCGGCATCCTCCCGGACGCGGCCCTGCCGCGACGGGTCCTCGTGCTCGCCGAGATCCCCCAGCGGGGCCCCGGCAAACCCGATCGGGCCGCCATCCGACGCGCCGTGCAGGGCCTCGCTTGAGCGGTGGCAAGATGGGGGTGTCCCACCCGTCGCCGAAGGAGGTCGCCGTGCTGCGCGTCGTGCTGATCGCCCTCGTCGTCTTCGCCACGATCTACGCGCTGGTCGACTGCCTCCAGACCGATCGTCGGCTCGTGCGGATCATGCCCAAGACCGTCTGGCTGCTCGCGGTGCTCGTGCCGGTGCTCGGCCCGGTGTTCTGGCTCGTCGCCGGGCGCAGCGACGCCCGGGGCGGCCCCGGTCCCGCGTCGCGCGGGCCCGGCCGCCGGCCACCCGGGCCCCGAGGCCCGATGGGCCCCGACGACGACCCCGACTTCCTCCGCAAGCTGTAGAAGGACCCCCCGGAACTCCATGGCCACCCTGTCCCAGTGGATCGAGGGCGCTCGCCCCCGCACGCTGCCCGCCGCCGTCTCGCCCATCCTCGTCGGCACCGGCGCCGCCTACCAGACCGGTCACGTCGTCTGGGCGTATGCCGTCCTCGCCCTCGTCGTCGCCCTGGCCCTGCAGGTCGGGGTCAACTTCGCCAACGACTACTCCGACGGCATCCGCGGCACCGACGAGGTGCGCGTCGGGCCGGTGCGGCTCGTGGGCCAGCGGCTCGCCGCACCCCGCTCGGTCAAGATCGCGGCCTTCGCGTGCTTCTTCTTCGCCGCGCTCATGGGACTCGCGCTCGTCGGGCTGTCGGAGCTGTGGATCATGATCCCGATCGGCGCGGCCGCGATCGTCGCGGCCTGGTACTACACCGGCGGCACGCGGCCCTACGGCTATCTCGGCCTCGGCGAGGTCTTCGTCTTCGTCTTCTTCGGGCTCGTCGCGACCCTCGGCACCATGGCGACGATGACCCCGCCGACCGCCGCCGGCTGGTGGGGCGCCATCGGCGTCGGGTCGCTCGCCTCGGCGATCCTCGTCGCCAACAACCTGCGCGACATCCCCACCGACCGCGAGCACGGCAAGCGCACGCTCGCCGTGCGGATGGGCGAGTCAGGGACCCGGGCCTTCTACGTCGCGCTGATCGCCGTCGCCTTCGTCATGACGGGCCTCGCCTCGCTCACCTCGCCGTGGGCCCTGCTCGCGCTCCTCGCGGCGCCGCTCGTCGTGCGGCCGATGCAGGCCGTCGTCGGGCGCGCCACGGGGCCCGGCCTCATCCCGGCCCTGGCCGGCACGGGGCAGTTCCAGCTCGCCTGGTCGCTGCTGCTCGCCGTCGGCCTGGCGCTCGGCCGCGTCTGACCCGGTGAACCGCTGAGCCGCTGAACCGCTGAACCGCTGAGCCGCTGAGCCGCACCGGGTCGAGGTGATCCCTCGCGACCGGGGGCGACGGCATACCTCGGCATTCGGCTGACGGGAGCCACGTCCCGGTGCCACGGTGGACGCGTGTCCGAGGAGATCGACGTCGTCGTCATCGGGGCCGGGCAGGCGGGCCTCGCGACGAGCCACGAGCTCGACCAGCGCGGCGTCGAGCACGTCGTCCTCGAGGCGAGCGTGCCCGGGTCGTCGTGGCTCGGCCGGTGGGACAGCTTCACCCTCGTCGGCCCCAACCACACCGTCCGCCTGCCGGGCGCCGCCTACGACGGCGACGACCCCGGCGGCTTCATGACCCGCACGGAGGTGGCCGGGCACCTGCAGGCGTATGCCGGCCGGCTCGGTCGGGTGCGACAAGGGGTCCCCGTGCACGGGCTCTGGAGACGCCACGGCGCGTTCGAGCTGCGCACCGACGACGACACGATCCGCAGCCGCATCGTCGTCGTGGCGACGGGCGCCTACCAGCAGCCACTCCGACCGGCAGCGGTCGCCGGTCTCTCGCCGGACGTGCCGTGCATCGACGTGCTCGGCTACCGTAACCCGGGCGCGCTGCCCGACGGCCCGGTGCTCGTCGTGGGCAGCGGACAGAGCGCGTGCCAGATCGCCGAGGAGCTCGCGCTGTCGGGGCGTGACGTCGTCATGGCGTGCGGCCGGGCGCCGTGGTTCCTGCGGCGGGTCGGCGGCCGCGACCTCTTCGAGTGGCTGATGGACTCGAGCTTCTACGAGCAGACGCCCGACCAGCTGCCGAGCCCTGCGGCGCGGCACGGCGCCAACGTCCAGGCGAGCGGCGCCGGCGGCGGTCACGACCTGCACTACCGGACGCTCGCCGCGCTCGGGGTGCGCCTCGTGGGACACCTCGTCGACATCGACGGCCACACGGCGCGCTTCGCGCCCGACCTGCCCGAGGTCATCGCGGCCGGCGACGCCGGGTTCGGGTTCGTGCGCGACACCATCATCGCCGGGTGCCGGGACCGCGGCGTGCCGGCGCCCGAGATCCCCGAGCCAGGACCTCTCGACACGTCGGCGCCCACCGAGCTCGACCTGCGCGGCTTCGGAGCGGTCGTCGTGGCCACGGGCTTCCGGTCGCGCTACACCGAGTGGGTCGACGTCCCCGGGCTCGTCGACGAGCAGGGGTTCCCCGTGCACGCCGACGGCGAGAGCGTCGTGGCGCCCGACCTGCACTTCGTCGGCGTCCACTTCCTGCGCCGGCGCCGCTCGTCCCTGCTCTTCGGCGTCGGGGACGACGCCACGGCCACGGCCACCCGCATCGCCACCCGCCTCGGCCTCCCCACCTGACCCACTCGAGTGAGCGCTCCGTCACACTCGAGTGAGCGCTCCGTCACACGATCGTGGGACCGGTGTGACGGCGTACTCACTCGACTGTGGTTGGGCGCTCACTCGAGTGGATGGCGGCGCTCAGCGGTCGGCGTTGCGGGGGTCCTCGGTGGCCGAAACGCCCGTGGTGTCGGTGTCACGGAGCGGACGCTCGTCCTCGAGGTCTTCGGCGAACTCGTCGCTCGTCGGGTCGACCGCGTGCTTCGCCTCGAGCTTCGCCTCGTGGCGCTCGACGAGCTTGGCCGTGATCTCGTCGCGCATGCCGCGCAGCAGGATGTAGGACGCGGCCGCCGAGGCGATCGCCGAGGCACCGAGCAGGAGCACGGGGTTGTTGCGCAGGCCGATGAGCCAGAAGAGGAAGAGGAACCCGAAGAAGATGAGGATGCGGAGCAGGGAGTAGCGGACCATGTCAGATCACCGTCACATGCCCGAGTAGTTGTGCATGCCCACGAAGGTCGAGACGAGGTTGACCAGCGTGAAGTTGATGATGACGGCGACGTAGCCAGCGAGCGCGATGTACATCGACTTGCGGTGGTCGACCCCGGCCGTCGCGCGGCCGTGCATGTAGGCGGCGTAGACCGTCCAGATGACGAAGGTCCAGACCTCCTTGGGGTCCCACTGCCAGTAGGCGCCCCAGGCCTGCTTGGCCCAGATGGCTCCCGCGATGAGCGTGAACGTCCAGAGGATGAAGGCCACCATGTTGAGGCTGTATGCCGT
>Ga0164306_10001515_pt1 | contig 10324 bp, 10 predicted proteins | sample Whisoiple_242_MG_FD_110213 | JGI IMG/M metagenome (GOLD analysis project Ga0164306, IMG submission 110213) | Soil microbial communities amended with fresh organic matter from upstate New York, USA - Whitman soil sample_242_MG | ecosystem: Environmental > Terrestrial > Soil > Unclassified >... | reverse complement strand
TCTTCCAGCGGCGTTTCAGTAAAGCGCGCGGTGCCGGTCTGCTGCAGGCTTGCCGGCGCGCTGCCCGGATTTCGCGGCGCTGAAGTCCCGCTTTGATTTTCGCGCTGCGCTTGAATTTCGGCGGCGTTCATCGGCGGCTGGTCGAACAACGGCAGGCCGGAAGGATAGAGAACTTCGCGCGGACGCAGCTGCTGCAGCTCTTCAACGATGCGACGCTCGGCGTCGGGCCCGCGAAATTCCGTGGCGCGAAATTCGCCGGTCGAGAGATCCAGCGCAGCCAGCCCCACCGCGCCCCCGCCTCCCGAAGAAGATGCCCGCGCCAGCGCTGCCAGAAAATTGTTTTCCTCCGAGCCCACGCTGGAATCGATGGCCGTCCCCGGCGTGAGCACGCGCGTGACCTCGCGGCGAACCAGTTTTGTGGCGGCACTGGGCGTTTCCATCTGCTCGCAGATCGCAACCTTAAAGCCCTTGCGCAGCAGCTTCGACAAATAATTTTCCGCCGCGTGATAGGGTACGCCGCACATGGGAATGGCCTGGCCTCGTTCCTTGTTGCGCGAGGTCAGCGTGATCTGCAGTTCTTTGGCCGCCACCACCGCGTCTTCAAAGAAGAGTTCGTAGAAATCTCCCAGGCGGAAAAAGAGCAGCGCGGTGGGATGCTGCTTCTTGATGGCGGTGTATTGCCGCATCAGCGGAGTGGAGGGCTCGGTCATCGTCGTGAGTGGATTATAGTGCGTCTATTGCAAAATCCACCACGGAGGCACGGAGACACGGAGGAAATCAAGATCGGGTGATCGCCCGACATCGCCGACATCACGCGTGATCGGAAGAGCAAGAACTTTTTACCACAAAGGGCACGAAGGAACACAAAGGGAGAGGAACTAATTCTACTTTTTAGAAGAAAAAAATAAGGAATCGGTTACGTGATTCCGGCAAGCAGTTCATAGGAGCGCAATATGGCCGAATGGTCGGAGTTTTCCGCAATACAGGGAAATCTTTTCTGATTGTGCGTCAGCCATACTTCTTAATCAGATCATCCAGGCTGGGTTGCGACCAGGCTCTGACGAAAGTCTGTTGCGTAGGCTGTGATCTGGTTTGAAGGTGGCGGATCAGGATCTCCAGCGCCTTGTCGAGCGTAACCGGAGTGACAATGGCGGCGGTCAGCGTACCGGCATCCAGCAGTTGCTTTACCTGGCTGGGCACGGCGACGCCGCAATAGGGAAGCGCCATCCATTTTTTGCGTTCGTCGCCAGACGTGTTGTCTTCAAAAGCCCGTCTTGCCGCCTGGATGAAGTCGGTATTCTGCGCGGCAATCAGTTGGGTATCGCCGGCACGCACGGTGGACAATCGCAGCCACGAAGTCACCGAATTGTAAGCGCTCTCCTCGGTCCACTGGATCTTCAGGCTCTTGAATTGAATGTTGGCGCCCAGTTCGCTTTCCAGCGCATCCGACCGTTGCGCCGCAAGAAAGTTTGTGGCGGGGCCGCGCAGGTAGAGAATTGCTCCACCGCCGGGAAGGATCGCCCGGATCTGGCGTCCCTGCATGCGGCCAACTTCGGGGTGGTCCTGTGACACGCCGAAGACCGGCGCTTTCGCGTTCTTGCGCAGCGCTTCCAGGTAGTCCACAAGCGCATTGCTGATCACCCAGCCGATTCCCGCAGTGGCGGCGGCTTCAGCCACGCGGGGCAAGCCCTGGTTGTTCACCGGTTCCACCAAAATGGCGTCGGGCCGCGCGGAGGTTGCCTGCACAATTTCCAGCAACTGCTGGCTTTGCGTGACCGGATCGCTCTTGGCGTTGATGATGCGGAGATCAAGGCCAAGCCGTTGGGCCGTGGTCTTGGCCGCCGCCTCCTGCTCGCGTAAATAGTTGTTTTCGCCCGGCAGGGAGATCACAATGCTTAGCTTCTTCATACGTTCTCCTGCGGTCCAGCGTGAATCACGCATTAAACCGATGTTCAAAGCAAGCGGACAACCGAGTTTCTAAAGGGCCAACTTTCTGCGTCTGGGCAAAGGCCTGTCCGTCACCGCGCCAGCCATCGCAAGCCCAAAGCATTGTGTAGATGAATTTTAATGCGCTTTCACGAATTTTGGACCAATAAAGTCAGGCGCCGGGAAGCGAATGTACCTGTGGCGATCGGCGGTGCAAATCTTCAGGCACGACTTTCAGCGGCATTTGTTTCCTGCCGCGCATTATCGCTTGCTGGTAATCTTCTACGGTTTTAATTTCAAACTCCATGAGAACCTGCAAGCGGCCACGCGGGGCGATTAGAAATACATGTGGGATCCTGACCATGGTCCTGATTCTGGCGGGAAACGGCGCGCGCGCCTGGGCGCAGACGGCCGATCCCGATGATTGCCTTTCCACAGAACGCATTTTGCGGCGCTATGTTGACGCACTCGGTGGGCAAGCCGCGCTTAGCGCAGTTGATACCAGAACGTCTGAAGCGGAGGCGCTGGAGCCAAGCTTTAAACCGGGCCACCCGGACAAGAGGAAGTATGTATTTGAGTGGAAAGCACCCGATAAGGTCGTCTTCAAGAACCACACGGCCATTTTCAACACCTTCACCTTTAAGTTCGACGGGGAATCGTTGTGGACCAAGATGCGAGGAAAGCCGGTGCTGGCAGGCGGCAAGGGAGAAGGGAACAGCCCTTTCACCTGGATGGTCCGCATTATGGCCGATCCGCTGATGTTCGCCGATCCGAACAAGCTTTATCTGGAAGTAAAAAAGCCGGGATACGACTTCACCGTGGAACATCAGTACTGTGTTTTGCATGCCGTGCCGAAAGCCAACCCGAAAGGCCAGCACATTCTTTACTTCGACGCGCTGACCGGGTGGCTGCGAGTGCTCGAGATCCAATACAGGAGTGGGAGTCTCTTCATCTACTTTGACGACTATCGCAACGTGGATGGCGTGAAGTTTCCGTTTTATGTTTACTGCGATAATCCTGGCACCACCGTACGCTTTCAGAAAGTAGCGCACAACCAGCCAATACGGGATGCGGAGCTTATTCCCTAGCGACCAACGTATTGTCGCGAATTGCAAATATCAAGCGGCGATTGCCAAAATTGCCAAGACTGCCAAAATCGCCGGAACTTGAAAACAAAACTACCGACAATGAACGCCATAACGAGGAGACGGCAGGCTGTCAACTTTTTGACGCTGCCACAGCCCTCTATTGACCATAGTCCCCTGCCTCTGCTTTCCTAGAGACAGCATGGAATTGCGCAAAGACCCGATTACGCGCTCCTGGGTCATCGTGGGCGATGACGTGGAGCGGCAAGGGCAGCCCGGATATTGCCCTTTCTGTCCCGGAGCGCCGAGCGCACCGCAGGTCATCGCCACGCTGAACTCGGCAGACCACGGCGCCGGCCCGGTTACGGCGATGGTGCATCCTGCGCCGCTGTATCGCATTGAAGGCGAGCCGCATCGCCACGCCGAAGGCATTTATGACGCCATGAATACGGTGGGCGCGCATGAAGTGCTGGTCCAGAGCATCCGCCATGATATTGAGTTGTGGCAGTCCTCAGACGCGGAGATTTCGCAATTCCTGCAACTAACCGCGCAGCGCATACAGGACCTGAAGGGCGACCTTCGCTTCAAGTACGTGACCATGTTCAAAAACCATGGGGTGTCGGCGGGGCAGGAGTTTGATCATCCTGTTTCCGAGCTGACCGCCACCACGTTTGTCCCGCGCAGAGTGCTCTACGAACTGCGGGCCTCACGCGACTACTACCTGGAAAAAGAACGCTGCGTTTTTTGTGACACGCTGGGCCAGGAGTTGCGCAATCCCTTGCGGGTGGTGGAACTGCTGAATAACTACGTTGCGCTTTGCCCGTTCGCCTCCCGCGTGCCGTATGAAATCTGGATCATGCCGCGCCGGCATGAATCTTCTTTTGAGCGTTCGGTTACATCCAGGTCAGGGCAGTTGAACGAACTTGCGGGGCTGATTCGCCGCACCTTGCAGCGAGTGATGAGTATTTCTGAGTCGTTCCACCTGGTGCTGCACACGGTCCCCAACACCTACCAGAAGTCGAACATTCTGCAATATTGGAAAACCGTGGATGAAGACTACCACTGGCACATTGAAATCCTGCCGATCATGGGCACCAGGGCCAAGCCTTATTTCCTGAAAGAGGTGTATTACACCCACATCTCGTCAGAGACGGCCGCGGAAAAGTACCGGAAATTGTCAATCCGCTAAGACTCCTGAAACGCCGTGGCGCGCCGCTGTTAATATTTTTTCCCGCTTCCGGGCGCTATTGCCCCTGACCTGCTTTACGGGCACGAATGAGGAGCAGCGGAGCTCAGGGCATTAAATAGCGATGGGCCGGAGAACATTGAAAGCAGCCGCAGCAACTCCCTGTCAGCCAGATCAAGGTCATTTCGCTGCGGGAGCATTCCGTAAAAAATAATCGCACCTCTCGGCCGACTTTCATGCCACACCGGAACAAAAGCCGTGGTCCCAAGTTCTGACCACAACTGCTCATAGGGCGTATGTGTATTCGCAATCAATATCTGGCTCGTTTCGATGGCGGATGCAATCGCTCCTGCGTTCGCGGCCAGCGCTTGCTCGCGCGCGGCAGTCATTCCGGAGCCCGCAAGCAAAGACAGCGCGGAATCCCCATGGAGTTCCAAAATCGCTATATCATCGCATCCCATCAGGTCGGAACCGATCTCAAGGATTGTCCGCGCGACATTGTTCTTGCACACCGCGTTTTTGCAAACTGCCTGCTTCAGCCGTTCAGTGGCCGAATACAATCTCACCCACATGGGATTTGGATACTCCCCATCCAGGTTATTAAAGCAACGGTTACGATAGGCAGCGGCACATCTCTCCAGGGCTTGCACCAGGGCAATGTTATCCCTGATCTCGCCAGGCTCGCCGTCATAGGTGAAAGGCTTTGTCATCGATTCACGCTATGACTGGTCAGATAGTTGCTCACCATCTCAAACAATCCATGCCAGTTGAGAGGTTTACCCAGGTCGTCGCCGCCGGCAAAGCCATTTCCGATATTCGCAGGCTCGCCGCCGTTGCTTACCAGCAGGATTGGTATGCGTTGCAATTCTGGGATCTTGCGCATCTCACGGCAAGCCTCCACGTTCGGCGGAGTTGCATCCATCAAGATCAGGTCGGGCGGATCTGCTATAGCTTTTTCAATAGCTTCCCGGCCATCGCGCGCCGTGGTGAGGTTGTAATCTGTGCGCTTGGCTAACAGCACCTGCTCCATCAATAAAGTGGTGCTGCAATCATCAACAAAAAGGATTTTACGACTCATAGCTCCAATTGCCGGCCATGGGCTTGCGATGCGACACACTTTTCCCGGTCCGCGGAAACGCACACATGTGCATTACGGCAGATGCGGGCACAATAGCTCACCGGCGTCCCGGATGTCAGGGCGCGAGGCCTTACTTACACACGCTGGCGTTACAGCTATCGCCGTGCTCGAAAAAGATTGTCTTGTGTCACAGTCGCGGCATTTGCTTCCGTCGAGCCGTTTTGCACAGATCGCAAAACGAAATGCCCAAGGCGGCTGGCTTCCAATAATTGCGGACTAATGTAGACGATGCGAAGCGCGCTGGAAACATTACGGAGGTACCTCAAGAATTTCCTACTAATTCACTTCCGTAGATTTAAATTCGCGTTAGGGCTGGGTTTTAGGGTAGAACCCCTATTTTCCGCCATATCTTGACGACTCCGGCCTCGTTTACTCAGAGGCCTGACTTTTGTGCTCAATATCACACCTGCCATGCCTACTCGCGGCTATAATTTGCAATAACTTATGCTTCCGCTGTTCTGGTTACGCGTGGCCCTGAGTCTTTACGGGGTGGGCCTGCTATACGCCCTGGCTTCCTTCTGGGGCGGCAGGAAAGTCCTGACCCGGATCACCCTGCCGGCGGTCGGGTTGGGCATGGTGTTTCATTTTGTCTCGATCATAGAAAACGCCATGTTCAGCGGCACCTGGACGCCGACTTCCATGCATGGCCTGGAATCCTTGCTGGCTTTTGTTCTGATGGTCTTTTTCTTCATCATTTATGCCCGATACCGGGCTACTTCGCCGGGTTTAGCGGTTTTTCCGCTGGTTTTCTGGCTTACATTTTCAGCGTCGTCTTATGCCGAGCCCACCGAACCTTCCGCGCCGCTCTTCGTAAGCACGCAATGGATTTACATCCACGTGGCGTTGATTCTTGTCGGCTACTCGGCGTTGTTCTTCAGCTTTATCGCCAGCATTCTTTACCTGATCCAGGAGCGTAATCTCAAGACCAAGGCGGGAATGCACGGATTCTGGTCGCGTCTGCCGGCGCTGGCCACCATTGACGAAATCGGCTTCAAGTGCCTGATCTGGGGTTTCCCGTTCATGACGCTGGGGCTGATTGCGGGCTCAATCCTGGCTGAAGCGCGCTATGGAACAAGATATTTTGCCGATCCCAAGATCCTGCTCTCCGGCCTGATGTGGGTGGTGTACATGGTGCTCTTGTACACACGCTGGAGCGCCGGATGGCGAGGCAAACGGGCCGCCTATCTCGCGACATTTGCGTTTGGCGCCGCCTTGCTGGCCTGGGCGGCCAATAATTTCAGCCAGACGCACAGGTTTATTGCTCCATGAACTTCCACGTCATCGGCGTGAACCACAACAGCGCACCGCTGGAGGTGCGCGAGCGGCTCGCTGTCCCTGAGGCGCAACTGCCGGACGCGATTCGCAGCCTGGTGCGGCAGCCCGGCGTGGATGAAGGCATGGTCCTTTCCACCTGCAACCGCGTGGAAGTGGTCACCAGCACCAGGCAGGCGGCCGATCTTCGGGGATTTCTGGGCAGCTATTTCGGCCTGGACACTGCTGCCCTGAATGGGCATATCTATGAATTTCAGCAGCGCGAAGCCGTGCGGCACGTCTTCCGCGTGGCCTCCAGCCTGGATTCCATGGTGGTCGGCGAATCGCAAATCCTGGGCCAGGTGAAAGAGGCTTACGCCGTGGCCCGCGGGCTGGGCGCGATACATTCGTCGCTGGAAGCGTTGCTCTCTCGCGCCTTTGCCGTGGCCAAGCGTGTCCGCTCTGAAACGGCGATTGGCAGCTCCAGTGTTTCTATTGCATCCGTGGCCGTGCAGCTGGCGGAAAAGATTTTTGGCTCGCTGGAAGGCAAGACGGTCTATCTGGTCGGCGCCGGCAAGATGGCGGAGCTGGCGGCGCGCCACCTGATTGCCCACGGCGCGGAAAATATCATCATCAGCAATCGCACCCACGAGCGCGCTGTCGACCTGGCGGAAAGCTTTGGCGGCCGGGCGGTCCCATTTGAGCAGCTCCATGAAACCGCCGACCATGCCGATATCATCGTGACCTCAACCGGCGCCAGCGAGCCTTTGTTCCGCCGCGAACATGGCGAGCGTCTGCTGAAAGGCCGGCGCAACCGCCCCATGTTCTTTATCGACATCGCCGTGCCGCGCAATGTTCATCCGGACATGAACAAGCTGGACGGAATGTTCATCTATGACGTGGACGATCTGCAGTCGGTGGCGACAGACAACGCGGGCGAACGCAAGAAAGAAGCCGAGCGCGCGGAGAAGATCATTGAGCTGGAGGTTGACCGCTTCGCGTCGCGCATGAAGTCGCTGGCCGTGGTGCCGACGATTCTTTCTCTCCAGGAATATTGCGAGACCATCCGCCAGGCGGAGATTGACCGCATCCGGGGCAAGCTGGGGTCGATAACGCCAGAGCAGGAAGCGGCCATCGACGCCATGACTCGCGGCATTATCAACAAATTGCTGCACACGCCGATTACCACGCTCAAATCTTCCACCGATCATCCCGAGGCTGCTACGATCCATGAGATGATTCGACGGCTGTTCAATCTCAATACCGGAAAACCGAAAGAGTAAATGGTCAAACTTCGAATAGGCTCGCGGGGTTCGCAACTGGCGTTGTGGCAGGCGAACCATGTGGCGGCTTTGCTGCGCGCTAAAGGGCACACGGTAGAGATTGAGGTCATCAAGACCACGGGCGACAAGATTACCAGCGTTGCGCTGGCCAAGGTCGGGACCAAGGGGATGTTTACCAAGGAAATTGAAGACGCGCTGCATGATCATCGCGTCGATCTGGCGGTGCACAGCCTGAAAGACGTGCCGACGGATCTGGCGCACGAGTTTGAGCTGGCGGCGATCATGAAGCGCGAAGATCCGCGCGATGCTTTCATTTCGGTGAGATTTTCCGCCTTGGATGAATTGCCGCATGGCGCAAAAGTCGGCACCAGCAGTTTGCGAAGGCAATGTCAGTTGAAGTCGGTTCGGCCCGATCTGGAGATTTTTCCCCTGCGCGGCAACGTGGATACCAGGATCAGGAAGCTTGAGTCCGGCGAATATGACGCGATCATTCTTGCCGCCGCCGGCGTGCGTCGCCTGGGGCTGGAAACACATGTACGTTCGCGCATTTCCGTGGACGTGATGTGCCCGGCGGTGGGACAGGGCGCGCTGGCAATTGAAATTCGACGCGGCGATCTGCAGACCAGGAAACTGCTGGCGTTTCTGAATGACGCTGATACGCACGCTGCCATCGACTGCGAGCGCGCGCTGCTGGGATCGTTGGGGGGCGGCTGCCAGGTGCCGATAGGAGCGTATGCTGAGGTCCACAGTGGCCGGCTGCATCTTCGCGCCATGGTGGGGCGGCCCGACGGCAGCGAGATTTTGCGTGAGCAGGCGGAAGGTACGGATGGCGTGAAATTGGGGCGCGAAACCGCGCAAACACTGTTGTGGCGCGGCGGCGACAAGATACTGAACGACGTGTATGCGCAGGAAGTTGAAGTGCCGAAGCAGCCATGACGACTAAAACAGTCAAGAGCGCGAAGAAGGAAGAGCCATTAGGCGGCTGGCGCATCTTGACCACGCGCGCCAGCAGACAGTCGGGCGGCCTGGCCAAACCTCTGCGCGATATGGGCGCAGAAGTCGTGGAAATTCCCACCATTGAAATCAAGCCGCTGCGCAGCTACAAGGGGCTGGATTCAGCTCTGCGCAAGATCGGCGACTACGACTGGCTTATTCTGACCAGCGTGAACGGCGTTGAGGCATTGTTTTCACGGCTTAAGAAGTTGCGCATTGCGCCGGCGAAGCTGGGCCATCTCCATGTGGCCGCCATTGGACCGGCCACGCGGCGGGAAATCGAAAAGCAAGGCCTGAAAGTAACGGTGACGCCGGAGAAATATATTGCCGAATCCGTGGTGCAAGCGTTGAAAGACAGGACGCGGGGCAAGCGGGTCCTGCTGGTCCGTGCCAAGGTGGCGCGTGACGTGCTGCCCAATGAACTCAAGAAAGCCGGCGCAAAAGTGGACGTGGCCGAGGCTTATGAGACGCATATCCCCAGGGGAGCAAAGGCGAAGCTCAATCGTCTGTTTTCCAACGATTCGTCCCGTCCGGACATTGTGACGTTTACAAGTTCTTCCACGGCAACGAACTTTCTGGCCCTGCTGGAAAAAGACCATTGGCACGGTCTGCGCGAGATATGGCTGGCTTCCATTGGGCCGGTCACCAGTGAAACGCTGCGCCAAGCCGGCTTCAAAACCAATATTGAAGCTCTGGAATACACCATGGAAGGCCTGGCGCTGGCAATTGCCAAGCATGTGCTGACGACGCATCCGAGCGAATAGCGCTCACTCAAGATTTTTTACCGCAAAGGACGCAAAGGTCGCGAGTAGGGTTGTACAAAAATGACCGATAACTAATATGTCACCATCGGAGAATTGTTCCAGCACACCCGTAAACAAAGAAAACGGCCACAAAAAGTAGACACAAGATCGTAAAGCCACTCCAGTACCACTCGTAAATAACCACTACCCAGTCGAAGTAACTTTGGGGCGTTGGATGCATCTTTTCATTTACTGAATCCAATGCAGGATCGCCGAGCCCGATCTTATCAGTGCGGTAGGATCCTGCCAGTTTCTTCGTGCCTGGAATCTGTTTTCCCTTGTTTAGGAGATAAAGTATCAAAGCGGCAACGAACGGCCCGCCTAGAAACACAGTCGGAAATAGAATTTGCCAATTAGTGTGCAGTACATTCATGAAACTCTCACCTGCAACCTCGAGAATTCTCCATTCAGAGCACTCTACAGAATAGTTGCCATCGTAAAAATTGGCTAAGATCGATTGGCAGAAGCACTCTATTGTATATTGCACCCGCATTTGGCCGGCGGCGCATACTTCTTCAGAAATTCCGCAAGGCGCGTGTAGGCGTCGATCTGGTTTTCCACCTTCACGAAGCCGTGGCCTTCGTTCTCATAGACCTTCAGCTCCACGACGCCATTGCGCTTCTTGACCGCGCTGGCCACCTGCTCAGCCTCGGTGCGCG
>Ga0164306_10001513_pt1 | contig 10331 bp, 8 predicted proteins | sample Whisoiple_242_MG_FD_110213 | JGI IMG/M metagenome (GOLD analysis project Ga0164306, IMG submission 110213) | Soil microbial communities amended with fresh organic matter from upstate New York, USA - Whitman soil sample_242_MG | ecosystem: Environmental > Terrestrial > Soil > Unclassified >... | reverse complement strand
GCAACGTCCTACGATCGGCACGTGAGCGAGCAGAACCGACGCCTTGTCCTGGCCGAACGACCCTCCGGCCTGGTCGATGAGAACACGACACGGCTGGAAACCGAGACGGTGCCCCAGCTGCAGGACGGCGAGGCGCTGGTCAAGGTCCGTTTCCTGTCGATCGACCCGACCATTCGCACGTGGATGGACGACGTTCCGAGCTATCTACCGCCGATACAGGTCGGCGAGGTCGTCCGCAGCGGCGGCGTCGGCGAGGTCATCGAAAGCCGCACCGATGCCTATGTACCCGGTCAACTGGTGTTCGGCATGACCGGCTGGCAGGACTACGTGATCACCGATGCGGGTGAGCGGGCGATGCAGGTGCTACCCGATGGCATCTCCCCCGGCGTCGCCATCGGCATCCTCGGCGTCACCGGCATGACGGCCTACTTCGGCGTCACCGACGTGGGGCAGATCGCCGCAGGCGACGTGGTCGTCATCTCTGGCGCGGCGGGCGCCACGGGTTCGGCAGCGGGTCAGGTCGCCAAGATCAAGGGTGCGAAGAAGGTCGTCGGCATCGCGGGCGGCGCCGAGAAATGCGCGTACATCGTTGACGAGCTCGGCTTCGACGAGGCGATCGACTACAAGAACGAGAACGTCGCCGCCCGGCTTCGTCAAACCTGTCCTGACGGCATCGATCTGTACTTCGACAACGTCGGCGGGTCGATCCTCAACGACTGCCTCGGAAATCTCGCGATGCGCGGCCGTGTCGTGCTGTGCGGCGCGATCTCGACCTACAACAGCGACGGGCCTCCGCCGGGTCCGAGCAACTACCTGAATCTGCTGGTGCGGCGCGGGCGCATGGAGGGCTTCATCATCATCGACTACCTCGACCGCTTCCCAGCGGCGCAGATGGAAATGGCCGGCTGGATCGCCGAGGGCAAAATCAAGTCGTCCGAGCACATCGTCGAGGGCCTCGAGGCAGCACCCGACGCGCTGAACCTGTTGTTCAGCGGCGGCAACACCGGCAAAGTGATCGTCGCGCTCTGACAGCTACGCTGCAGTGATGGCTTTGCGCCTATGGTCCCTTTCCACCTCGATTGCCGGCTGGCACGGTGATGAACGGACCGTCGGCTCGCCGCTGAACGATGCCGAGCTGATCGCGCTGCGCCGGACCCGGTTGTTCGGCGCGACCGGCACAGTGTTGATGGCCATCGGCGCCCTCGGCGTCGGCGCCCGTCCTGTCGTGCAGGATCCAACCTTCGGCGTCCGGCTGCTCAACCTTCCATCGCGCATCCAGACCGTCTCGCTGACGATGACGACCACCGGTGCGGTGATGATGACGCTCGCGTGGTTGATGCTCGGCCGCTTCGCCCTCGGCGAGCGCCGGATGACCCGCAGCCAACTCGACCGCACGCTGCTGCTGTGGGTGCTTCCGCTGCTCATCGCGCCGCCGATGTACAGCAGGGACGTCTACTCGTATCTGGCGCAGAGTGAGATCGCGATCAACGGCCTCGACCCGTACAAGGTCGGGCCCGCGACCGGGTTGGGGCTCGACCACGTCTTCACGCTGTCGGTGCCGACGATGTGGCGCGAGACCCCGGCACCCTACGGCCCGTTGTTTTTATGGATAGGCCAAGGCATTTCGGCCGTGACGGGCGAAAACATCGTCTTCGCGGTGCTGTTCCACCGGCTCGTGGTGCTGCTGGGCGTCGGCCTCATCGTGTGGGCGGTGCCGCGGCTGGCGCGGCGCTGCGGCGTCGCCGAGGTCAGCGCGCTGTGGCTGGGGGCAGCCAACCCGCTGCTGATCATGCATCTGGTGGCGGGCATCCACAACGAGGCGCTGATGCTGGGGCTGATGCTGGCGGGCACCGAGTTCGCGCTGCGCGGTGTGTACGCCGACACCCCGCTGTTGCCCAAACCGTTGGCCTGGCCGCAGTCTCGCGACCAATGGCTTCGATGGCGACCGATGGCGATGCTGATCATCGGCGTCGTGCTGATCACGCTGTCGTCCCAGGTGAAGCTCCCGGGACTGCTGGCCGTCGGCTTCGTCGCGATGGCCTTGGCGTGTCGATGGGGCGGCACATTCAAGGCGTTCGTCATCTCAGGCGGATCGCTGACGGCCGTGACGGTTGCGGTGATGGCCGTGATCGGTTGGGCAAGCGGGCTGGGATTCGGTTGGCTCTTCACGCTCGGCACCGCCAACGTGGTTCGCAGCTGGATGTCGCTGCCGACGTTGTTGGCGCTCGGCACCGGACAGGTGGGCATCCTGCTCGGGTTGGGCGATCACACCACCGCGGTCCTCGGTCTGACCCGTGGCATCGGCGTGTTCATCATCGCGATCCTGGTGACCTGGCTGCTGTCGGCGGTGCTTCGAGGCCGCCTGCATCCCGTCGGCGGCCTCGGCGTTGCGCTCGGCATGACCGTCCTGCTCTTCCCCGTGGTGCAGCCCTGGTACGTGTTGTGGGCCGTCATCCCGCTTTCGGCTTGGGCGACGCGGCGCTCGTTCCGCACCACCGCCATCGTCGTGACCCTGATGGTGGGAATCTTCGGCCCGACGGCCAACGGGGATCGCTTCACCGTCTTCCAGATCCTGCTGGCGACCGCTGCCAGCACCGTGATCGTGAGCCTGCTGATCATGGTGACCTACTACCGACTGCCGTGGCGGAAGCTGCCGGACCCCGGCCCGGAGATCGACGTTGCGCCGGTTGCAGAGCCCGTGCCCGTCGAGCCTTCGTTACCGCGCCCGCAGGCGGCGAAGGCTGACGCCTACGCTGAATCTCCGTGACCTCCGGCTCTGCTGCCCCCGTGCGCCTGCGCGGGGTGTGCAAACGCTACGGATCGACGACCGCGGTGTCCGATCTTGACCTCGAAGTGCAATCCGCCGAAGTGCTGGCGCTGCTCGGGCCCAACGGTGCGGGCAAGACGACAACTGTCGAGATGTGCGAGGGCTTCATCAAACCGGACGCGGGGAGCATCGAAATTCTCGGCCTCAATCCGGTCACCGACAACGCGAAAGTGCGTGAACGCATCGGCGTCATGCTTCAGGGCGGCGGCGCGTACCCGGCGGCGCAGGCTGGCGAGATGCTCAACCTTGTCGCGTCCTACAGCGCCGACCCACTCGATCCGCAATGGTTGATGGAGACCCTCGGGCTGACCGAGGCGGCGAAGACGACATATCGCCGTCTGTCCGGCGGGCAGCAGCAGCGGTTGGCGCTGGCGTGCGCGGTCGTCGGCCGGCCCGAGCTGGTGTTCCTCGACGAGCCGACCGCGGGCATGGACGCTCATGCGCGAATTGTGGTGTGGGAGTTGATCGATGCGCTGCGCCGCGACGGTGTGACCGTCGTCTTGACCACCCATCAGCTGACCGAAGCCGAGGAGCTGGCCGATCGGCTGGTGATCATCGACCGCGGTGTCGCGGTGGCGAGCGGCACTCCGGCCGAGCTGATGAACCGCGGCGCGGAGAACCAACTCAGGTTCAGGGCCGCACGGATGCTGGACCTGACTCTGCTGGTCTCGGCGCTTCCCGAGGGATACAAGGCCTCCGAGCCGTCGCCGGGCGAATACCTGGTGGAAGGGCACATCGACCCGCAGGTGCTGGCGACGGTGACCGCGTGGTGCGCGAGGCTGGATGTGCTGGCCAACGACATGCGGGTGGAGCAGCGCAGCCTCGAGGATGTGTTCCTCGATTTGACGGGGCGGGAGTTGCGGTCGTGACGAATCGCTTCGCGTCGGGGACGTTCACACCGGACCCGCGTCCGGCGACCGTGCCGAGGATGCTGGCCGCACAGTTCGCGCTCGAGTTGAAGCTGCTGCTGCGCAACGGCGAACAACTCCTGCTGACACTGTTCATTCCGATAACGCTGTTGGTCGGGTTGACATTGCTCCCGCTCGGCTCGTTCGGACCGAACCGGGCGGCGACGTTCGTCCCGGCGATCATGTCGCTGGCGGTGATCTCGACGGCGTTCACCGGGCAGGCCATCGCCGTCGCGTTCGACCGCCGCTACGGTGCGCTCAAACGGATCGGTGCCACGGCACTTCCCGTGTGGGGCATCATTGCCGGCAAGTCGCTTGCCGTGGTCACCGTCGTCTTCCTGCAGTCAATCGTGTTGGGCAGCATCGGCTTTGCGCTGGGCTGGCGACCCCACATCGTTGGCCTGATTCTCGGGGCCGTCATCATTGCGCTCGGCACCGCGGGTTTTGCGGCAATGGGACTGCTGGTCGGCGGCACGCTGCGGGCCGAGATCGTGCTGGCCATCGCCAACCTGCTGTGGTTCGTCTTCGCCGGGCTCGGCGCGCTCACCCTCGAAGGCCAGGCCGTGCCGGAAGCAGGGCGGTGGGCGGCCCGCCTCACGCCTTCGGGCGCTCTGACCGAGGCGTTGACGCAGGCGATGTCGCTGTCGGTGGACTGGTTCGGCATCGCCGTGCTCGCCGCCTGGGGCGCTGTGTCAGCGTTGTGCGCTCTGCGCTGGTTCCGTTTCACCTGAGCAACACTCCGTCCTACTACGGCCTGTAGTTGCGATCCTCTACGATCAGGGTCGTGGCCATCGGACGACTTTTCATGCGCGCGGTCGACGTGCTGCCGATGCCGAGTCTGCGTACGCAGCGACTGATCGCCGCGGCCGTCGTCCTGACCCAGGGCGGCATCGCCGTCACGGGTGCCATCGTCCGGGTCACCGCGTCGGGACTCGGCTGCCCGACCTGGCCGCAATGCTTCCCCGGCAGTTTCACCCCTGTGCCACATGCCGAAGTGCCCGGAATCCACCAGGCCGTGGAGTTCGGCAACCGGATGATCACCTTCCTCGTCGTACTGACCGCAGCGCTGGCGGTACTGGCCGTCACGCGCGCCCGTCGTCGTCGCGAGGTCCAGGTATACGCCTGGCTGATGCCGGCCTCGACGGTGATGCAGGCGGTCATCGGCGGAATCACCGTGCTCACCGGCCTTCTGTGGTGGACCGTCGCCATCCACCTTCTGGTATCGATGGCGATGGTGTGGCTTGCCGTGCAGCTCTACGTGAAAATCGGTGAGCCGGACGACGGTGTTCCAACGTCGCGTGCGCCAAAACCGTTGCGGCAGCTGACCATTGTCACCGCTGTGGTTCTGGCGGCGCAGCTGATCTCGGGCACGCTGGTGACGGCGGCAGGTCCGCACGCCGGCGACAAGAGCATCGATGCCCCGGTTCCACGGCTACAGGTCGAGATCGTGACATTGGTGCGACTGCACGCGGTAGTGCTGATGGTCTATCTGGCACTGCTGCTGGTGCTCGGGTTTGCGCTCCGAAAGGCAAGGGCTGATCGTCGCGTCATCAGGCGGCTGGTCGTTCTGCTGATCCTTGTTGCGGCGCAGGCCCTGGTGGGGCGTGTCCAGTACGCCATCGGCGTGCCCGCCGCGCTGGTGGCGATCCACGTGGCGGGGGCGGCGGCATGTACGGCGGCCACCTCGGCCCTATGGGCGTCGATGCGGGAGCGGACCAAGCCCGAGCCGGTCCAGCGCTGATTCGACGCCGACCGCGAACTTCCGTTGTTGAAGGTCCCGCGTGGCCCGGTCGAGCTGACGCCATCCCAGTGACGGCTCGACAAGCTCCAACTCGAGGAGCAGTGGATTGTCCGGTCCGCCGATCACGTCCACGCGGGCGTACAGCAGGTCGGTGGCGCTGATCCTCAATCGCGCGGCCGCCGCGTCCAGGGCGGCATGGCCGACATCCCACAGTTCGAAGTCGGGGTCGGCGGCGGTCAGCGACTCCTCGGCGTAGGTGCCGGACGGGTCGAACAGCGGACGCTCCCCGGCGGGCGGCAGCATGGGCCCCTTGGTGAAGGCATGCGACTGTTCCCCGCCGAGGAAGACCAACGCCGTCTCGCCGCTCTCCACTCTGGCGTCATAGGGCTGGACGAGAACGGTGTTGCCCGCATCGTGCAGGGCGGCGGCGTGCTGACGAGCGGAGCGGGCGTCGGTAAAACGCTGTGCACCAACCGATCCCGCCCCGATGGCAGGCTTGATCACCACCTCACCCTTCGGCACCCGCACCTTCTCACCGGGTGCGAAGAAGCTGCTCGGCAAGCTCGGCACCCCGGCATCGATGAGGTCGCCCAGGTAGCGTTTGTCGGTGTTCCACGCGACCACGTCCGGCGGGTTCAACAGGTTGGCGACCCGCGTGCTCCAGCACAGGAAGTCGTCAAGGCGGTCGATGTAGTCCCACGTGGCGCGGAGGATGACAAGGTCGGCGTTCAACGCCTGCGGGTCGTCCCAGGACAGCCAACGAGCAGCCAGTCCGCGCCGACGCAGGACGTCGACGAGCTCGGCGTCGTCACCGTCGCCCTCCGGCAGCGCGGGGCAGCCGGCGAGCACGATCCGGGGATGACGGATGTCGGGGCGAGCGAGCTTCATGACCTTGCGATGATAGACACCATGCACGCCATTGAGATCACCGAAACCGGCGGACCCGAGGTCCTGCAGTACGTCGACAAGCCCACCCCCTCCCCCGGATCCGGTGAGGTGCTGATCAAGGCCGACGCCATCGGCATCAACTTCATCGACACCTATTTTCGATCGGGCATGTACAAACGGGAGTTGCCGTTCATCGTCGGCGTCGAAGTCTGCGGGACGATCGAGGCCGTCGGTGACGATGTGGCCGCGCTGGGGGTCGGCAATCGGGTTGTTACCGCGCAGGCTAACGGCTCATACGCCGAATACTGTACGGCGCCAGCCGATTTCTGCGCATACGTACCCGACGGCGTCGCTTCGGATGTGGCGGCAGCGTCGCTCCTGAAGGGGATGACGGCGCACTACCTGCTCAAGTCGGTCTATCCGGTGCAGCAGGGCGACAGCGTCCTCGTGCACGCCGGTGCCGGCGGCGTCGGTCTCATCCTCACGCAGTGGGCCACCAGTCTGGCAGTACGGGTGATCAGCACCGTGTCGACACCGGAGAAGGCCGAGTTGAGCAGGCAGGCGGGAGCGACGGAGGTGCTCGACTACCCCGAGGATCCCGCAGAGTTCGGCGCCAAGGTCAAGGACCTGACCGACGGCGGGGTGGCTGCGGTGTACGACGGCGTCGGCGCGGCGACGTTCGAAGCGAGCCTCGCCAGCCTGGCGGTGCGCGGCACGCTCGCCCTCTTCGGAGCATCCAGCGGACCGGTCCCGGCGTTCGATCCGCAGCGGCTCAATGCCGCAGGCTCACTGTTCCTGACCCGCCCGAGCTTGGCCCACTACACCCGCAGCGCTGATGAATTCTCCTGGCGCGCAGGAGAACTACTCGACGCGATCGCCTCTGACACCATCAACGTGACGGTCAGCGAGCGCTATCGACTCGAAGATGCCGAGCGGGCTCACCGCGACCTGCAGAGCCGTAAGACCGTCGGCTCCATCGTGCTCGTCCCCTAGGCCGGGGTGGCCTCAGGGAAGGCCCACAAGCCGTCGAGGATCGGCTGCTGTGGCCGGTACAACCGGACGGTGTAGTTCCAACCGGGCGTGATCGGCAGGCAGTTGGGCACCTCACCGTCGCCGCCGTCGCAGCCGCCGAATTGAATGGTCGTGTTCCCGTCCTTGCCCTTCTCCGCAGTGACGTCATTGAACGAGTACGCGTTCTGCGGGTTCGGCGTGAAGTACCCGTCCTCGTTGTAGACGGTGACCGACCAGAAACCGTCCACTGGCACATCGCCGACCGTGAGCGTGTGCACCGTCTTCCCATCGTTTTGCGTCGGAACGACGGTGAGGTAAAGCGCATCGTTCTCCGGGTTGCCGCCCCACGCGTTGGCCGACCCGACCAGGTGCCGCACCGGGTCTGTGTCCACCTTGGTGCCGAAGGTGCGCTTGGTATCGGGCAGCGTGGTCGCCAGCGTCACCAGTGCGTCGCGAACAATCTTCTGGCTCTTCGGATCCCAGTTGGGTACGTCGAAGCTGCCGGGCTTGTCCTGGTCGACGACGATGGCGTCCTGAAGTCTGTGCACAGCCGCGACATCGTCCGGGTTGCTGGGGTCGACGAGGATGCGCACGGGAACGGCGACGTAGCGGGTGCCGATCTGATCGCGGGTGATGGTGTGTTCGCCCTCGTCGTAGATGACCGTGTGCGTGTAGTGGTCCTCGTCGATCACCTGCATCGACATGAACCGGTCGCCGGCGTCCGGCAGTGTCACAGTGACCGGTCCCGCATCGAGGTCGAACACGGCGGCCGAATAGAGAGTGTCGCGGTTGGCCCGGATGACGAGTTGACGGTCGATGGGGGTCAGTTCGCGAAGGATGAAGAACTTCCCGAAGCCGTCGTTTTCCGCGATGTTGCCGAAGTAGAAGTCGCTCTCGGCGCGGGCGAAGTTGTCGGGGCTGACGAGCGCATCGGGCATGGAACGAAAGTACTGCGGCGCGCAGCCGCTATCGATCGATCTGAGCTAGCGGCTGAACAGCGTCGGTAGATCGAGCGCGGAGTCGACGGCCAGCGCGCAGAACACGACGGCCAGATAGTTGTTCGACTGCAGGAACAGTCGCAGCGGCTTGATCGCCTCGCCGCGGCGCACCCCCGCATACAGCTGGTGGGCCATCGCCAGGAACCAGGTACCTGCGACCAATGCCACCGAGGCGTAGAGCCAACCGGTCGCCAGCGCAAGCGACAGCGTGGCCAGCACGGTCAGCCACGTGTAGATCAGGATCTGCTTGGTGACCTGCCGCTCGGTGGCGACCACGGGCAGCATCGGAACGCCTGCCGCGCGGTAGTCCTCCTTGTAGCGCATCGCCAGCGCCCAGGTGTGCGGCGGCGTCCAGAAGAAGATGATCGCGAACATCACCAGCGCAGGCCATTGGATCGTGCCCGTCACCGCCGACCAGCCGATCATCACCGGCATGCAGCCGGCCGCGCCGCCCCACACCACGTTCTGCGACGTCCGCCGCTTCAGTAGAAGCGTGTACACCAGCACATAGAACGCGATCGTCGCCCCGGCCAGGTGCGCGGACAGCATGTTCGTCGTCGACCACAGCCAGAAGAACGAGCCCACCGACAACAGCAGACCGAAGATCAGCGCGTGGCTGCGCGGAACGCTGTCGCGGGCCAACGGACGCCGCTCGGTGCGCTTCATCAACTTGTCGATGTCGGCGTCGGCCACGCAGTTCAGCGTGTTGGCTCCCGCGGCGGCAAGCAGGCCGCCAACCAGCGTGTTGAGGATCAGCAGCGGATCCACAGAGCCGCGGTTGGCCAGCAGCATCGCCGGAATGGTGGTGACCAGCAGCAGCTCGATCACCCGCGGCTTGGTCAATGAGAGGTAGCCGAGGAGGGTGGCGCGAACTCGGCTAGGCGATCCCTCAAGCAGGGGGCCTTCGCGAATATCCACGCAGATAACTCCTCGAAAGGGCGCCGAGCGCGCCGCGTCTACTACAGGCGATGGTAGACCGCGGGGCCGCCCGGAACCTAGCTGGGTCGATTGGGTAAATGGACAGCCAATGATGCGCGACGCGGCCTGCAACGATTGCGGCGGCCGCACTAGGGTATGTGGTGGACCAGGGTTGTCGATTTGAGGAGTCAACTGGTGACAACAGTCGAAGAAATCTCGGCTCTTACTCGTCCGAACCATCCAGACGACTGGACCGACGTGGACTCGGAGGCAGTCGACACCGTCCGGGTGCTGGCGGCCGATGCGGTTCAGAAGGTCGGCAACGGTCACCCCGGCACGGCCATGAGCCTCGCGCCCCTGGCCTACTCGCTGTTTCAGCGCCAGATGCGCCACGACCCCAGCGACGTGCACTGGCTCGGACGGGACCGATTCGTGCTGTCCTGCGGGCATTCCAGCCTGACCCTGTACATCCAGCTTTATCTGGGCGGCTTCGGTCTCGAACTCTCGGACATCGAGTCCCTGCGGACGTGGAAGAGCAAGACACCGGGCCATCCCGAGTTCCGGCACACCAAGGGCGTCGAGATCACCACCGGCCCGTTGGGCCAGGGGCTGGCATCGGCGGTCGGGATGGCGATGGCCTCGCGCTACGAGCGCGGCCTGTTCGACCCGGACGCGGCGCCCGGCGACAGCCCGTTCGACCACTTCATCTATGTCATCGCCTCCGACGGCGACATGGAAGAGGGAGTCACCAGCGAGGCGTCGTCCCTGGCGGGCACCCAGCAGCTGGGCAATCTGATCGTGTTCTACGACCACAACCAGATCTCCATCGAGCACGACACCAACATTGCGTTGTCCGAGGATGTGCCCGCCCGTTACCGCGCCTACGGGTGGCACGTGCAGGAAGTCGAAGGCGGCGGGAACGTCGTCGGCATCGAGCAGGCCATCGCCGAGGCGAAGAAGGTCACCGACAAGCCGTCCTTCATCTCCCTCCGGACGATCATTGGCTACCCGGCTCCCACGAAGATGAACACCGGCGGCGT
>Ga0164306_10001511_pt1 | contig 10341 bp, 25 predicted proteins | sample Whisoiple_242_MG_FD_110213 | JGI IMG/M metagenome (GOLD analysis project Ga0164306, IMG submission 110213) | Soil microbial communities amended with fresh organic matter from upstate New York, USA - Whitman soil sample_242_MG | ecosystem: Environmental > Terrestrial > Soil > Unclassified >... | reverse complement strand
GCCGTGCATGCGTGCGGCGGTTTCTCGCCAGTGGGTGCGGGCGTGGTTGGCGGCGATGCCTCGGCTGCGTGTTCGGCGGGTGGTTGGCCAGTCTCCGATGGTGCGGGCGGTGACGCCGCGGGTGCTGGTTCGGTTGCGGAGGCGGGTGGTCATGGTTGCTCTCTGTGTCGGTGGCCGGTCCTGGCCGGTGTTGAGGTCGTACCGGACCGGTACGGGCGTGTACCGGTCCGGTACGTGCTCCTCGTACCGTACGGCCTGACCTGGGGAAACAGGGTTTCCCGACCGGTACGTTCCCGACCGGTACGTACGTAAGTCCGTCTCGTTCAAATTATAGTTATTTATCCGTGTCGTATTCGTTACGGGCAAAGGTATGCACCCTGGTGAGGGATGTTGATCTCGTACCGGTCGGGGAGGTGCAGGTCAGCCGGTACGGTACGGGCGCGTACCGGTGCGGTATAGGCGCGTACCGGTCGGGGAAAACGTACCGTACGGCGCGACCTGCGGAAACGTCCTGGGCATGGTCGCTGACCTGCGCAAACTCCCTGTGTACTTGTGGGACCATTCTCCCACAGTCACGGTGTGCGGTCTAGCTATACGCAGAGTTACAACCGCAGGTCAGCCCGACCGGTACGCCCCCGGGTTGAGCCGGGCGGCCTCAACTTTGTCAAGAGCGGGCCAAACTGCGGTTGGGTGGATGCGGCGACCGGGTTGGTGTCCGGCGGACTGGTCGCGTCCGACTCGCTCGATCGCCGCCCCTGACACAAGCATTCCGCTCGGGCTCTCACCTGCGGCGACGCCGCCCGTGAGCGCTGAATCTCTCGACCCGACCCCCTTGCCAACGCCGTAGCCCAGTGCTACACTAGACTTTACCAACCCACCACACCGGAGGTCCACCATGACCACCCGCACCACTACCGACGGCGTCCTGACCGTCCACGACCTGCTGACCCTGGCGGCGATCGTCAACGCCGGGCGCACCGAGGTCCCGGTCGCCTGGGTGACCGACTACGGCGACGTCAAGACCGGCGTCATCCGGCCGGTCCAGCTGCCGTCGTCCGGCGAGGTCCGGGAAGCGGAGGTCCGGGTGTCCGCCACGTTCGAGCGGCTGTGGCCGATCGCGGAGGTCGTCGCCATGGTGCAGGAGGGCAGCATGGCGCTGGACTACCGGCCGTGACCGGGACGCTGAACCCGTACCTGCGGCGGGTGGCGTGCAAGACGTGCCCGTTCCGGCGCGGCATGGTCGGCGTGCTCCGGCCGGAGCGGGCGCAGGAGATCGCGCAGGGCCTGCTCGACGGCGGCAGCTTCACCTGTCACAAGACGACCGTGCCGGACCCGGACACCGACGAGGAGATGGTGCCGGGGCCGCACGCGCAGGAATGCGCCGGTGCGTTGGCGACGATGGAGAACGCCGGGCAGGCGAACCAGCTGACCCGCATCGCTGAGCGTCTGGGCATGCGGGACCCGGGCGCGTTGGACGTTGACCGGTCCGAGGTGTTCGGTTCGTTGGCCGAGTGGGTGGCGGCGCACCGAGAGCCGGATGCCGAGGAGTTGGAGCACTGCGGCGTCGTCGGCCCGGAGTGCGAGGACCCGCCCGGCTACTGGACGGGTTCCGGTCCGTCGGAGTCGCTGGACGAGGCGACGTGCGACCCGGAGCATTCCTGTCAGTTCTGCGGCCATGTCATGTGCGAGTCGTGCACGTCGCCGGAGGATGAGACGGCGTGCGTGCTGTGCGCCGAGGACGATGCCTGACCCCAACCCTTGCACTAACCGTACCCGGATGCTACACTGGACCTACCACACCGACCTACCCCGGAGGACCGTATGACCAAGACCCGCTTCGATGCCTACCAGGCCATCACCGACGCCGTCGTGCAGCGGCTGGAGTCCGGCGTCGCACCCTGGCGCCAACCGTGGACCTCGGCCGGGCTGCCGGTGTCCCTGGGGTCCGGTAAGGCGTACCGCGGTATCAACGTGTTCCTGCTGCACACGCAGGCACTGTCCGCGGGATACCGGCGGCCGGAGTGGGGCACCTACAAGGCGATCACCGAGAAGGGTGGGCAGGTTCGCAAGGGGGAGCGCGGCACCCTGATCGTGTTCTTCTCCCCGGTGGTCGACAAGGAGAAGGTGGACGCGAAGGGCAAGCCGCGGCGGTACTTCATCCTTCGCTCGTACAAGGTGTTCAACGCGGAGCAGGCGGACGGCCTGGATCTGCCGGAGTTGCCGACGGCGGCGCAGCACTCGCCGGTCGAGGCGGCCGAGCTCGTCGCGAAGGGGTATCTGGGTCGGGACGGTGCGCCGTCGATGACCCTGGGCGGGTCGGAGGCGTACTACCTGCCGAAGGCGGACGCCATCCACGTCCCGGTGCTGGCCGATCATCGGGGCCCGGCGGAGTACTACTCGACGCTGTTCCACGAGATCGGGCACTCGACGGGGCATGAGTCGCGGCTGAACCGGCCGGGGATCGCGGCGCACACCCACTTCGGGGATGCCCGGTACTCCCGGGAGGAGTTGGTCGCGGAGCTGACGGCGGCGATGCTGGCGGGGCACGCGGGGATTAGCCCGGGGGTGATCGACAATCAGGCGGCGTATCTGGCGAGTTGGGTGCGGGTGTTGCGGGGGGATAGCAAGCTGGTCGTGCAGGCGGCGGCGGCGGCGCAGCGGGCGTCGGATCTGGTGCTCGGGGTGTCGTGGGGCGAGGGGGACGACCAGTGAGCATCAGCTACTTCGACACGTTGGACCTGGCGCAGGGCATCACACCGTACCGGTGCCGCCGGTGCCGCAGTACGACGGGCAGGTGGGATATCGGGTACGACGATCACCGCGACCCGCAGTGGGTGGGGTATCAGTGCCGCACCTGCGGGCAAGTCCAAGGACTTACCCGGGCGACGCTGCTCCGTCGACGCAGGTTCGCAGGCTTGCGCGGACCGTAGCCCAGTGCTACACTGAACCTAGTTACCAACCACACCGGAGGATCCCATGACCATGACCATGACCATCACCCGTGCGATCGACAAGCTGGGCCGCAACGTCCTTGTCGTCCCGGACAAGGTGGCCCGCCTGCTGTCCGGGCACCAGAACGAGGGCTGGCGGGAGTTCGACGGCGTCGGCTGGGGTTGCTCCCGGGACTTCCCGGTCGACCACCCGGTCAGCCTGGTCGCCGCCGAACTGGATGCGCACATGGAGGCGGCCGGCGACTTCCACGCCAGTGTGGTCGGCGAAGGCGACTGGGACCCGAACGCCCGGTACTGGCGGGACTACCTCGGCAACCGCGACCTGCATCCCCGCCACTTCTCCGTCTATGACGGCCAGGCCCGGTTCTCCGGCTGACCAGGGAAAGGAACCCACCACCATGAACACCGTCGACAAGCGCACCGGCGAGACGTTCCCGTCGGTGCTCCGGCACCGGGCGATTGAGGCTCTTCGCCCGTTCTACGACGACGAGGCCCCCCGACGTCCCACGGAGCCTGCGTCACGGGCGTACGAGGCGTTGAGTCAGGCCGAGTACCACGACCTCGCGGACAGCAGTGACGACTGGTTGCTGAACCTGGACCCGTCGTCGCTGACGCAGTACGGCGTGTTCGCGGACAGTCGGATCCTGTTCGGCACCCGGGAGGCGGGCGATGACCCGGAGGAGGTGCAGGAACGGCCGGTGGAGTGGTTCCGCCGGGTCGCGCAGGAGACGCGGACCCTGCTCTATGACAGTGGTGAGTTGTGGGACGTGCTCAACGAGATCTTCGACCGGGCCGCCGAGGTGGCCGACGCCGAGCTCGGCTTCACCCCAACCCACCAGACGGAAGGCAGTCAACCATGACGCTGTCTACGAATGTGTGGGTGCTGGACCCGATCGACTTCGCACAGGTCTGGACCGTGGCGCAGATGCTGGTGAAGCGGTACAGCAGGGACGGGATCGAGCCGGTCTGGAAGGACGAGGCGCGAGACATCGGTCGCGCTCGGAGCAACGAGCCGGGGCAGGGCCTCTGTGCGTGGCTCTTGGCGCGGTACTCCGACACCCCGGATCCGTTGCATGACGGCACCGTCAAGCATGACGAAGACTGTGACGACCCGTGCACGTCGTCTTGGTGCGTGCGGTCGGCGCAAAGGTATTGGGTCGAGTTGGACTTCGACACGGCCTACGGCTACGTCGGCGCGGGCGGTGCCAGTGCTGGCGACCTGCACGCGACGATCCTGGATCAGTTGGGCACCTTCCTGGACCGGCAGGGTGTGCGGTGGTCGTGGCAGAACGAGTTCACCGGCGACATCTACCGGGGCCATGACGGTCTGGCGACCTTGGGGTCATCGGCCAGGGAGGCGCGCAACTGGTTCGTCGGCGAGGTGCTCCCGGCGATCCTGGCGCGCGATCTGGCGGAGGGCTGACCGGTGATTAGCTACGAGGAGTACGACGAGGTGGTGCTGCAGGCGCAGGCGGCGGCACGCCGCGGTCGTGCGCTCACGACCGCGCTCAAGCACCTAGAGGTGAGCCTGAGCATCGTTCGCGAGGCGGCGCCACCGATCGAGACGGACGCCGCCGCGCTGGCGTCGGCCGAGGCGTACCGCCGCGACCTGGTGGCGGCTGTTCAGGCCGCGTTGGCTGAGTCCGCCCGGCAGTGGGACCTCGCCGGTGCGATGTGGCAGGCGGGAGGGCCGCGGCGTAGCACCCAGGTACACTAGAGATACCAACCACTACCGGAGGACCCATGGGAACCCGAGCACTGATCACCGTCGTCCTGCCGGACGGGACGTCGTTCAACCACTACCAGCACTACGACGGCTACCCCAAGGGCGTGCTGCCGAACCTGGCCGCGATCCTGGCGCCGCCGACCCGCCGCGCGCAGGTGGTGCAGGGCCTGGCCAACGCCGAGAAGGTCGACCAGCTTGCCCGACCGACACCGGAGCATCTGGCCCGGTACGCGGACTGGTCCGAGCAGGTCGCCGGAGGTCCGGCGTCCGAGTACTACGCGCTGCTGCGCGGCATGCAGGGGAACTGGGCGGCGATGGCCGACGAGGGCATCATCGTCACCGCGGACAGCAGCTGGAGCGGGCAGAGCTTCGACTACGTGGTGGACTTCGCCAATCACACGATCAGCTACGACGACGGCGACGTTCTGGTCAGGCTTACGTTCGATCAGGTGGTCGAGCAGTACGGCAAGTCCGGGAAGGAGGGGTCGACGTGACCGGCATTCGCATCCGACCGTTCTCCGGCGACCACCCGGCTGCGATGGCGTTGATCGCGGAGCGGCACCTGGCGATCCGCACCTGGCAGGTGGCCTACGCGGGTCGCCCACCGTTCGTTGACATCCTGGACTCTCAGGAGGAGCTGCGTCGGCTGGACGTGCACTACTTGCGGGATGGTGCGTTCCTGGTGGCGCACGACGGGCCGTGGCTGGTGGGGTTCGTGGGGTTGCGCCGGTGCGCGGATGGTTGGGGCGAGCTCAAGCGGTTGGCGGTGGAGCCGCTGTGGCATGGGCTGGGGCTGGGCCGTCGGTTGGCCGCCGCGGCGGTGGGTCGCTCGTTCGAGCTGCGGATGCCGGGGGTGCGATTGGCGACGCATCCGGCGGAGGGTGCGGCGGAGCGGGTGTACCGGCCGTTGCGGTTCGTGGAGTACGGGCAGGATCCGCGGACGGGGGACCTGCTGATGCGCCGCCCGGCGTTGGGCGTAGGCGCCTAGGCGCCGAGGACTATCCGACAGGTGGGGGCCCATGCGGACAGGTCCAGGGTGGCGGCGGGACCGGAGCACCAGGCGGCCAGCAGGATCCACACCACGAGCACCATCGGGGGCCTCCTCTCCACGTGACCGCACCGTAGTCCGATGCTACACTGGGACAACCAACCACACGAAGGAGCCCCGATGCCAGACCTGACGCAGGACCAGCAGACCGTGCTCGACATTATCCGAGAACGCGGGCCGGTCACGGTGGCCGACCTCGCCGCCACACTCAACCGCAGCCGAGTGGTCGTCGGGCTGGCGGCCGGAGTGCTGGTCCGCGCGCACCTGGTCGACCGTGTCTCGATCCAGGGCGAGAAGGGGCGGCACACCGCGTATCTCCGCTCCACTTGACCAGACCGTAGCCCGATGCTACACTAGACCGATACCGACCATCACCAGTAGGGGAGAATCCCATGCCAACCGGACGTCTGACCAGTCAGCAGCGCGCCGCACTCGACGTCATCCGCAAAGGCTCGGTCGACGTTCCGACCCTGGCGGCCTATCTCGCCGCGCCGCGGGTGGGGGCGTCGCGGACAGCGGCGTCGCTGGTGCGCCGCGGTCTGGTCGAGCGGGTCGAGCACCACGGGCGGGTCAGCTACCGGACACCGGCGGACGGCAAGCGGCTGCACGAACTGGCGACCATTGCGGGGCTGTACGCCGTCGACCCGGAGCCGTTCTGATGACCGCCTGGTACACCGTTGTCACGCTCGGTCCGAGCGCTTCCACGCCTCGCGGGCCGTGGCGCAGCCGTATCGACACTGGGACGCTCTCGGTGTACCGGCAAAGCAAGGGATGGTGGTGATGGCCACCTATGTCGCCCAGCGCGACCACCGGTTCCGTCACTCGTCCGAGACGATCGAGCACATCGAGCAGCACAACTGCGTGAAGGGATGCAAGGTGCCTGATCCGGCTGATGTCGCGGAGTTCGGTCCCGGCGGCGCGTGCCCGCTGCTCGCACAGGTGAGCATCGGCGACGGCAGGCCGGTCGAGGGATTGGCCGACGACGGCCAGATCATCACCTGCCTGGTGCGGGAGCCGCTGACATGAGCGGGCGGCTGTCAGCGGGTGAGGTGGTCGAGCTCAGCGAGTCGTTGACTTCGCTCCAGCGGCGCATCGCGGCGGTCAGCGTCAAGCTCAAGGCGTTGTTGCTGGACTTCGCTCGGGAGGTGGAGCACCGCTTCCCGGGGAACCTGCACCCAGCGTTCTGGTCGTCCGTGTATGCGCCTGCCGGGCCCTATCGCCCGCCTCTGGTGTACCTCGCGGCGGCGGTGGAGTTGGACCTGAGCTACCCGCAGGAGGCGCCGGGCTTCGTCTTCACCAGCTCGGACACCGAAGGCACGGTGACGACGGCCATGCTGCCGTTCGCGTGGCTAGTGGATCCCGAGGAGTACATGGCGGAGTTGGACCGGCTGGCCGAGGTGGCCGCCGAGAAGAGGCGGGCCGCGATGCAGCAGGAGTACCTCCGGGTTACCGCCCGGGCCGAGGAACTCCGCGCGAGCCTGGGAGAGGTGTGATGCAGGATCAGCCCGGAATCGTAGTTCCGAATCAGAAGGTCGCCATCACGGCACTGTTCCTCGCGCTCGGGGCGACCGACGAGGAGATCGAGCCAGCGTTAAGGATCGTGTACTACGACGAGGTGCCCGACGACCTCGCCGGGATCGCCAAGCAGGCACGCCGCGCGCTGGCGCTGGTCCGGGGCGGCCGGGGGCGCCCGGCATGAGCGACCTGGAACATGACACGGCGGTGCTGGCGCAGCACTGGCGCGAGGCCACCGGCATGACCCCTCACTCCCCGGATCGCTGCGCCTGCGGGGTCCGGACGCGGCCCGCGGAAGGCGACGAGGACATCCTGGACCGACGTGCGTGGGCGTTCGCGCAGCATCAGGCCGAGATGTTGTCCGAGGCGCGGCGCAGGAGCGGAGCGTAGATGATGCACACGTTGTGGAGTTGCCTGGCTATCGCCACGGGGTACATGGTCCTTACGCTCGCCGTGTTCGGCGGTTACGCATTCCTGACCCGACGGCGAGAGCGGTCCGAGGATGACCTGACCCGGTTGTCGGCGGTCGTGGTGTGCGTGTGGGTTCTGCTGACGGGCTGCTCGATCACGCTCTACGTGGCCGCGGTGTAGCCGGCCGGTACGCCGTATGCTAGACTGACCGAACCAACCACACAGGAGGAAACGATGCCCCAACCCGACGACGCAGAGTTCATCGAGTGGATCGGCGACGTCGACCGCGTCATCCGTCGCCGGATCGGCGTCAGCCACAGCGACATCGCGGACCAGCCCTGGCGGGACTGGTTCGACGCCGGGCTGACCGCGCGCGAGGCCGCTGTGGACGCCATCCGGTCGGAGTTCGGGTGACGCCACCGCTGGTGTACGGCGGCTCGAAGCCGCTGGTCGACTTCCGGCGCGGTGACGTCGTCCTCGGCGCCGCGTCGGACGGCTGGGTGTGCCTGACCGTGCAGGAGGTCCGGCACATCCGACACCCGGTCACCCAGGCCGTCACGCACGTCGTGTTGGAGACCGACGTGGCGCCGGTGCAGGGGCACCCGGACAGTCCGACGATGTACGGCCTGCCGGTGCAGGTTCTCGACAAAGAAGGGGGATGAGCGGTGGACAACCTGTGGACGGAGGATGACTCCTTCGCCAAGCGAAGGACGAAGGATCTGGCGCCGGGCGACATCGTGGTATGGGGACCGCGGCACGACCGCCGGATGGTGGTGGCCGACGTGCGGCCCGCGCGGCTGCTGAGGTACACGGTGACCCTGGTCGACCGGGACACCGACCAGACGGAGGTGCTGGACGTCGGCCGTTCGCTGGTCTGGTGGGTGCTGCGGTGACCCGCATCGTGTCGCCGATGGCCGAGGGTCGGACGGACTTCGCGAAGAGTCGCCGGACCCGGGAGGAGAGTCGGGAGTTCGGGCGGTTGTACGAGCCTGCGCTCGATGAGGTCGAGTGTGACTGCGGGGGTTGGTTCGTGCCGACCTTGTCCGGTCAGGGTGCCTGCCGTCGGTGCAGGTGGAAGGAGCGTCGTGGTGCCGCGCAAGCCGAAGGGGCCTGAGTTCTTCGTGACGTTCGGCCAGCAGGAGCGGCGCGAGACGCACCCGGTGTTCCCGCCAGCGCATCCGGATGGTTGGTTGCGGGTGGTCGGCGCGCAGGACATCGCCCAGGCTCGCGAGGCGACCGTCAAGACCCTGGGCCACCGGTGGTCGAACATCTACGCCGAGGAACCGGGCCCGAAGTTGTTCCCGCTCGGTGAGCTGGGGCGTCTGCGGGCGAACAGTTTGGAGCTGCGACCGACGCCGCGGGAGCCTGAGCGGGTGGCGGCGCTGCTCGATCAGGTGCGCCGGAGCCAGGACGCGGTCCGCGAGTACGACCGGGGCCGGGCGGAGGTGTTCGACCAGTTCCGGGCCGCGGTACAGGACGCCGCCGCCGCTGGGGCGTCCGTCGCGTCGATCGCGCAGGCGTTGGGGCAGACGGGCCGGGCTCGGGTGTACGACCTGATCTACGGGCGGCTGTAGTGACCGAGCGGCGGAACCTGTCGGTCTCGGCGGACACCGCCCGGCTGCTGGACGGCATGTGCGCACTGGAGGGCGGGGTGTCGCAGGGCGAGGTGGTCCGCCGAGCACTGGAGACCCGCGCGGGGCTGCTGGACCTGGTGTGCCGGTACCCGCGGTCCGATCGGGGACTGACGGTTCGGATGTGTGTACTGCCGGAGGGCATGCGGGCACCGGCCGGTGTCGAGGTGTTCCGCATCTACTCGCCGCTGCCGGAGCGGGAGGGCGGTTTGTGATGGCGTGGGTGATCCGGGTGTACGACTCGGTGGGTCGGCTGCTGTACGTGGCGGGCACCGACCGGCCAGGGGTGACGGGCCGGTTGCGGGAGTTACGGCGGGAGCCGTGGTGGGGGTGGGTGGATGCGTCGAAGACTCTGCTGGACAGGGTGGAGCCGAAGACGTTGAAGGCGCGGGTGGATCAGGCGGTGCAGGAGGAGCGTCCGCGGTACTACCGGGATCTGTGGGGTCAGACGCCGTTCCTGTTGTGGAAGCCTCCGCCGTCGGATCACGCTCGGCGACTGATGCAATGCAATGCGGTGGCTCGGATCGCTCGTTCGCGTCAGCGGGCCACCCGTTCGTGAGTTGACCACCAGGGGATAAGCGCGGGAGGATCACGGAACGAGGGGAAGGGGACGCGTCATGCAGGTGACGGTTGAGCAGGTTGTCGAGCCTACGGAGGACGAGCGCTTCCGGGCATCGGTGGCGTTCATGCAGGCGAAGATCGCGGAGGTGGAGCGGGAGTTGGACGCGGAGGAGCGGGAGCGTCGGCGTCGGTGGTGGTAGCCCGTCGCCGCGCAGGCGTGCCCGACCCGGATACCCCCGTAGCGAGTGGTACGCGGGCAAGACCTCGAAGCGGGACCTCGAAGCGGTCCGCAGATGGGAGGGAACTCAATGACTGAGATGAGCGGCGCGGACTTGATCGCGACCGAACGACAGCGGCAGCTCAACCGTGAGGGCTACACACCTGAGCATGACGCCGAGCACGGTCCGCAGCAACTCGCGCTGGCCGCGATCGCCTACGCCATCCCCCGCGGCGGCCTCATGGAACCGGACTGGTGGCCCTTGCGGTTCTGGCCGTGGC
>Ga0164306_10001509_pt1 | contig 10355 bp, 8 predicted proteins | sample Whisoiple_242_MG_FD_110213 | JGI IMG/M metagenome (GOLD analysis project Ga0164306, IMG submission 110213) | Soil microbial communities amended with fresh organic matter from upstate New York, USA - Whitman soil sample_242_MG | ecosystem: Environmental > Terrestrial > Soil > Unclassified >... | reverse complement strand
GGAGATTCGCTGCCACCATTCGAGAGCAAGAGGTGGTTTATGGGCAAGTTGATCGTTTTTTACGTCCCGGCTGCTTTCAAGTCGTCACCCGAAAAGTGGGTTCCCCAATCAGAACGTGGAAAGATCATTGATTTCCAGGAGCGAGCCAGAAAATCGGCTTAAGCCGCGGAACGGCCGTCGCCGGATTCAGCCGCGCTTTTGGTCAATACGTCCGTAGCGTGTTCGGCAGGCGCAAGGGAGTCCTCATCCTCGCCGGCCGGCTCGTTGACGGCAAATGGAAGAAAGACGCTGCAGCAGGTGCCGTGACGGACTTCGCCGGAGCGGCTGCGTAAACGCAGCGTGCCCTGGTGCTTATGCACGATTCCGTGGCTCACCCACAGGCCCAGTCCGGTCCCTTTGGAATCCTTGGAGGAGAAGAAAGGCTCAAAGATCTGCGGCATGTTTTCCGCCGGGATGCCGCAGCCATCGTCCGCAACGGTAACGCGTATGCCTTCGCGGCCCTGCCCGTCATGAGCGTGCTTCACGCGGATAAAAATATTTCCCGGCCCGGAGATGGCTTCAATCGCGTTCAATACCAGGTTGGAAAAGACCTGGCGCAGTTCGCTGGGGAAGGCCGCCAGCGGCCCAACAGCGCTGAAGTCCTTGTGCACCGTGATCCGGCCCTGTTCGATGCGCCCGTCATAGGCCGCCAGCACTTCTTCAAACAGGTGCGGGACGGAACTCATCACCGGCGAGGAAATCTCACGGTAGAAGCCGAGCGTCTGCTTGGTAATGTGCACCACCCGGGCCAGTTCTTCTTCCGCGGTCTTCACGTAGACCAGCGCGGACTCCGGCATTTTGGAGTTGGTGCGCAGGATGTACAGCGCGTTCATTACCGAGGCCAGCGGATTGTTGATTTCGTGGGCAATGCTGGCGGCCAACCGGCCGGTGGCGGCGATCTTCTCCGAATGGCGCAGCGTCTGCTCCGCCGACTTGCGGGAGGTCACGTCCATGGCCACGCCCAGCATGCGGACCGGCAGATCGCCGATCACGATGGTGCGTCCGCGCGCTTCCAGCCAGTGCAGGGTTTTATCGGCCATATAAACGCGATATTGAACTTCATACTCGCCCTTGCTGGCCATGGCCGCGGCTATCGATTGGTGCACCTGCTGGCGGTCCTCGGGAACAATGCTCTCCATCCAGCTTTCGTAGCGGCCATCGAACTTTTCCACCTCAATGCCGTGCAGTCGGCGGATTTCATCCGACCAGGCCAGTTCGCCGGTCTGGAGGTCCCACTCCCAGATTCCGATTCCCACATATTGCTGCGCCAACTGCATGCTTTCTTTGCCGCGCTCCAGCATCTCCTGCGCCCGTTTGGTTTCGGCGATCTGCTCCTGCGCTTCGCGGTAGAGGCGGACGTTATCGATGGCCACCGAAGCCATGTGCGTGAGCTGGACAAGGATAGCTTCGTCGTCGGGGGAAAATTCGCCGTTGAGTTTCTGCGAGAGCTGGATCAAGCCAAGGTTGCGTCCATCGCGCGTGAGCAGCGGAGCGGCCAGCCAGCCGTAGCGGGTTGCGTCGGTTGCGCGGCGCACCGGCCCCCAGGCATTGGCGCGCGAGCCCGTATGCAGACGGACCGGCTTATTCAAGTTGCAGGCCAGCATGAACATCTCAGAACTTTCTTTGGCGAACTCAAGCGCGGTCTGGCCTTCCGCCACGGAGATGCAGGTGATGCTGCGGTTCCACTCGCCCCGGGGCAAGAGCGTGGTGAGCGCCTGGCGCGCGCCGATGATGTTGCGCGCCTGGTCGGTAATTACCTGGAGCAGAGAGTCCAGGGCAAACACGGAATTGATCTGCACCGAGGCTTCCGCCAACGAACGCAGCACGGCAGTGCGCTGCTGCTCGGCGGCCAAGGTCTGCAGGGAATCGTGGTAGAGCCGCGCATTGTCCAGCGCATTGGCCGCCTGCCGGGCATACAACTCCACCAGCCGCGATTGCCGGTCACTGGGCGAGTAGGGTTTGCGGAAAAAAGTTACCACCACTCCAACGGCGTCACCGTGGGTATTGACGATGGGCGTGCTGAAAACCGAGCGGAAGCCGACCTGGGTGGCCGCATCGATAAACGGAAAATAGGTGCCGGGGGTTTCAATGTCTTCAATCGACACGCGGCGGTCGGGCGAGAAGAACGAGGCCGGCAGCTCGCCGAAAGACTTGACCTGTTCAGCGGTGAATCCGGCAAAGCTGGCGACTTGCAGCGTTTTGCTGGAGCGCTCCGGCAGCAGGAGCAGCATGGCAAGGTCAGTCTTCTGTAAAGAGGCAATCGACGTGAGCACGTCATTGAGCAGGCGCTGCAATTCCAGGTTGCTGGAAAGGCGCACGCTGAGATCGTGGAAACGCTTGAGGTCGCTGCGCTGCGATTCAAGTTCGTCGCGGAGGCGGGCAAGGTCGGTGCTGAGCGTGCCGGCAACCATTTCCGCCGCCGACCACTTCTGCCGCGCCAGCCCCACAATGAGCGTCACCGCGATCAGCAGGGCCGACCAGAGCTGGTTGCTGGTGCTTGAAGTCTCAGGCTGGTAGAGATAGGCAAATCCATTGAGGGCGGCGGTGTTCAACAGGGCGCCCACCACTGCCGCGGGCAGGCCGCCGATGAGCGCCGAAATGCAGGCAGCCGCGACGAAAAATACGCCTACACCGGGATAGAAAAATGGGAGGCTGTATCTGGCCGCGATCCATGCGGCAAAAGGCAACAAGAAGGTAATGACCCACGAAACCACACGCAGGCGAGCCGTTGGGGAGGGATACATCGTTCTCGTTTACTCCTGCTCAAAAATGAGGCCAGTTGCAGACGAGTGGCAGTTTTGAGGATAACACTAATTCCACTGCCAGATATCCTCATCGGGGCTAAGGCATCAGGACTAGATGCCTACTGTCCCGATCCAGAGAAGATGCAGGAAACTGTGTCCGGGTGGCCCAGCCGCTGATGTCCAAAAGCTGGTGCGCATGTTGTTCTTCAATCTAAGAAAGAGTTAATTTGGCATTTTATAGCTTTTCCTGGATTGCTGTATCCACTATGGCGCGTTTGCAGCTTATGATTCACTTCACCCTGCGACGCGCCATCCAAGGCGAGCCGCGCGAACTATTATGCTTTTCGATTCAGTTTCAGCGAAGCCGAAGGATCGGCTCCGCTGCATCATAGGGCCATTACAAACTGCTTGGATGGCAGCCCTGAAGAGCAGCGGAGCAGACCCAGACCCTTCGCCCTCGCGTCTTGAGCATGGCAATGGTGAGGACATAGCGTGCTCGGCTCAGGGTGGCGCGTTCAACAGGACAGTGATTCGTAAGCGGGACACAGTAAGCCAGGAAACACTTCAGATTGGGATCAGTCCTCTCCTGATTCCGAGGCTCACCGCCTCGGTCCGGCTGCCTGCATGGAGCTTGCCCAGGATGGAGCTGATGTGAAATTTGACCGTGTGCTCTGAGATTGCCAGCCGCGCGGCTACCTCTTTGTTGCCCAGTCCCATGCTCACCAGGCGCAGGACCTCGGATTCGCGCGCGGTCAATTCTTCCGTGAATTCTTCGGCGGCGTTGTTGGTCTCCCGCAGAGCGCTTTCCTGAATCAGGCCGCTCGCCGACGTTGGGTGAAGCAGGACCAAGCCGGCTTCGGCGGCCTGCACCGCCAACAGAATGTCTTCGCGCGACGCGTCACGCGCAAGGATGGCATTGAGCGATGCACGCAGCGCTGAGCGCACCCAGCCAGGACCGGGTTCGTCGATCAGAGCAACCGACGCGGTCCCGGCGGGGGCGTTTTCAAGAAAACGGACCAGCGCGCCGGCCTCAGCCGGATTCTCCAGATCAGCCAGCAGCAGGTCGCATTTCGACGCTGCAAATCGCTCCGCCGAAATTCGCGAATCGGAAATGACTTGTGCGCGCCCGTTCAAGGCACGCACAACCGTTTCAGCCAGATATCCACGACGCGCGGAAGAGCCGGCGGCCAGCAGGATGCGCAACGGAATGTCGCCTCGTTTATCCATTCATGCCAGTTGCCCAAAAATTACATTTACCACTGATAAACACTGATCACCCAATGCTCCACGCATGGATCACTGACCAAACTGGCTTTTTCTTATCAGTGTGATCAGTGTTCATTCGTGGTGAGAATTGCTTTTTTGTGCAAAGCCGGCGCGCATTCTTCGCTATGCCGCCCTTGCGTCCAGCTTCGCCGTCGCAGTGATCATCGCGCCGCCACGGACCAGGCCCGCGGCTATCGCGTCGCCGGCTTTGTGGCGCCGCAGGATGCGCTGCGCCGACTCAGTATCAGCCACAGGTTCATCCACCAGCGTGATCAGCACGTCGCCCAGCAGTATGCCGGCCTTCTCCGCCGGGCTGCCCGGCTCAACGTGGACCACCAGCAATCCTTCGCTGGCGGTTAGATTCAGCCGGGTGCGCAAAGATTCCGGCAGCCCCGCCGTCTGCATCGCCAGCCCCAGATAAGGCCGCTGAACGCCGCCTTTTTCCAGCAGTTCAGAGGCGATGCGCTGCACCGTGGCGGAAGGCACGGTAATGCCGGACCGATGCAGCCCGGCGGTGTTGAGGCCAAGAAATTCTCCCTGGCTGCTGACCAGCGGGCCGCCGGAAAATCCCGCATACATGTTCAGGTCAGGACGGATGAATTGATCGATTTCGCCGCCGCGCCACGTGCGCATGGGGCCGCCGATCAGCCCGGAGAGAATTCCCGAGCTGGCTACGATATGGCCGCGACGCGTGCGCGCCAGAGCAAGCACCAGTTCGCCGACGCGCAGGTTTGCGGTCACGCCCCAGCGCGCTACCGGAGCGTCGATTGGCTGTTGCAGCCGCAGGACTGCCAGGTCTGTGCTGGGATCGCGTCCGCTGACGCGCGCTGAGACCTTCTGTCCGGGGGCGGTAATCACGGTAATCTCGTCATCGCGACGGACGGCGTGGCTGGCGGCAACCACCGCGTCCTTGGCGATCACAATGCCGCTGGAAGCGTGGCGCGTGCCCTGCACCGCCACCACGGATTTGCCTGCTGCGGCCGATACTTCGGCGATTTCATTTGAGAGTTTTGCCCAGATGTTTTCCATATTCGATTCACTGCTCCTAGTTTCGATGGAGAGCAGTATGAAAGAATCGATGCGGCAGCGGCATCCGCCATTTGGGCAGGATCGAGGTTTATATCTTTGGGGAGTAGGGCCAACCGCGAACACAACATTATATTCCCGTCAGGACTTTCGCCAAGGGAATGTCCTTCAGCGCAGCCGGGGGCGGCTGCGGTCCACGGTTTAAGAAGGTTTTATGTGAAAAATGGCTGCGGTCCACATCGATTAAAATTATTTTGAGAGCAAGACGCGGATAGCTGCTGTTCTCCAAAATCCATAGAGTGGGTTGCGGAGATAAAAAATATGCAACTGCAAACCACATCGGGCAGCGCAAATCAAAAATGGTCGCTGGTGCTGGCGCGCGACGCCAAGGCCGACGGCCGGTTCGTCTACGCGGTGAAGTCGACGGGAGTTTTTTGCCGTCCTTCATGCCCCAGCCGCAGGCCGAGGCGCGAGAACGTTGAGTTCTTCGATTCGCCGGCACAGGCGGAGCAGGCGGGATACAGGGCGTGCCGCCGCTGCACACCGCTGGAGCGCGACCGGCAAACGCAGAAGGTGGAGGCCGCGTGCCGCTACATCGACGAGAACCTGGACATCACGCTGAGCCTTACGGCCATCTCGCGCCACGTGGCGATCAGCCCATTTCATTTCCAGCGGCTGTTCAAACGCATCCTGGGAATCAGCCCGCGCGAATATCAGCAGGCGCGGCGGGCAGGGAAGTTTCGCCAGGCGCTGCTGGGCGAAGGCAGCGTAACGGATGCGATCTACGAAGCCGGTTACAGCTCCAGCAGCCGCGCGTATGAAAACGTTCCCGCGCAACTGGGAATGACTCCTTCGGCCTTTCGCCGCGGCGGCGAAGGAGTTGAGATACGCTGCACGGTGATGGCGACCGAACTGGGAAAACTGCTGGTGGCCACAACGCAGCGCGGCGTCTGCGCCGTGCGCTTTGGCGAAAACGAAGCCGCGTTGCTGCGCGAACTCAAGCACGACTTTGTGGCAGCGGAGATCCAGCGCGACGACCAGGGCCTGGAGCCGGTGGCAAACCAGATCAAGCAGTTGCTCAATGGATCGAAGACGCCGTTGAACATTCCGCTTGACCTGCGCGGAACGGCGTTCCAGCAGATGGTGTGGAAAGAGCTTCGCCGCATTCCGGCGGGACAGACGCGCAGCTATACAGAGGTGGCCAAGATCATTGGGCGGCCGAAAGCGGTGCGCGCCGTGGCGAATGCGTGCGCTTCAAACCCTGTGGCGCTGGTGGTGCCATGCCATCGCGTGGTGCAGAAGAATGGCAGCGTGGCCGGATACCGCTGGGGCGTGAAGCGGAAGGCAGCGTTGCTGGAGAAAGAGCAATTGGCAAATAGCAATTAGCAATTAGCCAAAACCAAATCTTCTTGAACCAACAACTCAGAATATTTCCGATTGAGCAAAAGAGCTTTAACCGCAAAGGTCGCAAAGATCGCAAAGCAGGTTAAAAATCAGAATTCTCTCTTCCTTTGCGTTCGTCGCGTCCTCTGCGGTAAAAGCTTTTGCTAACCAAATCTTCTTGAACCAACAACTCAGAATATTTCCGATTGAGCAAAAGAGCTTTAACCGCAAAGGTCGCAAAGATCGCAAAGCGGGTTAAAAATCAGAATTCTCTCTTCCTTTGCGTCCTTCGCGTCCTCTGCGGTAAAAGCTTTTGCTAATTGCTCAACAAGAAGGAGAATCCTTCAAACTTGTATTCCGACCAATGCTTGGCTTTGATGGGCTTGATTTTGCCGCTGCGGGCCTGCTTCATCGCGACCAGGACGCGAGGCAGATCGGCTGGGTCGGCCACGGGCACGTTGTGAGCGGGCAGCAGCAGCGTGGCGCCGAGCGCGGCCATCTTCTTGATCGACGCTTCGTAAGCATCGAGATCGGTTTCAGGGCGAAAGAGGAAGATGGGCCCGGGATAATACATGTCGCCGGTGAAGAGCAGCTTGTTCTGCGCGTCCCACAGCGAGATGGAGTCAGGCGTGTGGCCCGGAGTTGCGATTACCTGCAAGACGCGTCCGCCCAGATCGATCTTTGAGCCGTCGCGGAGCCAGTTGGTGATATGGAACGGTTTCACGCGGTAAGTTTTTGGATCGAAGCCGGGGGGCAGTTCGCCGCAGATTGCGCCGGGCACAATTTCTTCCTGCGCGGCCGCGACTGTTCCCTTGGCGTGTTCGCGGGTGAAATCGGTGTCCATGCCGTAGATCTTGCTGAAGCGCCAGTTGTCGCTCACGTGATCATTGTGCGTGTGCGAGTTCATTACGCTTACGGGCAGCGGCGTGAGGCCGTCAACAACACTCTTGATGTTGCTGATGCCCATGCCGGTATCGAAGAGCAATGCCTGTTTTGTGCCGACGATGAGATAGGAGATGATTTCTTCCTGCTGGTGCGGCTCATAGATGGCGAACAGGCCGGGGCGAATGCGATAGACCTCAAACCATTTGTCCGGGACGTTCACGCGTTCCAGCTTGCTATAGGCGGGGCGCGGGAGATCGCGGCACCACTCGGGTTTTTGATTGGACTGCGAAGCGAACAGCGCGATGAGAATGCCTGCGGCAAGATGCATGGGACTTCCTGGCGAAAAAATATTTCAGCCAAGGATACCTGTTACCGGCCCATCTGGGGAGCGCGCGGCAAAAAGAAAAAGGCGCTGCCAAAGCGCCTTTTTCATCGGAGGAGGCATGCTGCCCGTTATTTGGGCTGCGCAGCCTGCGGGTGTGTCTGCTGGAAATGCTGTTCCTGCTGCTGCACCATGACGTCGAACTTTTTCTTCTGGTCGTCGTTCAACGCGCTACGCACCTTGCTGATGGTGCCTTCGCGGATGGTGTGGATCTTCTGGATCTTGTCGTCGCGAGACATGGAGCTGTCCTGCACCACGTTCATGGCCTGGGTGTGCTGATCTTCCAGAGCGGTCTTGACCTTGGCCTGCTGGTCGGCGGAAAGGTTCAACTGCTGCGCCAGGGACTGCACCTGATCGTCAATGCTGGGATGCGCGGCCATTTGCCCGCTCTGGGGCTGTTGCTGGCCCGGTTGCGCGTTCTGGTCCTGTCCAGGTTGCGTCTGCGATGGCTGGGTGGAAGGTTGAGAAGGCTGCATGCCGGGTTGCTGTGCCTGAGGTTGTGGTTGCATGGGTTGGGTCGCTTGACCGCCTGCGGGATATTGTGCGAATGCCCCCAATGCGAACAAGAATGTACAGGAAATGACTGCGGTCCTGATGGTTTTCACGGTACTTGGTCTCCTTAGCGCGTGGTGCGGCCAGTCCTCTTGAGATGCGTATTCTTCCGCTGAGGAGGGCAGTCCAGCTCACGATGCCCAAAAAAATTATGGGCAGAAAAGCTGCTGCTTCAGCAACACTGAAATCCGGGACAAGGAGCAACTCAGAAAACTGCGGCGGGCTTTTGGCGGGAAGCTGAGGGCTATATCTGTTCTGAAAAAAAGGCGTCCGCAGCGGCGAACGCCTTTTCAGAATTTTCCACTGCGGAGTCTTTATTTGTGGTCTTTGTCGTGGTCGTGGTCTTTGTCATGCATTCCGTTCGCTCCGTGCATGCGCCCGTCCATGTCTTTTACCATGGCGTCAAATTTTGTTTTCTGCTCGTCGGTCAGCAGCTCGCGCACCTTGGCGTGCGTTGAGTCATGCATGGTCTTCATCTTGGCGTGCTTGTCATCCATGGACAGGGACTTGTCTTTCATCACGGTCTGCATCTCCTGGTGTTGTCCTTCCAGGATGGCCTTGACCTTGGTCTGCTGGTCGGCGGTGAGGCTGAGCTTCTCCGTGAGCTTTTTCAGGTGGTCATCCACGCTGCCCATGTCATGGCCCACGCCCATGTCGTGGCTCATGTCCATGCGTCCGCCGTGGTGGTCATCGCCGCTGGGCTGGGCCGGCGGGTTCTGCTGCGCAAGGGCCGCCATGTCAAACAGGCAAGCCGCAAGTAAGGTAAATAGTCGGATGGCTTTCATGAAAGGTTCTCCATTTCACTGCTTGCAGGCGTTTCGAATTTCGCCCCTCGCGGTAACCGATTCGAGCCTCGATCGGACCGCGCAAGCTGCTATCCATGAGAACACAAATGCGGGTGAATGTGGAGTGCGATTCGAGCGCGACCGCATAAAACCTCAGCAAGACCCGGCAAAACGGGCCCGCGGCGTTCATTTCGTCCCAGGCAGAGCAGCGCTAGTCGCCGAAGCCCTGTTTCCGCATGTATTGCAGCGTGGCGTTCAGGCGTTCGTAATCCTGGTCACTGAGCGCGATGAAGCGGAAAGGATAAGTGCAGGAACCGACCTGCGCCGGCAGAAATTCCACCAGTCCGCTGACCGGGCCGGACAGCGTGTTGACCTTGGCTTCAGCAATGGTCGCGCTGCCGATGCTGCCGGGAAACTCCGCCAGGCCTCCGGTAAGCGAGATTTTTTGCAACACGGCGGAAACCTGATGGCCGCCGAGGTTGAAGCGAATGGATTCATTGTTGGGCACGCGTACTCGGGGAGAACGCGTCTTCGTCTGCGTTTGGGGAAAGTGTGGCATGAAGAGATGATCGTATTTTTATGGCGCAACAAAAAGATTACTGAAGCCTCTGGACCTTGTTTATGTCGCTTCGCTCCAAACCGCTGGGGCATCCTTCACCACAGTAACTCCCAAGTGCGCCTGATGCAGGCGGCTCGGCGCGTGGTCGGCCTCGCCGCTGGGTTACTGAAATAAAATATCGCTGCGCTCCAAACCGCTTGAGATGGTCGATGAACTAAAGGGCTGCTTTGCGCCTGATGCAGGGGAAAAAGGAAGGGCGGTTGTTACAACCGCCGCCCTGTTAAAAAGTTTTTGTGCGTTGGGAAAAGTAATGTAGCACCGAATGGCGCGGCAGCCGAATTACGTGCGTACATGCGCGGCGGTGTGAGTTGAATACAATAAGGCTTCATGAATTTGCCGATCACCAAAATGCCAATCGATACGCTGTTCTCGCTTGTCGATTTTCTCGGCGTCTTTGTGGGCGCGCTGGGCGGAGCGCTGGGCGCGGTGCGCGACACGCGTTACAAGTACGATCTGGTCGGCGTGACGGGGTTGGCGGTGGCCTCGGCGCTGGGCGGCGGCATTACGCGCGACCTGGTCCTGCAAAAAGGCCCGCCGCTGGCGTTTGCCGACGCGCGCTATCTGGTGATCGCGCTGGCAGGCTCCGTGATTGGGATGCTTTTTGCGCAGCGGATCGGAAAAAATACCGAGCGTGCCATCGTCTTCATTGACGCGGCGGCGCTGGGCCTGTTCGC
>Ga0164306_10001507_pt1 | contig 10358 bp, 8 predicted proteins | sample Whisoiple_242_MG_FD_110213 | JGI IMG/M metagenome (GOLD analysis project Ga0164306, IMG submission 110213) | Soil microbial communities amended with fresh organic matter from upstate New York, USA - Whitman soil sample_242_MG | ecosystem: Environmental > Terrestrial > Soil > Unclassified >... | reverse complement strand
TGTGCCGCTTTTGGCAGAATTCGATGCCGGCTGCGTTGAAGTCCAGACCCGTGTAGGAGCCGGGGTGCAGCGTTCGCACGAGGTATGAGGCTCCGCCGCCATGGCCACAACTGACTTCCAGCACGTCTTTGCCGCCGAGATCAACCTGGGTGGCCGTTCGGTGGTAGAGCTGAATGCCGAACCGGTTCGGCTCATCGGACTCGCCGAGCGGTAGACCCATCGGCGGGTCCTCCTCGTAGCCCCAGTTCAAGAAGACGACATCGTCATCCTGCCCGAGCCGACGGGTCATCAGGGGATACCAGTACTTGAAGATCTTCTTGTAGAGCCGGGTCGACCCTATGCGGTAGATCAGGCCTACGCCGATGTTGTCCAAGGTCTCAGATCGGGACGTGCGAGTCATGCCGGCAAGTATGGCAGGCGACTGGCGTGACGTCGCAGGCAAGGGGAAACCACTTTGCTGGGATGCCGGTCCTGGTGGTCCTGACCAACGCAGGCTACCCGGATCACAGTGGTCTATTGTCTATTGGCGTGCAGCACTTCGACGTAATCATCGTGGGGGCGGGTTTCGGCGGAATCGGCGCGGCGATCCAACTCAACCGACTGGGCTATGACGACATCGTGATCGTCGACCGCGAGGACGACCTGGGTGGAACGTGGCATGTCAATCACTATCCGGGCCTTTCCGTCGATCAGCCGTCGCCCACGTTTTCCTACTGGTTCGAGCCGAACCCGTACTGGTCGCGGCTGTACGCGCCGGGCGTCGAGCTGAAGCGCTACGCCGAGCATGTGGCCGATAAGTACAACGTGCGCCGCTACATGCGGTTCAGCTCCACCGTCGAAGGCGCGCGGTGGGACGACGATGCCCAAGTCTGGCGGGTTGCGCTTGCCGGTGGTGAGACGCTGAGCGCGCAGTTCCTGATCGCCGCGACCGGCTTCCTGTGCCAGGCTCGCACCCCGGACATTCCCGGGATTGACACGTTTGCCGGGCGCATCATCCACACCGCGGCCTGGGATGACAGCTATTCGCTTGCCGGCCGCCGCGCGGCAATCATCGGAACCGGTTCCACCGGTGTTCAGGTCGTTCCCGAGCTGGCCAAGGAAGTCTCCGAGCTGACCGTGTATCAGCGCACGCCGATTTGGGTGCTGCCCAAGTTCGACGTCGTGTTCCCGGCCGTTGTGCAGCGGCTTTTCGCCAGGCTGCCCATTACCCAGCGCATCCTGCGGTGGTTCACCGACACCAGCCTCGAATTCATGATGGTCATCACGATGTGGAATTACCGGCGCTTCAAGCTGGTCAACAAGGCCATATCCGCTGCGTCAAAGCTTTACCGCTTGTTGTTGGTGCGCGACAAGGAGCTGTCGCGCAAGCTCAACCCGGATTTCGACTTCGGTTGCAAGCGGCCGACCATATCGAATTCCTATTACTCGGCGTTCACCAAACCGCATGTGAATCTGGAGACCAGTGGGATCGATCGGATCGAGCCCGACGCCGTAGTCTCGTGCGACGGCACCAAACGGTTCATCGACACCCTGGTGCTCGCGACCGGGTTCGACGTGTGGGACGCCAATCTTCCGGCGTTTGAAGTGATTGGTCGGGAGGGTCGTGATCTCGGAAAGTGGTGGCGCGAAACCAGTTTCCAAGCCTATGAAGGCATCTCGGTGCCTTACTTCCCGAACTTTTTGACCATGGCGAGCCCATACGCATGGGTGGGGCTGTCGTGGTTTAACACCGTGGAATACCAGATGCGGCACATGAATCGGTTGCTCGGTGAACTCCAGCGACGCGGTGCTCGCACCTTCGAGGTCACTGAACAGGCCAACGCCCGTTTCCTGGATCGGATGACCGAGCTGCTCGAGGATTCGACGTTTCAGCTCGGCAGCTGCGCAACGTCGCGGTCGTATTGGTTCAGGGACAACACCGGCAAGGGGGAAGCACCGCTTTTCCGGCCGACGTCGGTGCGCAGCGCCGTCAAGGAACAAGAGCGATTCCCGTTGTCGGACTACACGATTGCCTGACGTCGTCTAGCGAATCACCCTCCGAACCGGGGGGACGGGACGCCCTTTCAATCCTTGGCGAAGCAGTACACCCGGTAAGTGAACTCCCCGCGTTGCAGTGCGCCGTTGAACGCCCAGTCGGTCACGTCGCTGGCATAGCGGGCGAAGCCACGCGGCATCGCCGGCCCATGGCGACCGATCAGGTCGTGCTTCCGCGGCGCATTCTTCTCATTCCCGCGCAGAACCTCCGCATCGATGACCGCGCGCGAAAGCAACCGCATCGGGGCGTCGGCCAGCGGCGCCTCCCACTCGGCGAGACCGTGACGCCGGCGGAAATCGGCGTACAGGAAATGCCCTCCCGGGGCCAGCACGCGCGCCACCTCGGAGAGGAAACGAGGAAGGTGGGGGTAGAGATGCGAGGCTTCGACATTGACCACCGCGTCGAAGGATTGGTCGGCGAAGGGCAGCTTCTCGGCATCGCCGTGCACGAAATCCAGGCCGGCCAGATTGTGCCTTCTTCGGCAAAACTCTATGCCGGCCGGGTTCAAGTCCAGCCCGGTGTAGGAGGCCGGGTGCAGTGTCCGCGTGAGGTAGGAGGCGCCGCCCCCATGGCCGCAGCTGACCTCCAGCACCCGTTTGCCGCTGAGATCCACCTGGGCCGCCGTGCGATGGTACAGCTGGATGAAGAACCGGTGGGGCTCGTCGGACGCCTCCAGCGGCAGGGCCATCGGCGGATCCTCCTCATACCCGTAGTTGAAGAACAACCAGTCATCATCGCCGAGCAGGTGCGTTTGGGAGGCGAACCGCTTGGTGACGAACGAGGTGAATAGCAGGCGGAAGACGACGGGGTTTGTTACCAGGCGGTTGACGAACGGGCTGGATACCAGGCGGTTTGTGATGGCCATCGGGGGAGTATGACACGAATGCCCGGGCACCCGGTCAATGGGTCACGCGGTCTCGGTGCCGAGCAAGTTGGCGACGTACGGCGACGGGAAACCACCGGCAAGTCCCACCTCGCCCACCGCGTCCTCGCCGCGCTCGCTCGCGAAGATCGCCTGTAAACCGGCGGGCTGTAATGCGCCGAAGTGAGTCCGACCAGCGCACCGTAGGAAGCTCCTGGCGCCGCGAGATTTCCGTTGCATCAAGGCTGTTCGCAGATCCACCGTAGTACCGCAAGGTAGTCCTGCTGCTCGCTCTCGCTGAAGCACTCCGACTTGCCGTCGAGGTTCCGGTGTGCCGCACATCGACCATCAGGTAGGCGTTGCCGCGTGACACCAGCGTCGGGCTGACGACCGTCGCCGTCAGCCCGCCGCCCGCGAGCGTGTGGAGCAGATCACGGTCGGATCGACAACTCAACCTCCAGTCGTGCCAGCAGGTGACCTATGCACAAGTGAGTCCCGGACGTGCGCGAACCCGATCCCCGGTCACCCATGCTTGGCGCTGTACGATCGCCGCGTGCCGCTACCCGCCCCCGACCCCGACGCTCGTGCCGTTGTCACCGGCGCCTCCCAAGGCATCGGCGAAGCACTGGCCACCGAGTTGGCCGCGCGCGGCCACAACCTGATCATCACCGCGCGTCGCGAAGACGTGCTCAACAGCCTGGCTACGCGGCTGGCCGACAAGTATCGGGTGGCCGTCGACGTGCGGCCGGGCGATCTCGCCGACCCGACCGAACGGGCGAAGCTGGCCGACGAATTAGCCACCCGCACCATCTCGATCCTGTGTGCTAACGCGGGCACCGCAACGCTCGGCCCTGTTGCAGGGCTGGATCCAGCTGTCGAAAGGGCCCAGGTACAGCTCAACGTCGTCGCCGTACATGACCTGACGTTGGCCGTGCTGCCGGGAATGATTGAGCGCGGAGCAGGCGGCATTCTGATTTCCGGTTCGGTCGCGGGGAATTCACCGATACCTAACAACGCGACCTACGCCTCCACCAAAGCGTTCCTGAACACCTTCAGCGAATCGTTGCGCGGGGAACTGCTCAGCTCCGGCGTGCATGTGACGCTGTTGGCCCCCGGTCCGGTGCGCACTGGATTACCGGATTATGTCGACGCATCAATGGTCGACAAGCTGATACCGGATTTTCTGTGGACCTCTGCGGAGTACACCGCGAAGGTGTCCGTGGACGCTTTGGGGCGCAACAAAATGCGCGTCGTTCCCGGCATCGCCTCGAAGGTGACGTCGGTGGTCAACCAGTACGCGCCACGCGCCATCGTCGCGCCGATCACGGGCAGAATTTACAAGAAACTGGGCGGCGGGTAACGGGCTGCCGCCGTCGGCGGCCGGTGTCGAACATGCTGCTGATTCGCGGCCGAACGAGGTGCCGCCGGACGCATAGCGCTCGTGACCGCCAGATTCCCAAGAACACTGTCGGGGCTTCCTCCTTCCGAGAGCACGGTGACGACGGCATCCCCGATGCCCAGCGATGTCTGCGCCAACGGAGGTCGTCGACGTTTGGTTTTCGGATAGGTCCGGACGGCTTTGCTGAGCGCCTCCTGTCGTCGGTGTAGCGCGCGACGCGTGCTGAATCCGCGCGCCCAGCTGAGACAACACCTCGTCGGGCCTGTCGGTCGCAACTGATCATCTCTCCCCGGGTTGTGTGGATGTGTGCCACATCCGTAGCGCAAGGCTGTGTCGTCCCCTGGTTCCAGCTACGCTCGACACAGCCAACTGACGGGAGTGCACGCATGCAAGGCTTCGCCGGTAAAGTCGCCGTCGTCACCGGCGCCGGTTCGGGCATCGGTCGGGCGCTCGCAATCGAACTGGCCCGCTCCGGCGCGAAGCTCGCGATCAGCGATGTCGACACCGACGGGCTGGCGGAGACCGAGGAACGGCTGAAGGCGATCGGCGCGCCGGTCAGGGCCGACCGGCTCGACGTCTCCGAACGGGAGGCGTTCATCGCCTACGCCGACCAGGTCAACGACCATTTCGGCAAAGTCAACCAGATTTACAATAACGCCGGCATCGCGTTCTACGGGGACATCGAAATCAGCCAGTTCAAAGAGATCGAACGGGTGATGGACATCGATTTCTGGGGTGTGGTGAACGGCACCAAGGCGTTCTTGCCGCACCTGATCGCTTCCGGCGACGGCCACGTGATCAACGTCTCCAGCGCGTTCGGGCTGTTCTCGGTGCCCGGGACGGCCGCCTACAACTCAGCGAAGTTCGCCGTTCGCGGCTTCACCGGGGCGCTGCGTCAAGAGATGGCGCTGGCCGGGCACCCGGTTAAGGTGACCACGGTGTTCCCCGGCGGTATCAAAACCGCGTTTGTCTCCAACATGACCGCGGCCGAGAAACTCGGTGACGTCGACTTGGTGAAAACCTTCAGCAAACGGGCGTGGTCCACCTCGCCGCAAAAAGCCGCACAAGTCATCCTCGGCGGGGTCCGCAAGAACCGGGTCCGGGTCCTGATCGGACCGGACACCAAGGTACTCGATCTGCTGGTGCGCATCACCGGGTCCAGCTATCAGCGGTTAGTCCCGGCGGTGCTGGGCCGGTTCATGCCGCCCATACGCTGATCCGAGGTCTTCACGCCGAGCGCCCGAAGACGTCCGGTAGATCAGATCGGAGCCCACTCTTGACGATGCGCATAGCCAGACGGACAATCCGCCGGGGTTCGATGCGAGTCAAGGACACGATCACACAGACACGCGGTATCGCAGACGTCAGCTGCCGTGGTCGGCCGCCGACGCAGAGACACGATCACCCGACGTCGCGGCCGTTCTCCGGTACACCACCGCGCGTGCGCCCCGTGCCGGCGCAATCGAAACACCGCGGTAGTGATGCCGTTCTCCGGGCGCATCGGTTGGCGCGAAGCGGAATTCGCGCAGCAGCGTGCGCAGGGCGACGTCCATCTCCATGGCCGCGAACCCCGCACCGACACAGCGGTTTACGCCGCCACCGTACGGAAGCCACCTGAACGGCTTCGGACTGGCGCCGAGGAATCGATCCGGGTTGAACGACGCCGCGTCGGGGAAGTTCTCTTCTGACTCATGAGCCAGTTGGAAATTGACCGTCACATTGGTGCCCGCCGGAATGACCCAGTCGCCCAAGCGAATTCGTTCCTTCGCGCAGCGTATCGAGCCCTCGATGTTCGGCCGGGTGCGCTGCACTTCGAAGATCGTTGCCTGTCGCAATTCAGATCCGCCGGCGTCCACTTCGTCAGCAAGCCGCGACATCAGCTCTGGATGCCGGCGCAACCGCTCCACCGTCCACGCCAATTGCGCGGCGGTTGTCTCATGACCCGCGGCGACCAAGGTCAGCAGCTCGTCGGCGATATGCCGATCGGAGATCGGCTCACCGTTTTCGTAGCGGGCCTTCAACAAAACCGCCAGCACGTCGCTGCGCTCTTCAAAGGCCGGGTCGGCCCGCGCATCGGCGATGAGCGAATCGATAGCAGTGTCAAACCGGCTCCGCAACCGCAATAACCGCCCCCCCGGACTCCACCGACCGAAGTCTCGCGCCACGATCGACGGCATCTGGCTTACGAAGGAGGCAAGCGTGACTAGTGCGGGCATTATGCTGCGAAGTTCGTCCAGTGCCTGTCTCCCTTCGCCGAACACGGCGCGCAGAATCGAGTTGAGGGTCAGGCGGGCCATCGTCTCAAGTGTTTCGAACTCGCGGCCCTCGGGCCAGTTCGCGGTTTCGTTCATCACCTCTTCTTCGACGATGTGCTCGTAGCTTCTCACCACCTTCCCGTGAAACGCCGGCAGCACCAATTTGCGGCGCTTCAGATGTTCTTTGCCGGTGAGGCTGAACGTCGATCCAGGGCCGAATGCCGGGCCGAGGACGTTAGTCGGACGTTCGATCAGATCGTCGCTGGTGCTAAAGATATCTTTGATCAGGAGTGCGTCGCTGACGAAAACGGTCTTCCCGAAGATCGGCAAATTGATGGTGAACGTGCCGCCGTAACGTCGGCCTAGAACGGAAACCACCTCGCACTGCGCGGTCAAGAACGCAATGCCTTGCACGATCTTCGGTATGCGCGGCCCCGGCGGTAGCCGTACCGGCTCAGTTGTAGCCGTTGCCATGTCCGTCCCCTCTCCGTACCGGGTACCCGAGATTACTCTGTGCAGGTACGTCAAAGTTATCCGAGCCCAGTCCTGGGCGACGTTCGGCGCAAGCCCCCTCCTGGCCGGCGAGGCTCGGACGGCAAATCCTCGCCCCGCAGTGCGTCACCCGAGCCCGCAAGGTCGGCACCCGGATGACCAGACCCGCCGCCGGCGTTGCCAACGCCGCCGATCTTATGGAATCTTCGCCCGCCTGAGGCGTTTTTGGCTGACCGCCGAGGGCACGGCCACCGAGGTGATCGGCGCCGGCAGGTAGACAAGATCAACCGGGAGTGAAGTCTCCGGCAAAGCGAGCGAGGCCACTCTGATGACTGTGTAGCTACCGCACGTTGGCTCGGGCGTTATCGGCGCAGAGCCGTCAGGGACGATGAAGCGATGCGGTACCGTCTGTAGATTATGGGAACGCGCCGGTTCGACGCAGGCAACGACAACGTCCTGATCGTCGATCAACCGTCGCCCAGCTATCCCTACCGGTTCGAGCCAACCTCCACTGGTCGCGACTGTTTGCCCCGGGCGTGTATTCGAAGCGCTACACCACGCATGTGGCCGATAAATACGACGTACGGAGCGCACGCGGTTCCACACCGCCGTCGAAGGCGTCTGGCAGGACGGGCATGCCCAGTTGTGGCGGGTCGCGTTGTCCGACGGTGAGACCCCTACCACTCAGTTCATGGTTGCTGCGACCGGTTTCCTGTCCCAGCCACGCGTCCCGGTTATTCCCGGGAACGGGCGTCGGACGGCGGTCATCGGAACCGGTTTCACCGGTGCGCAGGTCATCCCCGAACTGGCCAAGGAAGTCTCCGCGCTGATCGGTTATCAGCACATACGGATGGGGATGCTGCCGAAGTCCGATAGCGTGTTCCTGCTGGCCGTGCAAGCTGAACCCGGATTACGCTCTCAGCTGCAAGCGGCCGACGATATCGACCTCTTACTCGGCTTTCACCAGACCCCATATGCATCTTGAGACCAGTGATACCGAGCGGATCCAGCCCGCCGGCGTCGCCGTCGGCGACGGCACCAAACCGTTCATCTACACGCTGGTGCCGGCCACCGGATTCGACGTGTGGGACCGCGAACTTGCGGGCGATCGAGGTGATCGGCCGGGAGGAAGCGTCGGCATCTCTGCAGTTACCGCGCCCGCTGGCGGTGGCGCCGGAATTCTCAGGCACAGCATGACAAGCGGACACATTCCAGTCGCGGCATGGTTTACCCGTCAGTGCTGGCCGTTCGCTTATCGGGATACCAGGCGGTGGGGGCGGCCGCCGTGCAGCAGGTGGAACGGTTGAATGGTATGGCGATTGTCAAAGTTCTAGGGCGGGTGTGGATACTTTTGGTTGTTTTGCTGGTGATCGGCTGCGGAGGACTTATCGTATCGCGTGTCCACGGTATCTTCGGCTCGGAGAAGCGCCCGGCGTATGCAGAGGTTTACGGCAAGGACACCAAGCCGTTTAACCCGAAGCACCTGGTGTACGAGGTCTTTGGTCCTGCGGGCACCGTGGCAGACATCAGCTATTTCGATCAGAATTCTGAGTCGCAGCACATCGACGGGGCGTCCTTGCCGTGGTCGTTGACGATGACGTCAGACTCGCCCGCGGTCGTGGGTAGCCTTGTGGCGCAGGGCGATAGCGACAGTATTGGTTGCCGAATCGTGGTCGACGGTGAGGTTAAAGCCGAGAGAATTTCGAACGAAGTCAACGCGTTCACGCATTGCAAGTTAGAGGGCGCGTGAGCACCCAACACACAAGCCATGACCGACCGCTCCTTGCGCGAGCGGTGCGTCGATTTGCGGTGCCGCTCATTCTTGGGTGGTTGGCGATTACCGTCCTGGTGAGTATCGGCGTTCCACCGCTCGAACAGGTCGCGAAAGAACGTGCCGTATCGACGAGCGCCCGAGACGCGCCGTCGGTAAAGGCGATGACCCACATGGGTGAATTATTCAAGCAGTCAAATACTGACAGTGTTGCGATGATCATCTTGGAGGGCGAGCAACCCCTCGGCGAGGATGCTCACCAGTATTACGACAACCTAGTTCATCAGTTGAACGCCGACTCGACGCACGTGCAGCACATCCAGGATTTCTGGGGGGACGCGCTGACCGCGCCGGGGGCGCAAAGCGCCGACGGCAAGGCCGCGTATGTTCAGTTGAATCTCGCCGGGAACCAAGGGGAGGCCCTGGCGAACGAATCCGTCGCCGCTGTTCGGGATATCGTGCGCCGAACACCCGCGCCGCAGGGTGTCAAGGCCTATGTCACCGGCCCCGCGGCGGTCGGAGCGGATATAGCCGACACAGGTGACCGCACCGCCATTAAAATCACGGTGACCACTGCGCTGGTGATCTCCATCATGTTGTTCCTGGTGTACCGGTCGGTCACGACCGTGATGCTCTTGCTGTCGATGGTGGGGATTGGATTGGCGGCGGCCCGGGGAGTAGTCGCATTCCTGTCCCACGTTGGGGTTATCAGCCTCTCGACATTTGCTATCAGCATCCTCGTAGCCCTCGTTATCGCCGCGGGAACGGACTATGGGATATTTCTCATCGGGCGCTATCACGAAGCGCGCCAGGCCGGCGAAGGGCGGGAAACGGCCTACTACTCCGCTATCCGCGGGGTGGCTCCCGTGATCTTGGCCTCCGGTTTGACTATTGCCGGGGCGACGTATTGCCTCAGTTTCACCCGCTTGCCCATTTACCAGACCCTGGGTGCCCCGTGCGCGGTGGGCATGCTCGTCGCGGTTGCGGTCGCACTCACGCTGGTTCCGGCCGTCCTCACCGTAGCCGGCCGCTTCGGCCTCTTCGAACCCAAGCGCACGATGTCGCTTCGTGGCTGGCGACGGGTGGGGACGGCAATCGTGCGCTGGCCCGCACCCATCTTTGTGGCCTCGTGCGCGGTCGCGCTGGTGGGCCTGCTGGCACTGCCCGGATATCAGGTCAGCTACGACGACCGCCCGTACCTGCCTCAGGACACCCCCGCCAATATCGGATGGGCGGCCGCCGACCGCCACTTCTCCGACGCGCGAATGAGGCCCGAAGTTCTGATGATCGAGTCCGACCACGATATGCGTAATTCGGCGGACTTCCTGGTGTTGAACAGACTCGCCAAGGGAATCTTCGGCGTTGAGGGGGTTGCCTTGGTGCAAGGCGCCACGCGACCCGAGGGCACGCCTCTCGCGCACACCTCCATACCATTCTTGCTGAGCATCCAAAGTGCCGGACAGCTACAAAATATGGCGTTTGTGAAAGACCGGATGGAGGACATGCGTAAGCAGGCCGACGAGCTTGCAGAAACCATCGCGACG
>Ga0164306_10001502_pt1 | contig 10371 bp, 8 predicted proteins | sample Whisoiple_242_MG_FD_110213 | JGI IMG/M metagenome (GOLD analysis project Ga0164306, IMG submission 110213) | Soil microbial communities amended with fresh organic matter from upstate New York, USA - Whitman soil sample_242_MG | ecosystem: Environmental > Terrestrial > Soil > Unclassified >... | reverse complement strand
TGGTACTCAGTGCAGATCTGCACGGGCGGGACGCCCCCATCTTTGTCGAACTGAACTTCGCTGCTCGTCAATTTGAGGAGCACCGAGTCGATCGAATCAGCGTCGATGTTCATATACGGGGACAGAATGCGATTTGACTCCACCAGCGCGTCGCGGGCAATTTGATGCAACTCCCGGACACGCTCAAGATCTTCGTCGGAGACCTTGACCCCGTCATGTTCGTTTCCCTCGTACATTGTCCTGACCCCTCTCTGCGTGACCCACGCGGCTGCGCGTCGCCGGTGCAATCCTCGGGCAAGAAGTGACGCGGGTCAATGAACAACGCGATGAAGCGCGAGAGCTGTTTACTGCTAACTGGCCGTGGATTCCGACACGACTGGCGAGAATCGTTGCCCGAGTTACTTAATGAGGCAGCGCAAGCCTTGTTAGCAGCCGTCCCCGGCTAGGCGTCGCACCGACCGCATGCAGACCTGCTGGTCAAGTCAGCAGCGTCGCCCCTGTTTTGTATGGCCTTGCCTGCTACGCAGGTGACACGACCGAAGCACCGAAGTCCTAGCCAGTTGACTCAGCACGGTTGCCTTGACTAAACCCAGCTGCTAGGTCGTGCGACCCCAGTTCGTATATGAAATATGATGTCCTCCTGCCAGTGGTCGAAGAACGAGCGTGAGGATGGGTGATCAGGTGTCATTGCTGACAGATCGGACAGCGGTCGTCACCGGGGGTGCGCAGGGCTTGGGCTATGCGATCGCCGAGCTCTTCGTCGCCGAGGGCGCCCACGTGGTCCTCGGTGATCTCGACCTCGCCGCGACTGAAGCCGCCGCCAAGCAGCTGGGCTCCGATGCCGCATTGGCTGTCCGCTGCGACGTGACAAAGGCCGACGAGGTCGACGGGTTGGTCAGCGCGGCGGTCGAACACTTCGGTGGCATCGACATCATGGTCAACAACGCCGGGATCACCCGCGACGCGACGATTCGCAAGATGACCGAAGACCAATTCGATCAGGTCATCGCAGTGCACCTGAAAGGCACCTGGAACGGAACGAAGTCCGCCGCCGCGATCATGCGCGAGAACAAGCGTGGAGCGATCGTGAACATGTCGTCGATCTCGGGCAAGGTCGGTTTGGTCGGCCAGACGAACTACTCGGCGGCCAAGGCGGGCATCGTCGGCTTGACCAAGGCCGCCGCCAAGGAGTTGGCCCACCTCGGGGTGCGGGTCAACGCGATACAGCCGGGCCTGATCCGATCAGCGATGACCGAGGCCATGCCGCAACACATTTGGGACCAGAAGCTGGCCGAGGTGCCGATGGGACGGGCAGGCGAACCCTCCGAGGTCGCCAAGGTCGCCCTGTTTCTGGCGAGCGATCTGTCGTCGTACATGACGGGGACCGTCCTCGAGGTCACCGGAGGTCGACACATATGACGACCCGCGAGGCGGTGATCTGTGAGCCGGTACGCACACCGATCGGCCGCTACGGCGGCATGTTCGCATCGCTGACAGCGGTCGACCTCGGGGTGACGGCCTTGACGGGCCTGCTGGACCGGACCGGCATCGCGCCCGACGCGGTCGACGATGTGATTCTCGGCCACTGCTATCCGAACAGCGAGGCGCCCGCGATCGGACGCGTGGTCGCGCTGGACGCCGGCCTGCCGGTGACCGTGCCCGGTATGCAGGTCGACCGGCGCTGCGGGTCGGGTCTACAGGCGGTCATCCAGGCCTGCATGCAGGTCAGCACCGGAAGCGACGACCTCGTCGTGGCGGGCGGCGCGGAAAGCATGACCAACGTCGCCTTCTACTCGACGGACATGCGTTGGGGTGCAGCGAGATCCGGTGTCACGGTGCACGACGGGCTGGCGCGCGGGCGAACCACCGCGGGCGGTGCGCACTACCCGGTGCCCGGCGGCATGCTCGAGACGGCCGAGAACCTGCGCCGCCAGTACGGCATCTCGCGCCGTAAACAGGACGAGCTGGCGGTCGCATCGCATCAGCGAGCGGTCGCCGCGCAGAAGGACGGCATCCTCGCCGAGGAGATCATCCCGGTCACCGTGCGCACGCGCCAGGGCGAGCAGGTCATCGATACCGACGAACATCCCCGCGCCGACACTTCTGTCGAATCGCTGGCCAAGCTGAAACCCGTTCTCGGCAAGAATGATCCGGACGCCACCGTCACGGCGGGCAACGCCAGCGGCCAGAACGATGCCGCATCGATGTGCATCGTGACCACACCCGAGAAAGCGGCCGAGCTCGGGTTGACTCCACTTGTGCGGCTGGTCTCGTGGGCGTCGGCCGGGGTTGGGCCCGACATCATGGGCATCGGGCCGGTGCCTGCCACCGAAGCCGCGCTCGACAGGGCGGGCCTGCAACTGAGCGACATCGACCTCATCGAACTGAACGAGGCGTTCGCCGCCCAAGCGCTCGCGGTGATGCGGGAGTGGGGGTTCACCGACGCCGACCGAGAGCGGACGAACGTGCACGGGTCGGGGATTTCGCTCGGCCATCCGGTTGGCGCCACCGGCGGCCGGATGCTTGCCACACTGGCCCGCGAATTGAATCGGCGCGGGGCCCGGTATGGGCTGGAAACGATGTGTATCGGGGGTGGGCAGGGCCTGGCCGCCGTCTTCGAAAGGGTTGGCGCATGAGCGAAGCTTGCGAGCGAATATTCGGCAAAGCATGCGGTCACGGAGCCTGCGAGGTGGGCGCATGAGCAGAATCGCTCAAACGCTGGGGTTGACGGAGTTCCAGACCGAGATCGTCGCGAACGTGCGGCGCTTCGTCGACAAGGAGGTCATTCCCAACGCCCAGGAGCTCGAGCACGCCGACTCCTACCCGCAGGACATCGTCGACCAGATGCGCGAGATGGGGCTGTTCGGCTTGATGATCCCGGAGGAGTACGGGGGCCTCGGCGAGTCGCTGTTGACCTACGCGCTGTGCGTCGAGGAGCTGGCGCGCGGCTGGATGAGCGTGTCCGGGGTGATCAACACCCACTTCATCGTGGCCTACATGCTGCGTCAACATGGAACAGAGGAACAGAAGCAGCGGTTCCTGCCCAGGATGGCCACAGGGGAGACCCGTGGCGCGTTCTCGATGTCCGAGCCGGAACTCGGGTCCGACGTTGCGGCGATCCGGACCCGCGCCAGGCACAACGACGACGACACCTACACCATCGACGGCCAGAAGATGTGGCTCACCAACGGTGGCAGCTCGACGCTGGTGGCGGTGCTGGTGCGTACCGACGAAGGCGCCGAGAAGCCGCATCGCAACCTGACGGCCTTCCTCGTCGAAAAGCCAACCGGCTTCGGGGAAGTGGCGCCGGGCCTGCTGATCCCCGGAAAGATCGACAAGCTGGGGTACAAGGGCATCGACACCACGGAGTTGATCTTCGACGGCTACGTGGCAAAGGCCGGCGACATCCTCGGTGAAGCGCCCGGCCAGGGTTTCTTCCAAATGATGGACGGCATCGAGGTCGGCAGGGTGAACGTGTCGGCGCGGGCGTGCGGCGTCGGCATCCGCGCATTCGAGCTGGCGGTCAGGTACGCCCAGCAGCGTCAGACCTTCGGCAAGCCGATCGCCGAGCACCAGGCCATTGCGTTCCAGCTGGCCGAGATGGCAACGAAAGTCGAGGCGGCTCATCTGATGATGGTCAATGCCGCCAGACTCAAGGATTCCGGCGAACGCAACGACGTCGCCGCGGGCATGGCGAAGTATCTGGCCAGCGAGTTCTGCTCGGAGGTCACCCAGCAGAGCTTCCGCATCCACGGCGGCTACGGATACTCCAAGGAATACGAGATCGAGCGGCTGATGCGCGACGCCCCGTTCCTGTTGATCGGGGAGGGCACCAGCGAGATCCAGAAGAACATCATCAGCAAGCGACTGCTCGCCGACTACCGGATCTGACGTGACTGTTCCCGAGTTCGCCACGCGGCCACAGCTTTCCGAAGCGGTGGCGCGGTACGTCCGCAATCGAGTCTTCGACGGGACTTACGCGGCGGGTGAGTATGTACGGCTGGACCAGTTGGCGGCCGAGCTGGGAATCAGTGTGACGCCGGTGCGTGAGGCGCTTTTCCAACTGCGCGCCGAAGGCCTGCTCGACCAGAAGCTGCACCGCGGGTTCGTGGTGCTGCCGGTGACGCGCCGAGACATCACCGACGTGTCCGATGTGCAGGCCCACATCGGGGGAGAGCTTGCTGCCAGAGCCGCCGCGAACATCACCGACGACCAGGTTCACGAGCTCGAATCGATTCAGGCACAGCTCGAGTCTGCGTACGCCGTCGATGACCACGAGCGGGCGGTTCGACTCAACCACGAGTTTCACCGCGCCATCAACGTCGCCGCAGACTCGCCGAAGCTCTCGCAGCTGATGTCCCAGATCACCCGCTACGCACCCGAATCGGTGTTTCCGGTCGTCGGCGGCTGGCCGAAGCGATCGATGAGGGATCACCGGCGGGTGGTCGCCGCGCTGGCCAAACGCGATGCCGAGCAGGCCCGCGCCGCAATGTCCGAACACCTCTCGGCGGGCGCCGCGCCACTGATCAATCACCTCCGACAACGAGGTGTGGTCACCTAACCCCGCGAGCAGACGCAAATGTTCCGAGATTTACGGCGCGTCGGGTACTTTTGCGTCTGCTCGCGTGGGAAAGCTGATCAGCGGTCGGCGTCGGTGTAGCGGATGATGCCACGGATATTGCGGCCCGCGAGCATGTCGTGGTAGCCCTCGTTGATCTCTTCGAGGCGGTACTCACGGGTGATCATGTCGTCGAGGTTGAGCTTGCGCGCCTGATACATCGACAGCAGCATCGGTATGTCGAACTGCGGGTTGCCGTGGCCGAAGATACTGCCCTGCAGGTTCTTCTGCAGCAGGCTCAGAAGGGCTACGTTCAGCGTCACCTCGGTGTCCAATACGGCGCCCATCGCCGTGAGAACACACGTACCTCCCTTGGCTGTAATCGAAAGGTAGCCCTCGATGTCCGCGCCGTTGATCCTGCCGACAGTGACGATGACCTTGTGCGCCATTCGGCCTGCGGTCATCTCCGCGATCTCGGCGGTGGCAGACGTGATGTCCGAATACGTGTGGGTGGCGCCGAATTTCAGTGCAAGTTCGTGTTTCCACTCGGCGGGTTCGACAACGAACACATTCCGTGCGCCCGAGGTCACCGCGCCCTGCAGCGCCGCCATCCCGACGCCGCCGAGACCGACGACGGTGACGTCGTCACCCGGCCGGACCGCGGCCGCCTTAGTGGCTGAGCCCCAGCCAGTCGTCACGCCGCAGCTGACGAGGGCGGCCGCCTCGAATGGAATCGTCTTGTCGATCTTGACCACCGAGGTTCGGTGCACGACCAGATACGGCGAATACGTCCCGAGCAGCGAGTAGGGGAAGACGTTCTGGCCTCGCGCCTGAACCCGGAACGTCCCGTCCGAAACCGCCGTCCCCGACATCAGCCCCATGCCGAGGTCGCACAGGTTGCGTTGACCGGACTGGCATGCACGGCACACCCCGCACGACGGGATGAACGAGGCGGCGACGTGATCGCCCGGAACGAGGTCCTCGACGCCCTCGCCGACCTCGACGACGACGCCTGCCCCCTCGTGACCGCCGAGCACAGGAAAACCCAGTACCGGAATATCGCCTGTCACGATGTGATGGTCGGAGTGACACAAGCCCGCGGCCTCGAGTGCGACCTTGACCTCGCCCTTGCGGGGGTCGCCAATCTCGATCTCCTCGACCGACCACGGCTGGTGGAAGTCCCAGACGAGCGCACCCTTGGTTTTCATCGTTGAGCCTCCCGCGGAGTGACCAGCATCTTTTTCAGCGCCGCGATGTCGACCTTGCCGGTGGCGCCCCGCGGTATTGCGTCGTCGGAGTCGACGAGTAGCCACACCGTTGGGACCTTGAACGCGCTCAGTAGCTTTCGCGCGCCTTCCCGGAGCCGATCGACCGGCGCGTCGGCAATCACGACGGCGCCCACCGCGCCCGACAGGTCGGTGACGAACGCGTTCCGGACGCCGTCGATGCTGCGCAGAGCCTGCTCGACCTCGCTGGGGTAGACGGTGGCGCCGCTGACCTTGAACATGTCATCGGATCTACCGTGGTAAAACATGAAACCGTCGTCGTCGAGGTGTCCTAGGTCGCCCGTGGGGTAGAAGCCGTCGGCGGTGAACACTTCTTCTCGACTGCGACGGCAGATGCCGCGCAGTGTGTTCGGCCCGCGGATCTGGATCATGCCGACCGTCCCCGCAGGCACGGGTTCGCCGGTGTCGGGATCCACGATGCGGACTTCGGTGCCCGCGAACGGTTTACCGCAACTGCCCCATGCCGATCGTGGCATGTCGGTATCGGCGGGGTAGCCGCAGTAGGGGCCGAACGCCTCCGTCATGCCGAACAACGTGGCCCGCGCGCCCGGCGCAGCTCGCTGATCGATCGGCAGCAGCGCCTCCAGGCTGCCCGGCCGTAGTGAGGAGAGGTCGGCGTCGACCGACTCCGACTGGCGGGCAAGGGCTTGCGCTTGGTCGGGCCAGCCGCGGAACAGCGTCACTTTCTCCCGTTCGAGGAGGCGGAGGGTGGTCTCCGGACTCGGAATCTCCTCGGTGACCAGCGTCGCTCCCGCCAGCAGCACCGACAGGATGCCACTTCCGAAGCCGCCGACCCAGAAGAACGGCATGGGCAGATACAGCCGGGTATCGGCGCCGATGCACCGCGCCTCGAGTCCCGACCGCACGGCGCCCAGCGCGTTGCCGTGCGAGTGGATGACACCTTTGGGCGGTCCGCTGCTGCCCGAAGTGAACATGATGACGAGGGTGTCGGCCGCGGTGACGGTTGCCGCGACGGCGTCGACGGTCGCAGTGGTCGCTTCACTGGGCCTCGGAAGCTTGTCGAGCGTCCAAACACCGCGGAGCGCAGGCAGATCCGTCGGAGACTGAGATTCGGACTTCAGCTCGTCGAGGTAGCGGTGCCCGCGAAACTCCTCGACGGCCACCAGATATTGCACAGACGCGCCCCGTAGCTGTGCGACGAGTTCCGGTGGCGCCAGCAGTGTGCTGAGCGGGACGAGCACCGCGCCGATACGGGTGAGCGCGATTGCGGTCCGTACCCAGGCGGTGCCGTTGGGCATGATCAGCCCGACGCGGGTGCCCTTCGTCACCCCCGCTTCCAGGAAGGCGGCGGCCGTCGCGTGCGTGTGCTGGTCGAGTTCGGCGAAGGTGATGCGGTTGACCGGGTCGATGACCACCGGCTTCGCCGGGTTTTGGGCGGCGCGGTGCCGGACCAGTTCGTCGATGGTCGAGGGTGAGTCAGTCATCGAACACCGTCGCGAGCCGGCTCATGTCCACCTTGCCGCTGGACAGCACGGGTATCTGTGCAGGTGCCACGGCGACGATCCGCCTCGGGATCTTGTAGGCGGAGATCTCCTGTTCGAGTTCGTGTCGAAGCGCCGGCAGGTCGACGTCGCCATCGGTGGCTATCACGGCCACCACCTGTTGCCCGCGCGCCGCGTCGGGGATACCGAGAACGTAGGCGGTCTGGCCGGTTGCCTTGGCGATCGCACGTTCGACCTCGGCGGGCGCGACATTGGCGCCTGCGGTCTTGATCATCGATCCGAGGCGACCGACGAAGTACACGAAACCATCCCGGTCAATCCGCACCAGATCGCCGGTGTGGAACCAGCCGTCGGCGTCAAAGCACTCCTTGCGGCTGCGCTTGTAGTAGCACTGCATCACGAACGGCCCGCGGATGCACAGCTCGCCGTTGTCGTCGACCTTGGTCTCGAAACCGGGTGCGGGCTTGCCGAACGAACCACGTCGATGCTCGGGTTGGTCGGACTCGTCGGCGCTGATCGTGATAACACTGCCCGCCTCGGTCATACCGAGCATCGTGTGCCTGCACTCTGGATCGGCAGGTCGCACTTCGGCGGCCATGATGGGATACAGATTGCCGCGGCGCATGGACGACAGATCGCGTCGTGGAAGGCTGCGATCACGCGCGAGATGCGCGATTCCCGCGACGAAACCATTTGTCATGGTCGGCTTTTCGGCCTCCAGCAGATCGAGCGTTTCGCTCGAGTCGACAGCGTTGGAGCAGATGAGGGTGGCGCCGGCGAGCAGGTTTGCCAGGACCGCGAACGCGATACCGCCGATCCAGTAGAACGGAGAATTGCAGAACAGCCGGTCGTCGGCGGTGAGGCCACGAATCTCGTTGAGGACCCTTTGGTGTTCGAGCAGCGACGAATGGGTGTGCACAACCCCTTTGGGAGCGGCAGTGGAGCCCGATGTGTACACGATTGCCAGAGTGTCGGATGGGTCGACGTCGTCCTCCATCGCCTCGAGCGATGCGTCGTCTGCCATGTCGTGCAACTCGGCGTCGATGAGGACATGACGCAGAAGCGGGACGGCTGAGCGCTCGACGGCCGCCAGCCGTTCGCGGTAGTCGTGATTACGGTAGGACGCCGTCGCGAGCAGGATCTCGATGTCGGCGTGGGCGAGTTGGCTCGTCATCTCGGACGAGGTGGCAAACGTCGAGAAGGGCACCACCACGGCGCCGATGCGTGCCGCCGCCAGCATCGCGATCACCCACTCCGTCCCGTTCGGGTAGAGCAGACCGACGTGACTGCCTTTCCCCGCGCCGAGGGCCGTCAGGCCGCGGGCGAGCTCGGCCGACCGGCGTTCGGCATCGGCGTAGCTGATGCGGTCGGAGTCGCAGATCAGCAGCGGATGCGTGCCTCGCAAGGCTGCCTGCCGTCGAAGTATCTTTCCGACGGTCTGCGTTTCAGCCACCACGGATGGCGCTCAGATCCGGCTTGCCGGACGGTGTCCGGGGGATGGCGTCGACGATCGCGATCTCGGTGGGAACCTCATAGCGTGCCAGCCGGCTTCGCAGGAACTCCATCAATTCGTCGGCGTCGGCGGTCGCGGAATCCATCAGCTCCACCACCGCGACAGGTGTCTCCCCAAGACGGTCGTCGGGCCTGCCGACGACGGCCGCACCGCGCACGGCGGGATGGCTCTCCAGCGCGGCGCGCACGTCGTCGGGCATCACCTTGAAGCCGCCACGGATGATCGCCTGGTCGGCGCGGCCCAGGATCCACAGAAAACCGTCTTCGTCGATTCGGGCCAGATCCGTGGTCCGCATCCAATCCGCCGAAGGGCCGAGCTGACCCGGTTTGACCTCGAGCAGGCCGGGTTGGTCTGCGCCGAGCGGGTTGCCGTCGTCGTCGACCACCCGCAGGTGCGCGCCCGGGTTGGCGCGTCCCACGCTGCCCCGTTTGGCCCGCCAGTGCTTCTGGTGATCGGGCAGTGTCCAGCCCGCCACCCCACCGCCGAATTCCGTTGCGGCATAGGATGTCAGGACCGGGATACCGAACTTCTCGAAGAACGCGTCGGCGTCCTCCGCTGAAAGCGGCGCGGTGCCCGACGTGACGACGCGAACACCGTCGAGGTCCTCGCGACGCAGCGCGGAGTGCAGGACCATCCGGAGTGCGGTAGGCACCAGAGACACCGCGCGGGGCCGGTGCCTGCGTACCGCGGCCGCCCACTCGTCGAGGTCGAAACGGTCCAGCAGCGCGAACGGCCTTGCCTCTGCGATGCATTGCAGCACCCGGAACACGCCGCCGATGTGCACCAGCGGTGCGTTGACGACCGCGACACCGCTTCGGATTTCCTTCGGTGGCTCTGCGAGTTCGGGCCGCGAACCCATCACGCTGTGCGCCAGCATGTCGTAGGTGAGATCTATCCGTTTCGGCGGACCGGTGGTGCCGCTGGTCAACATCCGCACGGCTACGCCGGCTCTCGGTGCAGCGCGACCCGCGCCCACCGTCACCGGCTCCGGCTCGGCTTCGACCGAGGTTATGGATATCAGCGTCGAACCGGAGTCCGGCGCCACCAGCGCCATCAGATCCTCGGCGCCGCCGATGATCACGGGCAGTTCCAGCGCGGCGATGTCGCCCCTGGTTCGTTCGTCACCGCGGGACGGGTTGATCACGACCACCGTGCCGCCCGCCAGCAGCACACCGAGGAAGGCGGCGACATGGGCGGGTCGGTTGCGCAGCAGCATGCCGACCTGGCCGCGGCCGTCCACCAGCGGCGCGATGTGGCGGGCCAGTGCGCCGACCTGACCAAAGGTGGACCACTGCCCGTCGTACTCGATCGCCGATGCGTCCGGTGCGATGTCGAGCACGGTGGCGATACGCTGCTGCAGCGGATGGGCGGTCATCACCGGATCCGTGGTTTGGACTTCACCGGCCCGCCCCGTTCGGTGAGCTCGGCGGTACCGATCGGGTTTCCCAGCCGCGTGTAGATCAGATTCTGCTCGAGCGCGGCCCGGTAGGGCTTGTCCAAGGACTCCCAGATCGCCTTCACCGTGCCCTGCGTCGCCGCGGGTGGCTTGGC
>Ga0164306_10001500_pt1 | contig 10378 bp, 10 predicted proteins | sample Whisoiple_242_MG_FD_110213 | JGI IMG/M metagenome (GOLD analysis project Ga0164306, IMG submission 110213) | Soil microbial communities amended with fresh organic matter from upstate New York, USA - Whitman soil sample_242_MG | ecosystem: Environmental > Terrestrial > Soil > Unclassified >... | reverse complement strand
TGGTCGTGCTCCGCCTGGGACACCAGGTCCGCGGCGACGTGGTCGGCGTCGGCGGTGCCGTCGGCGAGCACCGCGATCTCGGTGGGGCCGGCCTCAGCGTCGATGCCGACCGCGCCGCGCACCAGGCGCTTCGCCGCCGCGACGTACACGTTGCCGGGGCCGGTGATGACGTCGACCGGCTCGCAGAGCGTGTCCCCGTCGGCCGGGTCGGAGCCCGCCGCGCCGTAGGCCAGCATGCCGATCGCCTGGGCGCCGCCGACCGCGTAGACCTCGTCGACGCCGAGCAGCGCGCACGTCGCCAGCACCACCGGGTCCGGGAGGCCGCCGTTGTCCTGCTGCGGCGGCGAGGTGACCGCGAGCGAGCCGACGCCCGCCTCCTGCGCCGCGACGACGTTCATGATGACCGACGACGGGTAGACGGCCAGGCCGCCCGGCACGTACAGGCCGACCCGGCGGACCGGGATCCACCGCTGCCGCACCTGCGCGCCCGGGGCGACCTGCACGGTGTGGTCGGCGGGCCGCTGCGCGGCGTGCACCCGCCGCACGCGGCGGATCGTCTCCTCCAGCGCCGCGCGCACGGCCGGGTCCAGGACGGACACCGAGGCAGCGATCGCGTCGGCGGGCACCCGCAGGTGCTCCGGGCGCACGCCGTCGAACCGCTCGGCGAGCTCGCGCAGCGCGGCGGCGCCGCGGGCGCGGACGTCGGCCAGGATCGGCTCGACGGCCGCGGCGGCGGACTCGACGTCCAGCTCGGGGCGCGGCAGCGTCTCGAGCAGCTCGCGGCGGGACAGGGTGCGACCACGCAGGTCGATGCGGGAGATCACGCCCCGAGTCTATTCGCGGCCGCCGACGCGCAGCGCGCCGGTCCACGCTGGCAGGATGGTCCGGTGACCATCGTGCCGATCTCCGACGACTCCATCCGCCTCGGGCAGTTCCTCAAGCTGGCCGGCCTGGCCGACTCGGGCGCCGACGCGCGCACCCTGCTCGACGAGGGCGAGGTCAAGGTCAACGGCGAGCCCGAGTCCCGCCGCGGCCGCCAGCTGCGCAAGGGCGACGTGGTCGAGGTCGACGACCCCCGCGGCTCGAACTCCGCCGAGGTCGGCTGACCCCGCTCCCCCGTAGTCCGTCGCGTCACCGCGGGGCGAGGGCTCGGTATGCAGGGAGCAGGGCGGCGAAGCGCGCGTCCCAGTCGCGGACCGCCGCCCCCGCCAGGTGGTCCGCGAGCTGGTCCAGGGACGTGTGCCAGCCCGCGCCGTAGCCGACCGCCTGGGCGTCCTCGAGCCGGGTGTGCACCAGGACGAGCACCGCGCCCGCCCCGTCCGGCTCGACCCGGACCTCGACCTCGCTCGGCCGCTCGCCCGGGAAGCACCACTCCACCGCGAACGACCGCGGCGGGTCGCACGACCGCACGACGCCGGTGGCGTTCTGGTCGGAGCCCGGCTCGTCGGCACCCATCCGGAGCTCGTACGTCCCGCCCGGCGCCAGGTCGCCGTGCACCGGGCCGAGCCAGCGTGCCAGCCGCTCCGGCGTCGTCACCGCCGCCCACAGGTCCGCGGCGTCCGTGGGGTACCGGCGGCGGAAGGTGACCGACGCCTCCCCGCCGAGCCGCAGCGCCCCGAGCGGCCCGTCGCCGCCCGTCGTCCCGCCCGCGCCCGCCGGCCCGTCGCCGCCCGCGGTCCCGCCGCCCGTGCCCGTCATCGCGCCCGCCCCTCGCGTCGACCCCGCGTCACCCGGCGGTCGCCGGGTCCGCCCCGCCGCGCTCCCGGCGCCCGCGCGCGACCTCGGTGCCCAGCGCGTCGAGCCGCTGGTCCCAGAACCGCCGGACGCCGCCGACCCAGGCCTGCACCTCGTCGAGCGCCTCGGGCCGGACGGCGTAGAGCCGCCGGGCGCCGTCGGCCTCGGCGGTGAGCAGCCCCGCCTCGCGCAGCACGCGCAGGTGCCGGGACGCGGCGGGCTGGCTGATGCCGAACTCGGCGCTGACCGCCGCGGCGAGCTCGCCCGCCGGGCGCGACCCGTCGGCGAGCAGCTCCACGAGCCGCCGCCGCACCGGGTCCCCCAACGCGTCCATCACCTGCACGCCGCCGATGTTTCCACCGTGGGTTATATAACGCAAGGGTTAACGACGCCGAGTCTCCGTCCCTCGTCTGTGCGGCGGGGCGGCCGGGCAGGCGAGCGACGGAGACTGGGCGGGGTCGAGCGCGCGTGGGCGGGTGCGCAGGCCCGCGTCAGACCGGGACCGGGGTCGCCGTCTGGAGGCAGCCCGGGCCGAGCAGGGCCTTGAGGTCGCCGTACAGCGCGGGCGACCGCTCGACGCGCCACCCGTCGCTCGGGACGACCAGCGCGCGCCGGCCGTTGGCCTTGGCCACGCGCAGATGCAGCTCGGTCATGCCGGGGTGCGTCTTCATCACCTCGAGCAGCCGGTCCACCACGGGCGGGGTCAGCCGCGCCTCGGACAGCGTGACGACCACCGGCGCGTCCGCGACGGCCGACAGATCGGGCAGGGACACCTCCATCGCCTGCAGCTGCATGGCGTCGTCCCGGCGGCGCACCCGCCCGCGGACCACGATGACGGCGTCCTCGGCCAACACCGTCGAGTAGGCGAGGTAGGTCTCGCCGAAGAACATGATCTCGACCGAGCCCTCCATGTCCTCCAGCGTCACGGCGGCCCAGGGGTTGCCCTGCTTGGACATCTTGCGCTGCAGCGACGTGACCAGGCCGGCCACCACGACGGTCGACCCGTCCGGCCGCGCCTCGTCGGCGTTCAGCGTCGCGATCGACACGTCCGCCGCGGCGGACAGCACGTGCTCCAGGCCGGACAGCGGGTGGTCGGAGACGTACAGGCCGAGCATCTCCCGCTCGAACTGCAGCCGCTGCTTCTTGTCCCAGTCCGGCACGTCGGGCACCTGCACGGAGAAGCCGGGGCCGTCGTCGGTGCCGAGGTCGGCGAACAGGTCGAACTGGCCCTCCGCCTCCTTGCGCTTGACGCCGATGACGGACTCGACGGCCTGCTCGTGCACGAGCAGCAGCGCGCGCCGGGCGTGGCCGAGCGAGTCGAACGCGCCGGCCTTGATGAGCGACTCGATGGTGCGCTTGTTGCAGACCACCGCCGGCACCTTGTCGAGGAAGTCGGTGAACGACGTGAAGTCGCCCTTCTCCTCGCGGGTGCGGACGATCGCCTCGACCACGTTGGCGCCGACGTTGCGGACGGCGGTGAGTCCGAACCGGATGTCGTCGCCGACGGCCGTGAACAGCGCGGACGAGGAGTTCACGTCCGGCGGCAGCACGGTGATGCCCATGCGGCGGCACTCGCCGAGGTACAGCGCGGACTTGTCCTTGTCGTCGCCGACCGAGGTGAGCAGGCCCGCCATGTACTCGGTCGGGTAGTTCGCCTTGAGGAACGCGGTCCAGTAGGAGACGACGCCGTACCCGGCGGAGTGCGCCTTGTTGAACGCGTAGCCGGCGAACGGGACCAGCACGTCCCACACGGCCTTGATCGCCGCGGTGGAGTAGCCCCGCTCCTTCATGCCGGCCTCGAACGGCACGAACTCCTTGTCGAGGATCTCCTTCTTCTTCTTGCCCATCGCGCGGCGGAGCAGGTCGGCCTGGCCGAGCGAGTAGCCGGCGAGCACCTGCGCGGCCTTCTGCACCTGCTCCTGGTACACGATGAGGCCGTAGGTGCCGTCGAGCACCTCCGCCAGGGGCTCCTCGAGCTCCGGGTGGATGGGCGTGTTCGGCTGCAGGCCGTTCTTGCGCAGCGCGTAGTTCGTGTGCGAGTTCATGCCCATCGGACCCGGCCGGTACAGGGCGATGACCGCGGAGATGTCCTCGAAGTTGTCGGGGCGCATCTGGCGCAGCAGGGACCGCATCGGGCCGCCGTCGAGCTGGAACACGCCGAGGGTGTCGCCCCGGCCGAGCAGCTCGTAGGTGGCCTTGTCGTCCAGCTCGATGTCGTCGAGCTCGATCTGCGGCTTGCCGTTCATGACGATGTTGCGCAGCGCGTCGTCGAGGATCGTCAGGTTCCGCAGCCCGAGGAAGTCCATCTTGATGAGGCCGAGGCCCTCGGACGTCGGGTAGTCGAACTGCGTGATGACCGCGCCGTCCTGCGGCCGCTTCATGATCGGGATGATGTCGATCAGGGGCTCGCTGGACATGATGACGCCGGCGGCGTGCACGCCCCACTGGCGCTTGAGGTTCTCCAGGCCGCGCGCGGTCTCGAGGACGCGCTGCGCCTCCGGATCCGCCGCGACGACCTGGCGGAACTCCTCGGCCTCGGCGTAGCGCGGGTGCTCGGGGTCGTACATGCCCGACAGCGGGATGTCCTTGCCCATGACCGCGGGCGGCATGGCCTTGGTGAGCTTCTCCCCCATCGCGAACGGGAAGCCCAGCACGCGGGACGAGTCCTTGAGCGCCTGCTTGGCCTTGATCGTGCCGTAGGTGACGATCTGCGCGACCCGGTCGTCGCCGTACTTGTCGGTGACGTACCGGATGACCTCGCCGCGCCGGCGCTCGTCGAAGTCGACGTCGACGTCGGGCCAGGAGACGCGCTCGGGGTTGAGGAACCGCTCGAAGATGAGCCCGTGCCGCAGCGGGTCGAGCTCGGTGATGCCCATCGCGTACGAGGCCATCGAGCCGGCCGCGGAGCCTCGGCCCGGCCCGACGCGGATGCCCTGGTCCTTGGCCCACTGGATGAAGTCGGCGACGACGAGGAAGTAGCCGGAGAAGCCGAGCTGGACGATGACGCCGGTCTCGTACTCGGCCTGCTTGCGGACGTCGTCCGGGATGTTCCCGTGGTACCGCCGCATGAGGCCGCGCTCGACCTCCTTGACGAACCAGGAGTTCTCGTCCTCGCCGGCCGGCACGGGGAACCGCGGCATGTAGTTGGCGCCGGTCGGGAACTCGACCTCGCACCGCTCCGCGATGAGCACGGTGTTGTCGACCGCCTCCGGCAGCTCGGCCCAGGTGCGCCGCATCTCCGCCGCGGACTTCACGTAGTAGCCGTCGCCGCCGAACGCGAACCGCGAGCCGCCCTGGTCGTACGTCGGCTCGTCGAGGGTCGACCCGGACTGCACGGCGAGCAGCACCTCGTGCGCGTGCGCGTCGTCCTTGGTCGTGTAGTGCAGGTCGTTGGTGGCGACCAGCGGCGCGCCGATCTGCTCGGCGAGCCGGATCAGGTCCTTGATGGTCCGGCGCTCGATCTCGAGCCCGTGGTCCATCACCTCGACGAAGAAGTTCTCCTTGCCGAAGATGTCCTGCAGCTCGCCCGCGGCGCGCACGGCCTCGTCCCAGTGCCCCAGCCGGAGCCGCGTCTGCACCTCGCTGGACGGGCAGCCGGACGTCGCGATGAGACCCTCGGCGTACGTCTGCAGCAGCTCGCGGTCCATGCGCGGCCACTTGCCCATCTGGCCGTCCAAGGACGCCAGGGACCCCATCCGGAACAGGTTGTGCATGCCCTCGGTGGTCCGGGAGAGCAGCGTCATGTGGGTGTAGGCGCCGCGCGCCGAGACGTCGTCGGACGCCTGGTGCGACTCGCCCCAGCGGACGCGCGTCTGGTCGAACCGGCTGGTGCCCGGGGTGACGTAGGCCTCGACGCCGATGATCGGCTTGATGCCGAGCTTCTTGGCCTGCGAGTAGAAGTCGAACGCCCCGAACAGGTACCCGTGGTCGGTGATCGCCATCGCGGTCTGGCCCAGCCGCTGGGCCTCCGCGAGCATCTCCCCGACCCGCGCCGCGCCGTCGAGCATCGAGTACTCGGAGTGGACGTGCAGGTGGACGAAGTCGGACCCGTTGCTGCCACCTGATGCCATGCGGACCATCCTAGGTCGAGGCCCCGACACCCCCGAGCCGCCCCGCCGCCCTCGCGGCGGACGTCACACCGCCCGCGGTCAGCGGTACCCGTCGCGCAGGGTCTCCAGGGCGTGCGCGAGGTCGGCGGGGTACTCGCTGGTCACCTCGAGCCACCGCCCGTCCGCGGGGTGCGCGAACCCGAGCCGCATCGCGTGCAGCCACTGCCGGGACAGCCCGACCCGCTCCGCCAGCGCGGGGTCGGCGCCGTAGGTCAGGTCGCCGACCAGGGGGTGCCGCAGCGCCTGGAAGTGCACCCGGATCTGGTGCGTGCGCCCGGTCTCGAGGTGCACCTCGCACAGCGAGGCCGCCGGCAGCATCTCCAGCACCTCGTAGTGCGTCACCGAGGGCTTGCCCTCCGCGGTCACGGCGAACTTCCAGTCCTGGCTGGGGTGCCGGCCGATGGGGGCGTCGATCGTGCCGGTGGTGGGCTCGGGGTGGCCCTGGGCGAGCGCGTGGTAGACCTTCTCGACCGTGCGCTCCTTGAAGGCCCGCTTGAGCACCGAGTAGGCGTGCTCGCTCTTGGCGACGACCATGAGGCCCGAGGTGCCGACGTCGAGCCGGTGCACGATCCCCTGGCGCTCCGCGGCGCCCGAGGTCGAGATGCGGTAGCCCCGCGCGAGCAGGACGCCGACGACGGTCGGCCCGGTCCAGCCCGGCGACGGGTGCGCGGCGACGCCGACGGGCTTGTCCACGACCACGACGTCGTCGTCCTCGTACGCCACCCGCAGCGTGGGCACGTCGTCCTCGGTGGGCGCGGTCGGCACCGGCGCCGCCGACGGCATCTCGACCTCGAGCCACGCGTCGGCGGGCAGCCGGGCGGACTTGCCGACCTCGACGCCGTCGACGCGCACGTGGCCGCCCTCGGCGAGCTCCGCGGCGCGGGTGCGGGACAGGCCGAGCATCCGGGACAGCGCGGCGTCGACCCGCTCGCCCGCGAGGGCGTCGGGGACGGGGAGGGTGCGGACGTCAGCCATCGCGGCGGCCGTCCTCGGGGGTCGCGGCCGGCGCGCCGTCCGCGGGCAGGGTCGCGTCGTCCGCCTGCTCCGCCGCGTCCTCGCGCCGCTCCCGCGTCCCGTCCAGCCGCACGCCCAGCAGCGACAGGAGCATGAGCAGGCCCGCGGCGGCGACGATCGCGATGTCTGCGACGTTGCCGACGAACAGGTCGCCGTACGCGATGAAGTCGACGACGTGGCCCATGAACACGCCCGGGTCGCGGATCAGCCGGTCCACGAGGTTGCCCAGCGCGCCGCCGAGCAGCAGGCCGAGGGCGATGGTCCAGCCCGTCGAGCCGAGCCGCCGGGCCACCCGGACGATGACGACGACGACGGTGATCGCGACGACGGTCAGCAGCCAGGTGGTGCCGGTCGCCAGGCCGAGCGCGGCGCCCGGGTTGAACAGCAGCTGCAGGCCCAGCAGGTCGCCGAGCACCGGGTGCCGCACGCCCTCGTCCAGGCCGGCCAGCGCCCACGCCTTGGTCGCCTGGTCGAGCACGAGCGTGATCGCGGCGAGCGCGACCAGGGTGGCGACGAGGCGGCGGCGGCGCGCCGGCGGGACGACCACGGGGGCGGGCGCCTCGGGCGCGGCGGACTCGGGCGCGGGCGGCACGGGGGCGGCGGACGCGGCGTCGCGGCGCGCGTCGTCGGCCGCGGGGCCGGGGGTGGCGGACATCGCGCAGGAGTCTACGGGCGCGAGCGCGCCCGGACGCACGACGGCCCCCCGGCATCGCGCCGGGGGGCCGTCGTCACGCGGGCGTCCGCGCGGGGTCAGCGGCGCTCCTCGCGCTGCTTGCAGGACACGCAGAGCGTGGCGCGCGGGAACGCCTGCACCCGCGCCTTGCCGATCGCCTCGCCGCAGGAGTCGCAGCGGCCGAACGTGCCCGCGTCGATGCGGGCGAGGGCGCGCGTGGTCTGCTCGAGCATGTCGCGGGTGTTGTTCACCAGCGTCAGCTCGTGCTCGCGCTCCAGGGCGCTGGAGCCGGAGTCGGCCTGGTCGTCGCCCGCGCCGTCGCCCGAGTTCCGGAGCAGCTCGGACAGCTCCTCGTCGGCGGCCGCGAGCTCGGAGGTCAGGCGGTCGATCTCGCTGACGAGCTCCGTCGCGATCTCCCGCACCTCCTGCTCCGTCCAGGGGTCCTCGCCGGCGCGGACCGGGAACCGGGTGGCCGCGTCCGTCAGGTCGGGCAGCGGGCGGGCAGCGGGCGCGTCGAGCGAGTCGTTGATGGCCACGTCGGGTCCTCTTTCCTCAGATGAGTCCGCAGAGACTAATGCCCGTCACCTGGACGCACAACACACCACGCCCCGACGTCGGGCGTGGTGTGTCGTGGGTGACGAGCGTGCGATCCGTCAGACGGACGGGGTCGCGCCCTGGGCCCCGCGCTGCGGCAGCGCGCTGGCCCGGTTGTCGAGGTCGCCCAGCAGGTTCTCGAGGTAGCTCTTGAGCCGCGTGCGGTAGTCGCGCTCGAAGACCCGGAGCTCGTCGATCTTGCGCTCGAGGATCGACCGCTCCTGCTCCAGCTCGGACAGCGTGCGGGCCGAGGTCTCCTCCGCCTCGCGGACGATGCGCTGGGCCTGGCCCTTCGCCTCGTTGACGATGCGGTCGCCCTCCTCCTGGCCGCTGCGCACGTAGTCGTCGTGCAGCTTCTGCGCCAGGGCGAGCATGCCGGTGGCCGACTCGGGCTCGCTCTGCCGCTGCGGCGCGACCGGCGCGGTGGCGACCGGGGCCGGCGCCGGGGCGGCGGCGGGGACCGGGGCGGGCGCGGGCTTCTCGGCCTCGGGCTTCGGCGCCTGGGCGGCCTGCGCCCCCTGGCGGCTCAGCTCGGCGATCCGGCGCTCGGCCGCGGCGAGCTTGGACTTGAGGTCCTCGTTCTCGCTCTGGGTCTCCCGGAGGGTGTTCACGACCTCGTCGAGGAAGTCGTCGACCTCGTCCTGGTCGTACCCCTCGCGGAACTTCGTCGCCTGGAACTTCTTGTTCAGGACGTCGTCTGCTGTGAGCAGTGCCATCGTCGTCACCTCTTCGGTCGTACTGGGTCGAGCCGGTGGCAGTCCGCCGACCACCTCGGGCCACCGTAGCGGACATTCCGGTTTGTGCACGCGACCCGGTCGGCGGGGCGTGCGGGTCGCGTCATCGGGCGAGCGCGCCCAGCAGCGAGAGCAGGAAGGAGCAGCCGAGCATGAGCACGAGGAACGCCAGGTCCAGGCGCACCGAGCCCAGGGTCAGCGGCGGGATCACCCGGCGCAGCGCCCGCAGGGGCGGGTCCGTCACCGAGTAGGTGATCTCCGCGACCACGAGCGCGGCGCCGCGCGGGCGCCAGTCCCGCGCGAAGTACTGCACCCAGTCGAGGACGAGGCGCACGAGCAGGACCAGGATGAAGGCCAGGACGACGACTTGCAGCAGGCCGAGGACGAGTGTCACGCGCCCCAGTCTCCCCGATCCTCGTCAGCTCTGGTTGAAGAAGCCGGCGCGCGAGCCCTCGGGGGCACGCCCGTCGCCGGTGATCTCCACCGACTGCGGCGACAGCAGGAAGACCTTGTTGGTCACCCGCTCGATCGCGCCGTGCAGGCCGAAGATCAGGCCCGCGGCGAAGTCGACCAGACGCTTGGCGTCGGCGTCGTCCATGTCCGACAGGTTCATGATGACCGGCGTGTTCTCGCGGAACGCCTCGCCGATCTTGCGGGCGTCGTTGTACGAGCGCGGGTGGATCGTGGTGATCCGCCGCACCTCGCCGTCGTGCCGCGGCGCGGGCGCGGCGGCGACGGGTCGCTCCGGCGCCGGCTCGCGGCGCAGCGGCGTGACCTCGGCCTCGTAGTCGTGTCCCACCGTCGCCTCCGGCTCGTCGTACTCGTCGACGTACTGGTCGTGCTCGCCCCGGTCGTCGGCAAGCCCGAGGTACAGCATGGTCTTGCGCAGCGCACCGGCCATCGCGATCACTCCATCCCCGAATTGCTCACATCTCCTGCGCCGTCACGCTAGCAATGCGCCTGGATGCGACCGGGCTGCGACACGCGGCGTGTCGGCGTGTCGCGGAAGTAATTTCCGGACATATCAGTCGCCGGCCATTTCCGCGAGCGCGACCACGCCGGCGAACCGCCCGGTCGTCGTGCCGGCCCGCTGGGCGCGCCGGTGCGAGTAGAACCGCTCGTCGGCGTCCGTGCACCAGCCCGGCACCCGCACGTCCCCGACCCCGGCGGCCCGCAGCACCGCCGCCACGCCGGCCGGCAGGTCGAGCCCGGGGGTGCCCGCCTCGGTCGTGCACGCGGTGCCGGGGACCAGCGCGTCCACCTCGTCCCGCATCGCGGCCGGCACCTCGTACCGGCCGCCGCTGATCGCCGGGCCGACGACGGCGCGCACCCGGCCCGGGTCCGCGCCGCGGGCGACCATCTCCGCGAGGGCCGCCTGCACGACGCCGGCGACCAGACCGCGCCGCCCGGCGTGCGCCGCGCCGACCACCCGGGCGTCCGCGTCGGCCAGCAGCACGGGCACGCAGTCCGCCACCAGCACGCCGACCGCGGTGCCGGGGACGGCCGACACGAGCGCGTCG
>Ga0164306_10001499_pt1 | contig 10379 bp, 10 predicted proteins | sample Whisoiple_242_MG_FD_110213 | JGI IMG/M metagenome (GOLD analysis project Ga0164306, IMG submission 110213) | Soil microbial communities amended with fresh organic matter from upstate New York, USA - Whitman soil sample_242_MG | ecosystem: Environmental > Terrestrial > Soil > Unclassified >... | reverse complement strand
TAGCGGTCAAAGCCTTGCCAGTTCGATGCAAAGAAATATAAAATGCCGGACAAAACAAGAGCCAACCCCAGTAAATAACCGAGTCTTACGAGCTTTTCTCTCATACTCAACCTCCTCTTTATATTATGTATATACTAGCGCATGTTTAAATATTTGGAAATAGAAAGAATGAATGCGTTTTAACAAAAAAATTGTGTAAAAAGGCCTTTTAGTGGCGTGGAAATAACAAGTGAAGTAGTCCAAAAATCTTGATAAATTGTCAATGGTAAGATAGTTTTCTTACATAAGAGAAGTGCTAACGCAAATTCAGCAGGATACAGCACCTAAAAACTAGCGGAACTGTCACCTGCAGAGCAAGCAGTGGAACTTGAAAAAAGCCCATATCTGCAGGCGCTCAACGATTCTTCCGCTTTGGGCATGCTAACGTCTCAACAGATTCTTCAAAACGCTACGGGCGTTGAGGGAATGCTTATGCAGTCGGTGATGAGCCAGGGGCGGGTTAGGGACGTAGCACCTGAAAAAACTGCTGAATCCTTTGACTTTACAGAAATCTGCGAGAACCCTGCGGCTAAAAAAGAAGAAATCGGTATAAAAGCTGTAGTCAAAGACGTAGGAGAAGGTGCTATAACTTTAGCAAAAGGCACAGTTACGGGTAATAAAGGAGTAGCACAAGACATTTGGGCCGGTATGGGAGAGCGAGCAGATAAACGGTACAACTCCTTGTATGACTTTGGAAACTATATAACGATGGGCGGATTTGATGAAGCTGTTGCCTTCAAAGAGGGGCTGAATGAACGAGGGAAAAATTCTTTGGATTCACCGTATGACTTTGTCAATCACGCAACAATGGGACTCTTAGATGTAGGAAAGCAGGCGCTTAATCCTGACAAACCTCTCTCAAAAGAGCACTGGGAAAGCAGCATGTTTCTGTTTGCGAGCGTAATTGGAGGAGCGAAACCCGCAGGCGCCGTAAAATCCGTTCCAAAAGTAACAAACGTTCCGCGTGTACCTGCCCATAAAGCAACCAAAACATTGAGTGATATGCGGAATGTCGTCAGCGCAAAAGCAGCAAGCAATTGGTCGAAAAAGGTGTATGAACCTGTTCAGAAGCAGTTTCAACTTTTACTAGATGCTGAGATACCGACTTTACGTCCTCAACCTCAACTGTCAGGGATAGGAGAGGCGTTACCTGGAAAGACCTTTGGGGAAGCGTTAAATGGGTTAACGACGTATAAGATGGGAAATGTCTCGAAAGGTCAGTCCAAAGCGTTGGAGAAAGTGGAAGAGTCGGGTAGTAAGGCGAATGTTAAGGGGGCCAATGATCAGGGGGCTGTCGCTAAGGGTACGGGTAATCTTAAATTTAAAGAAGGCTAATACAATAGGACCAGTTGAAAAGTTTACTGAACGTAATGGTATTAGTGGTGGACATAATTATGATGAGTTTAAAAATTATTTTAATAGTAATTCTAACAAATATGAGTTAGGACCTGTTGTTAAAAAGGAACATCCAGATATAGATGGAATTTTTGAGATAGAATATAAAGTAAAATATGAAAAAATGGATTATACAGGAAAAAACGGGACTGGTGAATACAAAGTAATACCTAATAGAGATAAAATGTATAAAAAGACAGTGTATGATCCAAAAATTATTTCAAATGATGAAATAATAAATTTTAGCAAAAAGGCAATGGAAGAGGGTTTAAACAATAAAAGAGAAATTCCACTATTAAAACAAAAGAAGATAAAAATACAAGGAAAAACAGACTATAATAGAAAAATATTGAAATTTGAAGGTATTATGAATTCCGAAACTGGAGAGATAGAGAATGCTTATCCAGTAGTAGAATGGGTGGATTAGTATGAACGTATATGAAGAGTTTATTGAGATAATGAAACAGAACAATTTAAATAAAGAGGCAGTTATTGATGTTTTGAATATATATGTAAATGGACGTAACTTTTTACAACACTTAGAAGATTTTAAAAATAAAGAGGGAGAGCGTCGGGAATATAATGGAGTTATTTATTCAGATGAATATGAACAAGATGATGAGGAGTATTTTGGACAAAATAAAGTTTTATTTTATTCTGGTGATGGTGATGATGACTATGATATTGTGAATTATGACGAACTGTACCAGTATTTAAGTGCTGCATGTGAATTTTATATAGGGAAAAATTCTGAAAAGAAAGAGATTATTGAAGAGTTGTTGATGAAAATTAAAGGCAAATATGCTTATTAAATAAATGATAGTAAAAGCACTTCTGAATAAATCCAGAAGTGCTTTTTTCTTGAGAACTATAAAAATCATTAGACAAATTACAAGAGAACTTCGAAAAACTAAAAGAAGAATCTATGCATGCTATTCAAATTAAGCAAATTGAGCTATTGTTGAAGAACAGCTAGTAATAAATTAATTTATTATAAGTGGGTGAGAGCGTGGAAAATAACTCGAAAATTATTTTGGGAATACCGGGCATATGGCAGAATAGACAAGCATTTAAAGAAAAATTTAATGAAAGTCAACAAGAGTTTGTATACCTAGGGGAACATCATATAGGTAAATTACAGACGCCTAAATATTTGTATCAAATAGAATTTGTTGACGAACATATTCCTTATGTAGCTGAAGCGTTTGAGCTTGGTGGAAATGGATCGTTTACAAAGGGTGATATTGAAACTCTTCAAAGTCACCGTAGTATGGTGTATATTCTTGCAGAAGGTGGATCACTTGAGCAAGTTATTGAAATTATGAGTGTCGCAAAGGCAGTTCTTCAATCGGGCGGTTTAGCAGTGAACGTTGAGTCATCTGGAAAGGCCACTACCAAAGATAATTGGATAGAATACGTTAACAATGGTACAGAGAACAGAGCATTTGCTGCTTTCGTTCAAATGTCCAGAGAAGAAGATGTGTTTTACACCTGTGGTATGCATAATTTCGGCTATAAAGATTTACTAACATCTACATCTAATACCAATCCAGCTGAAACAGTAGAGTTATTTCAAACCTTTTGCCTATATACGTTAATTGAAAATCCCGTATTTAATAGTGGAGAAACATTTAGTGTCGACCCTAAAGCTCCTGTTTTTCAATTAAGAGCAGAATCGTGTGTGCTGTTTGAAAGTTATGATCCTTTTTATAACCTTTATGGGGTTTGGCGGTTAAATAAAATAAGCTAGTCATTTAAAGGACAAGGTTGAAAAACTTTGTCCTTTAAGCGTTAATCGGAGATAAAGGAGGAGTAATACCATGAAAGATTGGGAGTATAATGAAATATTTGATGCAATTCAGGAGACGTATGAAGAGTTGGTAGATGAAGGCAGAGGGTATAGATATGCTATAGCAAAACTAGCGGATGAATTTGATAACTTAGGCAAGGTAGAAGATTTTATTGCGGACACTGCTATTGGAGAAATTGCAATTACCCATGAGCAAGTTTTCGTTGGGTGCATTAGAGGTATAACAGAAAGGTTGGGGAATTTAACCCAAAAGAAGCGCAAGACGAGCTAACATTAGACGAAATAAAAGATTTATTGCCACGAATGAATAAAGTAATAGAAGGACTAAAGCATGTAAAAGCTGATCATAACCCTTCAGTGGAATAGTAACAAACATTACTTAAATACTTGGTGAAAGGCAATTTGCTAAGGTATATGAGTACCGCTATTGTCTAATGAATGAGTGTTGAGCAGAAGGTCCTTATTTAATATATAGAACAGTTGTAATATATTTACTTTTGACAGACTGTTAGTATTTGGTATATCCTATTTTTGGATTAAGAGTTACGTAGATTTAACTCTTTATACATAAAATACTAATCGAAAGAAGGAAGAACCCGTAATGAGTAAGAAAAAATGGTTAATAGGAGCAAGTACATGTTTTCTAGTATTAGGGCTTGCGGCTTGTTCGAGCGGAGAATCAGAAAAAGCTAGTGGAAATGAGAAACACTCAGCTGAGTCATCAGAAAAGAAATCAGACGATAAAGAGCTAAATGCTGATGCGAAGTTTGATAAAGAAAAAACAGATAAATTCTACAATACGGTTACCAAAAAATTAGGTGAAACTGCTAATGTTGATGATTTTACGATTACAGTAGACTCTCCACAAGTCGTACCGGATGATGAGCTATCTAAAAACAAAAACGGACAGTTTATCAAAATGAATATTACGATTGAGAATAAAGGAAAGAAAAATCATAAAATAAGTGAGCTACTTCATTTTGATATTCAAAAAGGAGACACTCAATACTTTGCTACGGTTGTTTCTGGTGCCACAGAGAATCATTTGAACGGAAACATTTCACCAGGAGAAAAACAAAGCGGGATTGCAACGTTTGATATACCAAAAGAAGGCGATTTTAAGTTTGAATTTAGCGGTTTTAGTAAAAATCGTGGTATTTGGACGTTTACACAAGATGATATTCAACCAGCTCAATAAGAATCAAAACAAGTCACGTGCTAATCGTGGCTTATTTTGATTGAACTCAGCAACAACCATGGCGCATGAACAAGGCAATTAAACAACTTTAAAATGAAAGGAGCATGTAAAGTGTTATTCTCTTTATCAACAAGTATGTCCTATGTAAAAGTCAACATACATGTTAGGTTTTATAACATAAATTTCTGAATAATCATTTACTTATTCACTTATTTCATGGTATGTTATATGACATAGATATTGTAACTTACAATACGAGCTGAAAATCAGCTGTTATAATATATACTTATTTCTCTAAATATGCACCTGGACGAGCCGGTGCTCTATACATATATGGATACATCTACGTATAACTAGTCAAAAAGAATGAAGGCATTTCTAATTATAGTGCTGTTTGTTCTTTCGAATGAGTATAGTTATAGTAGGTGAAATTTTCAAGAAAATTATTTTGGTTTTTGATCTGAATTTTTGGAATAGTTTGTTATTTTATTAATCAATGCTTTGCCACTTAGAAGTAGGTATAAAAGTTTACTAATAAAAGAAAATGCAGATGGAATTTAATAAGTTTTTTAGAATTTGTGGGCGATTTTCTCACTTTTTTATCATTTTTGAATAGTTTATAATCATCAGACAATTATACTGTGATATAGTTATAAGTGAGACAGAAAAAGGTGTGTTCTTAGGTCGCACCTGAATTTTTTTACTACGTAAGCAGGAGCGCCTACATCTTTTTACAAATATAGGGGATGAGGAAGGTTATAATGAGCAACGTACAGAAAAAAACAGACGTTATCTTAATTGGTGCCGGAGTCATGAGCGCAACTTTGGGGTCATTACTCAAAGAGTTAGCACCTGAATGGGACATTAAAGTATTTGAAAAACTCGCAGACGCAGGGGAAGAAAGCTCGAACGAATGGAATAATGCAGGGACGGGCCATTCTGCGCTGTGCGAACTAAACTATACATCAGAAAAAGCTGATGGATCTATAGATATAACAAAAGCGATCCGAATTAACGAGCAGTTTCAGCTGTCAAGACAGTTTTGGTCTTATCTGGTAAGCAGCAAGTTGATTCGCAATCCGCAAGATTTTATCATGCCAATTCCGCATATGAGTTTGGTACAAGGGGAAAAAAATGTATCGTTTCTGAAAAAGCGTTTTGAAGCGCTGTCAAACAATCCGTTGTTTCAAGGAATGGAGTATTCCGACAGTCCTGACAAACTAAAAGAATGGATTCCGTTAATCATGAAGGGGCGCACGTCAAATGAACCAATTGCCGCAACTAAAATTGATTCGGGAACAGACGTAAACTTCGGTGCTTTAACACGCATGTTGTTTGACCATCTGAAGAATAAAGGGGTTCACGTTCATTACAAACGAAGTGTAAAAGATATTAAACGTAAAAGTGACGGTATGTGGGAAGTAAAAGTCGCAGATGTAGACAGCGGCAAAGTTGAGTACCACACGGCAAAATTCATCTTTATCGGTGGTGGAGGCGGAAGCTTGCCTTTACTTCAAAAAACAGGTATTCCTGAATCCAAGCATATTGGAGGATTCCCGGTAAGCGGATTATTTATGGTATGTAATAACCCTGAAGTAATTGCGCAGCACCACGGGAAAGTATATGGAAAAGCAAAAGTCGGAGCTCCACCAATGTCGGTTCCGCACCTTGATACACGCTATATTGATAACAAAAAGACGCTGTTGTTTGGTCCATTTGCTGGCTTTTCACCGAAGTTCTTAAAAACAGGTTCAAACCTGGATTTAATCAGTTCTGTAAAGCCGAATAATATTTTAACCATGCTAGCAGCAGGCGTCAAAGAAATGGCATTAACAAAATATTTAATTCAGCAAGTGCTGTTATCAAATGAAAAACGTGTAGAAGAATTGCGTGAATTTATCCCGAACGCGAAAAGCGAAGACTGGGATATCGTCGTAGCAGGCCAGCGTGTGCAGGTAATCAAAGACACGGAAGCTGGAGGAAAAGGAACGCTTCAGTTTGGTACAGAAGTCGTAAGTGCCGCTGATGGTTCTGTTGCTGCACTTCTTGGCGCTTCTCCTGGTGCGTCAACGGCGGTTCACGTTATGCTTGAAGTATTGGAAAAATGCTTCCCAGAAAACATGAACAAGTGGGAGCCAAAAATAAAAGAAATGATTCCTTCCTATGGCATGTCGTTAGTTGATCATCCAGACTTCTTTAACGAAATTCATGCATCTACTTCACAGACGCTGGGTTTAATTAAAAAAGAGTCTGTTTATAGCTAAAGATTTTACGGCGTAACAAACAGCACATGTGTATGTGAAGAAATCTACAGGCGTGCACAAACACCACCTTTTCTTGAGGTGGTGTTTTAATGATCTTTATATGTAGGGTTTGATTTAAGAGCGGTATTGATTGCTTCCAGGCTGAAGTTTTAACTGTTTCCACGCTGCAATCGCATCATCGCGGCCTTTTCCCTTGTTTTTCGGGTCGTTAAAAAAGTCGCGGATAAAGCGGTTGTATTCAAACTGAGGCGCAATTTCTTTTTGATAGGAAGGCTGCTTTTTTCGTTCTTCTTCTTCTTCATACCACGCTTTTACCGCATCTCGATAGGTTTTCCCTACATTTTCTTTAAAGTAGTTTTGAATATAGGTGGAAAAATGAAATGTAGGATGAATGGCTTCTTTAAAAAAAGCCCGTACTTCTTGACTGCAGCGGTGATTTTTCCCAATGACGGTATCTAATGTTAGTGGCGCTTGCGTTTTAGAGGACGAGCGTCTTTTAGACGGTGTTTTTGATTGTTGAGTCTCACCGGTTGTTAAAAACACTTCAATTCTTTTTGAAAGTTCCATTTTAAATCCAGACGGGCTCATGTTATTTTCTCGGCAAAATTGCTGCAGCTCGGTTTTGAGCCAGTAAAAATCCGTAAAGTCAGTGATAGATAAGTTTTTTGAAAATTCTGGTCTCATTGTTTTCACCTCCATATATTTACAAAAAATATAGAACATTTGTTCTTGTTGGTCAATTGTTTTTAGAGAAGTACGAAGAAATGTCTTTTATGTTTCTTCCTACATAGTGAGAAGAAATAGGCCGTTTATTCACGTCTCTTGCCCAAATAGAAAGCTGACCGATGTGATGGATTTCATGAATGATGATGTGATGCAAGATGTCAGCTTCTGTGTAAGAAGTAGAATCCCAAGGGACTGTTATATACCTTTTGTTAGAAATATTCAAATGGCTTAGAAAGTCGGCAATGTTAGGTCTATGTGCAGAAGAGAGCGCTTGAAGCTTTTCAAGCGTATCGTGTTCTTCAAAAGAAAGAACGATATCTTGTTTACCTTGGATGGCACGTATCCAGCTGTATTCCACATCAATAATATGAAAAAAAGTTTGTGAAATGCTACTCATTCCTCCAGTCCGCTTCTTCAACAGTTCTTCTCTTGAAAGTTGATAACACCAGCTAAACCATTCATCTCTCACTTGCCAATTATATTCAAAAAAATGAATCATCTACCGCACCTCACATGTTTTTTTACCTCTTATTTAAATTAGATGAACGCTGGTAAATTCCTTTTTATAAAGAAGAAAAAGCGTCTAGGCAGGGTGTCTCTTGCAAATTCCAAAATCAAACAATTACAATAATAGAAAGGAGTTGATCACATGACGCTACATAAAAAAGTCCTTTCTACGATTCTAGGAGGAGCTGTCGGAGACGCTTTAGGTGTTCCAGTTGAGTTTAAAAAACGCGATTCATTTCAAATTACGACTATGACCGGCTACGGTACATACAACCAGCCTAAAGGAACGTGGTCAGATGATACATCTCTGACGATGTGCTTAATTGATAATTTAATAGACAAACAAGATGAGTATGATTTAATGCAAAAGTTTGCGAACTATTGGTCGGATGGCTACTGGACGCCGTACGGAGAAATGTTTGATATTGGCATCGCAACAAGCGAAGCGATTCGCCGCTATAAAAGCGGACTTCCTAAAGAAGAGTGGGGAGGAAGCGCTGAATACGATAACGGAAACGGAGCGCTTATGCGTATTGCTCCGCTTGCGTTTACACTATGTGATGAAACTAGCTTTACAAAAAGAAAAGAAGAAATAGAAAGAATTGCGCACGTCACGCACCGCCACTTGCGCTCTACGCTTGGCTGTATTATATATGTGGAGCTGCTTATTCGTCTCCTTCACGGCGACGAGCCCTTTGAAGCATATGAAAACGCGGTAAACCTCTGCCAAAAACATTTAACAGGTACGGAGTATGAAGCAGAGTTTTCTGCGTACGAACGAGTGTTAAACCTAAGCTTGCCGCACGCAGCGAGAAATGCAATCGGGTCAACCGGATATGTCGTCAGCTCGCTAGAAGCATCGCTTTGGTCTTTTCTTCAAAGTGACGACTACGAAGAAGCTGTACTTACCGCTGTGAATTTAGGAGAAGACACAGACACAATAGGCTTTATTACGGGTACTGTGGCAGGAGTATATTATGGGCTGGATGGCATTCCTGAAGAGTGGATTTTTCAGCTTGCTAAAAAAGAAGAGTTAGAGAAAGCTTGTAAGAAGTTTGCGGATATATGTTAACGGATCATAAAAATTACTTTAAAGTTCGGAGGAGATAAAGTGAAGTTTTGTATGAGTTTTGGCGATACCAATTTTATTGGAGTAGCCAACGCAAAAGAATATCAATCATTTGTCGATGAGGATTGGGAGCTAGACCAGCTTCTGAACCACTTCGGCAGTGAAATGAAAAAGAGAAATATCCTAGTATGTCAAATGACAGAAGAAGGAATTGAACACTCTTGGAACGTAGAAGTGAAGATTGGAACAGAGTCGGATATAGATACATACTTTAGGAAAGCAACAGGTTATATAAATGTAACCAATCATCAGCTTTATCTCGTAGATTATGACTGCCTTACGATGGCCGCCCAGTTTGAAGATCAGTTAGTACCTGATGAAAACTGTTCTAAGTATAGAATTGATATTAAAAATGGTATGTACAAGCTCGAGCTTATTCAATTTTATAATGTTGACAAAAATGAGTATATAGGAAATGACCAAACGGATCTTGTATTGAACTTTATTAAGGTGGAGCACGTTGAAGACACAGCCGATAAGGTGTTTTGGTGTACGTATTAAGTAGTAAACGTACATGGAGGCTACTAACTCAGAGGCTGGTTGTACCGTTCTAAGGCCTCTATCTTATTTATGTAAAAAGATGGCGTGACATATATTCACTGAAACCCTCTGGCTTTGCGTCAGAGGGTTTTTATGGTCAAAATTATTTATAGTATACTTTACATACAAACTTCACGTTAAAGAAAGGTGATCACAGTGCCAAATGCATGGGATGCAGAACAAATCGTATCAGCACCGCTTGCCAAAACGCTAATTGAGACGCAGTTTCCAGAACTTGCGCCCGCTGCGATTTCACTGCTTGGCTACGGCTTTGACAATACGGTCTATCAAGTGAACGACCGCTTTGTGTTCCGGTTTCCTAGACGAGAACTCGCAGTGCGGCTATTAGAAACAGAAAATCAGCTTTTACCAAGCCTTGCTTCTCAGCTGCCGCTATCCATTGCCGAACCCATTTTTTTCGGTAAGCCGAATGCAGCATATCCTTGGCCGTTTACGGGCTATCACTACGTTCAAGGAAATCCGCCTGCGCGATTAACAGAAGAGGAACGTACGCAATCTGCTTCTATACTAGCAAGATTTCTTCGTACGCTGCATCACTATCCTCATTTAAAAGCCCAAGAGCTTGGCGTGCCGTTTGACGAGTTAAATCGGCTTGATATGATGAAACGAAAGCCGACGTTAGAAAAGTATGTTAAGCAAATGAAAGAGCGTAACCTTTATTCTAACCAAGGGGTTCTTGAAGACTATGTAAATGACATACAAGAAATTCACTATCAAGAAAAACATGTACTAGTTCACGGAGATCTTCAT